>Ga0210409_10000230_pt1 | contig 110704 bp, 102 predicted proteins | sample IncBWH17MmetaG_FD_161649 | JGI IMG/M metagenome (GOLD analysis project Ga0210409, IMG submission 161649) | Forest soil microbial communities from Barre Woods Harvard Forest LTER site, Petersham, Massachusetts, United States - Inc-BW-H-17-M | ecosystem: Environmental > Terrestrial > Soil >...
GCCCGCATCACCGCAGACCCATCCCCCGCCTCCTCCAGACCAGCCTCGGTCAGCAACCCAGCCCCATCCAACTCGAACACTAAACAGAGTCAGACGAAGCACATTGTTGCCTGCTCTCGCACTTGCAGTTGCTATTGCCGTTGTCTGTTCTTTTGTTTGTCATCCCGTAGGGATCTGCTTCTGCAGTTGCTGTTGCCTGTTTCCCTCTATCCCATATTGGTCCACTCACCCCAACCTGCAACTTTCGTGGTAGTCCCAACCTCCCAAACAGCCGATAGGCTCATTGCACAAAGGGAGCGCCATGGAAATCGTAAATCTCACCGCCATCCTGCCAGCCGCCGAACCCGCCTCCATCATCTATATGGTCTCCGGAGCGGTCGGCCTTCTCTTCGCCCGCCGCCGCGCCCTAGACCGGCGCTCCACAGAATCTTCCGTAGCCATGCTCTTTTGCAGAAAGGACACCCACGAAACCCTCAACAAGCTGGAGCTCATCTAAAGTCCCGCTCAAAATCCCTCCTGCAACATGAAAAATCGGTTTCCGATCTCCGCGCTTCATGGGACACTTCCCACAAGCCGGAAGCAAACTGTGCCCGGCCGTCACAAAGACTGCCGAATTAAATCCCGCGCGTGATACGTTGGTTTAATTTCAAAAAGACATACCATCTCCATCCGGAGGGTCCCTGCTTTGGCACTAACGATCTCTGGTCTATCCAAGACCTACCCCAATGGCGTAAAAGCGCTCAAAAATCTCTCCCTCGACATCGGCAACCACATGTTCGGTCTCCTCGGTCCCAACGGAGCAGGGAAGAGCACGCTCATGCGCACCGTCGCCACCCTCCAGGACCCCGACTCCGGCACCGTCCACCTCGACGGCCTCAACGTCCTCACCCAGAAAAACGAGGTCCGCAAAGTCCTCGGCTACCTCCCGCAGGAGTTCGGTGTCTACCCCAAGATGTCGGCCCTCGACATGCTCCACCACCTCGCCATCCTCAAGGGCATCACCAACAAAACCGAGCGCACCCAGATGGTCGAAGCCCTCCTCCAGCAGACCAACCTCTGGGACGCCCGCAAAAAAGCACTCAGCACCTACTCCGGCGGCATGAAGCAGCGCTTCGGCATCGCCCAGGCGCTCCTCGCCAACCCCCGCCTCATCATCGTCGACGAACCCACAGCCGGTCTCGACCCCGCCGAACGCAACCGCTTCCTCAACCTCCTCAGCTCCATCGGCTCCAACGTCACCGTCATCCTCTCTACCCACATCGTCGAAGACGTCCGCGAGCTCTGCCCTCGCATGGCCATCATCTCCAACGGTGAGCTCCTCCTCGAAGGCGCCCCCTCCGAAGCCCTCGATGCTCTCGCCGGCAGAATCTGGTCGAAAGTAGTAGCCACCGACGACGAGCTTCGAGCTCTCGAAGCCACCTTCCACGTCATCTCCACTCATCTCATCGGCGGTTTGCACGAGGTCCGCGTCTTCTCCGAATCCAGTCCCGGCGATGGCTTCCGCCCCGTCGAATCCGGCCTCGAAGACGTCTACTTCCTCAACCTCGCCAACCATGCGAAGAACTAACCCCAGCACCGGAGATAACACCATGGAGATGTTCTGGGAGTTCTTCGTCTTCGAGCTCAAATTCCGCTTCAAAAGTCTCTCCACCTACATCTACTTCCTCGTTTGGTTCACCTTCAACTTCCTCAACGTCGCCAGCGAAAATTGGGGACCCATCGGCAACACCAACGGCAAGATCCTCCTCAACGGCCCCTACGCCAACATCTACAACGACATCGGCGTCAGCTTCTTCGGCATCATCGTCATCGCCGCCATCTTCGGCACCTCCATCCTGCGCGACTTCCAGCGCGACACCATCCAGATCCTCTTCACCAAGCCCATCTCCAAATTCGCCTATCTCGGCGGTCGCTGGGCCGGCTCCTTTGTCGCTACGGTCTTCGCTTTCTCCGGCCTGCTCTTCGGCGAGTTCTTCGGCACCCTCGCTCCTTGGGCCGACCACGTCCGCATCGGGCCCAACCATCTCTCCTCCTATCTGCAGCCTTTCTCCATCGTCGTCTTCCAGATCTTCTTCCTCGGCTCGCTCTTCTTCCTCGTCGCCGCTCTCTCGCGCAAAATCTTCATCGTCTACCTCCAGGGCGCGGCGATCTTCATGCTCTACCTCATCGGCATCAACGCCTTCAGCGCCACGCGCTCGCTCGAGCACTTCTGGTCCGGCATCCTCGACCCCGTAGGCTTCCTCTACAGCGACGCCATCAGCCGCTACTGGACCGTCGTCGAGCGCAACACCCAGCTCTACTCCTGGGCACCCGGCGCTTACGGCGGAGTCTTCCTCTACAACCGTCTCCTCTGGGGCTCCATCGGCATCCTCTCTCTCCTGGCCGTCTGGAAGTTCTTCCCCATGTCCGTCGAAGCCCTCACCGCCCGCACCAGCGGCAAGCGAGCCGCACTCGCCCGCGCACAGGACCTCGCCGAAGCCAAGGCCCCTCGCAGCCTCGTCGCCGCCCGGCTCCCCATCATCCATCAGGTCTTCGGCCCCGCCACCACCTTCGCGCAGCTTCTCTCACTCACCCGCATCCGCATCTCCAACATCCTGCGCGAGGTCCCTTTCTGGGGCATCCTCATCCTCATGGCCGGCCTAGCCATCAACAACGGGCACTTCGCCGGCCGCGTCGCCGACCAAAACGTCTGGCCCGTCACCTACCTCATGCTGCAGTCCGTCGAAGGCGGCGCCGCACTCTTCTTCTACATCGTCGCCACCCTCTACGCCGCCGAGCTCATCTGGCGCGAGCGCGACACCAACTTCTCCGGCATCCACGACGCCCTGCCCATCAGCGAAACCACCGACTGGTTCTCCAAGCTCATCGCCCTCTGCTTCGTCCAATTCATCCTGCTCACCGTCGTGGCCCTCTGCAGCATTCTCATGCAGACCATCGCCGGCTACTACCACTACGAGCTCCTCCAGTACTTCAAAGAGCTCTACGTCGTCACCTTCCCCCAGGTCCTCATCTTTATTCTCTTCGCCCTCTTCGTTCAAACCGTCGTCTCCAACAAGTTCATCGGCCACGGCATCGTCATCGGCGTCTTCGTCATCGTGCCCATCCTCTACAACTTCGGCTGGGAGAACACCCTCTACCTCTTCGGCAACACCCCCGCCTACACGTACTCCGACATGAACGGATACGGCCACTTCGCGCCCGCGCTGTTCTGGTCCATCACCTATTGGCTCTCAATCTCCGCCGTCCTCGCCGTCATCTCCATCGCCCTCGCCCCCCGCGGCTCCGACGACTCCTGGCCAGCCCGCATCCGCCTCGCCCGCCAGCGCGCCCCACGCCTCATCCCCGTCGCCGCAGTCTTATTCCTCATCGCCACCGGCAGCGGCATCTGGTACTTCTACAACGCACACGTCCTCAACGAGTACCTCACCGCCAAAGCCCGCCGCGACATCCAGGCCACCTACGAGCGCGACTTCAAGAAGTACGAGAACATCCCCCAACCCAAAATCATCGCCGTTGACTCCAACATCGACATCTACCCCGAGCGCCGATCCTTCTCCGGCAACGGCCACTTCATCCTCCAGAACAAGACCACCCAGCCCATCAGCCAGATCCACATCACCAATCAGCAACAGTCCGTCTCCGACGTTCACTTCGACCGCCCCTTCCACATCGTCTCCTCCAGCCCCCGAGCCCTCTACACCATCTATCAGCTCGAAACCCCGCTAGCCCCCGGCGACAAGCTCGACATGACCTTCAACGTCGGCTACACCAGCCGCGGCTTCAAAGACGGCAACGAGCGCCCAGAGCTCGCCTACTCCGGCACTTTCTTCGACTCCGGTTATTTCCCCACCATCGGCTACGACAACAACGTCGAAATCGGCGACCCCCGCCGCCGCCGCGAAGAGCATCTCCCCGAACAGGAGCTCCTTCCCCAGCGCGGTGACACCACCGGCACAGTCACCAATCTCTTCACTCCAACCTCCGACTGGATCACCTACCACACCACCGTCAGTACCTCCGACTCCGACTCCGAAGGCAAGCCCCAGATCGCCCTCTCGCCCGGCTATCTCACCCGCGACTGGCACGCAAACGGTCGCCACTACTTCACCTACGACATGGGCGACGTCAAAACCCTCGACTTCTTCGCCTACGTCTCTGGCCGCTACGACGTCAAGCGCGAGATGTACCCTGGCGCAGTAAACCCCATCGCCATCGAGGTCTACCACATCCCCACCCACGCCTACGACGTCGACGACATGGTCGCCGCCTCCAAAGCCGGCCTTGCCTACTACGAGAAAAACTTCAGCCCCTTCCAGTTCCGCCAGTACCGCATCCTCGAGTTCCCCCGCTACCGCACCTTCGCCCAGTCCTTCGCCAACACCATCCCCTTCTCTGAAGGCATAGGCTTCATCGGCCGCCTGGAAAAGCCCACCGACATCGACTTCACCTACTTCGTCACCGCCCACGAACTAGGCCACCAGTGGTGGGCCCACCAGCTCATCGGAGCCCGCGTCGAAGGCTCCAACATGCTCTCTGAAACCCTAGCCGAGTACTCCGCCCTCATGGTCATGCAGCAGAAGTACGGCCGCGACAGCATGCACCGCTTCCTCAAGCACGAGCTCGACGGTTACCTCCGTGGTCGCGCCGGCGAAATCCGCAAAGAGCGCCCCGTAGTCTATGTCCAGAACGAGCCCTATGTCTGGTATCAAAAAGGCGGTCAGGTCATGTACACCCTCGCCGACTACATCGGCGAAGACAAAGTAAACCTGGCCCTCCACAACTTCCTCATGGAACGCCGCTACGCCAACGCCAACGACAACCAATCCGGCCCCTACCCCGACACTCGCCAATTCATCGAAGCCCTCCGCGCCCAAACCCCCGCCGACCTCCAGTACTACATCACCGACGCCTTCGAAAACATCGTCCTCTACGACAACAAAGCCACCACCGCCACCGTAACCCCCACCCCCGACCACAAATACAAAGTCACCCTAACCGTCCAGGCCCGCAAACTCAAATCCGACGGCAGCGGCAACGAGTCTCCCCTCCCCCTCAACGACCTAATCGACATAGGCGTCTTCAATGGCAAAAAAGACGAAGAAAAACCCCTCTACCTGCAAAAAGTCCGCCTAACCCAACCCACCAAAACCTTCGAAATCGTAGTCGACCAACCACCCACCCGAGCCGGCATAGACCCCTACAACAAACTCATAGACCGCGACGCCGACGACAACCTAATCGACATAGAAAAACACTAGAACCCATCTCATAAATGCCTCAGTAGCCGTCGCTTTCCGGCTTATGGTTGTTACACTGCTCAAGCATGAATTGGGCTCTCTTTGTGACGCTAATAGCGTCAGCGTCGCTCGCACAAAACGGCCAGAGGAATGGTCCGACACAAACCATCGTGCAAGGCAACTTCTATGCTCGCCAATCCGCGTTGAGAGGGCAAGGGAGCGAAGCCCTATCGCAAGAGCAAGCACGAAGCAAGCAAGAACTCTGCGCCGAAGCAGAGAAAGGGGGCAATGCCCAAATTGGCCGGTGCCTTGACGATCAATTCAAGACCACCGAGCGAGACTACCTCACCTACGTTCGCGCAATCGGAGCGCTACTCCGATTGCCACCTCCTGATGGGTCCGCATCAACAATTCACGGAAGACTTCCGTTGGACTCAGCAGAGGACGCATGGCTCAAGTATCGAGATGCAAGCTGCGCATCAATGGCAACACAATGGGAAGGTGGCGATCAAGCTCCCGTTGCCTATAGCGATTGTCGTCTCAAACTCACTTGGAATCATATGAACGAGCTCGCCGACCTGTATTCCGATCTGTGGGACGGTCATGCACCGAGTGCAGCCAAACCCGCCTTGGCCCTTCCTGAGGCACTGACTCCTGCACTTGCAGAAGCCAAAGCAAAATCGCGTATAGCAGTGCTGTTACCGAGCGAGTTGCCCCAGCCCCTTGCAAAGGCGAAACATGCAATCGTTGAGACGGCTTTGGAGGACGAATACGCCATATCGCTGTACTACGAGCTGGGTGTCGGGGATTCTGGTTTCGCCGCGTCCTTTTCCGCAAAGGCTCACCCCAATTTTGGGCCAAAGGACGTTGGAGACGTGCTCGAAGTGAAACTATCTCGTGGCTTCGTCGGCTATTTCCGTCCAGTTAGCTGCGGTGGCTCTTGCGCACCAGCGAACCTCTGGTGGGAGAAGGATCACGTCTTATATCAGATCCAATTAAAGCTATCTTCCACTCTCCCCGAAGACGATCAGCAAAGGGCGATAATTGCGGCCGCCAATTCGGCGATTCTCGCCGGTCCCCGCTGAGGGCCATTAAGATCGAGCCCGGGTGCCTATCCATTGCAGTCATTGCCGTCGTTTTTCGGTGGGAGCGCAGGGCTTTAGCCCTGCGAATAACCACCCCCAAAATATGGGGGCTTTAGCCCCGGGCTTCACCCAAACACCCCATCCACCAGCCGCTTCCCAAAATCCACTTCCTCCCCACTGATCGTATGCTGCCGCCCCGGATACCTCCGCATAGTCACCTCTGCCCCCATCCCCCGAAGCACCTCTCCCGTCTTCTCCACCCGCGCCCAGGGCACATGCGGATCAGGATCACCCGACCCCAAAAACACTGGCATCCCACCAAGCTCCCCCGGATAATCCGCATCCAGAGTCGCCCCAATCAAACCACCCGTAAATCCAATCAACCCTCCATACCGCCTCGGCTCCCGAGCCACAAATTCCGCAGACAAACAAGCCCCCTGCGAAAACCCGCAAAGCACAATCTTTTCCACCCCAATCCCCGCATCCAAAGCCATCCGTACCGTACTCGCCACCGCCGCCAGCGCCGAAGAGAGCCAAGGCTCATTCTCCTCTCGCGGCGCCAAAAACGAGTACGGATACCACGTATTCCCCGCTGCCTGCGGAGCAAGATAAGCCAGCCCCGGCCGATACATCGCCGAAGCCAGACTCAAAATGTCCTCCGCAGACCCGCCGCGCCCATGCAGCATCACCACCGCACCCTCAGCCTCCTTCAGCGAAGCCCCAAACTGCCGCACCGGTTGCCCTTGATGAACACTCATCCAGCCACCTTAGCCTTGTGCAGTTCAATCGCCGGCAACCGCTGCTCAATCACACTCCGCCGAGGCTCCAGCCACGAAGGAATCCGCAGCTCCTCCCCCAGCGACTCAATCGGCTCATCCAGCGCAAACCCCGGAGGATCCGTCGCCAACTCAAACAACACTCCACCCGGCTCGCGATAATAAATCGAGTGAAAGTAAGTCCGATCAAGCACCGGCGTCACATCCAGATACTTCGCAATCTCCTCCCGCCACTCCAACTGCGAAGCATCATCCGCCGCGCGAAACGCAATATGGTGCACGCTCCCCGCGCCCTGCCGACCCCATCCCGCATTCGCATCCACCAGCAAATCGATGTGGTTCCCCAGCGCATTGCCATCCGCAGAAAACCGCAACCGGTTTCCCTCTTCGGCAATCTTCTTGAACCCCATCACATTCAAAATCTTCGCTGTCTCTTCCGACCGCTGCTCAAACAGAGTCACTCCAAAGAACCCGCGAATCGCATGCTCCTCCGGCACCGACGAAAACCGCGAAGCCTTCGCCACCCCGGCACCAGCATGCCCCACAATCTCAATCTTCATCCCATCCGGATCAGGAAACGTCAGCACTTCCTCGTCAAACCGCCTCCCACTCCGCTCCACCAGCTGGCCATCATCCACCAGCCGCTTCTCCCAATAATCCAGCGACCCCAACGGCACACTAAACGCGGTCTTCGTCACCTCACCCAGTCCCGCCGACCCACGCGAAGCCCGCGGCCAGGGAAAGAAAGTCAAAATCGTCCCCGGCGACCCAGCATCATCGCCGAAGTAAAAGTGATACGACCCCGGATCATCAAAATTCACTGTCCGCTTCACAAACCGCAGCCCAAGCACCTCGGTATAAAAATCCAGATTCCGCTGCGGATCCGACGCAATCGCAGTAACGTGATGAAGCCCAACAATCGGTTTTGGCATATGGCTTTCCTTTCGTCCTCGTAACAATCTACATGCACTCGACGTACAAGAGCGCCCCACTTTTAGTGCACTCACTATCGCCGCTTTTGTCGTGGCATTTGCTTCTTGTTGTCATCTCCGAAGGAGACCTGCTTTTGTCGTTGTTGTTGTCTGCCGCAAGCCAGCCAAAAAGCCCGGGGTGGGAATGTACAACTCTCCCCAGCCGCCATTGCACTTGCTTTTTGCCTCTAAGGTAGAGCGGGGCTTCAGCCCCGCGTCTAAACCGCCGCTGCAAAGCGGCCACCACTCTGCCGAAGGCCGGAGCAAAGGCGAAGCCGAAGCGACTAATCTATTGCCGTTGTTCTTGCCGTTGCTTGTTTTACGTCGTCATTCTAAGCGAAGAACCCCCGCATTTCGCCTTTGCCTTTGCCGTTGCATGTTCTCCCTCACCCCACCATCTCCGCATAAACAAACCCATCCCTCTCCACCCTGTCCCCACGCTCCACACGAATCTCCCCATCAAACATAGGCCCCGCCCACGCAAACGAGTGGAACTCCCCATTCTCCCCGCAAGGATCAACCCCCTCCGGCAGCTCCCGCAACAAAGTCTCATCCCACTCCCGCCCGGCAAACTCCGCCGGCACCTTCCGCGGATCGACACAAGTCAGCCGAGCCCTCAGTCCACCCGCCATCATCTCCCTCGCCAACCGATCCGTCGGAATCCCCCAAACCGGAAACAAGGGCTCCAACCCAATCCCCGCCAACTTCTCCACCCGATAAGCCCGAATCTCCTCCAAAAACAAATCCCCAAACGCCACCCCCTCAAACCCCTCACTCACCGCACGAACACAAGCCACGGCCATCCTCGCCTCATACTCCGCATTCGAGCAGGGAAACGGCAGATCAACCTTCCACAGCGGCAGCCCCGCCAACTCCGCCTGCCTATCCAGCAGCTCCTCCCGAAACCCATGGATCGCCACCCGCCGAAACCTCTCATTCACCGTCGTCAGCAACCCACCCACCTCAAACTCGCCCGCCTGCCGCAGCAAATGCAGCGCCCACGCCGAGTCTTTCCCTCCACTCCAGCTCAACAGTATCTTCTTCATTCCATTATCAAAACACGCCCAAAAATAAATCCGCCAAAACTGCAAAAGAGTTTTACTCAATTCTCTACAATTAAAAGTAGAGATCAGAAAACGGCTGCAAGCGTGCGAAAGCTCCGCTGCAGCCGTTTCGCTTTTAACCACAAACTAACCACGAAATGGACAAAATCACCCATGTTCTGCAGCACTTGCCGTTGCCTTTCTTGTTTGTCATCCCGTAGGGATCTGCTTTGTGCTCCATCGTCGCCAGCAACTCCGGGCTACCCGTAAACCTATGCCTGTCTATATTTTGCAGCTAACCCGCCTGTATTCAATATTTTAGCGACCAACCTTGTCTCTAACCTATTGCAAACAATAAACTTCCCCGCAAAATACCCCGTTTGACAGGGGGGAGGGGGAACCCCAGAAAAAGGAGCCAAACCATGCCCGAGACTCTCTGCCGCCATATCAAAACCAACGGCCGCCGCTGCAAATCCCCATCTCTTGGCCAGACAGCCTACTGCTACTTCCACTCGCGCCTGCACCGCCGCCACAGAAATCTGGTCGAAAACCACCACAATCTCTCCCAATCCGCGACCGAATCCACCCAAACCGACCTGCAATCCACCCAAATCACGCCTGAAATCGAGCTTGACCTCCCGCCCCTCGAAGATGCCGAATCCATCCAAATCGCCATCTCCCTCGTCGTCGCCGCCCTCGTCCGCAACCGCATCGACTCCCGACGCGCCGCCAGCATTCTCTACGCTTTGCAACTGGCCTCCACCAACGCCCGTTTTATCAATACCGAGCCCTACCCCTCCACCGTAATCCGCTCCGTAGTCCGCAAAAAGTCCGGTCTCGATCTCGCTGTTTCAGATTGAACTGGCAGGAACGCAAAAAATTCGTAACACGTTGAAAACAGCACCTGCTACTATTGCTTCTCCCGGCGAAATAATTCGCCCTAACCAGGAGTTATCAAATGGCAACCGGAACAGTGAAATGGTTTAACGATGCAAAAGGCTTTGGCTTCATCACCCCGGAAGATGGTGGCGAGGATGTCTTTGCCCATTACTCAGCAATCAACAGCAGTGGCTTCAAGTCTCTCCAGGAAGGCCAGCGCGTAACGTTCGACATCACTACTGGCCCCAAGGGCAAGCAGGCTGCGAACATCCAGCCCGCCTAAAACGGACACGGACGCCCTCCCTAAACCCGAGAAACCAGAATGGCTGCAAACGACGCGAAAGCCTCGTCTGCAGCCATTCGCGTTTAGCATCACTACTTTTTGCGGTGGACTGTTGCAGTTGTCGTTGCCCTTGCTGTTGCAAGTTTTACGTCGTCATCCTGACCCTTGAGCGAAGCGAAGGGGAAGGATCCCTGTATTTCGTCTTTGCCGTTGCCCGTTTTTTCGTCATCCGTAGGGATCTGCTTTTTCTCTCGCCAGACGAGCTAGATACAACAATCACAATAACGATATGCTGGCATACGACTTACAAACGCTCCACGTACCACCCGAAAGGACAGAAGGAATGAGGAAGATCTCCCGGCGCAATTTCATCCGGCGCTCTGCAGCAGCAACCCTCGCAGCACAGCCATTATTCGCCTCCGCCAAAGGCATGGACATGAAGAAGCTGCTCCTCGTAGGAACCCAGACCACCGGAACCAGCAAAGGAATCTATTCCTACGCCTTCGACTCCACAACCGGTGAGCTCACCCAGACAGGCCTCGCAGCCGAGGCCGAAAACCCCACCTTCCTCGCCCTCGCCCCCAACGGCAAGACCCTCATCGCCGCCAACGAGCTCGACCACATCGGCGCCGTCACCAGCTTCACCCTCGATCGAGCCACCTCCAAACTCACCAAGGTCAACCAGGAATCAGCCAAGGGCGGCGGAACCTGCCATGTCTCCGTCGACCACACCGGACGCGCCGCCTTCGCGGCCAACTACGGCGGCGGCAGCTCCGTCTCCTTCCAGCTCAGCACCACCGGCCAGCTCAGTCCCGCAGTCTCCTTCTTCCAATACACCGGCAAAGGCCCCAGACCCCAGCAGAACTCAGCCCACGCCCACCGCGTCACCGTCTCACCCGACAACCGCTTCCTCCTGGTCAACGACCTCGGTCTCGACATGATCCATATCTATCGCCTCGACGCCGCCACCGCCAAGCTCACGCCCCACACGCCATCCGAGTGGAAGTCCGCCCCCGGTGCCGGCCCCCGCGCTCTCATCTTCCACCCCAACGGCAAACTCGCCTACTGCGTCAACGAGCTCGACTCAACGGTCAGTGTCCTCAGCTGGAATGCCGCTCAGGGCACATTGGAGACCCTCCAGACGGCCTCCTACCTACCCGAAGGGCACACAGGCCCCTCTGGCCCCTCCGACATCGTCATCGACAAGAAGGCCCGCTTCGCCTACGTCGCCAACCGCCTCGACGACTTCATGGTCAGCTTCACCATCTCCCCAACCGACGGCAAGCTCACCATGATCGAGCGCACCTCCTCCGGTGGCACGGTCCCCCGCCACATCGCACTCGACCCCACCGAGGGGTGGCTCCTCGTCGCAAACCAAACCTCCGACAACATCGCCGTCATCGCGCGCGACAAAAAGACCGGGCGCCTCGCCAACACCAGCAAAAGCTTCCCCCTCTCCAGACCGCAGTGCCTGGTCTTCGCATGAAGCTGAGCTATTTTTCCCGACCAACGGGAAGGGCAATCAGGAAAAAACGCCATGGAATGGCCGCCCTCCGCGCAGGAGGCCCGTCCGGCAGGACAGGCAGAAAAATGCCCGCTGACTCTCAGCGGGCATCTTTCTTGCGTAGCGAAGTCGTGGTTAGTGAGGCATCTCCGCAGGCTTAGGCGCAACGTGAGGAGCAAACGTAGTCCACCGCGAAGCCTGAGCCGCATGCGGATCAGCAGGAGCATTCCAAAGATCAGTGCTGATCCCATTCAGGTCGTAAACAATCTTGCCGTCCTTGATCGTCATCTCGCAGATCAGCTTCTCGGTTCCATCGACCCGCGTATTGACCATGTCAGTGAAGCCGAACTTACCCTGTTCCAGTCGCAGAACAGCAACATCCGCAACCGAGCCAACAGAGAGATTGCCAAGATCATCACGCTTAACCTCATGCGCAGGATGCGAGGTCATCTGAGCAACCGCCTGGTTCAACGTCAACCCAATCGCCATCATCTTGCTGGCGACATTCAGCATGTCCTTGGTAGCGCCATTCATGCTGCCGATATGCAGATCGGTCGAGATCGAGTCCGGAATAAACCCATCTTTGACCATCGGAACAGCAAGTGACCACTTGAAGCTGCCGCCGCCAGTTCCGGTATCAAAGTAGATGCCGCGCGCACGTCCCTCAATCAGGGCCTTACTCGGCCCCTTCGTAACTGGGTCCTGCTCCTGCCGCAGCCCGGAGTACATATGCGTATAGATGTCGCCCGGCCGCAGCTTCTTGGTCAGAAGATCATAGATCGGCCGAGTCGGACGATCGGCACCAAAGTCGACCATCACCGGAATATTGGCCTTAGTTCCGGCAATCACAGCCTGTTCCACCGGTATCCACTCAGGCCCCTCAAAGTGGGCAGTCTTGATGCCCACAATGGTCTCGGGATATTTGAGCGCCATCTTGGCCGTAGCCTCACCATCCATGTCCTTGGTGTTCTGCTCATACTTGGGGCCACGCATACCAGACCCGACGATGTTGAGCATAGCAAGAACCCGAGTCTTCGAGCGGTCGATAATCCGCTGCTTGAAGTCCTCGAAGTTCTTCCATCCAGAGCATCCCGCATCGACGACCGTCGTAACCCCAACCCGGAAGGTAAAGCCATCCGGCGGAACACTATTATCGCCAGCATATGAGTCGCGTTCACCCGTCCCGTTATAGACATGAACGTGGATATCGATCAGCCCCGGGGTAACGTACAACCCAGTCGCGTCCACCGTCTTCAGCGCATCGGCCGACGCAATGTGGGGCGCCACCTTCGCCACCTTGCCGCCCTTTATAGCCACATCCATGACGGCATCGATGTGGTTTTTGTCGTCGAGGACATGGCCACCCTGAAGGAGAAGATCATAGGCCGGGGCCTGGGCAAAAGCGCTAGTCGCTGCGATAAGTGAGAGCGCAATGCAGCAACTAGCGATACTTTCTTTACGAAACAAACGCGTCATGAAGACCTCAATCTGTGCGCCGATAGCGTACGAAATCATATAAAAGCGATGCAAGGATCGGGCGGAACCCGGTATGAGCGCGCCGTCGATGCGGGTTTCGAGTTGCGTCGGAGCCGATGGTCAGGCTCGCGATGCCTTCCATGTTGCATCGCCGTATTCGCCCATATGGACGGAGCCGGCGATGTTATTGCCCTCAACGGTGCCTTTGAAGGTCCAGGGAATGATGTTGCCCCCCACCTGCATGTTGCTGTGGAGTTCGATCTGATTGGCGTGAATCGTTCCTGTGAACTTAGCGTTATAGATCTCACCGTCATGTGTCCCGGTGAGGTCATTACCGCTCTGTTCCAGTGTGAACTTCTGCTCGCCAACACCACGGAGATATTGAATGGTGACAGCCCACGTTCCCTGAACCGACGCAGGCGCACCAGCCGGAATTACCGGATTCTCATAGTGGCCAGGATTCGTAAGCGCTTCATAAATAGCGTTCGCAATGATGCGATCCTCACCTGGATCCATCATGTACGGCATGATGGTGACGGAACTGTTCATCGCGTCGGGGCGGGTACCCTTGCTTCCCCCGACAAGAATGCGGGGTGTACCAGCATCAAGCTTGGCGACGAGTTCACTGCCAGTGATCTTGAGTACGTTAGCGTCCCAGTTGATGCGTAGCTCGGGAGCTCTGTTAGAAAGGTCTTCAGGTTCAAGATAGTCGAAGCTGGTAGAGGGCAGCGGTTTCAGGCGCGCCTCAATATTCTTGAGCCACGACCTCCACTCACGTTGCTCAGCATCATGATCGCGTTTGTACCACTGCTGCACAGCGGCAAGGAGGCCCATAGCCTCTTCCTTGCTGCACTTGAGCGCACGGCCGTAGCAATGATGTGGCGCTGCCTGGAAGTAAGCTGCCTTGCAGAGATCTTTCTGTCCGATGAGCATTCCTGATGACTGCGGTCCACGCATGCATTTACCACCGGAGTAACCAACAAGCGTCGCTCCGGCTGCGATGTGGATGTTCGGGAAGATTGGCTCCTCTGCAGCAGCGTCGACAAAGACGGGGACGTTCTTCTCCTTCGCGATGGAGCAGAGATTCTTGATGCTGAGCGGCCCCTTCTCCGCGGCTGGGCTGGAGAGGATGTAAACCATCGCGGTGCGGTCAGAGAGTTTGGCGCGGAACTCTTCTTCGGAACCCACCTCAACGATCTCCGCACCGACCATACGCACACCGAAATCGTAAGGATTCCGTGAATGCTTGGGAATGATGACCTGGTTGCGCTTCTTGATATAGGGGAGCGCCTGACATTGCTCAACATTGGTGCCTGCGATACACGCAATAGTGGCAAGACAAATAGCAGCCTCGCAGCCAGTCGTTGCGATGCCCCACTCTGCGCCGGTGAGCTTGCCGAGCTGGGCGCCGATGCCGTCCATCATCTCGTCCAGATGAACGAAATAGAACGAAGCATCATACATAGCCTGCTTTACCTGCGGCAACGAGCGAGACCCGCTAATAATAGTGAAGGTGCCTCGACCATTGATGATGGGCCGGACACCAATTCGGGTGAAGAGATTGTCAGAGTCCGTGCCTTGTCTCTTGGGAGGAGAAGGCTTCACTTGCGGGTCAGCAAGCGTCGCCGCACTAGCAGCAAGTGGTGAAACAGCGGTGGCTGCTCCAAGAGCGGAGAGCATTCCGGATTGCTTGAGTACTTCTCGCCGCGACAAGCGCGTATTGCGAAACAGGGACATGGGCTCGCCTTTATGGTGTAAATACTGTGTCGGTGGTGCCTATCTGTAGGACGTACGAGGTCGTTAGATGTAGGCGATGCAGTCAATTTCGACGAGCGAGTTGCCGGGGATCCCGCCTGCGGCTGCGATGGTCGTGCGAACAGGAGGTATCTTGCCCCAGCGGCCCTGATAAACAGTGTTCATCTTGGCCCAATCGTTGATGTCATTGAGATAGACATTGACCTTGAGGACTTTCTCCATCGAGGAGCCAGCGGTTGCAAGGTTCTTTTCAAGCTCATCCAAAACGTGTTTAGTGTGCTCTTCGATGGTGCCCTGGAAGTGCGCGCCAACACCAGCAAGAAAGACAAGATTGCCGAAGGAGATAACGCTGCTGAAGAGAGGAGTCTCTCCGTTTTTTGGGGCCGGGCCGTGAGATCTCTTCTCCAGTTTGCCGGAGACCTGTGCCTCGGCGGTCTGGGCAAGTGCTGCACCACCTGTAACTGCGACTGCTGCTTTTGCTGCGTTCTTCAGAAGACCTCTTCTTGACTGCTGTTCCATCGTGTTGCTCCTTTGGGATAAAGTACGAATATCATGCCTTCTGTGTAAGCGCTGCGTGCAGTCGGCGAGCCACAATCTCAGTCTCGCCAGGCAGCAACATCCACACCCCGACAACCAATGTATTTTGGTCCGACGGGATTCCCTGGTTTGGTTTATTGCCAGTATTAGGATTCAGTTCGATCGGTGGATTTTGTGAACGGAGACGTTCCTGCACCTGTCGCACAGTGACCCCCACTATGGATGGGTCATATTTCAGCAATAGGTGAGGTACGTGGTTCGCAATCCTGGGAACCACGATACGCGATTGCATCGTGGGGATGTTTTTTACCGCATCGGCGATGATGTTGGCTCGGCGGTTGTACTCCACCGTGTTTGCTTCGTCGGATTGCTCGAGTAGCCAGTCGACGGCTGCTACCATGCCCACGATCTGTTCCTTAGCGACCTTCATGCCGCGACCAACTGCGTCACCATTGGGATTGTTGTTCTCTCTCGCGAGATCGATCAAATGTTTTCTGCCTAGAAGCAGACCTGCGTTCTGAGGTCCGCGGATGCCCTTACCGCCAGAGAAGCAGACGAGATCGAAACCCATGCCGGTGTACTTCCATAAGTTTTCAATAGGAGGCATATCCGCAGCGGCGTCCAGATGACACGGGACATTATGCTGGTGAGCAATCTCCAGCCACTGTTCACGGACGATTTCCGCCGGTGGTCCTTCTTCTTCCTCCGCCGCATTGAAGAAGTTAGTCATCACTGTCTTTTCATTAAAAGCACGTTTGTAATCGTCCAGCGTGACGACCTCTCGAATCACCGCTCCGCAAAGCATCATCGCGTGATCGTAGCTATAGCGGTGTGACCTCTGAACAATGATCTCGTTCTTCATGTTTCCGGCTTGCTGCGGAATTACGCCGGGCTTGCTGTCATTTGCGAACGCCATACAGGCAGCGGTTGCGAGCGTGATAGCTCCTGACGCACCTGAAGTGACCATTGCGCCTTCGCATCGCAGCTTCTTTGCGAGGTAAACACCTGAGGCTTCTTGCAGATCGTGAAGATTGACGGGATGGAGGGCTGCCTGTTCAACCGCACGACGTACCTGTGGCGGCATGACGGCGGCGGTCAAAGTCGTATATGTGCCGGCGGCATTGATTATCTTGGCGACGCCGAGCTTATCGTAATAATCCTCGGTAGCAGGGGTTGCCGCGATCGCCTCTGTTGTTTTGAGAATTGGCGAAACTCCGAGGAGCGCCATGGCTGTCTGAGACCAGCTGAGAAAACTTCGGCGCGTGAAATTATTATTGCGATTGGCGCTACCGGACATCGCTCAACCCTCTGGTGAAAATTTCGCTGAAAATAATAATCATCTGAGCGGATACCAACTCGATTGTCATGGGTCTTAAGGTCAAGATGATCCTAGGTCAAATGACGTATAGACTCAGGCGTTCTAAATTCTTCCAAACTGTCTAACCGCCTCCTCAATAGAATGAAATTTTTCGATAAAGGGATACATCGAATGTTCGCTGTTATCAAGCTTCTGGGCGAGCACAAGAACGTCGGCAGCATGATCACGCGGAACAACAACAACGCCATCCTGGTCGGCAACGACGATGTCGTTCGGGGCGACCTTGACGCCATCGCAATCCACGGGGATGTTCATGCCACCAAAACGGTAATGGCTTACAGAGGTGGACGGCACCGGCCCAGTAGCATAGACCGGAAAGCCGATCTTTTTGAGCTGCGGCAGGTCGCGTACGCCGCCGTCGATTACAGCCCCGGCAAAGCCTCGGGAGAACATCGCAGTACCCATGAGACCGCCCATGCCAGCAATGTCGGCGCCGTCCTCAACCTGCATGACATACACCGAGCCGGGGCCGCCGGAATCAATGGCTTTTAGCATTCCGGTGAGTGCATCGGGGTCGTGGTTTTCCTGCTTGACGAGCTTGACTGTCAAGGCGGTGCCGGCGAATTTGGTAGGAAAGATCGACTGCATACGGTGCGACATATAGCGCTTCTCGTGCAGAAGTTGCTCGATTGCATCGGAGACGGAGGCGGCCTCAACGTGGCGATAAGCATCGAGCATAGCCGCGGGATCAGCGGCATACTCCGCAGCTGTTTTGGGAGCGTCGGCGTGTACGACATGCGTCACGGTGAGCAGAGAAACGCATGCGAGACCTATAGCTGCAGTGATGCGGGCAAAACGCGAATGAAATGTGGCGGCAAAAATCGACGATGAACTCAAATCACTAACTCCTCATACGACAAAGAGCATGTTACCGGAAGAACTGGAAGATGACGACGGCCGCTTTGAAAGAGAAACAGAGCCGCCGAAATGTGCTTCGGCGGCTCTGAAAGTAACTGGGTTAGAAGATGACCTTGCCAGACAGTTGAATGACACGTGATCCAGTGAGTTGACCGGGAATCTTCTGTACATCGGTGACGAGCCCAAAGCCACTGGTGCTGGGCGTAGTGCTCGTCGACGACAATTGTCCCAGGGAATACGCAGCAGGATTCGCGGTCGAGCTGCCATTGCTGGTGCCCGGATTCGCCGCATTGGGGTGGTTGGTCACATTGAAAGCCTCTGCGCGGAACTGTACCTTGACTCTCTCCCAGATTGGAAAGTTCTTGAACACAGAGAAGTTAGCATAGTTGAAAGCAGGACCGTGCAACGCATTTCTTGATGCATTTCCAAACGCATAACCGGCACTGGGAGCGATCGGGAGCGCATAGGCTGTTGCATCAAGACAGGAAATTCCCTTGATGTAGTTCTGTGTGCTGCAGTTTTGATGTGGAGCATGCACAAAATTCGGGCGCTCCGTGCCTATGCCCGAGCTCATACCGGCGGATTGATAGTTGAGTGCGACATTGATTGGTGTGCCGGTCTGAAGATTAAGGATGGTGTTTAGCTGCCATCCTCCAAGCAATTGCCGCACCGCAAAATTGGACGCATTGAACGTCGGCAGGCTATAGCTGAGAGCGCCCACGAAACGGTGAGTGATGTCCCAGTTTGAAGGACCGTAATCGGCGCGGGGGTTGTACTGCTGCGAGAGTGTGCCGCCGCCGTTCGAGTCGGAAGACAGATCCAGATTTCGCGACCACGTATAGCTGGCCTGCCCGGACAATCCGTGGAACAAACGCTGGCGAAGGATAGCAGTCATCCCGTTGTAATTGGAGTAAGCGTCATCTTCCAACGTGCGGATTGAGCCGAAGAGCTGATTCGGACGTCGCGAGTTGAGCGCCGACGGAGCGCCTGGAGCCAATGGTTCGTTGTTATAGAAGCTACGGTCGAGGTGCAACGAGTGAGAACCCAGATACTGCAGTTCAGCTCCTGCGCCTTTCCACAACTCTTGTCCCACTGACAGATTCCACTGATAGCTGCGCTGCGTCTTGTTATTGGGATCGTAGTTGATCACACTTACGTAGGTCCCAGGGGTGCCTGCCACGGGAGCCAGCTTACCAGCGCCCGGAGTCGGGTTACTAAATGAGGCGGGGTTAGACGAACTGGTACTGTATGTAACGGTCGATGCCAGTGGATAGTTTCCGGATAGTAGCGTAAAGCTATTCAGTTGATTCGCGTTGTAGTAGAAGCCGACGCCACCGCGAATGACAGTCTTTTCGGTTGTGCGATAAGCAAAGCCAAAACGTGGTCCCCAGTTGTCATGGGTTGGATTGCTGAACTTTAGCCCTGGAGTTGGAACAAAGGAGTTGGCCGTAGTTGCATTTGATGGCTGAAGGAGTGCCGTCTGGGAAGCATTGAGGATGCGCGCATTTCCGTTCAGGCTGTATGGAACAGTCGGCAGATCGTAGCGGAGGCCATAATTCAGCGTCAGCTTTTGGGTGACTTGCCAGTTGTCAAGGACAAAGAATCCGTCGCGCCATTCTGCAACCGATCCTTTGACCGTATTGACCGGGGTCATGGTCTGGTTGGCTAGGCCGAGTACGAAGTCAGAGGGGCCATATCCGGTAGTTGTACCTGTGGGCCCACCAGCCTGGAAAAAGAACTCTCCAAGCGAGACGTTTGTTGCCGCGCGCCCTAGGGTCAGTTTGCGAAATTCAATTCCGGCCATGATGTTGTGCTTGCCGTGCGTATAGCTAACCTGATTGAACGCATCCACAGTACGGTCATCTTGAAACCAATTGCTGCCGTTATTTCCAATATTCATACCGCTGGCGCCGGTAACTGAAATATACGGAATACCAGCATTGCCTGTAGTCGTATCGTAGTTGAAGCCCGGTATGCCAAGTGACGTTCCAGCATCCTTGGGTCCGTTGACATACCAGTAGTTCAGTACGTCTGTGACAAATTTATTGATGCCGACATGAAAGTCATTCACTAATCGTGGCGTAATGATGTGCGAGTATCCAAACGCGAGATTTCGGCTATTTCCAGGCCCAAAAGCGCTGTTAACTGCAACCGGGTTGCCGTTGGAATAAGTCAGGTCCTGCCAGTGATACCGAGCGAAGAGGCGAACATGTTCCCCTATATTGGAGTCAACACGTCCGAGTGACTGAGCGATCCAAAGATTATTCGGATAGTTCACGCTTGCGAGATTATTGTTGATTCCGTTTGTGCCTGCTGAATTAGGCAATGGAACATATGCCATATACGCCTTTGCAATCGCGGCTGCTGGAGTATTTAACTGACTCGTCGGAATGATGTTGCCAGTGTAGTAATTTCCCGTAGATGGGTCTTTGATGCATTGGGGACTGGTGACACCGGCAGGCGCCACGCACGAAGTACCATTCCAACTTCCCAGTGCTGAGAAGTTTCCATTTCTCATGTCCGAGGTCAAAACAGTAGATGTTCCCGTCGACTGGGCTTTCTGGTTCAACTTCTCATAGGAACCAAAGAAGAAGGTCTTGTTACGCCCATCGTAGAGCTTCGGGATATACACGGGTCCGCCGAGCGCAAATCCATACTGGTTGTAATTCAATGCTGCTTTCGGTGTAAGTGTTTTGCAAAGAGACGCGATCGTGCAATCCGTGAAGTTGCGTGCGTTCAAGTCTGTGTTTTTGAAGTACTCGTAAACGGTGCCGTGCAGATCATTTGTACCAGCCTTGCTCACAAGGTTGATGTGGACCCCGAGGTAAGCTCCATACTGTGCGGGATAGTTTCCACTCTGCATCTGAACCTCTGAGATCATGTCGGTGCTTGGGCGGGCTGGTGTAACGTTGCCAAGATTATTCATAATGGAAACACCGTCGAGAGTAATGCTGTTCTGTGTCTCACGTTGTCCCGCTCCGTTGAAGTCTTCCCCAGGAGGATTACCGGAGTACGAGGTCTTTGAACCGATGGTGACATTAGATGCTAAAGCGGCGAGCTCGAGGGCATTTCTGCCATTCATCGGAAGTTCATCAACCTGTTTGGTCGCGAAGGTTTCGCCGAGGTTGGCATCGTCTGTTGAGACAGGCGGAGTACTGGCCGATACCGTAACTGCGTCCGTCACCGATCCAACATTGAGATTGAAGTCGGTACGTACAGAGACGTCAACGGAGACTGGAACGCCAACGGTCGTGACCTTCTTGAACCCTGTCAACTCAACCGTAATGTCGTATGTGCCACTCTTGATGAAGGCGATTCCGTAGTACCCTTCATCGTTGGTGGTGGCGGAATACCTGACCTTTGTGGCCTGCTCCACAGCGGTAACCTTGGCCCCACCGACCGCGCTACCTGTCGAATCCAACACAGTCCCCACAAGTGCGGTGTTATTGGATATCTGTGCTATTAGGAACAATGGACTTAACAAAAGTGCAAGATAACAGACCAGCGCTTTCTTCAATGGGCTCTCCTCGTTGATACCAAGTTTTTCCGTAGGCAGTCAGTTGCGGTTTCACAATGCATCCTGTGATCAGGAACGATTGACAATCCTGTTCACGGCAGTTTGTGAGGTGTTTCTTGAGTGTCACGATTTCATTACAGAGCGAAAAATCTGTCATCGGCCAGTTGCCCGGGTAGGTTCTAGGTCAAATGACCTATAGATCTCGCCCGCGCAGGCAGGGTTTGATCGATTGGCTTTGCAGAAGGGGGGATATCTAGTCGAGGTGCACAAGGCCGCGTTGCAACGCGTAGATCGTGGCTTGAGTGCGGTCCCGGGCGCCCATTTTGTCCAGCACAGAGCTGACATGGATGCGGACCGTCTTCTCCGCGATTTTCAGGTCTTCTGCGATCTCGCGGTTGCTTCGTCCCTTTGTAATGCATATCAAGACTTCAGTCTCACGTGGAGTCAGTTCGACAGTGGGCATTCGTTCGGCGAGCCGGTCAAGGGCAACGTGCGGAAGGTATCGCAGGCCGCGATCGACATTTTGGATTGCGTTCAAAAGCTCCTCCCCACTTGCATCTTTGTTGAGGTAAGCCATGGCGCCATTGCGAACAGCACGATATATGTCCTCGCTCCCTTGGTAGTTCGAGAGGACCACGATGCGCGCAGTAGGAAACTCCTTGCGGATCTCGGTAATGACATCGAAGCCGCTAACTCGCGGCAATCGTAGATCGAGCACTACGACGTCCGGGCGCAGGGTCCGATACATCGAGATGCCTAGTTCACCGTCCGCAGCCTCGCCCACAATCTGAATCTGCGGATGACCGGAGAGAACGGAGTGGAGCGCCATGCGTGCAAGGAAGTGGTCCTCGATAAGCAGGACCCGGATTTGCTTCATATGCCAATCCACCGTATGACGTGTTGTTCCTGATTCGCCGGTTGTTGCATTGCGTTGAAGGATACCCTGACTGTGACCTCGGTGCCAGTTCCTACCGCAGTCTGCAAGCGTAGCGTGCCCCCAAGCTTGCGCGCTCGCTCTTCCATAACAGGTATACCGAAGTGTCCATGTCGTGAGGCGGAACGATCGGAAGCATGGAAGCCTCGTCCATCATCTCGGATCGAGAGGCTCAGCGAATCGGGTTCGTACTTCAGTCGAACACTGATGTGTGTAGGTTGGGCATGGCGTATCGCGTTGGAGATCGCCTCCTGACCAATGCAGACGAGGTGATGTACGCAACCAGGAGCGAGTGTCACTTCCTCTCCTTCTACATCGAGCGATGTCACGATGGTTTCCTTCATAGGGTTCTCTCCGAGGGTACGGGAGAGCGCTTGTGAGAGGAGACTCGTTACCGCATCGGAGTCGCGCAAATCCCAGATAATACGTCGAGCTTCAGCTTGACAGTGAGAGACCATGCTACGTGCGAGTTCGCAGGAGCGCGCGGCCGGCGTTGCTTCCATGCTGCTATCTCGGAAGAGTTTGGCCGTGGCCTCAAGCTGCCAGGAAATAGCCGCGAAGCCTGCCATCAGGGTGTCGTGACACTCGCTCGCGATCCGATTTCGTTCTTCCAGCACAATGCCAATGCGACCTCGTATGAGTCGTTCGCGTCGCCTGAACAGATACAGCGCCAGTGCCGAAATGACAAAAATAAGAGCTGAATAGAAATACCAGGTTTGATAAAAGTAAGGGTGCTGACGGACTTCGAGCGTAGAAGCTGGCGAAAGCCAACCCTCTCCGCTATTGCGTGCTTGTACCTCAAACCGATAGTTGCCCCGGGTGAGCCGCTTATAGCGCGCGGTGTGAGAACGCGTGTTAGTCCAATCTGAGTCGTAGCCTGCAAGGCGATAGCGATACTCGATATGTGCGGGATTCGAGAGTAGTCCGGTATTGAAGAAAAAAATGATATCAGGCTGGCCCGCCTCGATATCGACGCGCGGACCAGTCATGATGTCCGAAACGTTGGGATCGTTCGAGAGTGTCCATCCAGTGATAGACGCTGTGGGACTGTTTGGTCCCAGCTTCTCGGCGGCATCGGTAGTGTGTACGAAACCTCTGGCTGTAGTAAACCAAAGCGTACCATCCGGCAAACGTGTCGAAGCAGGCGTCGAGGGGCCGCCACTCTCACTCGACCTCATTCCATCGGCCTTGCCCAGAATAACGGCCGAAAGCTGAGATTCTTTTCCATCCACCACAGCGTGCATCTCCGCAACCACCAGCCGCACGATGCCGCGAGAGGTGCTAAGCCAGAGGTGACCGTCATCGTCTTCGATGGCACTGTTTACCAGCAACGGCGTTAGGCCTCCGTTCGCTGGCATGGGCATCGCGCGCTCTAAATGCACATAAGCTACGCCACCGGCTTTCGTGCCAGCCCAGACGTATCCTTTACTGTCCAACGTCAGAGAAAGGATGTACGGATTGGGCAGGCCAGCAATAGGGAGTACACGGCCCTCGCGGACCCGATAGAGTCCGGTGCTTGTACCAACCAGCACCGATCCATCGAGATCTTCGAGGAGGCATGTAATGAGATTTGATTCGAGAAAGTGAGAGCTGTGTACGAGGTCGGGTTCGCCGGATGGGAAGTGGAAAATACCAGTGTATGTTCCCACCCACAGGCCGCCACTCTTGTCTGCCAGGATCGCACTGACAGCATTACCCGGGGACTCTACGCCTAAACGATAGTGTCGGAAGGCCTTGCCATCATAGCGATAGAGACCTTGAAACCAGGTACCAACCCAGACCCGGCCTCGACGGTCTTCCGCTAATGCGCGGATTGCCCTATCGATAGGCATGCCTGGAAGACTCATCTCTGTCAACTTATTACCATGTCGCCGGAACAAGCCGTTGCCCCATGTTCCTAACCAGAGGTCTCCACGACTATCAGCGAACGTATTGGCGACGTACGTCGCCGGGAAACCCTCTGGCTCTCCATAGGGAGCGAGCGGGCCTTTGCGCCACCGGCTCAGACCTCCGTTCACCATGCCGATCCAAAGATTCTGCTCCGTATCTACATAGAGGGAACGTATGGCGTCGTCAGGAAGACCGTCGCGAGACGTCCAGTGTGACACCTTACCGAAGCCGTATCGCCAGATACCGTCCCGGCGGGTGCCAATCCAAAGATTTCCGGCTTCGTCTCCAATCAGACATCGTACCGCACTCGTAATACGAGCTCGAACGATCTCGTCGTACTCCATCGGAGTGTTCTTGAATCGGCTCTTGCGCGGTACAAGCTGCAACACCGCTGTTGTGGTACCGATCCAGATGCGATGTTGAGGATCGCTATAAACCGCAACGGGAGAACCAACTACTGCAGTACGAAGAGAGTAGCGATGTGCCGCTCCATTCTCCCAATGGTAGAGTCCCGAGGAAGTGACGAAGAACATGCCTCCGTGCCCATCCTCCGCGAATGGAGTTACGATATCGCCCGCGATCATACCTCCCGTAGAGACCTGTATCAGCCGCTCATCGGAAAAACGTTCAATACCATTTTGCGTGGCGATCCAGAGAACCCCGTGATCATCCAGATGCACCAATCGAATACGTTCGTTGTACAGTCCAGCCCGCTCGCTCACATTGACCGTACCGGAACGTGTCCGATGCAGTAGCCCGCGACCATCCGTACCAATCCAAAGATCTCCCGTGGAGCCATAGGTGAAGGCGTTGACAGACTCGTTGTCCAGGAGCCCGGTAGCTTTGATAGGTTCGCTCTGAAAGCGCAGACCGTCGAAGGCAACTAGGCCTGAGCCGGTAGCCAGCAACAGTGCTCCATCCGGTTGCTGCGCGATCATACGGATGTTGTTTTCGGGTAACCCATCTTCGACTTGCCAGTTCTGCTTTTGGTACTCGGACAGCATCAACGCAGAAAAGGGGGGAGCGGCGTGAACAGTCGGGATAACCAGATGCGTCAGGCCGAGCAGCAACCCGGCACGTCCGGCCATCGAGCGAGCGACAACACGAATCAATGCCCATCCTTTGACGCTTCTCTTCCCAGGGTAGGCCGGCATAGTTACAGAACTAAGACTATTGTTATTGCATTCTGTTTTCCATGTCGAATCGTTCTTATTCATCAAGAGGACGTTCAGGATGCACCGTCATCCAGCAGACCGCTCCGGTAACGGCCAGTGCTGCGGCAATTGCGAATGATGTCGTCCAGCCGAAGCGTTGTGCAATCCAAGGGGTTAGCGAAGCAGTTACGGCGCCTCCAATCTGGCCGCCCATGTTTACCAAGCTTGAGAAAACGCCAGAACTCCCTCCGGCGATATCAACCGACACAGACCAGAAGGAACTCTGCGAGATATACAGCGCACCCGCACCACCCGCAAGGATGACGCCTGCCAGTTGTGGACTATGCACCTGTGACCCCAGTACAAGGAAGACTGCGGTAAGCAGGAGAGCAACCGATGCCAGACCGCATCGACCCATACGAAGCCCATAACGTTGTGTGATGCGGTCACTGAGGACTCCTCCCACCAGGCAGAAGACTGTCATCGAGAGAAAGGGAAGCATGGCAAAGCGCGCACTCGATTTAAGGTCGAAGCCACGCACCTGGGCCATGTAGAGGAAGAACCAACTGAAAAAGATCCAGGCAATATAGCCAAAACTGAAGTATCCAATCATGAGCGCTGGAAGGTCTCGGCGATGAAAGATCGCTCGCCAGGAGATTTTGGCTTTACCTGATTTTGCAGTGGCTCGATCGGACGAAGAAGCAGCAACCGCAAGGCCAAACGACATACCTTCGCGAATCTCTCGTAATTCCGCGGCGGAGACGCCGCTGTGCTCTTCCGGTGTATCACGCGCGGCAAACCACCATACGGCTCCAACCACCAGCCCGATGGCAGCACTGAACCAGAAAGCGGCACGCCATCCGTGATGCGTAATGAGCCAGGTGAGCAGTGGCGGCGTCAGGCCGCTACCCGCGCCTACTCCGGCAAAGATCAGGCCATTGATGAAGCCGCGCTCCTTCACGGGCACCCATCGTGCGACGAATTGATTCGCAGCTGGATAGACGACAGCCTCGCCCGCACCGAGCGCAAATCGGACAGCGATCAACAACATGACTGCATGCAAGATCCCCGTCGGTAGCAGCGCCGTCAATCCCGTTGCGATGCCCCACCATACGACGCCAAGAGTAAGCACACGGCGCGGTCCAAAACGTGCCGCCAGCCATCCTGCCGGTAGCTGGAAGCCTGCATACCCGATCAGAAATGCACTGAAGATCCACCCTAGTCGTTGGTTCCCCAGTCCGTACTCGCCGCTGATCTGCAAACCCGCGATGGAAATGTTGGTGCGATCGAGAAAAGCGACACCGCTAATGACGAAAAGCCAAAAGGCGAGAAAGAATCGGACCCGGGTAGTACGTTCGACAGACATCGATCTTGCTCCTTGAAACGAATCGCAGAAAGTCGCTGGTGAATTGCAAACCTTTCCCACACTGCTGAGCAGAGCAGAGACAGCTTTGCCGGTAAGAAAAACTTTTTGGATTATGGAGTGACAGGTTAGTGATGATTGCTGAATCGAAATTTGTTTTTCGCTGAGAAAAATTCGTAGTTTCCCGGATCATAATGATCTAAAGCCATCGATGACAAGGGTCTGGGTCATCTTTCAATCCGCCGCTGCTATTTTGGTTCCTAGTCTAGGTCAACTGACCTATCTTCTCGGGCCATATCGGGACCATACTGCCAAGAGGAGACCATGACTGAAGGCGAAAACATTCGAGTTGCTCTGATCGGCTACGGCTATGCAGGGAAGACCTTGCACGCTCCTCTCATCCAGTCAGTTCCAGGGCTGCAGCTAGCGATCGTTGGTTCAAGCAGGCCCGATAGGGTACTGGCCGACCTGCAGGGTGTTACGGTCTGTTCTGCCGAGGAGGCGGCCACGCACCCCGATGTCGATCTCATTGTGATCGCTACTCCCAACGATAGCCACTTTCCCCTTGCCTCCGCTGCTCTTCTCGCAAACAAACATGTCGTCGTCGACAAGCCCTTTACCGTTACGCTTGCTGAAGCCCGTGCCCTCGTTGCGCTTGCCGAGCAGCAGCAGAGATTACTCTCGGTCTTCCACAATCGGCGATGGGAGAGCGAATCTCTCGCGACGAGAGCCATTTTGGAGTCGGGTGTGCTCGGTGAGGTCGTTCACTTCGAAGCACATATCGATCGTTTTCGTCCAGTGGTTCGTCAACGCTGGCGCGAGGATACCGGCCCTGGTGCAGGGCTATGGTTCGATCTCGGTCCGCATCTCATTGATGAAGCGCTCCACTTGTTCGGATTGCCTCATACGATCAGCGCAAGCTTCGCCGTACAACGACACGGTGGCCAAACAGAGGACTGGGCCCAAGTTCATCTCAACTATGAGCGTCTTCGTGTCATCCTCCATGCCTCGTTACTCGTCTCCGGTGGCGTACCGCGTTCCGTGATGCACGGTACGCGCGCCAGCTGGGCGAAACGTTATGCCGATGTTCAGGAGAAGCAACTCGTCGCTGGCCTCCGCCCCGACGCGCTTGGCTTTGGCGTCGATCCCGATCCAGGAATCCTCTACGACGGTGCAACTGGCGACCAGACCGAGATACCGGCTCCAGTAGGCAATGAGTCTGCATACTACGTGGGTATTCGCGAAGCAGTGCTGGGTCGGCAACCCAACCCTGTTCCGCCTGAAGAAGCGTTGGCTGTCATGGCTGTCCTCGAGAGATCGTTCGAAGCTGGAGCCAAGGGGCAGGTTCTTCCTCTCCAGCTAACAGATCAGGAACGAGCCGCATTCCAGAGGTCGAGGCAGAATCGCAGCGAATACTAGAGCCATACTGAAATCGCAAGGACTTCACTATCCTGTAAAACGCATAAGGGATGAAGCCCAGGCTTCATCCCTTATGCAAATCTCAGTTTCAAATGCCCTGCATCGAATAAGAGACGCCGGGCATTTTTATTACAGCTTGCCTAGCTCGATCAAACGCACGCTGGCGATGGCTTCAACCTTGCGAAGCGCTTCGATAGCAGCGTTAGCCGAAGTCGCGCTAGGAACGTCGATCTGCACCACGGCAAGAGCCTGCCCTTGTGGAACACGCTGTGAACGAATGGAACGTCCAAGTGCGAAGTTAGCAATATTGACGGAATGCTCGCCAAGAATAGTTCCGATGCGTCCAACAACACCAGGAACGTCGTGGTTGCGAATGGAGACGAGGGTTCCATTGAGAGGAGCTTCAATATCGATGCCATCGTAAGTCAGCAGGCGAGGCGAGCTACCATGAAGCACTGTAGCGGAAGCGCTAGCATCTCCATCGGAGGAGTGCAGAACGAGCTTGACGACAGAACCTGCACCACCTGTGCTGAACTCCTTCTTGTCCTCCTGAATCCGAATACCGCGTTCCTGCGCAATGGCCGCTGCGTTGATGCGGTTGACCGCCTCCGAGTCCGCAAGGATACCGGCGATTGCGGCATTGCGGATAAGGTCGGTCTTTCCGGAAGCGATACGCCCCGTATAGGTGATCTGAATGTTTTCGAGGTTGCCGGGAGTGGCGTGCGACAGGAAGGCCCCGAGCCGCTCTGCCATCTCAATGTAAGGTGCCACCTCGATGTACTCTTCGTGCGAGAGGCTGGGGAGGTTGACCGCATTCTGCACGACACCGAGCTTGAGATAATCGCGTACTTGCATAGCGAGCTGTATGCCAATGGCCTCCTGCGCCTCATCGGTAGCGCCTGCGATATGCGGCGAAAGGATGACGTTGTCGAGATTATGGAAGACCGATTCCTTCAGCGGCTCCTGATGGAAGACATCAAGCGCAGCCCCTCCAACCTTGCCTGATTTGAGCGCTTCCGCCAGAGCTTCCTCAACGATAAGCTCCCCGCGAGCGCAGTTCACGATGCGGATGCCCTTCTTCATGATGGCAATCGAAGTGGCGTTGATGAGCCCTTCGGTCTGCGTGGTGAGGCCAACATGAAGCGTGAGGTAGTCGGACTCTTTGAAGATCTCGTCGATGGGAACTAGGGTAACGTTGTTCTCGCGGGCGATGACAGGCGCGATGAAGGGATCATAGCCGATCAGATTCATGCCAAAAGCACGCGCACGGCGTGCGACTTCAAGGCCGATGCGGCCAAGGCCGACGATGCCGAGGGTCTTGCCGCGCAACTCCTGCCCCTGAAGAGATTTTTTGTCCCACTTGCCAGCGTGCATCGTAGCGTTTGCGCGGGGGATTGACCGACCCATGGAGATCATCAGCCCCAGCGTCAACTCGGCGACGGCGACGGCATTGGCTCCAGGGGTGTTCATGACGACAATCCCCTGGCGCGTTGCAGCGTCTGTGTCGATATTGTCGACACCCACACCAGCGCGTCCAATGACGCGAAGCTTCGGTGCGCCGGCAAGGAGCGCGGCGTCAGCCTGAACGGCGGAGCGGACGACGAGAGCATCGGCATCGGCAAGTTCGGCTGCAAGGCCGTTCTTGATCTGGTCGGGCGTGACGACGTTCCAGCCAGGCTCCTGCTGGAAGACGGCAAGGGTGGCGGGCGAGACTTTTTCAGCGAGGACGATCTTCATAGTTATCAAAACCTCAGGTCGTGCAGAGTGGAATCGGGTTAGCGAAAGCAGTGAGGGACGAATGAACTTAGATTATCGGTTATTGGACCAGCGGATTCCCGGATGCCCATGCCACAACACTCCTGATCAACCATCCAAAGACCAAGAACAGGGAAACGTTGATCGAATATAGCGTCGGGCGCGAGGGCTTGGTATATCTGAGGGCCATTGTAGGGGCCGCCGGTGAAGGCGACGGTAGTGTTATCACGCACGAAGGTGATATTTGCCCCCTCGCGCGAATAAATGGGCTTACGAACGTAGCTTCGCAGATCGTGCGGGCCATCGAAGTGAGCTTCAAGGAGGAGGTCGTGATTGGGATAAAGCTGCCACAGGATCGGCAGGATGCCTTTATTTGAAAGCAACATCTTCCAGATAGGTTCGATCCACCTTGTGGTCTGGTAGGTTTCGATGGCGTGTATTCCAAACTCCTCCTGCACCATCGCTTCCCATGGGTAGAGCTTGAAGATCGAAAACATATGCTGTTCATCCGGATCGACAAAAGCCTGTTGCGCGTCGTTCCAGCCGATCTCTTCCATAAACATCTGAAGTGTCTTAATACCAGCCTGCTGCGCAGTGTCGCGGAGATACACCAGCGTCAGCTGATCCTCGGCGTTGTCGAGACCGGCGAAGTAGACCGGCTTCGAAAGATAAGGATCGATGTCCTTCCACTTGGCGATCAGCCTCTCATGGATCGAGTTGAACTGGTCAGCATTAGGGAACTGCTCTTCAAGCCAACTCCACTGGATAACAGCGGCTTCGAGAAGCGATGTAGGAGTATCAGCGTTGTATTCCAGAAGCTTCGGCGCATGGCCACCGGCTGCGCCAGCCCAACTCAGATCGAAACGGCCGTAGAGAGAAGGAGGCTCATTCTCCCATGCCCACTCGATTGCAGGAATTGCTTCGGCTGGAATATCAAGCTCGGCATAACGCTTCTCTTTGATGACATGCTCCGCGGCGCTAAGACACATCTCTTGCAGAGCATTGCCGGCGGCCTCGAGCGTATCGATCTCCGCTGCCGTGAACTCATACGCGCCGGACTCATCCCAGTAAGGTCTATCCATCCCTTCAGGAGAATGGAAAGTGAGTCCTGCGGACTCCACCTTCTGCTGCCAGTCGTCTCTGGGGGCAAGTGAAATTCGCTGCATTATTCGCCTGCTCCTTCGCCGTGACCGCCGCCCGAGTAGGAGCTGCCAAAGCCCCCGCGTGTCGTAACTCCTGAGCGTGTCGCATAGCTACGGCCAGCAGCCGGAGTGTAGCTGCCTCCGCCAACGACACTGCCAAGCCCATAACCTCCCCACCCGCCATAGTAGTAGTGATAGATGGGAATGATTGGAACGAAGGCTCCACCGCTTGCAGTGCGTTGTTGTTGTTGCGGCTGATTAGGCTGATTGGCGCAGAGACTGTCATCAACCACGCGATTCTGCTCGTCGACACAGCGCTGCATCTCCGGCTTGCGGCAGCCCGCAAGGATCGCGAGAGCTGCCGAAGCGAGGAGAGGTGCAGCGACTTTAGTCGAGCGTTTCATCAGCCTGTATTGAAGCAGTTGTTATTTTGCAGAACGCTCGGCGTACACCTTCTGCGCTGCGACGAGACCAGTGCCAAAGGCAATGCCGGTTTGAGGAAGGAACTTCGCAAGTACCTGTTCCAGCGCACCGATGATAGCAATAGTGTCCATGTAGTCGAAGAAGCCGATGTGAGCGATACGGAAGAGGGAACCCTTCATCTCACCCTGTCCATCGGTAACGATGGCGGCAAACTGCGATTTGAGTCCCTTAACGATGATTCCGGAGTCCGTGCCCTCGGGCGGCAGGATGGCCGTAGCTGCAGCCGCCTCATAACCCGCGGGTGCGAAAAGCTTCAGCCCGAGCGCCGTAGCGGCGGCACGCGTCATCGCAGCGCATGCTTCGGCGTTGTCGACCAGCTTCTTACGGCCTTCCGCAAGATTGCCCTCAGCCTGACCAGCGATGTAGTCCAGCGCCGCACCAAGAGCAGCGATCAGCGCAACCGATGGCGTATAAGCAGACTCGCCCTTGGCTGCGTTCTTGCGCTCTTTGCGCAGGTCGAAGTAGTAGCGCGGATTGTAAGTGGCCTCCATGCGGTCCCAGGCGCGCTGGCTTACGGCAAGGTAACTGAGCCCCGGAGGCATCATGACTGCCTTCTGCGAGCCGCCGATCAGAACGTCGATCCCCCATCCATCCATATCGAGGTGCGTAGTGCCAAGCCCGGTGATGGCGTCAACGATAAGCAGTGCTTCGGACTTCTCAGCCTTGAGCAGCTTCGCAATCCCTTCGATGTCATGGCGAACGCCAGTGGAAGACTCGGTAGCCTGAACGAAGACCGCCCGGGTCTCAAGCTTCAACGCTGCCTTAACTTGATCGATCGTGAACGTGCTGCCATAAGGAGCTTCGATGACATCGACGTGGCAACCGAATGCCTTGGTAAGCGCACTCCAGCGCTCGCCAAATTTACCAGCCGTGAGAACGAGGACGCGATCCCCAGGCGAGGTGAGATTTGAAACAGAGGCTTCCATGGCCCCAGTGCCGGAGCTGGAGAGAATGATGACATCGTTCTTTGTACCAACGAAGTCCTTGAGCTGGCTGAGCACACGAGTGTAAAGTGCGCGGAATTCAGGGGTTCTGTGGTGGATGTCTGCTGCTGCCATTGCAAACTGGGCGGCGGGGAGAAGTGGCGTCGGGCCAGGGGTGAAGAGTCGCGTTTTGCGGATCATGATTGCTATTGTATCGAGTTGTCGAACGTGCTGGTACAACACGGGTACATATAATCAAATGTTGACGATAGGAGATTGGTAAGCGATGACGATTGGCGAAAAGATTCAAGCGGATATTGTGACGGCAATGAAGGCGCGGGATGAGCACAAATTGACCACGCTGCGGATGGTGAAATCGGCCCTGAAGAATAAGGAAATCGACAAGCGTGAGAAGCTGACCGATGCCGAAGAGACACAAATCCTTACAACGTTGATCAAGCAGCGAAAGGAGTCGGTCGAGTCTTTTACCAAGGGCAACCGTCCAGAACTGGCGGAGAAGGAACGTTTAGAGATTGGTTTGATCGAAGCCTATTTGCCGCAGGCAGCAGGTGAAGACGAGATCCGCTCCGTCGTTCAAGCCGCTATTACCCAGATTGCTGAAGGCGGCCACAAGCCCACGGCGAAAGACATGGGCACTGTGATGAAAGCGGTGCAGCAGCGTATTCAGGCTGTCGGCTTGCGCGCGGACGGCAAGCTCGTGAGTGAACTGGTGAAAGCCGAGTTGGCGAAGTAGTACGGTTGCTGGGGCTGGAAGCAGTGCGCGCAGATGCACGATGAAAGAGGCGTGACGAGTCTCCGGGGCGGCCCGGCTGTGGTGCAGAGGTGACGATGCTGTCTGGCTATTTTAATTGCGCTGCCAACGCTCCTGGCGTATAGTCCTCCGCCGAGGTGAAAGCTATGCGAAAGATGTTCTGTACGCTGGTGTTATTAGCATTCGCGACTCCACTCCTGGCAATTGATCCCTTTACAGGGACATGGACGCTGAACTCAGCAAAGACGAAATATACGACCGGGACTCCGCCCAGGAACGTAACGATTGTTATTGAGGAACAAGGGGCCAATCTTATGGTGACCGCTACCGGCAACGCGGGCGACGGTTCGCCGATCTCGGTGAAATATATGGTTCCGGTCAAAGGTGGAATGGGAAGCGTAGAGCAAGGCGACTTCGACGGCATCAGCGCGAAGCAAGTGAGCGCTCACGTTCGAGAGAACAGCTATATGAAGGGTGGCAAGCAGATTAGAACGCGGCGTATGACCGTCTCCGACGACGGAAAGACGATGAAGTCGGTACTTAGTGGAACTGGCGCCGACGGGAAGCCGGCGGCGGGAGTGGACTTTTACGACAAACAGTAGCGTTGCTCAGGTTAGAGAGTTGGCGACGTCTGGTTTTCCCAGCAATTTCTTGTTGGCACGGTAGGATAGACGACGGGCTTCCGGGAGTTGCGGTCGGCGGGCAGATTCTGCGAGTTTTTGTTTTGTGAAGAGGCGCCTTGGGCGGCTCTTCCTTTTCGCTTTGACAGCAATTCATAAGAAAAGGAGATTGGCGAATGGCGAACTTCAGTTATGGCGATGCTGGTTTAGCGCTCACGAAGAACTTTGAGGGGTGCGTGTTGACTGCCTATGCAGACCAGGGAGGCGTATGGACAATCGGATATGGCCATACTGGCCCCGGTGTCCATGCCGGACTAACCGTCACGCAAGATCAGGCAGATGCTTTTCTTGAGAGCGATATCGCTGGTTCTGTGGCGTGTGTGAATAAGCTGGTGACGGCTGATATTAATCAGAATCAGTTTGATGCGATGGTTGATTTTGTGTTCAATCTGGGGTGTGCGAGCCTGGCTCAATCGACGTTGCTGCGCTATGTAAACACGGGAGATTTTGCGGATGCGTCGACGCAGTTTTTGCGCTGGGATCATATTCGGGGTGTAGTGATCCCGGGGCTGACCCGCAGGCGGCAGGCGGAGGCAACCCTTTTCAATACTGCAGTTTAGCGGGTTGAAGACCAATTAAATTCTGCGCCTGCCATGATTGTGCGGCCCTGCAGGGGAACGCCCGGGATTTCCTCGTAATTAGTGTTGCTTAGGTTGAGCAGGCGCAGGTATGGCCGAAAATTTCCTGTGTTGCGGGCGAGGGAGAAATCCCATAGCGGATAGGCTGTTTTCTGCGTTTTTTGCAGGACAGCGAGCTGATTTCTGATGGACAACTGGTGGAATTTTGCTGGTAGCGGGCCGCTCCAAACCAGCAGGGCGGACTGGGCGGCGTAGTTGAAGGTGTACTCCGAGATCAGGCCCGGAGGGGGAGAGCTTGCCCGAATGGCGGTATAGCTGAGCGCGAGCAGCTGTGAAGCCGGCAGGTGGAGGCTCAGGGCGGTCTCGGCTCCGTTGTAGGCGAAGTTGGCTACGTTTGTGGCCTGCCAGGGCTTGGTGAGGTCGTACTTCGAGTAGTCGATGCCGTTCTTCTGCTGGAGGCGGAAGCCCGTGGCGGTGAGGGTGAGTCGTCCGTTGCCGGGATTCCAGTCAGTTCCGCCTTCGTAACTCCAGGAGGACTCAGGTTTGAGGTTCGGGTTGCCGATGGTCGTGGGGTCGGAGTAGTAGAGGTCGACGTAGGTCGGGAGACGGTAGCCATGGCCTGCCGATCCGCGCAGGCGAAGTGTGCTGGTGAGGGCGTAGCCAGCGGCGACGCTGGGGGAGAAGACCGAGTCTCCGCCGCTGAAGACCTGTTCGCGGGCTCCAATAGAGAGCGACAGCCTGTCCCGTACGCGCCAAGTGAGGTTTGCATAGCCTGCACCCTGATTACGGGCGTGAACACCGAGGTTGGTGCTGTGGATGGAGTCTCCATTGGCCTCAAGCCCGTAGGAGAGGGTTCCGTTGCGGCCAATGGTATCGGCGCGACGCAGGGCGGACTGCCACGCAGTGGTGACGTGGTTGTTGCGGTAATAGTTCGGGTTATCGAGCAACAGGACGAAGAGGTCGGTGTGTCGGCGGTAGGCGTAGCTGGCCGATGTGCGCTGGCCGAGCTGTTGCTGGAGACCGGCGAACCAGCCTTTTGTACGTTCCCATGAGTCGTAGGGGCCGTAGAACTGGTTGGCCCCATAGGGCCGGTCGCTGGTGGCGAGCAAAACATTCGTAGCACCGGGCTTCAGGAGGTTGAGCCACGTCTCCGAGGCGAGCGCGTTGCTCGAATAGTTGCGGTCTGGCATGAACCCGTCGGAGGTGTCACGGCTGGCGGTCAACTGCTCGGAGACGGGTTTGGTCGCGTAGTCGGCACGGAGGTGCTGCTCCAGCGAACCGTAGTTGCCAGCCCCAAATTTGCCTGCCAGGCCTAGGGTACGAGGCTTCTCGGTGATCAGGTTTACAGCCCCTCCAATGGCGTCTGAGCCATAGAACGTCGAACCTGAGCCATGCAGGACCTCGATGCGTGAGATGGCATCGAGGGGAATGGGGATATCGAGGTTCAGGTGGCCGGTTTCGGGATCATTGATACGCAGGCCATCCAGCAGGATCAGTGACTGCTCGAATGTGGTGCCGCGGATGGAGAGGTCGGCCTGAACACCGTTGGCGCCTCGTGCCTGCAGGTTGAGCGAGGGGTCCTGGCGGAGGTAGTCGGTGAAGTTATTGAAAAAAACGGGCTGGTCCCGCGTGTCCAGAGTCTCGACGGCGCGGTTGGACTCAGACAGCGGGATTGGCGGAATGGTTGTTGTGACCTCGACGGTCTGCTGGGTGGCCGGCAGCGCGGGCGCGGCCTGCTGGGCGGAGGCCTGAAGGCAGGGCAAAATCAACAGCATGAAAGAGAGTTTGTGCAGGGAAGTCACATAGACATAATCAAGGCGGCGACGGGTGTTTGGGACATAGTTTTGTCTCGTCCTAAGTAGTTGACACGGTAAACCATATAATTGAACCTACGATGCGAATTGAGTCATTTCTACAGCAGAGTCCAGTCTTTCAGGCCAGTCGAATCGCCCGGCGCATGGAGGCTTCCCTGAACGCGATTTTGCGGGATGAAGGTCTGACCTTCTTCGAATCTCTTGTGCTGGCCGCGATCTTCTTCGAGAACAAGAGTGGCATCAAGCCGTCAGCGCTTGCGAATACCTTTCAGACGACACGCGGGAATATCAGCCACTGCGTCTCATCCCTTGAGGCAAAGGGATTGGTGCGACGAAGGATCGATCCGGACGACGCGAGAGCCTTCCAGCTTGTGTTGCAGCCTGCAGGCAGAAAACGGGCAGTACGAGTGGTCGGAATTCTCGATCGGATGCAGCGTCGGTTTGAGGAATCTGTGGGGATAGAGAACCTTACGGCGATGATGAGCCAGATGAGTGTCGTTGAGCATCTGTGCTCGCGCCTCGCCGAATCTGCTGGTGAGTCGTCCTGAGCTTACAATCGCGGGTGACTGGAAAGGAGCTGGTATGCCCCCTACGCTTAGAAACGGAAAGATTTGCTATATCGAAATACCTGCGATCGATGTTGCGCGCTCGGCAGACTTCTACGCGAGTGTCTTCGGGTGGAAGATTCGCCGGCGCGGAGACGGTGCCACGGCTTTTGATGATGGGGTCGGTGAAGTGAGTGGTGCGTGGGTGCTGGGACGACCGCCTTCCTCGCAGCCTGGGCTTATGGTGTATGTGATGGTCGATAGCGTGGCCGCGACTGTCGATGCCGTGGTGGCCAATGGAGGCGAGATTGTGCAGCCGATTGGTGCGGACGCGCCTGAGATTACGGCGAGGTTTCGCGACCCGGCGGGAAATGTGATCGGGCTGTATCAGGAGCCAGCGTGACCTCAAACATCGGTATGTCAGGGTGAAACTCCGGACGGGAGCCGCCAGATTAAGGGGGAAGCGACCTATGATTGCCAAGACGGTTTGGAAAAAGGAGATGGAGTTTGACGGCCTCTCCGAAAGTGCTCACACCATCGTTTTCGACGCTGGAGCCGCGCACGCCAATGGCCCTACGCCGATGGAGGCGGTTCTACTGGCCCTTTGCTCCTGCACCTCCGTCGATGTCGTCTCGATACTGCAAAAAAAGCGCGAGCCTCTCATCAGCCTCACGGTATCGGCGACTGCCGAACAGGCCGCCGGCCCGCCCCGTGTCTTTACCAGGATCAAGCTGGTTTATCTGATCGGTGGCGGAGTCTCAAAGAAAGCTGCCGAAGACGCGGTCGCTCTCTCGAAGAACAAATACTGTTCAGTCTCGAAGATGTTGGAGAAAGCCGTCCAGATCGACTATGTCATTGAATATTCCGACGACTCCATCGCGACTGTTTCAAGCTAGCAGTTAGTCTCCCTCCCAATAGCCTTTAGAACTCAACACTACTTCGCGGGTCGGGGCTGAACTTACTAGACTCACCGCCGACTATCACCGGACTCATCGCCAACCTTCTGTCCAGTCAGTTTAGGCCGTTTCGCACCAAGAGCATATGCAGATCAGTAGCCCCTCAGCGCGCTTTGAATTCTGTGGATGCGCTCAGAGCTTTCGTTACTTCACCCGCAATGTCGTCCTGGACCATCAAGATATCGTGGAACGGTCGGTCGAAGCTTTCAGACCAGACGACGTATCCGTTGTCCGTACGAATCAACCGGGCGGCGACCCGCAGCCTAACGCCCGACTTGCGCACACTCCCATCGAGCACATAAGTGACACCCAACGTCTTGGCGATGTCGGCGATGGGTATCTGTTTGCCCTTGAAATAGAACGAGGACGTAGGGGACGCTACACGAAGGCCCGGAATCTTACTGAGCTTGTCAATCAGTTCCTCAGTCATACCGTCGGCGAAGGGCTCTTCATTCATCTCTTCAGTCAGGTCGAGAAATGGCAGCACGGCGATGGATTTCTGTGGTTGTTGGGCAATGGCGGGTGAGGCTAAGTGATTGTTGTTAGTGACCTTGCCGTGGAACAGAAAAGTAACAACGAGCACAAGGCAAAGGGTCACACCGGCGGCCCACATGAAGCTGGCTCTGAGGCGTGCGCCGGGTGTTGGCGCATCGGTGGTCGCCGAGGCCGGATGTTCGCTGTCCGAAGCCTGCGAAGAGAGGGTCTGTGAGATGGACTGGGCAATGGGATCATCGACCCAGGGGCTGACCGTTGCCACCATCCGATACCCTAATCGCGGCACTGTCTCGATGTAAGTAGGCTGCCTGGGGTCGTCGCCAAGCAGACGGCGGAGCGACGCCACAGACTGGTAGACGGAGTCCTGAGTGACGATGACTCCAGACCAGACATTGTTGAGCAAATCATCAATGCTGACGACCTCTCCGGCGTGCTCGGCGAGGCATAGCAGCAGCCGCATCGTTCGCACCTCTACCCGAGCGGTCTCTCCATCTCGTGAAATCTGTCCGGACGTCGGATTGACGCACCAGGCGCCGATGCGAAGCATTGTCGTAGTAGGGCGTTCCATGCAGGATTGGTTACCCTCTGTTTTATAGAAAGCGGCGTTGGCCGATTATACAAACCTGTGTGGAGAAACGCCGGCCGCATTTTGGCCCGCCCTTGCGCTTAGCGACGCTATCCCGGGCCGTCACCGCCGATGCAGCGTTATTTCAGAAGTATTCAGGGTGTTTCAGGCAACGCTCAGGACTTCTCGTGTCTTGTCTGGTTACCGTAAATCTGCATTGCAAACAAATCAGAGGTGAAAGAAGGGGTATCGGATGATCGGAGATGCTGCACCTTGGTCATTGGGAAAAAAGAACGCTCTGTTGGCAATCGCAGTTGGCGGCCTGATTGCCGGGACTTTGGACCTTCTACAGGCTTGCGTCCTATTTGGATGGGACATTCCCCTCGCGATTGCAGGGAGCCTGTTGGGGCGAAAGGCTTTCGATGGAGGCATAGCTACCTATGTTCTGGGTGTCTTCCTGCACTTCTTTATCGCTTTCTCAGCCGCGGCTATCTACTATGCGGCAAGCCGCAGGCTAGGTTTTTTGAAGGAACACCCGCTAGTGTGCGGTTTGTTCTTCGGCGCTGCGGTTGAACTGGTAATGCGTCTTATCGTTTTGCCTCTCTCAGCGCTTCACGCGAGGGGTCCTTACGAACTTCATGACCTGATTCAAGGACTGCTTGTGCACATGGTCGTGGTCGGGTTGCCGATTTCCTTCAGCATTCGGTGGTTCGCGAAAGAGGTTCTTGCGGAAGGCGCCGCAGCAAGAGTGCAACTTAGCCATTCACGCTAATTTGACCCTTCTTTCAGCTTCCGGTGATCAACGATCTTGTATCCCTCAGGAGTCTCAAAGAGCCGAGGATCGGGCTCGGACGTGGTTAAATCCTTCACCTCGAAGTATTGCTTCCCATTCTGCGGATCGTCGACTTTCGAGATAAGGTTGAACCCAAGCTGAGGGGAGAACCAGAACTCTCGCGTGGTCACCATAGGCCGATCGTTTCCGAGTACGCCGGGATTGATCGTGAGGGTTTCGCGATACCCTGTCGTGTCAACGCCGTTCGAATTACTGAGGCCTAATTCCTCGTGCTGGCGAAACCCGTTTCCATCCGGCAATGGCCCAGTGGTGCCGATAGCCGGCCTGTAGATCGCGTCTGACGTAAGTTTATAGGGCAGAATCTCGCAGCACTTTTCCTGAACGCCGCAGTTTAGCCAGGTATGTTGTATTGGATCAGTAATTTGAAATACGTCCATCGATGACTTCGCCTTGCCGCCTTTCGGCACCAATACCCAACGCTCCTGATAGATTCGCCCCTTTCCGTCACGCACGATGCGTCTTTCGTTTGCGAGGGTGAAGCTACCACCATTTCCCAGTGGACGGGACCATTCTGTAACCAGTGTCAGACTGAAGGGAGCATCTGCTTTAGGCGGGATGAAGATGCTTTCCATCCTTCCGCTGGTCCCGCCATCTGCAACCTGGATGACCGGGGGTTGGGGCTTGCTCTCACTCTGAGCCAGCACACACGAAGGCACAGCCGACATAACCAACGGGAGCAGCACCACGCACGCACGCATACCGAACCCTCCGCAATATGGCAAACAGCATAAGGCAGGAATCGTATATTCGCCTAATTATTGAGCGCAAAAACCAGATTCACTCGCGGATGATCTTGACGAAGACTCCATCGGGCAGGGTGGCGTTTCCGAGGATGTGGACGACGCCGTTCCGCGTGAAGCCCCGGAGCATGGCATCGGCCTTGGCGTAGGGGTTTGGCGGAGCCTCGGATTGGGTCGGATAGGGAGTGGCTTTGAGGGGGGGCGGAGCAGGCTGGCCAACTGCTGGAGAGCGTCTCATGCCGCGGTCCATGGCCTCGTTGGCGAGGCGGTCGGCGTCCTTGTTCTTATGGCGAAGGGCATGCGAAATCTCGAAGGCTTCGAGCTTGGCGATGCGATTCTTCGCCTCCTGCCAGAGGGGTTTCAGGTCGGGCGAGTTGACCTTGTACTTACCCTGAATCTGCTTGACCATCAGCTCGGAGTCGGAGACGACGCGGAGGCGGCGATGGCCGTGGTCGAGCGCGTACTGCAGGCAGCCTAGCAGGCCGGAGTATTCGGCGTAGTTATTGGTGCGGATGCCGAGAAATTCGCTCAGTTCGGCGAGAACCATGCCCTGGTCGTCCTGGATGAGGGCTCCGTAGCCGGCTGGGCCGGGGTTGCCGCGGGCCCCCCCGTCGCAGTGGGCGTTGATCCAGCTCCCGGTTTGCGTCTTGGGGCGGGCGGAGGCTTCGGCGAAGAGGTCGGGCGTGGCAGAACGGTGGGGCATCTGCTGAGTTTACCGGAAGGAAGATAGGGCAGGGTTTAGCTATCTGGTTTCAAAGACGGATGACCTGCTTACCTTTGCGATTTACGGGGGTCTATTGGAGTGTTATCGATTTCCTGACCTCCGGAGTCAGTTGGAATGAGCGTTGAAGCGTTAGGCATGGATCTTGGCGGTGAGATGTCCTCTCCGCTTTCTTTGGGGCCTCGCGGGCGTCGCCCTAGCCCCTTTGCACTCGGGATCAGTCGTCCAGCGGTAGAATCATTGCCAGCGATGGCAAAGGTAGCTACCCAACCCGGCACCAGGAATGGAAAGCTGACGCAGGCACAGTTGGAAGCCCGCGCTCAACAGCGGATCGAGGACGACGAGCTGATTCGCGAAGCCCAGAAGGGGCAGCGAGCAGCCTTCGACGCTCTGGTTCGGCGGTATGACCAGTCTGTGCTACGGCTGGCGCTGCATATGCTGGGCAACGAGCAGGACGCCCAGGATGTTCACCAGGAGGCTTTTATCAAGGCCTACCGTCACCTGGGGAACTTCCGGTTTGAGTGCAGCTTCTATACCTGGCTGTACCGGATCGTGACGAATCTTTGCCTCGACCAGTTGCGTCGGCGCAAAAGCCGCAGGGAAGATCCTGCGACCGTGCTGGATGCCAGTGGCGACGAGATGGATTTGATGGCGAACATCACCGATGATCGCGCGATGGCCAACCCGGCAAGGGAGCTGGACCGCAAGGTGATGAGCGAAAAGATTGCCGAGGCGCTCGATAAACTGACGCCTCGGGAACGTACGGTGTTTGAGTTGAAGCATTACCAGGGGCTAAAGCTTCGCACGATTGGAGAGATGTTGAGTACGACCGAGGAGACGGCGAAGAATACGCTGTTCCGGGCTACGCGAAAGCTGCGAGCCAATCTGGCGGGGTTGAGGGCTTAGGGCAGGGAAAAGTATGTGTTGTGCTGAATCAGGATTTGAGACGGGCGACTTCATAGACCCGATTGCAAGAAAATTTTTGAGGCTGGTTGAGGTATAGCAATGAAGTGCGAATTGGTAAAAGAAAACATCATTCTGGCGAACTACGGTGAGCTGCCGGATGAGTTCGCAGGAACTCTGGAGCAGCACCTGGAGTCGTGCGAAGAATGCCGCCGTGAGTGGGATGAGATGCGGGTCCTGGAGGAGCAGCTGGCGCTGCTTCCCGTAGTAGAACCTTCGCCGAATCTTGTTGCCCAGTCCAGAATGCGGCTGGACGATGCGCTGGATATGATCCCGCCTCATGGGTTTTTTACTCGGTTGAGATCTAACTTTTCTGTGTGGATAGGGCATGTACAGAGTGCCCCGGCGTTGGCGACGCTGCTCGTAGGAGTTGGATTCATCGGGGGCAACTTTACCTATAGATATCAGGTAGCACATCAACCGAAGCAGACCACGGTGCGGTTGAGCAATCCATCCGAAGGTGCTGTGGCGAATGTGACTGGAATCGTGCAGACGCCGAACTCGGAGATGGTGCAGGTGAAGTACAACCGCATGGTTCCGGAGTCGATGGAAGGCTCGCTCGACTCGCCGGCAATTCGCGAACTGCTCCTGACGGGTACTCATGCGGCCGCCGATAGTAATGTTCGGGCGAACTCGGTTTCGCTGCTGGCTGATGAGTGCAGAGCAGGACATGCATGTCTCGGCGGACCCGATCCGAAGGGAATCAGAAACCAGCTTCTGGTGTCGATGCTGTACGACGAAGACGCAGGCGTTCGGTTGACGGCGTTGCAGGGCCTTCAACGGTATGTCGGACAGGACCCGAGGGTAAGGGATGCGATCGCCGAGGCGCTGTCGCGCGATCCCAGCGCGGAGGTTCGCAAGCAGGCTGTAGCCACACTGGTTCCTGTGAAGACGGACTCAGCGGTTCGGCAGGTGCTGCGGACGGTCTCTACGCAGGACGTGAATCCATACGTCCGCACAATTTCGTATAACGCGCTGCAGGATTCAGCGAACATTCAGTAGGAGCGCGGGCGATGAGTGCATTGGCGAAAAATTACCGTAGATTCCTCGGAACCATGGCTTTCATGGCTATCCTGGTCCTCCCTGGATTCGCGTTTCATCACTCCGGTGGAAACCCGTCGGGTAAAGGCTATCTCGGAATCGAGATGCACGATATCAGCGAAGACCAGGTAGCTGTGTTGAAACTGAAAGAGGCACGCGGAGCCGAGATCGTGAATGTGGATCACGACGGGCCGGCATGCAAGGCAGGTCTTCAGGTTCATGACGTCATCGTTCAGATGAACGGACAGGCCGTCGATGGCACCGATCAGGTACGACGGATGCTCCGCGAGCTGCCGGTCGGCAGTCTGGTTGTCTTTGTGATCAGCCGCGATGGCCAGCAGACTTCCATATCGACGCAGTTGGCCAACCGCGATACGGTGGAACGTCAGGCCTGGGAACAGCGCTACAAAGTTCCTGAACCAGAAATTCCTGCTTCGAGCTATGTTCCGCGCGGAAGCGGATTCTTGAGTTCATCGACAGCAAACGGCGCGACCAAGGGGCAGAGAAGTTTTCTCGGCTTGATGCCAATGCTCGTAAGCTCGTCTTTCACAGGGGCGAAACTCGAAGTTATGGGACCGCAACTGGCCGAGTTCTTTGGAGCGCAGGGAAGTGCGGGACTACTGGTCCGCAGCGTGGATACGAACAGTCCGGCGTCGGCGGCGGGTCTACGCGCTGGTGATGTAGTCGTAAAAGTGAATTCGGTCTCGGTGGTAAGTGGAAGCGACTGGTCAAAGACGATCCACGAGAACCGGGGCAAGCCTGTGCCAGTGGTGATCCTGCGCGACAAGAAGGAGCAGACGCTTACCTTGACGCCCGACACCAAGAAACGTTCGAGCGTAGATGCCGGAATCGGGCTGGAGGAGTTCTTCGGCAGCGGCGAGCAGGCAGAGCGTACGCGGGAGACACTGGCTGAGCTGCAGCCGATCTTCGATACGATGGCCGCCGAGGCTCGCATGCGCATAGAAGCTGCCCGCTACTCGCCTGAAATGGCAGCAATGATGGCGCAGCTGAAGACGTTCAATGCAAATCCGGACCTGCTGACGCAGTTGGAAACAGCCCGCAGACAGGTGGATGCAGCTGCCGATGCAGCCAGGCGAGCAGCTGAATCGCCTAAGCGCCTGCAGCGCATGAATTGACTCACAGTACTAAGTGTCGGGAAGCCAACGGCGGCCTTCGGGTCGCCGTTTCTATATACTTGAGAGTGATATGTCTTCAGCTTCTACTACTGCAACCCCCAGCCGTTCGATGAATGTAAAGCGCCGCTGGAAGGCCGTGACGCGCAAAGTGCGCGAACTGGCCTCGATCGGCTCGGCCCTTGCCTCCACAGGCCACCCATACATGGCGCATATCGTCCCCATGAGGCGCTGCAATCTCGCCTGCACCTACTGCAACGAGTTCGACGACGTCTCCGACCCCGTACCGCTCGAAGAGATGTTGCGTCGCATCGACGACCTGGGCCGCCTCGGCACTTCGGTTATCACAATCTCAGGCGGCGAGCCGCTTCTACACCCGGATCTCGATCAGATCATCGCGCGAATTCGTAAGACTGGCGCTATCGCCGGCATGATCACCAACGGCTATCTCTTGATGCCGGACCGAATCGAGCGGCTGAATAAAGCTGGCCTCGATCACATGCAGATCTCGATCGACAACGTCATGCCCGACGCAGTCTCGAAGAAGAGCTTGAAGGTGCTCGACAAGAAGTTGCAAATGCTCGCCGAGCACGCGGACTTTCACGTCAACATCAACTCCGTCGTTGGTGGCGGCATCGCGAATCCGCAGGACGCCCTGACCGTAAGCGAGCGGGCGCTCGGACTGGGCTTCAGCTCAACCATTGGCATCATCCACGACGGCAGTGGACAGTTGAAGCCGCTGGGCGACGCCGAACGCAGCGTCTGGGACAAGGTGCGGCAACTCACTCGCCGCAGTTACTCTCGTTTCAACCACTTCCAGGAAGCCATCGCCAACGGCAAGACGAACGACTGGCGTTGCCGTGCAGGCGGACGCTACCTCTACATCTGCGAGTTTGGCCTTGTGCACTATTGCAGCCAGCAACGCGGCTATCCGGGCGTTCCGCTCTCGGGATATCAGACCGCAGACGTGAAGCGCGAGTTCCTCACCGAGAAGTCCTGAGAGCCCAGCTGTACTATCAGTTGCGTGCATCAGGTGAGCTACATCGACCACTGGCGCGCACACCAGAACACATCCGTAACCCCCGGTTCCTCGCCTGGCTCCGCCTCTGAGCTGGTGCAGCTTCGCTAAAGTTTCACCACAACTTGCAGAGGGGCAGATCACGTCTAACCGGGCAGCTTCGTAAGGAGGTTGATCGGATGAAGAGGCAGTTTCTCGTCGGTGCAAGCGTCCTGGTTCTAACCATCGCCACGGCTCAGGCCCAGACGCAATGGAACAACCCGCTTACCCCTCCTCCACCCTTGCGTCGCGAACGCATACCGCCTCCTCCGGTTGCTCATCCCAACTGGGCCTGGCGCGGAGGCTACTACCGCTGGGTCGGCGGCAGATACCGCTGGACCCCTGGCCTGTACATGCAGCCCCTCCAACCAGGAGCCCGATGGCACCACGGCGAATGGCGCAAAACTCCACGCGGCTACGTCTGGTTCGAAGGCCGCTGGCAATAATCCTCCGGCGTGCCGAACGTCTCAGCCGCGCGGCACGCTATCATCAACGAATGACCGCTGAAGACCTCGCAAAAAATATCAAAGTCCTCATCTTCGACGTAGATGGCGTCCTCACCGACGGCCAGATCTTCGTCGTCCCCGGCCCCGACGGCAAGGGAATTGAATCCAAAGGCTTCGCCGCACACGATGGCCTCGGCATCAGCCTCGGTCGCCTCGGCGGCCTCCGCATCGGCATCATCACCAAGCGCAACTCGCAGACCGTAGCCATCCGCGCCAACGACCTCAAGCTCGAGTTCGTTTACCAGGGCCAGGCCCACAAGATGAACGCCATCGACGACATCCTCGCAAAGACCGGCTACACCATCGACCAGCTCGCCTACGTCGGCGACGACATCATCGACCTCCCCGTCATGCGCCAGTGCGGCCTCGCCATTGCCACAGACAACGCGCGCCAGCAGGTAAAAGACGCAGCCCACTACATCACACCCAACCCCGGGGGCCAGGGAGCAGGCCGCGACGCCATCGATTTCATCCTCACCGCACAGGGATCGCTCGCGCGAGTCATTGAGCAGTATCTCGATGAGAGCAACTCCGCCGCAGCCACTGCCGATGTCGGCGTAGGCAACATGTAAGACCAGCGAGATGAGGGCCAAGCAATATGGGTTTGGATATTGTCGAACTAGTTCTCAGATGCGAAGAGACGTTTGAGATCGAGTTAGAAGATTGGCGGCTGGGACAAATGCGCACCGTTGGTGATCTATACGAACTCATATGTGAACAGTTGGGAGTGCCATCTGGATCTCTACAACCTCGCCCTGCAAATAGAGCAGCCATTCCGCTGGCTATAACACCACCGGAAGGCTGGAATCGCGATACCGTGTGGGCGAAAGTTGTTCAGATGGTTGTCGATCAGCTTCAGGTAGGGTCAGAAGAAGTTGTATATTCTGCGGACTTTGGTGAAGACCTCAAAGCCGATTAGGTTTCAAATCAGAAAGCGAATAAACCGCGAATAAAACCGCGCTACAATACACCATGCCCGCGGTCGTCGAAAACCTCGAAATCCCCACCTCGCTAGCCTGGGCGCATCCCGTCACGGCCGAGTGGTTCCTCAACAAATTCGGCAGCCCCACCGAGCCGCAGGAGCAAGGTTGGCCCAGCATCCTCGCCGGCGACGCAACGCTCATCTCCGCGCCTACGGGGAGCGGCAAAACTCTCTCGGCCTTTCTCGTCTGCATCGACCAACTTCTGCGGCAAGCCATCTCCGGCCAGTTAGCGCCCTGCACCCAGGTCGTCTATGTTAGCCCACTCAAAGCCCTCTCCAACGACATCCAGAAAAACCTGGACGGCCCGCTCGCCGAGATACAGCGTCTCGCCGTTGAGCGCGGTTATCTCTGTCCCGAGATCCGCACCGGAGTCCGCACCGGCGATACGCTCTCGAAAGAGCGCGCCGCCATGCTCCGCAATCCTCCTCACATCCTCGTCACTACACCCGAGTCGCTCTACATCCTGCTCACCGCAGGCAAATCGCGCGAGAACCTCCGCCGAGTTCGCACCGTCATCGTCGACGAAATCCACGCCGTAGCCGACGACAAACGTGGAGCACACCTTGCCCTCTCGCTCGAACGCCTCGATGCCCTCGTCACCGGCGCAAACCGCCTCTCACCCGGAGCTTTCCTCGCCGGCCACACCACGCCCCCGCAGCGAATCGGCCTCTCCGCCACACAGAATCCCATCGAGTTGGTAGCCAGCTTCCTCAGCGGTATTCACGAAGATCGCAAACCCGCCACCATCATCCGGGTAGGCCAACGCCGCGAGCTCGACATCGCCATCGAAGTCCCCAGCGACGAGTTAAGCTCCGTCACCAACAACGGCATGTGGGAAGAGATCTTCGACAAGCTCGCCGCGCACGCACAGAATCACCGCTCGACGCTGGTCTTCGTCAACACCCGCCGCCTTGTCGAAAAGATAGCCTTCGCCGTCGCCGAACGCCTCGGCTCCGAACACGTCGCCGCGCACCACGGTTCGCTCTCCCGAGCACTCCGTCTCGATGCCGAGCAGCGCTTAAAAAACGGCGAGATCAAAATCCTAATCGCCACTGCATCGCTCGAGCTCGGCATCGACATCGGCGACATCGATCTCGTCTGTCAGATCAGCACCACGCGCGCCATAGCCGTAGCCATGCAGCGCGTCGGCCGCGCAGGCCACTGGCGCGGAGCCATTCCCAAGGGCCGCCTCTTCGCCACTACACGCGACGACCTCCTCGAGCAAGCGGCGCTCATCCGCAAGATGCGTGCCGGAGAACTTGACCAGCTCGAAATTCCCGACCAACCCACCGACGTCCTGATGCAGCAGATCGTAGCCTGCTGCGGAGCCGAGCCATGGGAAGAAGACACGCTCTTCGACACCCTTCGCCGAGCCTATCCCTATCGCAATCTCACTCGCGCCCAGTTCGACGATCTGATCGTTCTCCTCAGCGAAGGCATCGAATCCAGCCGTGGCCGCTACGGAGCGTATCTCCTTCGCGACGGCGTTCATCATCAACTTCACCCGCGCCGTGGAGCACGCATGATCGCCATCTCCAACGGTGGCGCCATCCCCGAAACAAATCTCTACAGTGTTATCCTGCAGCCGGAAGGCGTGCAGATCGCCACACTCGACGAGCACTTCGCCGTCGACTCCAGCCCGGGCGATGTCGTCCTGCTCGGCAACAGCAGTTGGCGCATTCAACGCATCGAAGCCGCAGGCCGCGTCCTTGTCGAAGATGCGCACGGTGCCCCGCCAAGCCTGCCCTTCTGGGAGGGCGAAGCTCCGCAACGCACCGCGATCCTCTCAGACGGCGTAGGCGAACTCCGCGAACATATCTCCGCCCGCACGCCCAATGTCACACCGGGCTACATCTCTCCCGCTCAACCCGAGGTAGCCGCCACGACCGCATGGCTCATGGAGCAATGCGGCGTCTGCGCCAGCGGAGCCCAGCAACTCATCGCCTACATCGTCACCGGGCGAGCCGTCCTCGGCGCAGTTCCATCGAAGACCACCATCATCGCCGAGCGCTTCTTCGACGACGGCGGCGGCATGCAGCTCATCCTCCATGCTCCCTTCGGCGGACGCATCAACAAAGCCTTTGGCCTCGCGTTGCGCAAACGCTTCTGCCGAGGCTTCAACTTCGAGCTGCAAGCCGCCGCCACCGACAACGGCATCAACATCTCGCTCGCCGAGCAGCACAGCTTCCCCCTTAGCGACGTCTTCCAGTTCCTCACCGAGCACACTGCGAAAGAGCTGCTCGAACAAGCCGCCATCGCCTCGCCGATCTTCAAAACTCGCTGGCGCTGGGCCGCCAATCGCAGCCTGCAACTCCTCCGTTTCTCCAAGGGCAAACGCGTTGCCCCGCAGATCCAGCGCACCCGTTCCGACGACCTGATGGCCAGCGTCTTTCCACAAGCCGCCGCCTGCTTCGAGACGCTCGTTGGCGACATCCAGATCCCAAGCCATCCGCTCGTAGACGAAGTAATGAAAGACGTCCTGCAGGAAGCGATGGACCTCGAAGGCCTCATCGAAGTTCTCCGCGGAATCAAAGCAGGGACCATCCGCTGCCTGGCCGTCGACACACCCGTCCCCTCTCAATTCGCGCACGAGCTACTCAACGCAAACCCCTACGCCTATCTCGACGAAGCGGGCCTCGAAGAGCGCCGCGCCCGCGCCACATCCCTCGGCCGCGCACTCCCCGCCAGCGTTTTAGAAGAAGCAGGTAAGCTCGATCCCGCCGCTATCGATGCAATTCGCCGCGAGTGCTGGCCCGACATTCGCGATGAACACGAGTTCCATGACCTCCTGCACAGCCTCATCGCACTTCCACTATCGTTCATCGATACAGACGAAGCTCGCCACTGGCCCACCTTCTACGAGCGGCTTGTACGCACAGGCCGCGCCCAAACCAACGAGTCAAACGGAACCCTCTATTGGATCGCAACCGAGCGGCTCCCTCACATCAACACCCTGTATCCTCCCTCCCCCGACGCCGTCATCCTGAGCGAAACGAAGGATCTCTGTATTTCGCTCGAAGCGCCGCAATCATCATCCACGCAATCAGCAACATCCGAGGTTACAAAAGAAACGGCCACAAAGCTATGTGTTCAAGGATGGTTACAAATCCTCGGACCCACCACCGCCCGAGCCTTCGCTAACCGCCTGAATCTCGATCCAGCCTCAATCTTCCAGACCTTCCTCGCCATGGAGATGCAAGGGCTCCTTATGCGCGGAGCCTTCGAACATCCTGCAACCACCGAAGACCACGACATCGAGTGGTGCGAGCGCCGCATCCTCCAACGCATTCATCGCCGCACCATGAGCACGCTCCGCAAGCAGATCGAAGCCGTCTCCCCGGCGGTCTACATGCGCTGGCTGCTAAACTGGCAACACCTCGCACCGCAAACCCAGCTCTCCGGCGAAGAAGGCGTCCTCGAAGCTCTTCATCAGCTCGAAGGCTTCGAAGCCCCGGCAATCGAGTGGGAGCGCACCCTGCTCCCCGCCCGCATAGCCAACTACGATCCCCGCTGGCTCGATGCTCTTTGCCTCTCCGGAGCCGTAGGCTGGGGCCGCATCTCGCCGCATCCAGCCTGGTCCGCCGGCGATGGCGCCGCTCCCCGGCGCGTGATCCCAACCAACGCCGCTCCTATCACCTTCTACGTTCGCGAGACAGCCGACTGGCTCCCCCACGCGCTCTCGCAGCAATGCGTCGAAGAAGCAAAGCTACAACTGGCTTTGAGTCCCGCAGCCCTTCAGGTCCGAGCACTCCTCCAGCAGCGCGGCGCTTGCTTCTCCAACGACATCCAGCGCATCCTCAATCTCTCAAAGCAGCAAACCCAGCAAGCGCTGTGGGAGCTAGCCACCGCAGGCCTGGCAGCCGCAGACGGCTTCGACCAGCTCCGCGCCATGATGGATCCCCGCCGCAAGTCTTCGAGCCTGGATGCCTCCGGCAGACGCACCGCCCGCAGCTCAGCAGGACGCTGGAGCCTTCTCTCCGAAGAAGTTCACGCCGCTCCCACTGCAATCGAGCAGGCACGCCGCACCGACGCTGCGCTCGAATCCGCCGCCCGCACCCTCCTGTGCCGCTACGGCATCCTTATCCGCGACCTGCTCGCTCGCGAGTCCAACGCTCCCCGCTGGCGCGATCTCCTCGGCATCCTTCGCCGCCTCGAAGCCCGTGGCGAGATTCGCGGCGGCCGCTTCGTCACTGGCTTTGGCGGCGAACAGTTCGCTCTCCCGCAGGCCGTAGACTCCCTCCGCGCCTCCCGAAGCCGCGAGTGCACTGCCATGATCGCCGTAGCCGCAGCCGACCCAATCAATCTCGCGGGCATCATTCTTCCTGGCGAACGGGTCCCCGCGGTTCCCGGTAAGCGGGTCACTTATCGCAACGGTAGTCTGTATCAGGAACAAGAATCCACCACAATCGAAGAGGTACCGAGCATCCTCTCCGCTGCCATGGCGACAGCAATTCCTTCAAACGCTCCCGGATTGTTCCAGCAATGACGAACCCACCCAAGCCCACCGACCAGCCGCAGCAGGAAAAGACCGAAGAGCTCGCGCCAGAGGACTTCTACTACGAAGGTCCATGGCTGGTCTTTACCGCTGCTTACCACCTCAAGCGCGGCTACTGCTGCAACTCAAACTGTCGTCACTGTCCTTACAAATAGCGCTTCATTCATTCACGGGCGCCGGCAATGGAGGTACTGTGCCAGCCGCAACAGCCGTCGTACGACCGGTACGCAGCGCACGAGCATTCTGCAGAATTGTCAACACACGTGGATCTTTCCGGTACGATGACAGGGAGGCATCCCTGCCCATCTCACCCGCAACGTCGAAGCCGCCCTCGCTCGCCATCTGCAGCGAGTGCAGCATATCGGCTTCATCGCCATTCTTCGCATACAGCCGCGCCATCTCGTAGCAGAACCGCGCATGATCCTCTGGAGACAGCAGATGAGCCGTCACGCCGGCCGACATTCGCCGCCGTTGAAACATCTCCGGGTCCAGTTTCAGCGCAATCTCAAACTCCTTGCGCGCGCTGTCGAATTGCTTCAGGTCGAAATAAGCGGTTCCTAGATTTGAGTGGTAGGAGGAATCTTTCTTGTTGATCTTGATCGCGCGGTCATAGTCCGAGATTGCGTTTCGATAGCGCCGCTGCAGATATTCCACCGCTCCAAGATTGTTCCATCCATCTGCATTCTTTTTCTTTAGTTTGACGGCCCGCGTAAAGTACGCCCGCGCCGCCATCATATTCTGCAGCTCCAGTTCTGTTATGCCCATCTTGTTCAGCAGCAACGCCTGATCGCCGCCCCGTTGCAGAGCATAGTTGTAATATTCCAATGCATCGGCGGGGAAACGTCTGGCCCGCAGCACATCCGCAGCGAGCTCGAGCTTGGCTGGCGAAGCCGTCAAAGGGTCTGGCAGGTGGGACTGGACGGTTGTCCACTGAGGATCATCGTGAGTCGGATTATTCGAAATCCCAGATTGGACTGCATCATCCTGGGCCCCCAGGTGAGCAGTGGAAACGCATAACGTGAAGAAAACAAGTAGGAAAGAACACCGTATAAGCGGACGCATAGTATACCTCCGCGAGGTACGCCATCATGATCTGCTTCCGTCCAGAAACTGTCAATAGTGATTGGTCACAGCCGGCGAGCGTTTGGTCACTGCCCCGGAGCCTGTACCTGCCCCGCCGAAGGTTGTACCCTCAACGCCAACCGCGGAAAGCTGAAACTCCCGCCCGCATCGTCGATCACATTCACCTGAACAACATATGTCCCAGGCTTCAACTGCGTCAGTGGCACATCGAACTGAAACGCAACCGCGCCCCGCTCCGGCGTATTGATCGCATTTGCCTCAACTAGCGGAGTCTCATACACCTTCGCGCCTCCGCTCAGAAATTCGATGCTCGTCAGCACCCGCACCGCTCCCGCCGGACGCCGCGTCAACCCCGGCGAAGCCGCCGGAGCCGGTCCCTCCGTCTTCTGCCGCGCGGCGTCGTACACCTCATAAAGAAAGTAGAGATGCTGGTCCTGCCGAAATACATGTGGCACGTTGGGAATCCACTCCACCCCATCTCGCACCATCGGACTCTCGTTCTTCTTTACGGTATTCGGAACTCGCTGGCTCGACAGCACAATCGAGCTCAGCTTCAACGGCGCCTTCTTCATATCGGGAACCTGAAGATCAGTCTCAAAGCTTCCCATTCTTCCTGTCTCGTTCTCACGCACAACAAACTTCAGGTGATACCGCCCCGGCGCCAGCGTAAATCCGGTCGAATACTGAATGTTCTTTCGCTGAACCTGCTGCGCCGCATCCAGCGCCAGCTTCACCGTGTCGCGAACGTTGCCAACCGCGATCCCCTGAGCATTCTTCACCTGCCCAAGTATGTCGATGTTCGCCTTATCCCGATCTCCGTTCTTGATAAATGGAATCTGCGAACCCGGCACGATCAGCGATACCGGAACAAAAAACCTATTGTCGTCCATCCGGAAGTACAGCGCCTGCAGATACACCGCGACATCCGTAGCGGGAAGATCGCTCCGCAGTTGCTCCGTCAGTTGAATCTCGCGATCCTCCGTCTTCTGGTGCTTAAAGTCTGCCGGTGCATAATATCCCGGCCTGTAATCCATCCTCACGTCATTCCGATTCAGCTTCACCGTCAGATGGCGGAAGCTTCCATCCCGCGCTGTATTCGTCGAGCGGAACCCGATGATGTAATACGCCTCTGTATCATGCTGAATCTGCTGAAACGCCGGAGCAAAATCATTCGAATCAAAGAATGCCTTGCCACCCGTGTCGCTCGATAACGTCGCCAGAGTCTCCTGCGACCCGAAGTTCGCATCCAGATTCGCCTGCATCGCTCCGCCGCTATAGGCCGCCGTGCCGCGCAGGCTTCCCTTCGAAGCGTTACCCACCGGGGGTAGAGCCTCTAATCCGCGCGAATCCACACTGTAGATCGCCATGTTCGCCTTCACGGCGGCGTTCGTCGCGGCGCGCATACTAGCCTGATTTTCAATACCCTGTCGCGTCAACCCTCCACTGAAATACAACATGCTCTTCCGCTGGTCCACCCGTTCGAGGCTCTTCGCGATCGTGCGAATGGCGTACAGCTCACGGTCGGTATTCAGACTGTTGTACTCGCTGTCATCTGCTGTATAGCTCGACGCATCATCCGCAGTCCCGCCCGAGTTTCCACCCTCATTGCCATTCGCAAAACCAGTGCCCTCCGTCCCGTTATATCTGCCGACGCCCTTCAGAAGAGCGGCCTTGTCCGCAGTAAAATCCTGGTCCAAACTAAGGCCGGTATCCATGCTCACCAACGCCACCAAATCCGCCGGCTGCATCTTCTTATTGATGTAGTCCTTCGCTGCCTCGACCGCACGATCGATGTCCTCCGGCTGCATGCTGCTCAAATCGAAAAACATCACAATCAACCGGTGATCTCTCAGCTGAGCCGTGTCCGCCGCAAGGTTCCTGTTCAAAAGATCAGCAATCGAGGCCTTGCCCGACACCGTCGTCTTCTCCCGCAGCAACGCCGCCTCATCCACGTTCTGGAAGTCGAAGCTCTCAATCTTCTGCGACTTCCCATTCTCCAGCACCGTGAAATCGCTGGCCTTCAGGCCCTTCACTATCTCGCCCGTCTTCTTATCCCGCACCACCACATTCGTAAGCACAATGTCAGACTGTACCTTCAGCGTGAACGTCCCGTCCGGCGCCTGTTGTTGCGCCAGCACCGGCGAACCCGCCATCATTCCGATCAAGATCGCCGCCATCAATCGCCGCATAATTCCTCGCACTTCAAAAAACTCTTCTTAGAACCGATACCGCGCAATCACCACAAGCGTCCGCATCGCCGCTGCGGAAGTCACCTGCCCGAATGTCAGCGAATTCTGCGTCGTATCGATCCCCGAATACTGCACCGTGTTGAACACATTGTTCGCCGTAACCCGTGCTTCAAACGACCGCATCTCTCCCAGCGCCACCGTCCGCGACAGCGATGCATCCACAGCGACAATCCCCGGCCCTTCAATCGACCCGCGCGAGGCCGTGCCGAATCCATTCGCCGGAGCCGCAAACGCAGCCGGATTAAACCACTGACGAATCGTCTGCGGCCCCGTAATCGGCGTCGCAAAGATACGATCAGGCCGCAAAGAGTTATTCGTTCCAGTCGAGGTCTCCGCTACTGTCGCAGAAAAGTGAGGCGTGTAATAAGTCCCCGTTGCGAACGTAAAGTCACCCGACAACGAAAATCCATCCAGCGCCTTCGACCAGAAACCGCCCTTCGTAAAGTAGGCTCGGTTCGGCCCAAACGGCAATTCCAGTACCCAGTTTCCCGTCACCTTGTGCCGCACATCAAAGGCACTGTTGCCCTCCTCGGCGGCCAGATCCAGATCGTTCTGCGCCGGTATCCCGTTCGCGCCGCCAATCGACGAAGCATTATCGATCGAGTGCCCATACAAATAAGTCGCCTGCAACGAAACGCCCTTCTGCATTCGCTTCCGCACATTTACGCTCAGCCCGTTGAAGCGTGAGAAAGCAAGCGAGTCTTCATACGTAAACGCCTGCGCATCCGGATTCAGCAATCCCGTCGCCGTACGGTTCGGCGCTCGCAACATATCCAGCCCACCGCCCCGCGCGCCGTTGTAGCCAATGTTGGTAACGATCCCCTTCGGCAGCGTCCGCTGAATATCGATGTTCCACACCTGCACATGTCCCAGCCGATAATCCTGATTCGCTGCATAGTTGTTCTGCACCGGCACAGTAGAGCAGTCGAACGCGCTCGTCAGGGTCATATTTTGCGGCGTACATCCCGCCGTCCCCGAAATCGTCGATGTCGTCACCAGGTTCGTCTGCGTAATTGCAAATGGCGGTTGAAACGCCAACTGACGTGCAATCGTTCCATACTGCCCCGTGTTGTAGTTGATACCGTAACCGCCGCGAATCACCGTCTCTTTGAAAAACTTCGGCGTCGGGCGATACGCAAAACCAAAACGCGGAGAATACATCGTGCGATCCGGCCTCACCAGTGACCGAGGAAAGCTTCCGCTAAACTGTCCGGTCTGTCCCGGCTGCACCGGTGCCACCTGCGTAAAGTCTGCATTGTGGTCCAGATTCACCAACCGATTGAACTTTTCGACATACGGAGAGAAATACTCATACCGCAGCCCAAAGTTCAGTGTCAGGTTTGAGCGTGCGCGCCAGTCATCCTGCGCATACCAATCGAAGACATTCGCCCGCAAATAAGTCTTATACGCACCCGCCTGAATCGCCGACTGCTGCGGCAACCCAAACAACAAATCCGCAAACCCCGATCCACTCGCAACACACGATGTCGTCGTCGGAGTCGTGCAGGTCGCCGCCGGATTCTGCGTCGCATACCCCGTAAACGTAAACGACCCTGTGCCACTACTGCCGCCAATGCTGTCCGCATGCACTCTACGAAAATCAATGCCAAACCGCATGTTGTGTTTTTTGTGGCTGTAGCTTACGAAGTCGGAGAAAGAAATCGTCTGGTTGACCAGGTTATTGGCCGCCGTCTGAGTCAGTCCCGTGAAGCTCGCAATCGTCAGGCTTGGAACGCCATAGTAGATTCCCGGCTCTGCTCCAATCACCGGCTTCGGAATCTCGATCCCCGTCCCCGCTATAGGATCGCTGTTGCCATCCGTAAAGTAATTCCGCTGCTCAGCACGCGACCGATTCCAGTTTACTGACGCATTGTTCGTGAATCGCCCATACCCGATCGTGTAGCCAGCCGTCACACCATACCCATTGGAAACAGTCGCTCCACCCAGCGGAAGGAAGATATTCCGGAGATCGCTCGCCGAGTGCGAATAGCTCCCGTTGAAGTTGATGTTCTGCCGCAACGTCTTAGGCGCATTCGCAGCAGGCCGCCGTCCCATCCCAAATCCACTGTTCTGCCCGAAGTTCCTCACGAACCGTAGCGCCGCGCTGGTCGAATTCTGTCCTGCATTGGTCACTGTCTGATAGTTATTCCGCAGCGAAGCGCCCGGAACATTCGGAGCAGGGTAAAAATTCAGCAAAGCCTGCGCCTGCGGCGAAAGTGGCGTCGTCGCATTCTTCAGGTTGTTATTCAAAATCGGTTGCCCAGTTGTAGGGTCGTATAGCTGGCCCGAAGTAACGCCGCTCGTCGTACTCAGAAGCTGCGAAAAATCTCCTGCCCGTTCCGCCAGCGTCGGCACGGTTCCATTCAATACCTCAGGATTGATGTTCCTCATCCCGGTCACATTCAAAAACACAAACTGTTTTGGATTCGCCTTGAACACACCCGGAATAAAGGGCGATCCCGCGAAGCTCACGCCAAACCGGTTCTGCATCGACGACGGCTTCACTACCTGCGCCCCCGGCTCTCCCAACGCATGGGCCACAGAAAACGGCGCAGCGTTCAGAGCCCCATTTCCTCCTTGATAAAACACCGTCCCATGCGGCTGCGTCGGATTGAAGTTCCTGAACCCACCACCGCCACCCCGTCCCCCACCACCAGGCCCGCCGCCCATGATCATAACTGGCCCGCCGCCAAATCCGCCCGGCCCACCACCAAACCCACCAGGTCCACCACCGGGCCCGCTGACCATCATCCCGCCAAGCATTCCCACCACTGCATTCGCAATATCGCCCGTTGCGCCACCCTGACGCTGCGCCTGCGCAATCGCATCCTGCACTCGCTGCTTGATGTCATCTTCGTTGAAGTTCGCCAGCCCATTGGTCTGTCCCATCTGCCCACTCACGGCCACCGAATCAGTCGCCGCCGAATCTCCACCTAATCCCGCCAGAGTCGGCATCTGCGCACCAGTGTTCCCTGTACCCACACTCGCATCAGCGGACGCCGCTCCATCCCCCGTCACACTCAGCGACTGCGTTCCACGTCCCAACGCACCCGCCAGGTTAGTAGCTATGGCTCCTTCAACTCCAGCCTGCTGTGCCTCCTGTTGTGCCGCTCGCGAAGCCAGCTGCAATCCAAACTCCGCCACCTGTTCCGGCTTGCCGCCATTCTCTCCAGACGCATTGATCAGTACCTCTTTCGTCTGCGTCGCAAACGCAGCCAACTCCGCTCTCACCACATACCGGCCGTTACGAGGAATCGCCATCGCAAACGCGCCCGTCACATCCGTCGTGGTCGCATACTTCTTTCCGGTCAGCGTATTTGTTGCAGTCACGCTCACACCCGGCAGCGGAACCGTGCCGGCCTTCACCGTCCCCTTGATGGTCCCTCCGGCCGCAGTCGTACTCTGGGCCGTTATAACCGGCGCCGGAGCCTGGTCCGTTTGTGCCCAAACGCAGCTACCGGTCCCGACACACACGCCCACGCACAGCACCGTACTTCGAATCAATCGCCGCACAATTACCTCGCTAAAATCCATCAAGAACATCAATCATTCGTTAGGAGAAGCATTCTTCGGCGCCGCAACGGTGTTCTCCGGAGCAGCCGCTCCTGCCTCAGCCGCGCGCCGTCGTCTCTGTCCCATCGCCGCCGGGTCCATCACTCCAAGCTGCGTCGGCACAAACACACCATTCTTCATGGCTCCCGGTCCCACAACCGTATCCCCCACCTTCACATCGGCCAGCGTAATGCTCTCCCCGCCCGCCGCAGTTCCTTCCGGACGCGCAGGCACCGGCCCACTCCCATTCACCATCGATGCCATCCCGCGTCCACCGCGCTTGAACGATGTCCCTTCATCTACTTCGATCACCTGGCTCACGCCATCGGGCCGCAGCACCGTCAGCTTCACATCATCTATCGCCGTCACCTTCCCCGAGATAAAGACCTTGCCCAGATCCTCCTTCATCTTCTTCATCTGTTCCGCGCTCATCACCGTGACAAACACCGCGTGAATCGTCTTCGTCGGAGCATCCAGCACTCCCATCGCTCCTGCGACATCACCCACTTTGATGTCCGCAACTTTCAGTGGCTGCCGGTCCTTCATCACGCGCGTATTTGCCGAAATGGCGACCTGATACACATCCCCGGCATCCGTCTTGACGGTCAAATGGTCCCCGCTCGCAGCAGTCACGGTCCCCCGAACCATCTGCCCCCCGGCAAACGCCCCTCCGCGCTCACCCGAGCCCTGCCCTTCCTGCGCCAAACCCGCAATCGAGCCCAGCGAACCCAACATCAAAATCACCGCACCCATCGCCCGTTTCATTACATACCGCCTCGTCAGAATTCCTGTTCCAGCCTGTGCAGATACAGACGTTGTCCTTCCACGAAAGACGCTAACGGCCAGCAAAATCTTCAACCTGTTTGTGACGGATCGTTCTAGCAGCGGCTACACTACCGCCATGCACGAGGTACATACCGCTCACATAGAAGGTCACTTCGAGTCCACCGAGACCGTCCGCGACATAGTCATCGGTCTCTCCGACGGACTAACCGTCCCCTTCGCCCTCGCCGCCGGCCTCTCCGGTGCCGTTGCCTCCTCTCACATCGTCGTCCTCGCTGGCCTCGCCGAGATCGCCGCAGGCTCTATCGCTATGGGTCTTGGCGGCTACCTCGCCGCCCGCGGAGACGCTGAGCACTACGTTTCCGAGCGCCAAAGAGAAGAGCACGAAATCATCCATCGCACCCACGACGAAGAAGAAGAGATCTACGATATCTTCGAGCAGTACCAGGTCGACCGCGCCAGCGCCGCACCCGTCATCGCCGCCCTCAAGCAAAATCCCACCGCTTGGGTCGATTTCATGATGCGCTTCGAACTCGGCCTCGAAGAACCAGCCGCCGGCCGCGCAGTCAGCTCGGCGCTCACCATCGCCGGCTCCTACATAGCCGGAGGCCTTATCCCGCTGCTCCCCTACATGCTCGTCGAAGAGAACCTCGAGGCTCTCAAACTCTCCACCATCATTACCCTCATAGCCCTGGCTGTCTTCGGAGCCCTCAAAGGAAAGCTCGTCGGCACCGGCTGGCTCCGCAGTGCCATACAGACCACTCTCATCGGAGGCACCGCCGCAGCCGTTGCCTTCGGCCTCGCCCGTCTCCTCAACTCACGACACATGTAGCCCAGGCGAAAAAAGCAACAAAACCCACTCTCAGCCCATCCCATAAGCAACTAGTTCGACAAGAAGACCACGATGCCCCTCTCCACCGAGACCACCGCCCCTCCTCTCCTCGCGCGCTATCAGGCCGTCCGGCAGGCCACCGAGCATCTCTGTCGACCCCTCACCCCGGAAGACATGATGGTGCAATCATCCTCTGAAGCCAGCCCCGTCAAATGGCACCTCGCCCACACCAGCTGGTTCTTCGAGACCTTCGTCCTCAGCGAATTCCTAGCCGGCTACCAACCCTTCCACCCCGACTTCCGCTGGCTCTTCAATAGCTACTACAACACCCTCGGCGAAATGCCGGAAAAGAAGCTCCGCGCATCTTTCTCTCGTCCTCCACTCGAATCCATCCTCTCCTATCGCAAGCACGTCGACTCCGGCATGTCCCGCTTCCTGCAGAAAACAATAGAGAACGATGCGGTCCAGCGCATTATTCTCGGCCTTGAACACGAGCAGCAGCATCAGGAGCTCATCGCTACCGACATCAAGCACGCTCTCTTCACTAACCCGCTTCATCCAGCCTATCTTTCAAGCGCCCGCGCCCCTCAACAGCAGACTCTCATCGCCCCACCAGTCGAGTGGATCACCTTCGCTCCCGGCCTTACCGAGATCGGCCTCACCCCCGACCCCTCCGCAATTACTGCCTTCGCCTTCGACAACGAAACCCCGCGTCATCAGGTCTACCTCGCGCCCTTCCAGCTCGCCAACCGCCCCATCACCTGCGCCGAGTACCTCGCATTCATCGACCAGAACGGCTACAACCGCCCCGAGCTCTGGCTCTCCGAAGGTTGGACCACCATGCGCGCCGAAGGCTGGCAGGCACCTCTCTATTGGCAGCGCGACAACGACACCAAATCCGGCTGGAGCATCTACACCCTGCATGGTTTCCAGCCTCTCGAAGACCTCAGCGAAACCCCCGTCTGCCACCTCAGCCTCTTCGAAGCCGACGCCTACGCCCACTGGTCCGGCCAACGCCTCCCCACCGAGTTCGAGTGGGAGCACGCCGCACAATCCCAGCCCATCCAGAGAATCCAAGGCAACTTCGTAGAATCCGGCAATCTCCACCCCATCCCCGCGACCTCCGAACCCGGCCTCCAGCAACTCTTCGGCGACGTCTGGGAGTGGACCGCCAGCGGTTACACCGGCTACCCCGGCTACAAACCGCTCCCCGGCGCCCTTGGCGAATACAACGGCAAGTTCATGTCCTCCCAGGTAGTCCTTCGCGGAGGCTCCTGCGTCACGCCCGCCACCCACATCCGCCCCACCTATCGCAATTTCTTCACCCCTGGCACCCGCTGGCAGTTCTCCGGCCTGCGCCTCGCACAGGACGTCTCCAGGTAGCCGCCAATGGACACCGAGCCAACATCCATCAACCTCGAAGCCAAGCTGGCAAAGTTCTCCGACCGCTGGCACCCGAAGATCATCTCCAACTTCAACGGCCACGACGTGATGCTCGTCAAGGTCAAGGGCGACTTCGTCTGGCACTCCCACCCCGACACCGACGACTTCTTCCTTGTCCTCCAGGGCACCCTAAGGATCGACCTCCGCACCCCATCCGGCGAGACCACCCACGTCGAACTCAACCCCGGCGAACTCTACGTAGTCCCAAAAGGCATCGAACACCGCCCCGTCGCCGTCGATGAGGTCCACCTCCTCCTCATCGAACCCATCGGCACGCCCAACACTGGAGACCCATCCACGGCCGTAAAAAAAGAGGTCATCTAAACCCCTTTGCAATCAACCGGATTTAGCATGCACTTGTATCCTTCTACTGACAGCCCTATGTCAGTAGTTTGCAAATAGCCCGGCTCTTTCCCGCAATTTCCTGCATCCAATCCCAAAGCAGTCAGGACCGCCAACAGAAGGGAAGATCAAACGGTGCCACCTATCTCCGCGGTCTCTGACCTCCTCCCCAGCGCAGCGACGGAACTCATCGCCCCCAGTCCTTTCAAGGCTGTAGCCGCGGAGGCCCGCAAGGGCCTTTCCGCCTCACCCAAAACACTCTCTCCGTGGCTCTTCTACGACGAGGCCGGCTCCGATCTCTTCGAGCAGATCACCGAGCTCCCCGAGTACTACCTCACCCGCACCGAGCGCAGCATCTTCGCCGACCACGCCGACGAGATCATTGCCCAGGCCTCCCTCCCCTCCGGCAACGATCCCGCCCCCATCCTCACCCTCATCGAACTCGGCGCAGGCACCGCCACCAAGACCGGCATCCTCCTCGCCGCTGCAGTCCGCCACCAACGCGCCGTCGTCTACCAGCCCGTCGACGTCTCCGAGTCAGCCCTTGCCTCAGCCACCGAAAACATTCGCGCCAACATCCCCGGCGTCACCGTTCGTTGTCAGGTCGCCGACTACACTACCCAGGCCCTCCCGCTCAATCGCCTCCCCAACACCCGCACCCTCGCCCTCTACATCGGCTCCAGCATCGGCAACTTTTCTCCCGAAGACGCTCGCGACGTCCTCCGCAACCTCCGCGCCCAGCTCCTCCCTGGCGACCAGCTCCTCATCGGCACCGATCTCGCCCCCGGCCTCGGCTCGAATGGGAGCAAGCGCCAACGCAAAGGCATCCCCACCCTCCTCGCCGCTTACGACGACGCCTCCGGCACCACCGCCGCCTTTAACCTCAACATCCTCACGCGCCTCAATCGTGACCTCGGCGCAGACTTCGACACCGCCGCCTTCCGTCACCTCGCCATCTGGAACCCCACCGAGTCCCGCATCGAGATGCACCTGGAATCCCTTACCAGTCAGCGCGTCCACATCCCCGCCAACTCCGCTGGCCCCGCCCTCACCCTGCACTTCGCCCCCGGCGAGACCATCCACACCGAAAACAGCTACAAGTTCACCCCCGCAGCCGTAAAAAAACTCCTCGCCAGCGCCAACTTCCGAGACACCCACTCCTGGCAGGACTCTAACGGTTTCTTCGCCGTAACCCTCGCCACCGCAATCTAACTCCAAAGAAAACCGCCAACAAAGCCGGGTGCCCCATCCTTGAGCGCGCCTCACCGCGCGAAGGTTGGGGTTACACCTTCTGGCCGTTGCCGTTGCTTTTCTTGTTTGTCATCCCCGAAGGGGATCTGCTGTTGTCTTTGTTTTTGCCCTTGTATGCTTTCCTCTCCTTCGGCGCTGTGCTAGATCGACATTGCTATAAACCACACAACACCAATCACTTACAGAATAATTCCCCAAAAACACCAGCAAAATCCTTGTCAAGTCCCAAGCCCACCCAAATCCAACAAAACAAACCACATCCAATTGCAAAAGAGTTTCACTCCATCAGCTAAACTAGTTAAAGAATCAAAAAAAAGCCCCGGCCAAAAACCGGGGTTTTTCCATTAACCACCATAAACTCTTTAGAAAGACGAATTTACCCATAACCCATTTAGAATGACGAATTTGGAGAATTAAAAGCTGCTAAGTCATGGAAAATAACCCACTTACGAGAAGGTACCGGGGGGGGAGGCCTCACCAGATCATTCAGCGGTTCGCCGATAGTCACCGCTCTTACCACCACTCTTACTGAGCAACACAACCTCGCGGATGCGAATGCCTTTATCGAGAGCCTTGGTCATGTCGTACACGGTAAGCGCAGCAACCGACGCGGCAACCATGGCCTCCATCTCGACTCCGGTGCCATCCACCGTCGCAGCCGTGGCCTCGATCGCAATCCCGCCCAACACGATCTGAGCCTGCACATCCACAAAGCTCAGCGCGAGTGGATGGCACATAGGGATCAGGGTTGAGGTCTGCTTCGCGGCCTGAATCCCCGCGAACCGCGCAACCTCCAGCGGATTGCCCTTGGGATTCTGCGGCAGCGCGGCCATCACGGTGTCCGACAGCTCCACGAAGGCCGAAGCGACAGCCTCACGCCGTGTCTTCACCTTCTCGCTCACGTCAACCATGTGGGCCTGCCCCGCCTCGTCGTAGTGCGAGAGTCGTTGCGGAGGTCTCCGCCAAGGCGAAAGGTTCGAGTCTTTCCCCAACGGTTTCGGTGCATCATCCATCAAGCGTTCGGAGGTGTAATCAACATCGTCGTTCATGGCTCAAGCCTACCGCAGCAGAATTGTAATTACATCGCCCGCCAAAAATCTCTCCCGCTCCGGTGGAAGCACCACGTAGCAGTTAGCCCGAGCATTCGCAGCCAGATCACCCGACCCCTGCCACCCAACCAGCTTCACCGTCGGCCGCACCCGGTCTGTAGCAAGCCGAGCCGGTAAAACCCGCATCAACCCAGCCTTTCCCGCGACCTCCTCGGCAAGAGTCGCCTGCACAAACCTCGGTTCCCGCAAACCCTCTCCCGACAGCGCCCGCAACATCGGCTCAACAAAGCAATGAAACGTAACCTGAGTCGAGATCGGATTACCCGGCAGCCCAAAAAAGAAGCGGGCAGGGAAGCCGTCCCTCTCCGGCAGCCTTCCAAAAACAACCGGCTTCCCCGGCTGCATCTTCACACCGGTGAAGAAAAAAACCGCCCCCAGCGACAGCAGAACTTCCTCCACCAGATCGTACTCACCCATCGAAACACCACCAGAAAGCAGGATCAGATCCGAAGCTCTCGCCCTCCGAATAATCTGCTCCAGCTCCTCCCGCCGATCCGGAGCAATCGGCAGCCGAACCGCCTCTCCGCCAACCTTTGCCACTAGCGCAGCAAGCCCATAACTGTTCGAGTTCCGAATCTGCTGTTCCTCCGGAACCTCATCCACCTCAACCAACTCATCACCCGTAGCCACAATCGCCACCGAAGCTCGCCGAAACACCCGCAGCGAAGCACAACCGCAAGCCGCAGCCAACGCAATCTCAGCCGCCTCCATCACAGTTCCCGCAGGAATCACAACCGCTCCAACGCGAGCCTCACTCCCACGCGGAACGACATTCTCACCCCCAACGAGACTTCGTCCATCCAAAAGCCTGATCGCATCGCCAACGCGCTCAACATGCTCAACCATCGCCACCGCATCCGCCCCTGCAGGCATCGGAGCTCCAGTCATGATCTGGATCGCCGATCCAGTCTCCAGCGCACCTCCCGACCACTTCTCTCCCGCCCGAACCTGCCCCATCACCCTGAGCGAACCGCCCGCAGACACCTCCCCCGCCCGCACAGCAAACCCATCCCGCGTAGACCGGTCGAACGGAGGCTGATCGCGATCAGCCTTCACATCCTCCGCAAGCACGCGCCCGCTGCACTCGAGCAACGGCAAAGCCGCCACCTCAGTAGCAGTGACCTTCGCAGCCCAAGCCGCAACCACCGCAAGCGCCTCATCGAAGCCGACAACAGAAGCCATCACTCAGCCCTCTGTGAACAGACTACAGAAAGGGAAAAGGCCTCAGGCAGCCACGCCCGAGGCCTTTCCGACAGACCACTAGAACTACTTCTTTGGCTTGGCCTTGTAGGTTGACTTCACCTGCTCGCCGATGCCGGTGAGAATGCCCTTTACCTCTTCGGCGCGAGGACCATCCGGAGCCAGCTCAAGATAAGTCTGGTAAGCTTCGACCGTTCCTGGAGGAGCCGTGATCTTCTGCGTCTTCGGATCGACCGACGCCTTCTGGATCAGCGACTGTCCCTTGATGTAGTACGCATCAGCCCGCTTCGGATCGGCGGCAATGGCCTTGTCGGCGGCAATGGCAGATTCGTCCGTCTTGCCCGAGTTATACAGCGTAGCCGCTTCGTTGAAGTAGTACATTCCAGCACCTGCCGGGTTCGCCTTCGCGGCCTGCTCATAAGCATCCGAGGCGTCCTTCAGGTTGCCGCTCTTCGCCAACGCCTGTCCCAACTGGTTGTACGCCGCGCCCGCGGTGTCCGGGTTCGGCTTCTTCGAGGCAGAGTTCAGATCGATGCTCTTCTTGAACGACGCTGCAGCATCCGCATACTTCTGTGTAATCGCAGGATCGCTCTGTGACGTTCCAGCAGCCTTGGCTGCCTTGGCTGCGGCATCGGCAGCGCCGAGTTGCGCATCGCCCAGCGTGACCCACAGAATCGCCTCTTCCGGCTTCTGGGTTGTCGCTTCCTTCATGGCCGCGATGGCAGCGTCATAATTTCCTGCCTTGGTATCGGCGCGCGCCTGGACCAACATCGCGTTCAGGTTTGCGATCTGCTTATTGCCCGCCATCACCTCGGCGTTCTTCTTCTTGAACTCTTCGAGCTGCTTCTTCTCTTCCGGAGTCATCTTCTCGATGTACTCCTTGCGCGTCATGTCGAAGTTGACGGTCTTGTCGTCGCCGGCAGCGAGCACGACACTCTCGATGAAGTCGATGCTCTTGTTGTCCTGGTACACGAGAATCGCGTAGTTGCCAGGCGCGATCCCGGTGCCCTTGAAATCACCGTTCGCGTCGATCTGGAAGACATATTGATATTTGCGGCTCTTCTCATCGCCTGCCCGATCAGTCGTGAGCCTTATCTCACCCTTCGTGATCGGCTGCCCGATTGCGTTATTGACGTGGCCGTGGATACTGGCCGACGGCTCCTGGGCCAGCGATGTGGCCGGATGCGCCATCGCAAACATCACCAGCAGCGCCGCTGCCAGGGTACCGCTAACCTTCAATCTCATACGTTTCATCACTGTTTCTATTCTCCCGGCCTCGCCGAACGAAGCCTGATTTTCTTATTCAAATTAATTGTGCTGCAAACTAAAGTTTTGATGCGCGAAGCTCCGCTGGTGAAATGGCATACGGTATGGGATCAACGGCTCCCGCTTCGCTGAATGCCCGCAGCCGCAGAACGCAGCTCTCACAGACACCGCAGGCCTCCGTCTCGCCGGAATAGCAAGACCAACTTACATGCAAGGGTGCGCCCAGTTCAACTCCCAACCGCACGATCTCGCTTTTTTTCAGGTGGATGAGCGGGGTAATCACTTCAATGTCCCCGTCTTTTGTACCCATTTTAATCAGCTGGTTGAATGCCTCGTAGTAAGCGGGACGGCAGTCCGGATAGCCGGAGCTATCCTGTTCGACGGCGCCGATGAAGACTTTGTTAGCTCCCAGTACCTCTGCCCAACTCACCGCTGCAGACAAAAAATGCGCATTGCGGAACGGGACGTAGGTCACTGGAATCTCCGCACCAATCGCCGAGGATTCTTCAGGAGCATCGGGTACAGCGATAGAAGTATCAGTAAGAGCGGAGCCGCCGATGCGGCGAAAGAGATCGATCTTCAGGGGCAGCAGTTCGCGTACGCCAGTCAGCCTGGCAACCGCCTCGGCGGAGCGCAGTTCGCGAGCCTCTGTGCGTTGGCCATAGCTGAAGTGCACGGCATACACATCGTAGTCGCGGGCTGCCACGGCAGCGCAAACAGTGGAATCCATGCCGCCGGAGAGACAAAGTACGGCGCGCGGACGAACTGGATCAGAGATCGCCATCGTCCTCCTGATCGTTCGATTCGCCGCTGGTCGAGCCCAGCAGCTGCCGGGCGGTCTCCTCATCCTGCTTGTGTACCAGCAGGCGCGCGCGAAACGCCGCTCCCAGCAGGCTGTTTGCATTCTCGCCCTGCAGGAAACACTCGATACCAGCCGACTCCAGCAGGCCTTTCGCCATCTGGGCGTCGACCGACTCGACGTACTTGCCTACTGTTACAAACTTGTCCTGATCCTGTATCGCGTCAGTCATAGGAGGGGCTCTCGTCCGGCGTTATTTTGCCTCATACGATTGTAGATGGAACGTAATTGTGCCCCAAAACAGGCTGGCGCGAATCTGAACGGGCATATGGCGAGCATCGTCGGTATACCAGATCCAGATCTTGCCGCGGTTCTTCACAATGCCCTCGTCTGCGGTGGGCTGCACGCGGATCGTCTGGAACGTTCCGGCAGGGGTTTTGATCTCTTCTTTCCCCTCGACCTTCATCGTCACCGTAACCGTGCGCATGGAGTCGGCGAGCGGGAACCGAATGTCCTGGCCAACGATCAGCGGCTGCGACGCGGCGTAAAAGATCGCAGAGAGCGAATCGGTGACGCAGGCCGGGATGGACGCCGTCTGGGTCTTGGAGGTCCCCTTCACCAGGTTCTTCTCCGTCTGCGTCTGTTTGCCCTGCGCGTAGTTGAAGCTGAGGTCGCCAGTTACTTTGCGGTGCCCTTCTGATATCTGCTTGCTGAAGCCGGTCGAGCAACCGGTCTTTATGTCGAACGCGGATTGAAACTTATCGACAACCGGAAACAGCATCGTAACGGCGCCCACCGTATCGGCCGTAGCCGTGATCTTCTGAAGCGTGCCCTGCTGTTCGAGTTGAAAGACTGCTGTTCCGGCGGTGAAGACGCGCCAGTCGACGGTAAACGTAAGCGTCTGCCTCTCCGGGAAGACGAAGCCCGGCCGTGGCGGCTGCAGCATAGGGATTTGGGGTGCCTGAAACTGGGCCTGCTGGGCAACCGTCGGAATGCTGCCTGACAGAACTGTCAGTAGAAGGGACGCTAGGAGAAAGGGGGCCGATTTACGCGTGAACAAGGCAGCTCGAAGGTTGATTTAATTGGGCGGCTACCTTTTCAACAACAATAGGCGCGCTGCCAACGCCGCATAAATGGCGATGGCACCCATACAGGCATTGTACTCGCGGTGATGCAGATAACGCTCACGAGAAAATACGCCTGCCTCCGCATTACTGCGGGCCGGAGTGAGCCTTGGCAGCAGCCGCGGAACCTGTTTCGCGTAGTCATCAAACCCCGCAAAGTGCTCACGCAGATAGGCTTCCTCGGAGCGGATAGTCGGCAGATAGATCGCAAGAAACAAAGCCGCAAGCGCCACAAGAATAATCCAGCTAGCCGCAGCCCACGCGAAGCCGAAAGCGATCATCATGGAGCCAAGGTACAGCGGATTACGTGTGTGGGCATACGGTCCAGTGCGTGTAAGTTCAGTGTTCTTACGGACATAGCCTGCAGCGTAGGCACGCAGCCACACCCCGGGCACAACCAGAACCAAGCTCCAAAGCATGGTCTGCCAGGTCGGACGCGCCAGCCACAAAAAAACTCCCGCAAAGATAAATCCCAGTGGCACGCGGATGCGCCGCGCAATCTTCTGCCACGTTGTTCGTTCGCTCACTCTTCTACCTTACCCTTTTCGGCACGTAGTAGTTCGAACGCAGCCTCAATGACCTCATCGGCCGTAATCTGCATCAGCCCCTGCTCAGTCTCCTGATGGCGACTATGGTCGCGTTGACTTGTAGCGTGACGCAGCACCCGCGATCGTGTTCCGTAAGGACCATTTCGCGCCGGATCAGTTGGCCCAAACAGCCCGACCACGGGTATCTCCAGTGCGGCGGCCAGATGCAACGGCCCGGTATCTCCAGCAATCACCAGCTTGGCCCGCCGCACCAGTGCAATCAGCTCTGCCAAAGAAGTAGGTGCCGTAACCGCAGACCCTCCGCTTGCCCGCACAACAGCCTCCCCAGAGGGATCACTCGCAGCAGCCACATTCACCAGAACGCGATAGCCCGCCCGCGACAGCTCGGCCGCCACTTGACCGTAACGTTCCGCCGGCCACTCTTTCGCTCCCCACCCAGCCGTCGGCGCGATAACAACAAAATCACCACCCTCCGGCACTGTCCGAGCCAGAAGCTCATCGCAAAACTTCTCGGCAACCGCATCGACGGGCAATAGCACTTTTGCAGGCTTCAACACCTCGCCTGCCGCACCTCCAAGCAGCTCACACCCCTGTTCGACAATGTGCGTTGCAGTCTCCCGAACCCGTTCGCCATACAACCATCGCGCCGGTCCCTCATGCGGTTTTGCGGGCCCCGCAAACCTCTTCGCCCCAGCCATTCTCCCGATGACTGCCGATCGAATCGAGCCCTGCATATCCACGCACAGATCGAACCGCTCACCCCGCAGCTCCCGTCTCAACGAAGAGATCTCCCGCAGCGTCGTCCATGAAAAGGGCCGCTGCTTCCACGCACGCGTCGCCGCAAAATAAGTCTTATCCACCAGCGGCATCGCCGCACCCCGTGCCAGCGGCTCGGAAACACTGCTGTCCGCCTTCAACAACGGCAGCCATCGCGGCTCAATCGCCCAACCGATATACCAGTCAGGGTGCAGCTCCCGCAACGCAGCGGCGGCAGGCAGCGCATGCAATACATCCCCCATCGCGCCCACGCGCACAATCAGCACGCGACGGGGACGAGAGTCATCAGGCGATAGATAAATTTCCGTGGCCAAACCGTAATTTTCTCATGCTGCTCAAAAGCTCAACGTCTTCGCCGGTCCAGCCTTTCCACCCGCGAAAGCAGTTGCCGCATGGCACCCGCCTCATCGATAAGCTCTGCACTCAACCGCGTCACCACCACCGGCCCTACATCCTCGAGCCGCTCAATCATCACCGGCGTCAGCTTCACCGCGTCTTTCTCGGTAGTCACAAAGCCATTCGCGCCGCTCTGCCGCCCTCGTTCCAGCAGCGTGGCAACGTCGTGGTCGTCATATTTGTGATGATCCGGAAAGTCGACACGCGTCACCGGCATGCAGCCCTCAGCGTTCAGCATCTGCGTAAAGCTCTCTGGCCGCGCAATCCCGCAGAAAGCCAGCGGCAACGAAGGCAGAGCCACCTCACCCGCCTCACCCATGCTCAATCGCCGCCTGATCTCCCAAATCGCAGGAGCCTCGCGCCCTGCCATCAGCTTCGCAATAAACTCACGCAGCCCAGCAGCCTCTTCCGTGCGCAGCACAATCACATCGGCCTCTCGCAACATACTCAACGGCTCACGCAGATTGCCCGCCGGCAGCAGCGTATCCTGCACATCTTCTTCCGTCAGCAAAACAATATCCACATCGCGAGCCAGTTGCCGGTGCTGAAACCCATCGTCCAACAGATGAACGACAATCTTCTCGGCTTCCTCATCCTTCTCCGCATACACTCCCGCACGATACCGATCCGCCCCTGCAAACACCGGTACACCCGACCGCTGCGCCAGCAACACCGGCTCATCTCCGTGGACCACGGCATCGTCATAAGGCTCCACGCGCTCAATAAACTCCGATGTGCGCCCATAACCTCGCGTAAGAATCCGCACTGCATATCCGCGCCGCCGCAGAATCCCCGCCAACATCAGCACTACCGGCGTCTTGCCCGCCCCGCCTGCAGAAACGCTGCCCACACTGATCACCGGATGCGTGAGCCTATTCTGTTTCAGCCACCCAAGCTGGAACATTTGCTTCTTAGCCGCAAGTGCTGCGCCGTACACTGGAACCAGCGGCAGAAGCAGTGGCCTGCGAAGATTCATCGTCCCCCCACCCTTTGCATCAACTCCAACAGCGCCTGCGCCGTCCGGGCGGTGGCCCCCGCCTGTGCCTCAAACAACACCCGTCCGCGCTCGCCCATGGTCCGCGCTTCATTTCGATTACGCAGCATAGCAACCAATGCATCCGAAAGTCCGGTCGTCGTAACAATACGAATCGAATCGTGCAACACCATAGCATCCACGATGTCGCGAAAGTTCTCATAAGACGCCCCTGTAACCACAGGCACACCGAACTGCGCCGGTTCCAGCGGATTATGTCCACCCGCAGAAATCAGGCTTCCTCCCACAAACGCAACTGTCCCCAGCGAATACACCGAAGCCAGATCACCAATCGTGTCCAGCAAAAAAATACTTCCCGGTCCAATCGCAACAGGCCGTTCACGAAACTCACTCGCCCGCACCGCCTTAAATCCGCTACCGCTCACCAACCCAGCCACAGCAGAAAAGCGTTCCGGATGCCGCGGCGCCAGCACCATCACCGCACGCGGCTCTACCGCAAGCACCGCAGGCCAAGCCTCCAACAGCACCTTCTCTTCACCATCAAGCGTACTTCCGCACACCACCACCGGTGCACCCTCCGGCATATGCTCCCGCAGTGGCTCCACCAGCGAACTCGCCCCTGCCGCCTTGATGTCATACTTCAAATTCCCCGACACCCGTACTCGATCCGCGGGCGCTCCAATCCGAACCCATCGAGCCGCATTCTCTTCACTCTGCGCGAGATATAGCGAAATCTGCGCCAGCAGAGGCCTCCAAAGCCGACTCAGCCGTAGATACCGTGGCAGCGAACGATCCGAGATGCGCGCGTTCACCACAGCCACGGGCACACCACGGCGGCCACACTGATCGATCAGGTTCGGCCAAAGCTCACTTTCCATAAGGATCAACAAATCAGGATGCAATACGTCTAAATACCGCCGTATGACGAACGCAAAATCGAGAGGTAGATAAAACACAGGCGACTCCGGCAGCCTCTCCTTCGCTAGCCGCTGTCCCGTCGCCGTCGTCGTAGAAACCGCAATCACCCACGCCGGCAGCGCCGCCCGTAGCTCACGAATCAACTGCGTCGCAGCCATCACCTCACCTACGGACACCGCATGAATCCACACCACCTGCCGCTCCGCCACCGCAGCCCGCAGCCCATCCGGAATCCGTCCCAACCGGCCCGCCAGCCCCGCTCGATACCTCCCGCTGCTCACCATCCGCACCAGCCAGTACGGAGCCCCCACCACCAGGACGGCCAGCAGAAGCGCGCTGTAGACCCACAAGCCCCCCATCATCAACTTCTGCCCGCCCTCTCTTTACCTTGTGCCCCAGCGAAGATGATAATCAACTTGGCCATGAAGTCCCACTCGTCCCCTAAGATTCTCCATACCGTAGTAACTCTTGCCTTCCTCGTCGCCGCCAATGCCTTTGCAGCCGACAAAAAAGCCCCTCCAGCCAAACCGGCCAATCAGTACGCCGCCTTCGACACCCATCCCAACGAGAACGTCACCATAGCCGCCGAGCCCTGCGACGATCCGCGCGATTGCAGCTTCTTCCGTCTCGAGTACGTCCAGCACGGCTTCATCCCCGTCCGCGTCATCATCACCAACGACGGCGACACCGCCCTCTCACTCAACGAGGCGCGCATCCAGTTCATCTCCGCCAACCGCGACGTCATCCCCGCAGCCCTCGACGACGACATCAATCGCCGCCTCTTCTCCACCAAAAGCGCCGCAGGAACCAAAATTCCCATGACGCCGATCACCATCCACCACGCCCCCGTCGACAAAAAGATCACGCAGGATGACGACGACTTCGGCTTCCAGGGCACCGTCGTCAACGCCCACAGCACCCTCGCCGGATACCTCTTTTACGACGTCCGAGGTCTCGACGACCCCCCGCTCAAAGGCGCCGAGCTATACGTAAAAATGATCCGCACCCTAGACGGCAAAAAAGAGCTCTTCTCCTTCAGCATCCCCTTCAATAAATGGCTCGCCGCAAACGCCGCCGGTCCATCAAAACCCTCCGAAAAACCAGCAAACCAGAAAAATTAGAATGAATCACGTTCTTCTGGCCTCTAAGAACCTGTATTCGTTTTACGTCGTCACCTGAACGCAGTCCCATCTATCGTTATTCCTGAAGGCACCCTCAACCGTCGTCATCCTGAACGCAGTGAAGGATCCCTGTATTTCGCTTTGTTTGTTCTGCGAACGCTGTCAGAGAGGTTGATCAACACCCACACTAACGTCCATCCTAGGCCTCAATTTATGCTCAAAATCCGTCCCGCCGTGCCTTCTGACGTACCCGAGATCCTCGCCCTCATCCGCGACCTCGCTACCTACGAGCGCCAACCCGACGCCGTAGTAGCCACCGAAGCCGACCTCCTCCGCGACGGCTTCGGCCCGCAAAAAGTCTTCTCCTGTCTCATCGCCGAATGGGACGGCCATCCCGCCGCCTTCGCCCTCTACTTCCCCTTCTATTCCACCTGGCGCGGCAACGCGGGCATCCACCTCGAAGACCTCTTCGTCCGCCCACAATTCCGCCGCCGAGGCATCGCCAAAGCCCTCTTCAGCCACCTCGCCGCCATCGCCCTCGAGCGCGGCGACCGCTTCCAATGGCACGTCCTCGACTGGAACCAACCCGCCATCGACTTCTACCAACAAATGGGAGCCCACATGCTCCACGAGTGGCGCATCATGCGCATCGACGGCGAAGCCCTCCAAACCCTCGCAACGAACTCCCGCGAATAAAGCCACGGGCACCTCAACCCACTCCTTCACGTCGTCATCCTGAACGCCATCTCAACCGTCGTCCTCTGAACGCAGTTTTAGAAAACTCAGCCCGTGAATGAAATAGTCGTCATCCTGAACGCGGGTTTAGAAAACCCGGCCCGCCAATAAAATAGTCGTCATCCTGAACGCAGTGAAGGATCCCTGTATTTCGCCGTTGCCTGTTCTATGTCACTTGCATCCCTCAAAGCTTCGAGGCGTTGTTTTTGCTTCTGAGGTAGGTCCGGGCTTCAGCTCGGACCTACCAATTGGCCACCCAAGATCCCTTCCTCTCTGCCGAAGGGCGGAGCGAAGTCCGAAGGACGAAGCGACTAATCTATTGCCGTTGCTTTTGCCGTTGCCCGTTCTCCACCGAAACCCTTGACGCCCCCGATATAATAAAAACAGGGGGCAGTTTCGAAAATTCCATCACACAAGCCCGCGGCAACGCGGCTAAGTCCCATGCATGGAATAGTTTACGAAATAGCGCCCTTTAGAATCAGTAGTTTGCAATTCAAGTACGAGCCTAAGTCTTTTAAATAGAATACTTTGACCAAAAAAGCAGGAGAGGGCGGTACCTTGGCAACAAAGAGAATCAAAGTCATCGGCGGAGGCCTCGCAGGCCCCGAAGCCGCCCTGCAAGCAGCAAAGTTCGGCTGCGAAGTCGACCTCTACGAGATGCGCCCCACGCGTTCCACCGAAGCCCACCAGACCTCCGACTTCGCCGAACTAGTCTGCTCCAACTCCCTCAAGTCCGAGTCCGAAAACACCGCCCCCTGGCTCCTCAAGCAGGAGATGCGCCGCGCCGGCTCCATCCTCCTCACCGAAGCCGACGCCACAGCCGTCCCCGCCGGCCACGCCCTCGCCGTCGACCGCATCGAGTTCTCCAAACGCGTAGCCGCCCGCATCGCCGCCGAGTCCCGCATCACCGTCCACCGCGAAGAGGTCACCACCTTCGACGAGAACGACCCCAACATCATCACCGTCCTCGCCACCGGCCCCCTCACCAGCCCCGCATTAGCCGCCGAACTCCAGCGCCTCACCGGTGCCCACCACCTGGCCTTCTACGACTCCATCAGCCCCATCGTCGACGCCACCACCATCGATATGGACAAGGTCTACTTCGCCGCCCGCTGGGACAAAGGCACCGCCGACTACATCAACTGCCCCTTCACCCAGGAAGAATACGACCGCTTCCTCGACGCCCTAACCGTCGCCGAAACCGTCCCCGCCAAATCCTGGGAACAAATCCCATCCGCTTCTCAGGAAAAGCGTCATCCTGAGCGGAGTGGCGAAGCCACGGAGTCGAAGGACCCCGAAGGTTCCGATATCACCAACGGTGTCGACCGATTTTCAACCTCTACTGCTACGCTTCACGAGCCAGAAAAACTCCAGTACTTCGAAGGCTGCCTCCCCATCGAAGAGACCGCCCGCCGAGGCCGCGACACCCTCCGCTTCGGCCCCATGAAGCCCGCCGGCCTAACCAATCCCAAAACAGGGAAGTGGCCCTACGCCGTAGTCCAGCTCCGTCAGGAAAACCTCCGCGCCGACAGCTACAACCTCGTAGGCTTCCAGAACCACCTCAAGTACGGCGAGCAAAGCCGAGTCCTCCGCCTCATCCCCGGCCTCGAAAACGCGACCTTCCTACGCTACGGCCAGATCCACCGCAACACCTACATCCACGCACCCTCGCTCCTCACCGAAACCCTCCAGCTCAAAGCCCACCCCACCATCATGATCGCGGGCCAGCTAAGCGGAGTCGAAGGCTACACCGAATCCATCGCCTCCGGCATGCTCGCAGGCCGCTACGCCGCCGCCATCGCCCAGGGCCACACCCCCACACCCGCCCCCCGCGCCTCAGCCAACGGCAGCCTGACCCACTACATCACCCACGCCGAAACAAAAAAGTTCCAACCCGCCAACATCACCTTCGACCTTCTACCCCCACTAGAACCCGAACTCCGCAAAAAGATGCGCGACAAAAAAGAACGCCACAAACTCCAATGCAACCGCGCTCTAGAGGCTTGGGATGAATGGTTACAAGCAACATGCTGACTGAATTTACACGATAGGTGAAATTGAGTTCATTCAATCAGGCAATAAAGGAGCGCATGGCCAAATCGTAGTTTTAGCGAGATTTCCGAAGGCATTACGAATCGCCTGATTACTCGCGAAATTTTGTGAAAAAGTTTTATTGATACTGGCTTTTAGTAGCGTAGCTCGAAGTAGCTGCTCGAATTTTTGATAGAGAGTCATGAGTTTCTCGTCCACATCTTTCCATCTAGGTCCTTCTCCATGGACGATATCGGAACGATCACCATAGATTGCTCTAGCATCGTCGTCGGTGATCGTTATTCCAAAAAGTTCCGCAAGTCGTGGGACTCGGATACGAGACTGTGCAGTAGCCGAGCGCTCGCCTACCTTTAAAAGGCTCTCGAAACCTGTAACCAGCGAAGTCACCCGTTGATCCAGATAATAGCTATGAAACGCATAGTCAATTCGAGCCCTGGCACGTCGAACGCGATCCACGGGAGGCGTCGTAAGATAAATGGGCAACAGGTCTCGAAGTTTTTCGGCTTCGGCCGTTGTGAGCCAGTCTCTCCAGTCATCCGCCACAATCCATACCTGGGTTCCGAAGCCTGATGTATGACCCGGGATGATCGTTTTTAATTTGCCGCTCTCGAAGATCAGACGAGCGGAATATTGCCCGGCAACGGTTGTGGGGTGAATCAGCCGAGATAAGAACAACACTTTGCCTAAATGTCCATCTTCATCCCATTGATATGAAGGGTATTCGTCTGAGTCGATTTTTCTGACAAAAGCGTAACGACACCCATTCTGCCTTGCAGGCCTATAGTTATAACCTGTCGAATCGCAAGCATCCATGACCGTACTGCTCGACAGAGCATACGGTAAACGACCGATCCACATGTTCTGATCGATGTGAAAATCGGCCTGAATGGGAGGACTAGTCTGAAAGACTGACAATTCACTTTGAAATCTGCCGGTGCTCTGTAGCACGACATCATAGGTTTCGAACTTCATCGGCTCGAGCTACTCCGTTTTCTTCTTATTTCTCGCCTTGATCTTGAACCAGATCGGACTTCCAATAAACCCGAAGTTCTCCCGAATCTGATTCCCCAAAAACCGCTCGAATGAGAAGTGCAGCTTCACATCCTTATCCGTGAACAGCACAAACGTAGGCGGAGCAACAGCAGCCTGCGTCATGTAGTAAATCCGCACGCGCTTGTTCATCGGGACCGAAGCCTTCTGGAAGTCCACCTTCTCCAGGAACCGGTTCATCTGCCCCGTCGTCACGCGCTTCCGCCGCTCCCGCGCAACCAGTTCAACCTTCTTGAACACCGACTCGATATTCTTCCCATCAGCCGCCGAGATAAACAGCAGCGGAGCATAATCCAGATACTTCAGATTATCCCGAACCTGCTGCTCATACACCTTCTGGTCCGCAGGCGGCTTGCCGTCAAACAGCCGCATTCCATCAGGCCCAACCTTCGTCATCAGATCCCACTTATTGATGACGATGATCACGCTCCGCCCACTCTCATGCGCATAGCCGCCAATGTTCGCATCCAGCGCAGCGACACCCTCAGTCGCATCGATCACCAGCAGTGAAACATCCGCCGCCTCCAGATGCTTCCGCGCCATAATCACCGACAGCTTCTCCGCCATCAGCTTCGTCTTGCCCTTCCTGCGAATCCCCGCCGTATCGACAAACCGGAACGCATGTCCATCCCGCTCGACCACCTCATCCACCGCATCTCGTGTCGTCCCGGCAATCGGCGACACAATCGCCCGCTGCGTTCCGGTCAGCGCATTCAGCAACGTGCTCTTGCCAACATTAGGCCGCCCGATAATGGCAATCTTCGTCTCTGTGCTCTTGTACTCCCCATGCGAACGCAACTTGCGCACCGGAGCAAAGTCCGGCCCATCCTCATCCGCCGCCGCCTCATCATCAGCAGTCAGCATCGTCACATCCGGCTCTTCCGTATCGATCTCCGGAAGCACCGCAAACACCTCATCCAGCAGATCCCCGATGCCGCTCCCATGCTCCGCCGAAATAGGCAGCACATTCTTGAACCCCAGCCGCCGGAAGTTCTCCGCCTGCGACAACATCGCATCGGTGTCCATCTTGTTCACCGCCAGAAACACCGGCTTACCACCACGCAACAACAGCCGCGCTAGCTCCATATCAGGCGAAGCCAGCTCCGTCCTTCCATCCACAACCATCACAATCGCGTCAGCTTCCTCAAGCGCCACCTGCGCCTGCCGGAAGATCTCACTAGGAATCAGCGCCTCATCATCGGGAACCACACCACCCGTATCGACGATCCGCGCATCCTGCCCCATCCACTCAATCACGCCGTAGATGCGATCCCGCGTAATCCCCGGCTCATCCCCCACAATCGACCGCCGAGACCCCGTCAGCCGATTAAACAACGTCGACTTGCCCACATTAGGCCGCCCGCACACAGCGATCAGCGGAAGCTCACGCGCCTCAGCATCCTCAGTCTCCGTCACCATCTGCGAAGCCAGCAGTTCAACCTCACGCCAGTCATCGTCACCAATGTTCTCGCGTCCAGCAACATTGGACGACCGCGGAGTCTGTCGCCCCACAATCCCATCCGCAGGCCGCACCGGCCCCGCCTTCTTCGCATACGGAGCATCCGCCCGCAGCGTTTTCTTCTTCTCTTTATCCGGCGACTGCTTCGTCACCCGTGAGGCCTTATCCGCCTCCGCCCGTTTCGTCGCAAGAATCTTGCGTTTCCGCGGATCCACCGCTCCAGTCGTCGGTGCAACCTTCGGCGCCCGGCCCTTCTTCGGTCGAGTACTTGCCTGCCTGTGTTTTTTGCCTAACCGCTTCCTATCGTCTCTCTGAGCCACGGAGCATCCATCTTTCTCCCGCGCACGCATCAGGCGGCCAGGCTTATTACGCTATTTATTCGCTTCTGCTTCTATTATAGAAAGTGCAAAGCCTCTGCGCCGCAATAACCTGCGCGGAACCAAACATTGTCCACCATAGCCCCCATCTCGATCACACCAGCCCCACCGGAGAATCTCCCGAACCTCCACGACTTCTTCGCGCCCGGCGGCATCCTCTCGCAATCCTCGCTCGCCTTCGAGCACCGCCGCGGCCAGTACGAGATGGCCCGTTCCATTGAGCAAGCCTTCAAAGACAAGCGCCACCTCATCGTCGAAGCCGGCACCGGCACTGGCAAAACCCTGGCCTACCTCCTGCCCGCCCTCCGCATGGCCCGCGAGCGCCAGCAGCGCGTCATCATCTCCACCGGCACCAAAAATCTCCAGGAACAGCTCTTCTTCAAAGACGTCCCATTCCTGGAATCCCTCCTCGGCCCGCTAAAAGTCTGCTACATGAAGGGCCGCAGCAACTACCTCTGCCGCCACAAACTCTACGCCCTCCGCGACAACCCACTCCTCAACGGCCTTGAAGAGATCGACCAGTTCCACCACATCGCCGCCTGGGAAAAGACCACCGAAACCGGCGACCGCGCCGAGATCGACGCCCTCCCCGAGTCCTCCCCGCTCTGGCACAAACTCGACGCCCGCACCGAGGCCTGCCTCGGCCAATCCTGCCCCGACTGGGAGCGCTGCTTCGTCACCGCCATGCGCCGCAAGGCCCTCGAGTCCGACATCGTCATCGTCAACCACCATCTCTTCTTCGCCGACCTCAGCATCAAGCAGCAAGCCGCCAACGCCCCCGACGCCGGCATCCTCCCCGAAGCCGCCGCCGTCATCTTCGACGAGGCTCACGAGCTAGAAGAAGTAGCCTCCAACTACTTCGGCATCGGCCTCAGCACGCAGCGCGTCGACGAGCTCATCCGCGACGTAGACCTGATGCTCAAGGCCAAACAAGCCTCCACCAGCGCCATCGAAAGCGCCTGCGGCATCCTCAAAGATCGCTCCCGCATGTTCTTCGCCGCACTTCCTGCCGATGCCACCGGAGGCATCGGTCGCATGCCCTTCGACTTCCGCGAAGAATTCCTTGAAGAGAGCGGCGACTACTACACCGGAGCCCTCAACGCCCTCACCCGCCTTGAAGGCGAACTCGAGCGCGTCAAAAACGTCGAAGAGTCCACCGGCCTCCGCAAACGCACCGCCGACATCCGCGCCCATCTCGCCTTCCTTCTAGAATCCACCGACCGCAACACCGTCTTCTGGATCGAGCGCCGAGCAGCAGGAGGGGTCCGCAACCTCGCCCGAGGCAATCACGCCTTCCACACCCATCTGCAAGCCACACCCATCGACGTCTCCGAGCTTCTCTCCACCTCTCTCTTCGACAACTACTCCAGCGTCATCCTCACATCGGCCACCCTCACCGTCTCCGGCGGCTTCGACCACATCCGCAAGCGCCTCGGCCTCATCTCCGCCCGCGAGCTAGTCGTCCCCTCCCACTTCAACTACGAGAAGCAAGCTCTCCTCTACCTCCCACCCAACATGCCCGACCCACGCGAGCCCGACTTCCCCGAAAAGGCTGCCGAACGCATCCGCCGCGTCCTCGAGATCACCCAGGGCCGCGCCTTCTGCCTCTTCACTAGCTACACCCAGATGCGCAACACCTACGAGCGCCTCCTGGCCGAACTCCCCTACACCCTTCTCCTCCACGGCACCGCCCCACGCCACGTCCTTCTCCAGCAATTCCGTGACATCCCCAACGCCGTTCTCTTCGGCACCTCCAGCTTCTGGCAGGGCGTCGACGTCCAGGGCGAACAACTAAGCTGCGTCATCATTGACCGTCTCCCCTTCGCCGTCCCCAACGACCCCGTCGTCAAAGCCCGCATGGAAGCCATCGAAGCCGCAGGCGGCAAGCCCTTCTTCGACTACCAGGTCCCCAACGCCGTCATCACGCTGAAACAAGGCTTCGGCCGCCTCATCCGCTCCCTCTCCGACCGCGGCGTTCTCATGCTCCTTGACCCCCGCATCCAGCGCCAACGCTACGGCCGTATCTTCCTCGAAAGTCTCCCCGCCTATCGCCTCACCCAGGAGATCACCGACGTCGAGCAGTTTTTCGCGAACCCCAATCAGCGGCCCTAACTATTTGCCGCAGCCAGAAGAAAGACCAACGGCGCATTCCAGTTAATCGCAATCTCATTGAGCGAGTAAGCCCGCTCATCATCCAACCACATGCGCATCGGAGGCTGCTTCGGCAATGCGTTCGCCACCGCATCGCCTCCATGCGAATTCGGTCCGCCCGAAAGCAGTCCCGGCCACGGCGCAGCGATATTATCCGCCACACTAGGCCGATGGTGAGGATGCTCAAATGGCCGCACTCCGAGATGCGTCACCCACGAAACCCCATGACAATTGCGCCCCAGCATGTAATGCAGGTTATTCAGCGCCACGTTCCTCATCGTCTTATCGTGATGAAAGTGATCCGCAACCAACAGTAACAACGACTGATTGCCAGCCACTCCATTCGATCCCCACACATAGTCCGCCAGCGCCAGAGTGTTGCCATAGCCGCTGTCTTTGCTCCGCTCAATCAGCAATGCCGCAGCCTTGGCAGTCGCACTCCGAATCCGCTCCTTCACGTCGGGTTTACCGCGCTTCGGCTCAAGTGCATAGGCCCAGTAAGCCATCGATATCACATCGGCCCATTCAGGCGCGCTTATCGTCAACGCCACATCGCGCGGAGGCATCTTCGCCAGAAAAGCCTGCTCAAACTCCGCCTCTCCGGTAGTTCTCCACAACTCAGCCGAAGCCCACACCACCTCATCGCCGCAATGCTTGTCTCCGTACTCACCCGTCAAGATACCCGGAGGATTCTCAAAGATCACATCGGGATGCTTGTTCGCCCAGGCCCACGCCTGTCGCGCAGCAGCGAGGCATTGTTGTGCAAACGCCGCGTCATACGGCTCATAGCAGCGAGCCGCAATCGCCATCACAGCAGAAAAGCCTCCCGTAGCGCACGTGCTCTTATAAGGTTCCGACCCGGTCCCAATCACATAACTGGTCAGCTTATCGTCCTGCGGCAGGATGAACGCACTGAAGTGTTCGCTGGTCTGTTTATGCCAAACTCCACCATCTGTATCCTGCATCTGCAGCATCCACTGCAGATTCCAACGCACCTCAGCAAGAAAGTCAGGAGTCTTCCCGCCGCTCTCCGGAATATCCAGCGAAAACGAATGCAGCAACGGTGAATAAAACTCCCACGCCCACAACAAAGTTCCCGTGCTGATACCCGAGTTCACAATGTATCGGCCGTAGTCGCCCGCGTCGTGCCATCCTCCATGGTTCGCAAGCGGTCCGCTCTTACCCGACGTCGCATGAAACGCACCTGCGCTATGACACGCCGGACGTCGATAACCTCCTCCTAGATCAACAGCCATGCCGCACCGCTGACCATAATAGCCGCGCATCGTCACCTTCAGCGCATTCGCATAAGCATTTGGCGCAATCGAAAAAGCATCACTCTTGAAACCCCAGCCTCAATCTGATACGTTCCCGCCGCATGTAGCTTGGAAAACTCGGCAATCCTGACGCGGTCGCCGGAGGCCGTATCCGTCACCGCCCCGCCCAATCTTCCTCTGAAAACCACTCGATTGTTCTGAACGGAACGGATCTGAAAATGATCATCACTCGCATCATTACAACGAACAGTAGCCTGCTTCGTATTCGCTGGCAGATAACCGAGCTGATTGACAAACACTCCCCCCGGCGCATCTTCGGAAGAAGCCGATGCCAGTTGCCCAATAGCCTGAACTCCCGGATGCAGCGCCACACCGGCGCCTCCCATAAGTCGTAACAAGTGTCTACGGTTCATCTTGAAATCATACTGGCCAATTGCCATTCAAACACTCAGATATAAAACGCTTTAGCCTTCATGCGCTATAAATGCAGCAACAAGCTCCGAACAGTACGGGACCAATCCACATCTCACCGTAAAATAAGATTCAGCCAATGGGACGCAATCTCTACATCCTCGCCGCAACACTCGCTCTCTTCGCGCTCGTCTCCTGCGGCCTCGCGTATACCAACATCGCGCAGCAGCCCGGCTCGCCCGGCGACGCCTCTCTATGGCGAACCACGGGCATCGTCCTATTCCTCATCGCGCTTGTCGTCGCCCTGGCCGGCATCCTCTCCTCGCTATTCGAGCAAGCCGAGCGCCGCTTCGAGGAGCAACGCCGCGAAAAGCGCAAACGCTGAAGATCGGCCCATAAAACGGTACAATAATAAGTACGGAATAAGCTGAAGCCGCGCCTCCCCAGCTCCCATCTAAAAACTACCGACGCGGCAAACCGAAGGGATCGAAGAGTCATGTTTGAAGTAACCGTAGAAGCCGGCTTCTCCTCCGGCCACTACCTCCGCAATTATCGTGGCAAGTGCGAGAACCCGCACGGCCACAACTACAAAGTGTTTATCACTCTCGTCGGCGAGGAACTCGACCCCACCGGCCTCCTGCTCGACTTCAAGCTCCTCAAGCAGGTCATGCGCCCCACCGTCGAATATCTCGACCACAGGATGATCAACGACCTCGAGCCCTTCGTCACCGAGATCAACCCCTCAGCCGAAAACCTCGCCCGCTACTTCTACCAGGAGACCTCAGCCCAGGTCCACGCAATGACCGACGGCCGCGTCCGCGTCAAAGACTGCACCCTCTACGAGACCGACACTAGCTTCGCCCGCTACTACGAGTAAGCAGCATCTCATGCACCTCATCGAGCTCTACAAATCCGTCCAGGGCGAATCCTCCTTCGCCGGCCTCCCCTGCATCTTCGTCCGACTCGCCGGCTGCAATCTGCGCTGCGCCTGGTGCGACTCCGAGTACACCTTCACCGGTGGCAAGCCCTTCACCTCCGACGAAATCGTCGCCCAGATCGAAGCCCTGGCCCCCTGCAGACTCATCGAGTTCACCGGCGGCGAGCCCATGCTGCAAGCCCGCGAACTTCTTCCCCTGATGGACCGCTTACTCGCGCAAAACTACACCCTCATGATCGAGACCAGCGGCGAGCGCCCCTTGGCCGAAGTCCCCAAAGCCGTCCACAAGATCGTCGACGTCAAATGCCCCGGAGCAGGCGCAGCCGCCAACACCTTCCGTCTCGAAAATCTCGAAGCCCTCACCAAAAACGACGAAGTAAAATTCGTCATCACCGATCGCACCGACTACGACTTCGCCCGCGACTTCATCCGCACCCACGCGCTCGAAGAAAAAGCTGGCCAGATCCTACTCTCCCCCGCCTTCCAAAAAACACCCAGCCCCCAGCGCACCGCCGACAACATGGCCCTCGACCCCCGCAAACTAGTCGACTGGATGCTAGCCGACGGCCTCCCGGCACGCCTCTCCCTCCAGATCCACAAGTTCATCTGGGAGCCCCAGAAAAAAGGCGTCTAGCTCAACTTCCGCAGCGCCCCGCGCATCCCAAACCAAACCACCAGTCCCAAAAACTGCGCATACAAAATCCACCCAATCACCTGCACCATCGGCGGAACAGCCGCGCCAAGCAGCACAAACCCAACCAGCAGCGCCACCCCCAGCACCACCATGCAAACCACCATCGCCCTGCGCCCATAATGCGTCGGCGTCAGCTCAATCGGCTTCCGCTCAGGAAGCTGTCGCGCCACACGCGCCGCAAAGTTCGCCGGAATATCCACCACAGGCCGAGCCTCCAGCGCACGCGTCAAGCGCCGATCCATCTCAGCATCTGCCGTATTCAACTCAGTCATCCATTCGTCGCGCATACCGGTCTCCTGTCCTGCGTGGCCTGAAGTGCCTCTCTCATCTTCTTCCGTCCGCGATGCAGATGCGTCCGTACCGTCCCAATCGGCAGGCCCAGCGCAAGCGATATTTGCTCATACGTGCGCTCCTCCTGATGATAAAGAACGATCACCGCCCGCTCCACCTGGCTCAACCTCTGCAACTGTTCTTCCACGCCTTGCCGAAACTCCCGTTCCTCAATCTGCTCTGCGGCATTGCGGCTCGGATGCTCCAGCCTGTCTTCCCATCCCGAATGGTCATCGGAGATCGACACCGTCGATGTCCGCTCCCGCCGCCGCCGCTTCCATTCATTCTGCGCAACGTTCACCGTTATCCGATACAGATACGTCGACAGCAGCGCCTCTCCACGAAAGCTAGGCAGCGCACGATACAGCCGTATAAAAACCTCCTGCGCCAGATCGTCGAGATTCTCCCTGCTTCCCGTCATTCGCATAAGCGTGCCAAACACCATCGCCTGATGGTCCCGCACAATCTGCTCGAAGCTGAGATCAGTATCCAAGCCAAGTTAGACAACTCACTTCCTCAAAAGTTTCACTCCGTAGGTTGAAACTTTGCAACCTCACCGAGGTCTAATGCAGGCGAAAAGGAGATAACACCATGGAAGCATTCAACTCACCATTTATCGTACCGATCGGCGCCTTCGTCGTAGCTATCGCAGCAATCGTCTCAGGCATCTGGTTGCAAGCCCATACCGTACGCGTCAGGGCCGAGCAGCGCATGGCCATGCTAGCCCGCGGCATGTCTGTCGCCGAGATCGAGCGACTCCTCGGCACAAAAGAAGAAGAACAGCGTTCTCCCAAAGACCCTCTCCGTAGCCTCAGCAACGCACGCCGCGCCGGCATCGTTCTTGTCTCTGTCGGCACAGGTCTTATGCTGTTCTTCTTCGCTCTCACGGCCATCATCGGCCAACGCGAAATCCTCTCCGGAGCCGCTGCAGGCCTCATCCCGTTCGCCATCGGCATCGGTTTCTTCATCGACTACCACCTCCAGAAGCGCGAGCTATCGCGCTTCGGGTTAGAAGTCGGTGCCGAACTTCCATCACACGACCATCACTAGGCAGAAAACCCATGCGCTACCATCAACTATGCGCCACTTCGCAACGCTTCTCCTGCTGGCAACGGCAGTCTGCGGCTCCGCCCAAACAGTCCAGATCGCCTCGAAGCCCATCGAGATCAAAGTCGTCGTCATCGCCATGTTCGAGCAAGGCGCCGACACCGGCGACGTCCCCGGCGAATACCAGTACTGGGTCGAGCGCGAGCACCTCTCCACTGTCCTGCCCTTCCCGCAGGGCTACCACGACCTCCGCCTCAATAACGACGGCATCCTTGGCGTCGTTACTGGCGTAGGCACCGCGCGAGCCGCGGCCACCATCATGGCCCTGGGCAACGATCCCCGCTTCGACCTCACCCACGCCTACTTCCTAGTCGCCGGAATCGCCGGCATCGACCCCCAGATCGGCTCCCTCGGCTCCGCCGTCTGGTCCGACTACATCGTCGATGGCGACCTAGCCCACGAGATCGACGCTCGCGAAATCCCCCAGGCCACTCCCGAAGATCGCAAGCTCTGGACCACCGGCTACGTCCCTCTCGGCAAGTCCACACCCTTCGAGCAGCCCCGCGCCGCCCGCTTCGGCGACGACGGCAACGCCTACCACCTCAACTCCGCGCTCGTAGACTGGGCCTTCAACCTCACCAAAGATACCGAACTCCCCGACACACCAGCCATCAAAGCCCGCCGCATGGAGTACGACACCGCCAACCCCGCAAGCCCGGCCCACCGTCCCCCCTTCGTCCTGCGTGGTGACAACCTCTCCGCCTCCACCTTCTGGCACGGCAAGCTCATGAGCCAATGGGCCCGCGACTGGGTCAAGTACATGACCGACGGCAAAGGAACCTACGCGGTCTGCGGCATGGAAGACACCGGAACCCTCCAATCCCTCACCTGGCTAGCTCGCGCCCACAAGCTCGACATCAACCGCGTCCTCATCCTCCGCACAGCCAGCAACTTCGACCAGCAACGCACCGGCCTCACCGCCGCCGAAAGCCTCGCCGAAACCAAGGTCACGAAATACAGCGCCTACATGCCGGCCCTAGAAAGCGCCTACCGCGTAGGCCACATCGTAGTCGACAACCTCGTAGCCAACTGGCCCCAAACCCGCGACCACATCCCCACAAACACAAAATAGTTCCGCACATTCTTATCCGCCCTCACACACACTCTCTCTCCCTCTCTCCGAAGTCGTCATTCTGAGCGAAGCGAAGAATCCCTGTATTTGCCTTTGCAGTTGCGGTTGTCTTTGTTGTTGCTGTTGCTTTTCTTGTTTGTCATCCCCGCAGGGGATCTGCTTCTGTCCTTTGCAGTTGCAGTTGCAGTTGCAGTTGCAGTTGTCCTTGCCCTTGCCCTTGCTTCTAGGTAACCCAAGGCTTTAGCCTTGGGCCTCCCCTCCAGCAAGCAAAAAAAAGGGGCTTTAGCCCTTGGGGTATGCCTTCCTCCACTCTCCCACAGGTTCAAAAACACCGGAGCAACATGAAGATCCTCATCCTCTCCCCCCACCGCGGCGACGCAGCCTTCTCCCTCTCCCTCGCCATCACCAACTGGCTAGCCGCCCGTCATACCGTCACCATCCTCAACATCTTCACCCGCACCCTCCAAGCCCCCTTCTCTGACGCCGAATTCGTCCACGAAAACGACCGCATGTCCTACGTCTCCGCCATGCGCCTCCGCGAAGACGAGCTCTTCGCTCAACGCCTAACGCAGTCTCTCCCAAAATCGGCCAAAACCAACCTCCACAGAGTCGATCTCAATCTCAAAGACGCCCCTATCCGCCTCCGCTGCCCCATCGAAGATCTCTTTGACCGCCCCGCAGACCCCAACGACCCCGCCATCGAAAAGATCCGCAAAGCCCTCACCCGCCAATCCGAAGCCGGAGGCATGGAAGCCCTCGTCGTTCCCCTCGCACTCGGCGAACACGTAGACCACCTCACCGTCCGCGCAGCCGCTCTCCCCCTCACCCCCACCCTACCCAGCGCCTTCTACGAAGACCTCCCCTACGCCGCCACCCACCCCAGCGCTGCAACCGACCTCTATCAACTCCGCGAAGAACTGACCACCCAACTCAACGAGCCCCTAACCCCCGTCCTCTGCCAAACCCCATCCGCCGACGAAATCAAACGCCGCCTCTTGGCCCTCTACGCCTCCCAGCTAGACGACGACATGGCCTCCCAAATCATTGACTTCGGCCATCGCTATCAAGGAGGCGAAAGACTATGGGCAAATCAGAAATGGCTAAAAAACAGGCCAAATTCTCATGTCAAGTCCCCAAGCCATCTAACTCCCTCATTCTGAACGACATCTCCATTGCAAAAGAGTTTTGCTCAAGCCGTTATAATTGAACTATAGATAGAAAAAAACCTCGGCCACCAGCCGGGGTTTTCTCATTTATGCCATCTAACTCCTTTAGAAAGACAAATTTGCCCGTAACCCATTTAGAATGACGAATTTGGCGACTAAAATCGAACTATGGTATTGAAAATAAACAACTTACAAGGTCATACCTGGGGGGGGGGGTAGCCCTCATCAGAGCATTCGCCGAACCAGACGGCGTACTGTCTCCGTCACCACACCGTAAACGATATGCGAGGTCATCTCGCTGGTCTTCTCACGCGTCGTCTGTTCGCCCGGCCGCGTCGCCAGCCCCAGCGCCGGCAGCGCACCTTGATGCGTCAGCGTCACCAGCGCCATGCCGAAGTTCGCGCCGTCCTTCGACGTAACCGTGGGGACGTACTCCGCCAGCGCCCCGTAGGCCGCGCCGGTGGCCGCTCCGAAGCCCCACTGGATCGCCGACGCAGCCGTCTTTAACTGGACCATCGTCAGTTCGTGCCCCGCAATCTTCACGGCCAGCAGCTCAGGTGGCTCGTGCTCGCCATGCGTGTGCGGTGCATAAATCTTCTCGGCCAGCGACTTCGCTGCGGTAGCCACAAGGCCACCAATTAACCCCGCCAGTATTCCCTTGGCCAGCGATCTCGACCGCGTCGTATCGTTGCTCACACTGTCACCTCGTCTAGCCGTGAGATGCACTCCAGCTTCTTACGGCTGTGTCACCCAACATAAGCGGAAGGATCGGTGACATCGCTTCCACCATCAACCTTCACCGCACGAAACACCAAAGTCAGCACCGCAGAGACAGCGAGATTCAACAGCAAAGCCGGCACCGCAGCATACATCGCATACGTTCCGCCCTGAAACATGGGCAGATGGAAATGGAGAGGATAGACCGAGCTCTTCAACCCAAGCGAAGCCGCCATCGCTGTTCCGCTCGCCATTCCCGCTGCCCATCCGGCCACCAGCGCCCACGGATGAAACCATCGCGTGAACGCGCCCACCACGACCGATGGAAACATCTGGCCGATCCAGATGCCGCCCAGCAACTGCATCTCGATCGCATAAGGAGCAGGCAGCCACAAAACAAAAACCAGCGCGCCAAACTTCACCACCAGGCTCACGATCTTCGCCATCTGCGACTCTTCATGCGGCTCCATCTTTCTCCGCACAAACGAGCCGTAAAGATTCCGCGTAAACAGATTCGAGGCCGCAATCGACATGATCGCCGCCGGAACCAGCGCGCCGATCGCAACCGCCGCAAGGCAGAACCCCGCGAACCACTCGGGAAACATCTTGAGGAACAGCAATGGAACCGCCGAACTCGTATCCTTCGTCTGCACACCTGCAGCCAGTGCCAGATAGCCCAGCAACGCAATCAGCCCCAGCAGAAAGCTGTAAGCCGGAAGCATCGCCGCATTTCGCCGTACAACGTTCGCATTCTTCGCACTCAACACCGCCGTCGCAGTGTGAGGATAGAGCATCAGCGCAATCGCCGACCCAATGGCCAGCGTCGAGTAGCCAAGGAACTGGCTAGGCTTCAGGTAAATACTCGCCGCTGGAGTATGCGTAGCCAGCGCCTGATTCGCCAGTTGGAAGACTCGCGCATAACCGCCCAGCTTCATCGGAAGAATGATCAGCGCCGCAATCACCATCACATACAGCATCAAATCCTTGACGATGGCGATCACGGCAGGCGCACGCAGACCGCTCGAGTACGTATAAGCAGCAAGGATGATGAACGCAGTCGCCAACGGCCACTCGCCATGAATGCCCATCGCTGCAATCACCACGCGAATGCCCACCAGTTGCAGCGCGATGTAAGGCATCAGCGCCAGCACACCGGTTAGCGCAATCGCCACAGTCAGCCAACGGTTGCCATAACGGCCGCCCACAAAGTCAGCAAAGGTCACGTATCCATGACGATGACACACATTCCAGATTCGAGGCAACACCAGCATCATGTACGGATAAGCAATCACGGCATACGGCACTGCGAAGAAGCCCATCGCGCCCGCGCCAAACAGCGCCGCCGGAACCGCAATAACGGTGTAAGCCGTATAGAGATCGCCACCAATCAGGAACCACGTAATCCATGTGCCGAAGCTGCGCCCGGCAAGACCCCATTCCTCAAGGGAAGCCATCCCCTCGGCAGGTCGGCGCCATCTCGCAGCCCAGAAGCCGGCCAGCGTAACAAACACGAAGAACACACAGAAGATCAGCAGGGCCGTCGTATGCAATTGCTCACCAGAAGAAGTGAATCGTCTCAGTTTGGAATTATGAGAATCTTAGCGCAAGAGCACGGTCTATGGGGCCTCAGACAGAACTTAGCTTCGCCCGCTCTCGTTCCACTCATAGACTACGACGCCAAGATCATTCAAGGTCTTGATCACGCTCTCGACATTGCGCCGAACCGTCGGACGTGCGCTGGCCGGAACATCATGAGCCTCTTCGACCGCCACCACGCGTCCATAAGGCCAGGAGCTTTCGGGAATCGCATTGAGTGCTGTGGACAACTCGCTGATCCGGACATTGAGATCCTGCCGTCGCGCTCCCAAAGGCCGCAGCAGACCGCCCTCCCCAAGCCCGCTGGTATTCGCATCGGCTAGTACGACATGCAGCGTGACCATTCCACCCTGCACGGTCAGGTAGGGGTTCTCCCACGTATTTAGGCTCTTGACTGACATATAGCGGGTCTTCGAGGGCGGCGGAATCAGCTCCATCTGCTGCCTCGCGGTTTCGATCTCCTGTTGTTGCTGCGCCGTGATCGCACGTGCAGCTTCGACACTCTGAGCAGGCGTCCGTGTACAGCCGCTAACAATGAGAGGAAGGGAGAGAACGACTAAAGAAGCAGGTTGGAAAATGAATCTGAATTTGCACACGAATATCAGCATATCAAGCCTTTTCTCTGGTCCCAAGGTGCAAAAAACGCTGAAAGAGCAGGAAATTCCCTAGCGTCCCTCCCAAACAGGGGATCGCTTTTCAAGAAAGGCCTTCGTGCCCTCAGCCTTGTCCACTGTGCCGCAAAGCCTTCCGAAGACCTCCGCCTCGACGTCGGTAGCTGCATCAATCTGCAAACCACGACCGCGCCGAACCGCCTCCAGACAGCCAGCGACAGCCAAAGGTGCCATCGCTACAATTGACTTCGCCAACGCCTCGCCGCGTTCCATCAAACGCTCCGCTGGAACAACCTCGTCAACCAGCCCGATGCGCCGCGCTTCGGCCGCGTCGATCATCTCTCCGGTCAGAAGCAGTTTGAGCGCCGCTGGCTCTCCAACGAGCCGCGGCAGCCGTTGCGTCCCACCATAACCCGGAATCAACCCAAGCTTCACCTCCGGCTGACCGAGGCGAGCCTTCTCGCTGGCCAGACGCAATGTGCACGCCATCGCGGGCTCGCAGCCGCCCCCGAGCGCGAAACCGTTGATCAGTGCGATCACAGGTTTGCCGCAAGTCTCGATGAGACGGAAGACTGCCTGCCCTCGCTTCGCCTTCGCGAGCCCAGTCACAGCGTCGGTAGAGGCTAGCTCATTGATGTCAGCTCCAGCGGCAAAAGCCTTGTCACCCGCGCCCATCAGTAGGACGACTCGCACTGCTGAATCAACTGCCAGCGTCCGGAACATCGCTTCAAGCTCATCGAATGTCTGGGCGTTGAGTGCGTTCAGGACCTTCGGCCTGTTCAGTGTCACTGTTGCCACTTGATCTCGAACCTCGCACAACAATGTCTCGTAGCCCATTCAACCTCCATCCGTCTGACCGCAACTCCAGACGATACAATCGAGCTTATGGTTAAGGGAATTACGTTGGTTAGCCCGATCGCTTCGGGCGATACATTTGACAAGCTCAACAGCCTCTTCCTCGCGCTAGGATTCGAGCCAGGTAAAGGCTGGAAGGACGAGAAGGGCCGCGGCACCGCGCTTCTCGCCCCTCTAGGCAACCTGGAGTTCGTTACCGGACGCCCTCCGGCCGTTCCGCCTGTGCTGATTGAGGTTACAAGCCTTGATACAGTTCATGCGGCAGTGCAGAACTGGATGTTGGGCAGCTACAGAACGGAAGATGTTGCTTCGCTGCTCTCTTCGCCCGAGCTTACGCATTGGAATTCGCGGTTGTTTACGGTAGAGCTTGCGCCGGAATTGAAGCTTGGCTTCTGGCAGTCGGAGAATCCGCTGCATGATAAGCCTGTAGCGGTTGAGGGAGATCTTAGCGCTGCCGGCATGCGGTTCGCTATCGTTACGGCTCGCTGGAATGCTGTGATTACGGATCGGTTGTTGCAGGGTTCGCTCGATGGTTTGTATAGAAGCGGCGCGGCTAAGGCGGATGTTGAGATTGTGCGTGTGCCTGGAGCGTGGGAGATTCCTTCGGCGGCGCGGACGTTGGCGGAGTCGAAGCGGTTTGATGCGATTATTACGCTGGGATGCCTTTTGCGCGGGGAAACGGCTCATTATGAGGCGATTTATACCGAGGTGGCGCGAGGGATTGGGCAGTCGCAGCAGGAGACTGGTGTGCCGCATGCGTTTGGTGTTTTGACTTGTGAGACGCTGGAGGAGGCGCTGCATCGGGCGGGCGTAAAGGCTGGAAACAAAGGGTTTGAGGCTGCGATTGCGGCCATTGAGATGGTTTCGATCCAGAGAAAGCTGGCGGTGAAGAGCTGATGGGAACACGACGGAAGTCACGTGAGATGGCGATGCAGATGCTGTTTCAGGGCGATGTGGGGAAGCAGACGCCTGAGCAGGTGCAGAAGCTTTTCTGGGGATCGCGGGATGATGTGGATGCGGAAACCCGCGGTTTTGCTGAGGATTTGCATCGGGTAGCGACGACGCGACAGCCTGAGATCGATGAGTTGATTGAGGCGCACTCGCAGAACTGGCGGCTAGAGCGTATGGCGGCGGTGGACCGGAATCTGATTCGGGCCGCGGTGGCGGAGATGCTGGCTTATCCGGCGACTCCGGCGCCGATCATCATCAATGAAAGCCTGGAAATAGGGCGTTTATATGCTGCTCCGGAGTCGATTCACTTCCTGAACGGGGTTCTGGATGCGATTGCGCGGGACATTTTGAAGAAGCGTCTGGCGTAATTGTTGCCAAAAATATTTGGCGTGGTGGATTGGCGTTTTTGCTGGGGTTTTTGAGGAAATTGGTGTTTCGGCGTGGTGTTTTTGTGGACAAGATGTGGTGAATTGCGTGGCAAACGTGGACACTGGGCCGACACTTTTTGAGCCGCTGTTTTTTTGCAAAACTTCGAAGTATTTTTTCGGCCAAAAACGAAGGACGACCGCGGATTTACTGGATTGCGCGGATTTAGAACAGACAACGGCAAGAGCAAAGACGAAATACAGGGATCCTTCACTGCGTTCAGGATGACGATGTAAAGTCGAGAAGCGCTAGGATGACGACGTAAGGCGAAAAAGCGCTAGGATGGCGACGTAAAGCGGGAGCTGGGATACAGCAATCTAGATTCTGCGGTAAATTGAAACGCCCTCTCGATTGAGAGGGCGTTTCGGTTTGGAGAAGCGAAGTGGCTTTTAGGATTGCAGCTTCTTCGGGTGCTGGACCAGCAGGTCGGGAGTGACAATTGTGCCAGGTTGATCGATTCCGTTGATGTTCAGCTGAAGGTTGGGAGCGATGGTCTTGGTGGTGTCGTCCTTCAAGGTGGTGCTGTCGATCAGGTGGACCGAGTTGTCGCCGGTTGTGCCGACGTAGATGGTGGAGTTGTCCGAACTGATGACGCCATTGACCGGAGCGACAGGAGCCGCCTGACCTGTGACCTGCAGGAGTGGAACGTTCGTGATTGAGCCTGCTCCGCCAGCTACAGGCAGATAGACAGGCAACACTCCACCAGTGCCGGTATACGTGACGATCGCGGCCGATGAGTTAGAAGCCGGGATGACACTGTTGATGGCTGTTGCCGTTATCCCGCTGAGCGGTGCTGAGGTAGTCGATGTTCTGGCTGACGTGAAGTAGGTAGCAGGAACGGGGTTGGGGCAAGCGCCGATGGGAAGGCCGCTAGCGTTGAAGCCGAGGTCGGCCACCTGTGTGGTAGTTGCGCCCAGGATGTGAAGGCCGTCATTGGTGGCGCTGACTCGGTCGGTCGCGACACCCGTTGTATCGGCGATGGGGAAGAAGTTGTTCGTCAGAGGCGTACCAGTGGGGGATACGTTGGCGCTGCAGTAGCTGAGGCCTGTCGTATTGGAGCTGGCGAGATAGGCTCCGACGCTGGGTACGGTAACAGCGACATCGGCGGCCGGGGCCGTCAGGGTTGAGGTCGTCCAGCCGGTGAAGGTGGAATGGATCAGGAGCGTGTTGCCGGGGGTGATGACGGCCGGGGTTGGCAGGACAGCAGGGGTGGTGGATGTAGCCGGTGTGCCTACTGTTGCCGGAGTGGTAACGGTGCCTGTGGTGATGTAGACGGTCTGACTGTCGGGGGAGAAACTGGCGTGGGTTGCGACGCCGTTGACGTCTGGCGCGGCCTTAGCGCCGGTAGATGGGTTATAGAGGTAGATATGCTGGCGGACGGGATCGGTGATGACGAGCGTTGTTCCGTCGGGCGATACGGCCAGGACGGTGCCGGCGACCGTGGTGTCTTGCTTGGTGATGGAGACATTGGTCGCGGCGCTGGCGACCATCAACTCTATGTCGCTGCCCATGTAGATGGTGCTGCCGTCGTTGGAGATGACCATCGAATTGGGGACGTAAGGCAGTTTGACTGGCGCTCCGACGGCATTGGTGGTGAAGTCGACGGGAACCAGGTAGCGGGACTGCGTGCTGCCGATGTAGAGCAGGGTGCTGTTGTTTCCGGGTGTGGTTACGGTGATGGGATTGGAGGTAACCGGCAGACCGTTGCCCAGGAGCCCAATCTGATTGAAGGAGGAGGGATTGCAGGAGGGCGGCTGGCAGATAGCTGTGATCTGCGCGGCGCCGGGGAAGGTTGGAGTCACCGATCCTGTAGAGGCAGCAGGAATGGTTGAAGGCGTCGTGGAGACGAACTCAAGGCTAAGGCCGGTAAGAATCGTTCCGTTCGTGTCCTTGACGACGGTATTGATGGGCTGGAGGTTGTTCTGATTGACGACGACGCTGGTTACGTTATTGGTATTGGGGATGCTGAGCGCGATCGAGACAGGCGGGCAGGTGGAGAAGAAGCCCGCGGAGGAGCTGGCGTTGGAGATGGTGGCGCTGACGACAGATGAGCCAGGCTTCTGTGCTGTAGCTACGCCATTCTCGTCGATGTTGACTACGCTGCTGGTCTGTGCGGAGTAGGAGAGGTGGCCGACCTGGCAGGTGATGTTGGTTGTACCGGCGTAGGCGCGGGCTACGAGTTGTCCTGTCGAGCCTTGCGAGAGGCAGGAGTTGGGACTGTAGGCGGGAGCGGTGACCGTGGCCTGGGCTGCGATGGGGCAGCAATTGGAGGAGGGATCCGGATCTGTCGAGCAGTTGGCTGTTGGAGTTGCATTTCCAAGCACAACACTGGTGACGACGGGATGCACAAAGATGGGCAGGGGGTTGCTGTTGGCGCCGTTGCCGGTTGCCACGACGTAGACGGTCCCGGCCTGATTGGTGGGATTGCAGGTGGTGTAGTCTGCAATGCCGCCGCCGGAGTTACGATTCCATGTGCCGGCGCAGAGGCGGCCCGTGGTGGGAGCGACGTCGGCGATGGTCATGTTGGCCTTGCCGTTGGCGTCGAAGATGCCGTAGGTGTAGGAACTGACGGTGACGGAATTGCCATTGCAGTCCGACGCCGTGGGCGCGGACACTTGGCCGATCTGCGCGAAGTTCATGGAGATGCCGAAGATTTTCGGCGTCAGCGTGACGGTCGTCACCTGACCTACGATGGGGCCGGAGCTTCCCCGGCAATAGGTGATGGAGCTACCCTTGCTGCAACCCGAGATGGAGATACCGAAAGGAATCGTGAAAAGAAGCAAGAAAGCTAGAGTGACAAACCGACGCATTGAACCTCCCCGTTCAACCGGACTATGAGTTGAACGGTTTCACCGCAAAACGCTAAGTTCCCGAGGCTCCAGTGTAAAAGGTCGACCGGAGTTCTCGCAAATGGGAAGGTTGAGGAATGTTGCTGTCCCCGGCCAATTTCTGCGAATTTGGCTTCGGGAGGCAGGATGGCATACTGATCCGATGAAATTGCGAGACCTGTTCGGTGCGCGGTGGACACGTGTTGTCGCGGCTTTATTTGCATTAGGGATCGGGAGCAGGCTTTTGGGCGAAGGAATCGCTCAGAAGCATGTCGATGAGTTTGACGGTCATCCACGGGTGATCGTAATCAGCGACATTGGAAATGAGCCGGATGATCAGATGTCTCTGGTCCGATTGCTGCTGTATTCGAACGAACTGGACATTGAAGCGCTGATTGCAGCGACTTCAACGTGGCAGAAGGCGGCTACGCACCCTGAGACGATGCGCCAGTTGGTGGGGGCGTACGGGCAGGTTCGGCAGAATCTGCTGCTGCATGCCTCGGGTTGGCCGACGGCGGAGGATCTGAACGGGAGGGTGTTTGCCGGGCAGTCTGGGTATGGTATGGCGGCTACGGGGGTTGATAAAGATTCGGCGGGAGCAGATGCGATTGTTCGCGCGGTGGATCGCGAGGATGAGCGGCCACTGTGGATCAGCCTCTGGGGTGGGGCGAATACGCTTGCGGAGGCTTTGCTGCAGGTACGGGCGAGTCGATCTGCTGACGAGGTGAAGAAGTTTGTTGCGAAGCTGAGGGTGTATTCGATCTCGGACCAGGATGATGCGGGGCCGTGGATTCGGAGGGAGTTTCCGGCTTTGTTTTATATCGTTCAGCCGACGACGCCGACGGGAGGGGAGTACTACTACGCGACATGGACCGGCATCAGCGGTGATAAGTATTACCGCAACGGCGATGGCGCGAGTATGAGGACTGTGACGAACGAGTGGCTGGACGCGAATATTCGAAGCAAAGGGCCGCTGGGGAAGGTTTATCCGCGATTCGCTTTCATTATGGAGGGAGATACGCCTGCGTTTCTTGGGCTGATTGATAACGGATTGAATGCGTATCGCAGGCCGGATTGGGGCGGGTGGGGCGGGAGATATGTGTACAGGCAGCCTTATAGCGAGACACATCCGATATGGACGCAGGGTGGGGATTTGTTTGGGCGGGTGACGTCGCAGGACACGGTTGTGGGTGTCGATGGGAGGGATCGTGTGTCGGACCAGGCGACGATCTGGCGATGGCGCGAGGCGTTTCAGAATGATTTTGCGGCGCGGATGGATTGGACGATCAAGGACTATAAGGGCGCGAATCATAATCCTGTGGTCGTGGTGAATGGGCAGGGTGGTACGAAGCCGATTGTGATGGACGTTGAGGTGGGGAAGGGGATCGTTCTGGATGCGGGTGGAAGCCGCGATCCGGATGGGCAGGCGCTCCATTACAAGTGGTTTCACTATAGAGAAGCTGGGTTAGAGGATGGGGAGCTTGCAGAGGTTTCGATTGCGGGGGGTGATACGGCGAAGGCAGTGGTGACGCCTACGGCTGCGTGTCGTGCGAAGTGGCTGCCGATTGGGCGCTGTGGGGGTGTGGGGACGGCGCACATTATCGTGGCGGTGACCGATGATGGTGCGCCGCAACTGACCTCTTACAGGAGAGTGATTTTGAGAGTGCATGGTGTCGCGGGGCGTTAGCTGTCTACGTTGGCTGAGGAGCGTTTCATGATTTTGGAGGTTGCGATATTGGATGTGCGCCCGGGGCAGGAGTTCGATTTTGAAGCGGCTTTTGAACAGGCCGTTCCGATCATTTCGGGAATGAGAGGATACGCATCTCATCAGATCCGTCGCTGCCTGGAGAAAAGCAGCCGATATATTTTGCTTGTTGAATGGGAGACGTTAGAGGACCACACGATTGGATTCCGCGGTTCTCCCAGGTATCAGGAGTGGAAAGAACTGCTGCACCATTTTTACGATCCGTTTCCTACCGTAGAGCACTATCAAAATCCTCTGTAGGAAGATGATGAAAAAGCCTGATTGTGGGGTTGGGTAAGGCGGTCGTGCTTCCAGCCCCAACCAGCAAGCTGGTCGGGGACCCCGTTCGCACGATACCCCACGCTTCGCCCAATCACCCCAACGAGCAAGTGCGCTCGTCGGGGACCCCTATCGCGCGAAGGACGGGGCACCCGGTACCTGGCTAGTTGCTGGCGGTTTGCGTTGAGGTTGCGGGCATCTCGGTTTCGAACCAGTTGAGAGCTCGCTCGAGGACGTCGCGCTGGTGGGCTGGGTCTGCGAAGCGATGGCCTTCGTCGGGGTAGACGACTAGCTGGGTCTTGACGCCTTCGGCGCGGAGGGCGTGCCAGAACTCGAAGCTTTGGGGGGCGGGGCACTCGCCGTCGCGGTCGCCTACGACGACGAGGGTTGGGGTCTTGACGTTCTTGATGTATTCGATGGCGGAGCTTTTGGCGTAGATGTCAGGATCGTCGTAGACGCTTGCGCCGAAGAAGGGGAGCATCCACTGGTCGATGGAGTTTTCGCCGTAGTAGCTCTTCCAGTTGCTGATGCCGGCTCCGGCGACGGCGGCGTGGAAGCGGTTGGTCTGGGTGACGCCGAACATGGTCATGAAGCCGCCGTAGCTCCAGCCGGTGAGGCCTTCGCGGGACTTGTCGATGGGGAGGCGCTTTTCGAGGACGTCCATGCCGGTGAGGATGTCGCTGAGGTCGCCGTGGCCGAAGTCCTTGATGTTGGCCTGGGTGAACTTTTCGCCCTGACCGTAGGAGCCGCGCGGGTTAGGCATGAAGACGAAGTAGCCGAGGGCGGAGAAGGGAACCGGTCCGTAGCCGACGGAGGGCCAATGGGGCGTGACCGCAGCGGACGGGCCGCCGTGGACATCGACGATCATGGGGTACTTCTTCGCGGGATCGTAGTCGGCGGGGTAGAGGAGCCAGCCCTGGACGTGGAAGCCGTCGTTATCCCAGTCGACGGACTCGGCCTTGCCCCACGTGGGCTTGAGGTCGGAGTTGAGGTGGCTGACCTGAATGAGGCTGCGTGAGGGGCCGCGTGAGACGAAGACCTCGGGCGGGTTGGCGTAGCTGGAGGAGATGAAGGCGAAGGCGCCGATTCTGCTGAGGGACAGGAGGTCCTTTCCGGCGGAGAGGGACTGCTGGTAGGCCTCGCCGGAGTCGGGGAGGGGGCTGAGGCTGTCGATGTTGTAGGTGGAGATAACGTAGCCACCGCCGCGGTGGGCGACGTAGCGGATGGATGAGGGGCTGGTCCAGTCGAACCAGGCGGCGCTGACGGACTTGTCGGGCATGATGTTGGAGGGCGTGCCACCGGTGGCGGAGATGGAGTAGATGTCGCCTCCGGTAGAGCCCTGGTCGCTCATGATGCCGCCGATGAAGGCGATGTGCCGGCCGTCGGGGGACCACTTGGGGACGGCGATCTGGAGGCCGTGGAGCGAGCCGGGGAGGCGGGCCGTGTTGAGGATGGAGTGGGGGTCGGTCGTGGCGGATTTAGTGGAGACGATGGTCTGGGTGTAGAGCTGGGCGACCCACCAGTTGTTTTCGCCGGGAGGGTTGGCGGCGACGTAGGCGATGCGCTTGGAGTCGGGAGCCCAGTCGAACTCGTAGACGTGGAGGTTGGCGGGAGTGACCTGGACGACTTTGCTGTTGGCGACGGTGAGGACAGCTACGCCCTGGACTTCGACGCCGTCTTCGCCGACGACCCCGGACCAGGGCTTCATGGCGGCGAGAGCTCCGGCGGAGCGGGTGGCGTTGGGGACGAAGAGGAAGGCGATGGCTTTGCCGTCGGGGGACCAGCTGATGTCTTCGATGTTGCCGGTGAGGTGGGTGAGCTGGCGGATCTGGTTGGAGCGACGGGACCAGAGGAAGATTTGGGTCTGGTGGGGATTATTGGTGTCGGCCGTGCAGGTGGACGCGAAGGCGAGGGATTCGCCGTTGGGCGACCAGGTGGGCTGGGTGCTTCCGCAGTTGGCGGCGGCGTTGGCGGGGGAGATGAGTTTGTCGTTGCCGGGGGCGGGTCTTGTGATGTCGGTGAGGTGGAGCTGCGCGCCTTGAGGGGTGCGGACGGACCAGGCTACGAGGGTGGCTTCGGGGGAGATGGCGGCCTGCATGGGGGTGCGGGTCTTGTGGAGGGCGTCGATGAGGGTGGTGATGCGGGGGTCTGTCTTTGTTTGCGCGGGGAGGGCGGCGGTGATGGCGAGGAGGAGAAGAGAGGCGAGGCGGGGGGCGCGGTTGCGGGCGAAACTCATCTTAAGAGGCTAGCATGTGAAGCTGAGATGAAGATGGAGGGAAGCTGCGCTGTTTTTTTGAAGCGTGAGAGGCTGAATTTTGAGGATTTGCTCGGAAAATATTGACTCTTCGCAAGTAAATTGCTATTGTTAGATGGTTCCGCGAGTATCCAGGCTGTGCCGTAGGGAAACCTAAGGCGTGGACGGGTGGAGAAAAGCCCAGGCAATCGTTGGTTCTGAGCTGTCGAATGACAGAATGGGCCATTTTGCGTTACACTGGATACGAAAGAAAGATAACCGCAAAGCGACCTTGGAAAGTGAAGGAAGCTGAAGTTTGCGGCCCATCGATAGCGTGTCTGCGACACCCTCCACCTTGGATGGGCTATGCGGGCCGGGACAGCGAAACGGAGTCGGCTCTTCTGGAAAGATAAGGGACGCTCGGCCACCGTCGACTGTTTTCGTCTGGTTGTTCAGGTTCTACAGACGTGAAGCAGGGAAGATCTTCGCGTGAGACGCTTCAGCGTTCTCAATTATTTGCGTGTTTACATGCAGATACGAAGATGCCAACCCTTCTGCGCGCCTGACATAAAAGTTTAGGTTTGCAACACCAAGGAGTTCGAGTGCCTACGTTCCATCAGCTCGTCAAGCAGGGCCGCACGCCCACACGTTATAAGACTGCCAGCCCCGCGCTCCAGGGTTCGCCCCAGCGCCGTGGCGTCTGCACCCGCGTTTACACCCAGACCCCAAAGAAGCCGAACTCGGCTCTCCGCAAGGTTGCCCGTGTACGCCTCACCAACGGTATCGAGGTTACGACCTACATTCCGGGCATTGGCCACAACCTGCAGGAGCACTCGATTGTGCTGATCCGCGGTGGCCGTGTGAAGGACCTGCCGGGTGTTCGTTACCACGTCGTACGTGGAACGCTGGACTCGGTCGGCGTTGCCAACCGGAAGCAGAGCCGCTCGAAGTATGGAGCGAAGCGTCCGAAGGCTGCTGCCAAGTAAACGGCGGCGTATCAAAGTTCCGCGGCTCGCATGGTGTGGGCCGCACAAATTCAGGTTCAGGGCTTGAGAGGTCGACGGTCCTGAAGGAAGACGAGAAGAGAAAGAATGCCTAGAAAAGGTTACATAGCGAAGCGTGAGGTTGCAGCCGATCCGGTCTACAACTCGACCCTGGTGACGAAGTTCGTCAACTCGATGATGTGGGGCGGCAAGAAGTCGACCGCGCAGGGCATCTTCTACACGGCGATGACGAACCTTGAGCAGAAGGGCGGCGACGAGGCCCTGAAGCTGTTCAAGAAGGCGATCGAGAACTGCAAGCCGTTGCTCGAAGTGAAGAGCCGCCGCGTTGGTGGAGCGAACTACCAGGTGCCGATCGAGGTCAATCCCGAGCGCCGCACCTCGCTGGCAATCCGCTGGCTCGTAACGTACGGCCGCGCACGTGGCGAGAAGGGCATGGTCGAGAAGCTGACGGCCGAGTTGCTCGATGCCGCCAATGGCCGTGGCGCCGCGATGAAGAAGAAGGAAGACGTTCACCGTATGGCCGAGGCCAACAAGGCCTTCGCTCACTATCGCTGGTAATTGGCGGTTAGCCGGAAACGTTCTTGGATTTTAGGTTCAACGTAGTAATTACCGCGAGCGGACGCTCGCAGATGAGAGATTGACCGTGGCACGCACTACACCTCTAAATCGTTGCCGAAATATCGGGATCATGGCGCACATTGACGCCGGCAAGACGACGACGACCGAGCGCATCCTCTTCTATACGGGCATCACGCACCGTATCGGCGAGGTGCACGAGGGCACTGCGACTATGGACTGGATGGAGCAGGAGCAGGAGCGAGGCATTACGATTACGTCGGCCGCGACGACCTGCACCTGGAAGAACATCCGGATCAACATCATCGACACACCTGGCCACGTGGACTTCACGGCCGAGGTGGAGCGCTCGCTGCGCGTGCTCGACGGTGCAGTTGCCTGCTTCGATGCGGTTGCCGGTGTGCAGCCCCAGTCGGAGACGGTGTGGCGTCAGGCTGACAAATACAAGGTTCCCCGTATTTGCTTCATCAACAAGATGGACAAGGCCGGCGCGGACGCTGTGTATGCGACCTCGACGATCGTTGACCGTCTTGGAGCTCGCGCTGTGCCGATCAATATTCAGATCGGTGCAGAGTCGAAGTTTCTCGGCGTCGTTGACCTGGTCACGATGAAGGCAATCTTCTGGCATGACGAGACGATGGGCGCGCAGTACTCAGTGGAAGAGATTCCTGCTGACCTGGTCGAGAAGGCCAAAGAGGCGCGTCATTTCCTGATCGAAGCGGTATCCGAGCACGATGACGAGCTGATGAGCATGTACCTCGAAGGCCAGGAGCCGACAGAGGCGCAGTTGAAGGCTGGGATCCGCAAAGCGACCATTGCGATGCACATCTTCCCGGTTCTCTGCGGTTCGTCGTTCAAGAACAAGGGTGTGCAGACGCTTCTGGATGCTGTTGTGGACTACCTGCCCAGCCCGCTCGACATTCCTGCTGTCATTGGTTCGAACCCTGACAACATGGAAGAGAAGATCGTGCGCAAGGCGGATGACAGTGAGCCGTTCGCCGCGCTTGGCTTCAAGATTATGACCGACCCCTTCGTCGGCCAGCTGATCTTTATCCGGGTTTACTCGGGTCAGCTGAAGACCGGTGACTCGGTTCTGAATCCGCGTACGGGCAAGACGGAGCGTATTGGTCGTCTGCTGAAGATGCACGCAAACAAGCGCGAAGAGATCACGGAGATCCTCGCGGGCGATATCTGCGCTGCTGTTGGCTTGAAGAACCTGGTGACAGGCGACACGATTTGCAGCGATAAGCATCCGGTTGTGCTCGAGTCGATCGACTTCCCGAAGACCGTTATTGAGGTCGCGGTTGAGCCGAAGACGAAGGCTGACCAGGAGAAGATGGGTATGGCGCTGGCGAAGCTGGCACAGGAAGATCCGACGTTCAATGTCCACACGGATATTGATTCGGGTCAGACCATCATCGCCGGAATGGGCGAGCTGCACCTTGAGATCATCGTCGACCGCATGATGCGCGAGTACAAGGTTGAGGCCAACGTTGGTAAGCCACAGGTTGCTTATCGCGAAACGATCCGCGCCAATGCCGAGGCTGAGGGTAAGTACATCCGTCAGACGGGCGGTTCGGGTAACTACGGCCACGCCAAGATCCGCATCAGCCCCAATGAGCCGGGCGCGGGTTACGAGTTTTCGAACGATACCAAGGGCGGCGCGATTCCCAAGGAGTACATCAAGCCGATCGATCAGGGTATTCAGGACGCGATGCAGCGCGGCGTTCTGGCTGGCTACGAGATGGTCGATATCAAGGTCTCGCTGTACGACGGTAGCTATCACGACGTTGACTCGAACGAAATGGCGTTCAAGATCGCCGGTTCGATGGCCTTCAAGGAAGCGGCACGCAAGGCGAAGCCGGTTCTGCTGGAGCCCGTGATGGATGTTGAGGTTACGGTTCCGGATGAGTTTATGGGTACGATCATTGGCGACTTGAACAGCCGCCGTGGCCGTATCGAAGGCATGGAGATGGTCGGCGGAACGCAGGCGATCAAGGCGACGGTGCCGCTGAGCACGATGTTCGGCTATGCGACGCACATGCGCTCGTCGACGCAGGGACGCGCGAACTACTCGATGCAGTTCAAGCAGTACGAAGAGGCGCCGCGGTCGGTCTCGGAAGAGATCATTGCCAAGGTGCAGGGCAAAGACAGCAAGTAAGCCGGTGCCGCGAGGCGCAAACAGTTTGGCAGTAGAACTTTAGAAGTTAGAAACACGGAGAGAGTCATGGGCAAGGAAAAGTTTGACCGGTCAAAGCCGCACGTAAACGTAGGGACGATTGGTCACATCGATCACGGCAAGACGACATTGACGGCGGCAATCACGAAGGTGCTGTCGAAGCACAACCCGAAGAATGCGTTCCGTTCGTTCGACACGATCGACAACGCACCTGAGGAGCGCGAGCGCGGTATCACGATTGCGACCTCGCACGTGGAGTATGAGACGGCGAACCGTCACTATGCTCACGTCGACTGCCCCGGCCACGCCGACTACATCAAGAACATGATCACGGGTGCGGCGCAGATGGACGGCGCGATCCTGGTGGTTGCAGCGACCGACGGCCCGATGCCCCAGACCAAGGAGCACGTTTTGCTGGCGCGTCAGGTAGGCGTTCCCTACATCGTCGTGTTCCTGAACAAGTGCGATGCGGTTGAGGATGCGGAGCTGATCGACCTGGTCGAGATGGAAGTTCGCGAGCTCTTGTCGAAGTATGACTTCCCCGGCGACGACGTTCCTGTGATCCGCGGCTCGGCGCTTGGCGCGCTGAACGGCGAGGCGCAGTGGGAGGCCAAGATCGACGAGCTGATGGATGCGGTGGACAAGAATGTTCCGCAGCCTGACCGTCTGGTTGACCTGCCGTTCCTGATGCCGATCGAAGACATCTTCTCGATCTCTGGCCGTGGAACCGTGGTTACGGGCCGTATCGAGCGCGGTAAGGTGAAGGTTGGCGAGGACTGCGAGATCGTGGGCTTCCGCGAGACGCGCAAGACGGTCTGCACCGGTGTCGAGATGTTCAAGAAGCAGCTGGACGAAGGTCTGGCGGGCGACAATGCGGGTCTTCTGCTGCGCGGTATCGCGAAGGAAGACGTGGAGCGCGGCATGGTTCTTGCCAAGCCGGGTTCGATCACGCCGCACACGGTGTTCAAGGGCGAGATCTACGTGTTGTCGAAGGAAGAGGGCGGACGTCATACTCCGTTCTTCAACGGTTACCGTCCCCAGTTCTACTTCCGCACGACGGACGTGACGGGTTCGGCGAAGCTTCCGGAAGGCACGGAGATGGTGATGCCTGGCGACAACATCCAGCTGGAGATCACGCTGCACACGCCGGTGGCTATGGAGAAGGGCCTCCGCTTCGCGATCCGCGAGGGCGGAAGGACCGTCGGCGCTGGCACCATCAGCGAGATCTTGAAGTAAACAAATTCGAGGGCTGCCGGTGCATGTAGAAGTTCATGACCGGCAGCCACTCCAAACGATCTTTGAGTAACGGAAAAGAGAAAACAATGGCTGGACAAAGAATCAGAATCCGTTTGAAGGCTTATGACTACCGCGTGCTGGATACATCCACCGGTGAGATTGTCGAGACGGCGAAGCGCACGGGCGCACAGGTTGCGGGACCGATTCCCCTACCGACGATGAAGAACAAGTACTGCGTTCTCCGCTCCCCCCACGTTGACAAGAAATCGCGCGAGGCTTTTGAGATCCGGACGCACAAGCGGCTGATCGATATTCTCGAGCCGACACAGCAGACGGTTGACGCGCTGATGAAGCTTGATCTGCCGGCTGGTGTGGATGTTGAAATCAAGACGGTTCAGAAGTAAAGAGGCTTTCAGTAGAAGCTTCGATTGTTATCGCAGTAGTAACCCGGCAGTGCTGATGCTTACGAGCGCAGCATGATGAGGAAAGGAAAAGACGATGTCAGTATCAGGAATTCTCGGTAAGAAAATCGGTATGACCCAGATCTTTGACGATCGCGGTGACGTTCATCCCGTGACGGTTCTGAAGGCTGGTCCTTGCGTAATTACGCAGCTCAAGACTCTCGCGAAGGACGGCTATGACGCCGCCCAGATCGGCTATGTCGATTTCGTGAAGGCTTCGAAGGTGAACAAGGCCATGACCGGTCACTTCGCGAAGTCGAATGTTCCTCCCGTCAGGATGATCAAGGAAGTTTCTCTTGAGGCTGTGAAGGGTGAGGACGGGCAGGAATCGGTTGGCGTGAAGGCAGGCGATCGCGTTCTGGTCGACATCTTCTCCGATGAACGGTTTGTTGACGTGATTGGAACCTCGAAGGGCCGCGGTTTTGCTGGCGTTATTCGCCGCCATGGCTTCGGCGGCGGTCCCAAGTCGCACGGTCACATGTTCCAGGTGCAGGGTTCGATCGGTGCGTCTTCGTTCCCGTCGCGTGTATTTCCTGGTCAGCGTATGCCGGGTCATATGGGCCACGAGCAGGTTACGGTTCGCAATCTGCGGATCCGCGGTATCGATCTGGAAGACAACCTCATCATGGTCGAGGGCGCCGTACCCGGCCCGCGTGATGGATTTGTGCTGATCTCGAAGGCCAAGGCTCCGCCGCGCGAGCGTCGTGGATTTGCCGGTGCCGCAACGAAGGACGCATTGAAGGCTTCGAAGAAAGCTGCACCGAAGAAGAAGTAGTTCAACCTCCACGGGGATGAAATAGGCCCCGGGACAAACAAAGTTTAGGTCTGCCGCATCGATGGCGGGCACGAAGAGAGAAGAACGATGGCAAACATTAACGTAGTCAATCTCGGTGGAACCAAGGTCGGTGAGTTTGAACTCGCTGACGAGGTTTTCTCTGGCGAGATCAACGACGCGCTGCTGTGGGAGTCGGTAAAGCACTACCGCGCTGCACTGCGCCAGGGAACGGCTGCAACGAAGACCCGCAAGAACGTCTCCGGCGCCGGCAAGAAGCTTTGGAAGCAGAAGGGAACCGGCCGGGCCCGCGTTGGCTCGATCCGTACTCCTCTCTGGCGTGGCGGCGGTACGGTCCATGGACCTCAGCCGCGCAGCTATGAGTATGCGTTCCCACAGAAGAAGCTGATGGGCGCTCTGCGCTCGGCTATCGCTGCGAAGATTGCTGACGGTAAGTTTACCGTTGTCGATTCGTTCGAAGTGCCTGAGGCCAAGACGAAGCTCTTCCGCACCGCGCTGAACAAGCTCGAGGCAGGAAAGACGACTCTGCTGGTTGAGAGCAGCCGCAAGCTGAACGAGAAGCTTTATCTCGGTTCGCGCAACCTGGCGGGCGTTGAGCTTGTGCTCAGCTCCGAGGTTCACCCCTATGATCTGCTCCGCTACGAGCACGCGGTTTTCTCGAAGGATGCCATTGAGGCTCTGCAGGAGACGCTGAAGAAGTTCGTATCGAAGCGCAAAGCCGCTGCCCATAAGGAGGTTGCGTAATGCCAACCCTCTATACCGTGATTCGCCGCCCTCTGATTACCGAGAAGGGCATGGGCGTCAAGGAGACTCAGAACACGCTGGTGTTCGAGGTCGCCCTGAAGGCCACCAAGACTGAAGTGAAGCAGGCTGTTGAGTCCCTCTTCAAGGTCAAAGTAAGCGGTGTTCGCACCGCGACTGTTGAGGGTAAGGAGCGCCGCCGTGGAAAGTTCTCCGGCTACCGCCCCGATTGGAAGAAGGCTTATGTTCGCCTCAAAGAGGGCGAAAAGATGCCGGAATACCTGAACAGCCTCTAACCCGCTTGCGGCTGAGAGATTCGGAAATATAGCCGCACGCAACAGATTTTAGAAAAGAAGCGCAGCCTGAAAACGGCTGCGCAGGCAAGGGAATAAAGACGATGCCGATTAAATCATTTCGACCGATTACACCATCACTCCGCTTCGCGACGAAGCTGGTCAACGATGACATCACGACCGACAAGCCGCATAAGCCGCTTCTGACGGTGAAGCAGCGCACTGGCGGCCGCAACTCGACGGGTGCGTTGACGATGCGTCACCACGGTGGCGGACACAAACAGAAGCTGCGCCTCGTAGACTTCAAGCGCGACAAGTACGGTATCCCGGCTACGGTCGTTACCATTGAGTATGACCCGAACCGTAGCTCGCGTATCGCGCTGGTCAGCTACGCTGACGGCGAGAAGCGCTACATCATTCAGCCGGTCGGGCTGAAGGTTGGTCAGTCGATCATGAGCGGTCCTGAGGCCGACATTCTGGTTGGCAACGCTCTGCCGCTCAAGAACATCCCGATCGGTACGATCGTGCACAACATCGAGCTTCGTCCTGGTAAGGGCGCGCAGATGGCACGTTCGGCCGGCTCTCAGGTCAACCTGATCGCGAAGGAAGGCGACTACGCTCTTCTGAAGCTGCCATCCGGCGAGACCCGCAAGGTTCTGGTCGAGTGCATGGCGACGATTGGCCAGGTTGGCAACACGGATCACGAAAATGTCACGGTCGGTAAGGCCGGACGCAACCGCTGGAAGGGCATTCGTCCTTCGAACCGCGGTGTCTCAATGAACCCGGTCGACCACCCGCATGGTGGTGGTGAAGGTAAGACTTCGGGCGGACGTCACCCGGTAACCCCATGGGGCCAGCCGACCCGCGGATACAAGACCCGCAACAACAAGCGGACCGATGTTTTCATCGTCAACCGTCGTAGCAAGTAAAGTAAGAGCTTTTCAGCAAGAAGTACCTGATTATTTAGAAACACCAAGTCTCGTAACTAAGAGATTCGTCGTATCCAGCATCGCAACAAGAATCGGAGTTCAGCACAATGGCACGTTCCGCTAAAAAAGGTCCCTTCATCGACGATCACCTCATGACCAAGATCAATGTCATGAACCAGACCAACGACAAGAAGGTTCTGCGCACATGGTCTCGCCGTTCGACCATCCACCCGGACTTCGTCGGTCACACGATCGCGGTTCACAACGGTCGCAAGTTCATCCCGGTCTACGTGACGGAGAACATGGTTGGCCACAAGCTGGGCGAGTTCGCGGCGACGCGTACGTTCAAGGGCCACTCCGCAAAGACAGAGACGGCGACGAAGGCCAAGTAGTTCGGTCGAGCAGTATTGAATGACCGCTAGACCGCACTAATCGGTCAGCGAAGCAGAAGTTTTGAAGGACGAAGATCATGGCTAAGGTAGCAGCAGAGAAAATCCGAGAGTTCCGCGCCGAGGCGAAGTTCCAGCGCACCAGCCCGCAAAAGGCGAAGCTGGTTCTCGACCTCATCAAGGGTCTCCGCGTGGAGCAGGCTCTCAACACCGTTCACTTCAGCACGAAGCGCATGGCTCCGGTTGTCGAGAAGGTTCTGCGTTCGGCGATTCAGAACGCAAACTATGTCTCGCAGGAGCAGGGACTTGACGTTGACGTGGACAACCTCTACGTCAAGACCGCGGTTGCGAACGAAGGCCCTCGCATGAAGCGGATCCGGCCTGCTCCAATGGGCCGCGCCTTCCGCTACCAGCGCAGGCTTGCACACATTATCGTTACCGTTGCTGAGAAGAAGTCGGCCACTGCAGTGAGTGCAGCCGCCGAGCCGACGCCAGCGCCGGCAGCGAAGAAGACCACGAAGAAGGCAGCTACCAAGACTGCGGCAAAGCCCGCAGCCAAGAAGGCCGCCGCGAAGAAGACTGCAGCGAAAAAGGCCGCAAAGTAAGCCGTTTTCCTGTAAACTAAGAGTTTTGCATGACAGCTCTCCGGCTCAACCGGACGAGCACGGAGTAAAGGGAAGCTATGGGACAGAAAGTCCATCCGTATGGGTTTCGCCTCGGCATCAACAAGCCGTGGAAGTCGCGTTGGTTTGTAGAGCGCGGCTATGACAAGCTGCTGGTCGAGGACGTGAAGCTAAAGGCTGAGCTGCGCGAGAAGTTGAAGGCCGCCGGTGTCAGCTCGGTTGAAGTCGAGCGTCCGGGCAATAAGCTGCGCCTGATCATTCGCACCGCGCGTCCGGGCATCATCATCGGCCGCAAGGGCGCCGAGATCGACAAGCTGAAGGCCGATATCCAGAAGCGCACCAGCCGCGAGGTGTTTATCGACATCCTCGAGGTGAACAAGCCCGAGCTTGACGCCCAGCTGGTAGCCGAGAACATCGCGCTGCAGCTTGAGAAGCGCGTCAGTTTCCGCCGCGCGATGCGCAAGAGCGTTGATTCGGCGCTGCGCTTCGGCTGCAAGGGAATCAAGGTCCGCGTCTCCGGCCGTTTGAACGGTAACGAGATCGCGCGCTCGGAGTGGTATCTCCAGGGTCGTCTGCCGCTGCACACGCTGCGCGCCGATATTGACTACGGCTTTGCCGAAGCGAACACGACGTACGGAATCATCGGCGTCAAGACCTGGGTCTATCGTGGCGATATCTACGAGCAGAAGAAGCGTCGCGATCAGGGCGTAACTGCAGGCGCGTTTACGTCGTAAAGTTTTGCCCGGCACTGCCGGAGTTTCAGGGGAACCAAGGGTCCCCGAAAGAGTGAAGAGGGTTTCGTTATGTTGATGCCAAAGAAGGTCAAGTTTCGCAAGCAGCAGCGCGGTCGCATGTGCGGCAAGGCGTGGCGCGGCTCCGATCTCTCGTTCGGTGACTACGGCCTGAAGGTGATGGAGTGCGGTTATATTACCGACCGCCAGATCGAGGCCAGCCGTATTGCGATGACGCGTTTCATCAAGCGCGGCGGCAAGGTATGGCTGCGTTTGTTCCCAGATAAGCCGATCACGAAGAAGCCGGCCGAAACCCGTATGGGTAAGGGTAAGGGCGCTCCGGATCACTGGGTCTGCGTTGTTCGTCCGGGCAGGATTCTGTTCGAGATGGAAGGCGTAAGCCCTGAGCTTGCCAAAGAGGCTATGCGTCTCGCGGCGCACAAGCTGCCGTTGAAGACGAGCTTCGTGCAGCGTCACGACGTCAAGGCTACGGTCGCTGCCAAGTAACTTTTAGGTTTGAAGGAAAAGACAATGGAATTCGAAAAGATTCGCAACCTCAGTGACGAAGAGCTCAAGACGGAGCAGGCCAAGGCCGGCGAGCAGCTCTTCCGCATCCGCTTCCAGAAGAGCCTCGGCAATGTCGAG
>Ga0210409_10000231_pt1 | contig 110662 bp, 106 predicted proteins | sample IncBWH17MmetaG_FD_161649 | JGI IMG/M metagenome (GOLD analysis project Ga0210409, IMG submission 161649) | Forest soil microbial communities from Barre Woods Harvard Forest LTER site, Petersham, Massachusetts, United States - Inc-BW-H-17-M | ecosystem: Environmental > Terrestrial > Soil >...
TCCCACTGTCCTTGGATTTGCTGACGACATAGAGGGTTTGCGTGGATCGATCGATGACCGGAGTTCCCACGATGCCGATGTCGGTCTGGATGTCACCGGAGCCGACATCTCCGTTGTTCAAGTAAGTTTCATTGGAGCCGAGCAGCGAAACCGACCAATAAGTCACACATGGGCTCTTATCAGCGTCGAAGGCGTAGACCGTGTCACGAGAAGACGCCACAAAGACAACGTTGTGCGTGCCGCCTCCGATGTCGAGATCAGAAACCCAGAGAGGTTGTGCGTACGCGGGCGAATCGATAGTGCACGAGAAAAGCTTGCCAAAGGTTGACGACGTGACATTGCTGGTCGTGAGCGCGTATTCCTGGGTGTTCGTGCCGTCACGCGAAAGGTTGTTGTGGTAAGTCGTGACCCCAGCAAGGTCGGTGACGCCAACCGTCACGGAAGCGCTCTTAGTGTTATCGCTAACGCTGGTAGCCGTGAGGGTGTACGAGCCGGCAGAGGAAGGAGCCGAGTAGGTGACAGCGACTTCCGTCAAGCTGGTGCTTGGCAAGAAGCCGCCTCCTGTTGCTGTCCAGTTCACGCCGGCGCCGTCGTTCGTCGTGGCGGTCACCGCGAGGCCTTGCGTGACGGTGAGGCCGGCGCGTTTCGGAGAGATAGAAACGGTGATCGAGCCGGAAATGACAGTAATCGTAGCGGAAGCGGTCTTCGTCGTGTCGGCCACTGACTTTGCAGTCAGAGTGACGGTAGCCGGGGACGGCACCGCCGCCGGAGCGGTATAGGTAACCGAAGTGGTCGTGACGTTGCTCAGCGTGCCGCACGCAGCCCCAGTGCAGCCCGCACCTGACACCGTCCACGTAACACCCTTATTCTGAGAATCATTTTGCAGCGACGCGGCGAAATTCTGCGTCCCGCTTGTCTGCACGCTTTGACTTGTGGGAGAGATCGTGACGACGATAACGACAGCCGCGGTTACTGTAACGGTGGCGGTGGCGGTGCGAGAAGGATCCGAGACAGAAGTGGCAGTGACCGTCACGGTCGCCGGAGAAGACACCGCGCTCGGGGCCGTATATAGACCGGTAGAAGAGATGGCACCGCACGTGGCTCCAGAGCATCCCGCACCCGAAAGCGACCAGGTGACGCCTTTGTTCTGCGCATCGTTGGAAACTGTTGGAGTGAATTGTTGCGTTGCGGAGACCGCTACGGATGCCGAAGTCGGAGCAACACTGACAGCGACAGGCGGAGTTACTGTGATCGTGGTCGAGGAATTCTTCGTATTATCTGCAACCGATGTCGCTGTCAGTGTCACCGTGTTTGGCGTGGGTTGATTTGCGGGTGCCGTGTAGGTCACGGAGCTTGTGGTCACATTGGAAAGTGTCCCGCAAGCAGCACCAGAGCAACCCACGCCGGAAAGCGCCCAAGTAACGCCTTTGTTCTGCGAATCATTCTGGAGAGTTACCGTGAAATTTTGTGTGCCAATCCCCGTTTGGACGCTGGGATTGGTGGGCGCGATTGTGACTACGATGACTGGATTTGCTCTAACGGTGATGGTAGCGCTGAAAATCTTTGTTGTGTCCGCAATGGAAGTGGCGGTCAACGTAACCGAGGCAGGAGAGGGCTCCGCAGCTGGCGCAGTATAGGTGACGGAGGTTGTCGTCACATTGGAAAGAGTCCCGCACGTCGCGCCAGAGCATCCGGCACCCGTCAACGCCCAGGTGACACCCATGTTCTTTGAATCATTCTGAACGGACGCAGTGAAAGCTTGTGTTCCTGTGGCTACCAAGACGCTCGCCGTGGTAGGCGAGATACTCACGGAAATTGGCGGAGGTGCCGACGTAACGGTTATCGTTGCGCTGCCAGATTTTGTGTTGTCCGCTACAGAAGTGGCCGTTAAGGCCACGGAGGCGGGAGAGGGCACCGCCGCTGGAGCAGTATAGGTGACGGAGGTTGCCGTCACATTGGAAAGAGTCCCGCACGTCGCGCCAGAGCATCCGGCACCCGTCAACGCCCAGGTGACACCCATGTTCTTTGAATCATTCTGAACGGACGCAGTGAAAGCTTGTGTTCCTGTGGCTACCAAGACGCTCGCCGTGGTAGGCGAAATACTCACGGAAATCGGCAGAGGTGCCGACGTGATCGTAAGCGTCAGATTCGCGCTTTGCGTTAGCGCTGGACTGCCGGAATCGCTCACTTTCAAGGTGAGTGGGGTGCTGGTCACGGCAGCTGTTGGAGTGCCGGTGATCGCGCCGGTAGATCCCAAAGACAAGCCAGCGGGCAGCGTGCCGCTGGTGAGCGACCAAGTGTACGGCGCAGTGCCACCCGTCGCCGCGAGAGTTGCGCTGTAGGGTGTCCCGACCTGGCCGTTGGGAAGCGTGGATGTGAGGATGGAGACGGGGTCTGGCCGAGGAGGCAGAGTGGCGCCGCCGCCGCAGCCGTGCAGAAGGAGAGCGAATACAGTAACGAATGCCAGGATCTTGAGAACGTGCGGGAAGCAAACGTCTGAGGAGATCATCGCGTAGTGTTCTCCCTCGGATCCGGGCGCGGGCGAGCGCTAGCCTGCAAGATCCGATTTTCTTAAATGATGCGAGGACGATTAGGCTAAAGAACTTACCATTTGGTCGGTACCACTCTGAATAGTACGGATATCCGAGTACGTACGGGACTGGGGGCTGCATTGTAGCCTGCGAGCTAAGCTGAATCAAGAACCGAATCAAGAGCTTGGAGGCCAGAGTTTGCGGAAGAAGGTGCGCACGCGGTTCCACGTAGTATCTTCGTTCGCTTTTGCCGAACCATTGGACTTTTGCGTTGCAGGAGGCAATGGCGGTGTCTTCTGCGCAATATCACCGGTGAACTGACTACTCGGCCACAAGCGATGTGCCGCGCTACGGTTTCCTGATGCGAAAAAGCGAGTTAAGTACAGACTCTTGACAGTAGACAGGAGCAAAGCAGTCCGTCATGTCTCGTGCCTCTATTCTCTCGGGGTCGGTTTGACTCACGACAGAGAACACGTCCGTTAGAACAGGATGAGAAGTACCGTAATCTTGCAGATGTAAGGCGTACTGAATCGAATTGACGCGGTATGGATGCTGTGAAAGATACCTGCGGGAGGAAGTTAAGAAGGGAATGCGGGAAAAGGCCGAACAAGGAATCTATCCGAGTCGCCCGCCTTTTGGTTACCGCAACAATGTCTTAGAGCACACCATAGAACTTGACCCTGAAAGGCTCCCGTCGCAAGGCAAATGTTTGAGCTCTACGCGTCGGGCAGGCATTCGCTCTCCACTTTGCGCACAGCGCTGAAAGGCGAATGGCGGCAGTCTTTCCCCAAAGGTTATTTGCAGAGGCTCTTGATGAACCCGTTCTACAAGGGCCAATTCGTTTGGCAAGGCAAGATATTCAGAGGCTCTCACACTCCTCTTGTGGCCGAAGAGTTATTCGAGAGGGTACAGGCTGTTTTTCGGGGATACGGCAAGCCGAAAGGCCGAAGGCGAGAGTTCGCTTTTTCGCGGGCTACTCACGTGCGCGTATGACAATTGCGCGGTGACGGCGGAAATCAAAAGAATAAATATACGTATTACCGTTGCACGGGCAGTCGCGGGAAATATGATCTGCCCTATATGCGGGAAGAAGAACTAGGGGAGAGACTTGGCCAGACTTTGAAGAATATCTACATCCCGGATAGTGTGCTCGCCCAATTGGAGAAATCGCTGCTTGCTGATACTGGTCACCAGGAACAGTCGCAGAAACCGCAGCGCGAGCGATTGGAGAAGCGCCTAGGCTTGGTCCGCCACAAATTTGAGCACGCTTACATGGACAAGCTGGATGGCAAAATCTCCGAAGAGTTCTGGGAAAGGAAAGCGGTGGAGTGGAAAGCGGAGGAAGAGCAGATTCAACATGCTCTCCGGGGTGTGGTGCAGGTCCAACCAGAACGTATCCTTGATGGCATCAAGATCTTAGAACTCGCAAATAAGGCCTATACTCTATACGTTAAGCAGACTCCGGAGGAAAAAGCCAAATTACTCAGAATGGTGCTTTCGAACTGCTCGGTTGACGCTGTAAGTCTTTATCCCACCTACAGAAAGCCATTCGATCTGATCTTTGAAAGAGCGAAAAATAAGGAATGGTGCGCCCAAGGGGACGATCTTAGAACTTTCTTGGGTGAAATCGTGGACCTTGTGCCATGTATACAGGCCAGCTCCAATATAGTCGGGGTCTGTGCAAAGAGTGGGTCTTGCGGCGGGTCAGCCGCCGAGAGTGACAGCGATCTCATACTGCGCGGACTTGGCAATGCCGCGAGGGTAAACAGTGACGCGGTTGAGCCGCGGAGTATCGAGCAAGACGTTCGCCACTTTATTCAAAGTGAGCGAATCCACAAAGTATTGGGCCGTCACGGCGTTGGGAACCGGATGGCTTTCGGCAACCATGGCGAAAGGCACGAGGCCATATTTGTTTTTGAGGCCGACGAAGAGGCCGACGAGATCGGCGAGATTTGCCGGGTCAATGCCGCTGTACTTGAGATGTTCCAACATTTGGTGTTCGACGGAGTAGGAATACTCCCGGACTGGGGTGGCCATGCGAATCATTCCTTTCAGAGCCTGGGCCAAGTGGGAGGCTTCGCCGCAAGCTCAACGGGGGCAAAGAAAAAAAGCTACGCCTTGGGAGAATGCGTGTCAAGGGGTGAGAAGTGAGGGGTGAGAAGTGAGGGGTGAGAAGTGAGAAGTGAGAAGTGGGGAATAGTGGATGAATGGTTTTTCTTTTAGCGATTTGCGGGACACAGAGTCTTGTCCACCTGGTTGTCTATTGCAACCCTCGTTACCGCACTTGAAGCTCTCCGTATATTCGGACGCAATTGGAAAATCGGTCTTGGCGCTACCTACGCGCGGCTGTGTGAAGTGCTGTCTTCTCGTTCATCAAGTTCTGAATTGAAGAATGGGTATCGTCCGAAACTACTGACTGCAAAAGGGAAATAGTACTGGCGCGCCCGGGGGGACGATTTTAGACCTTTCTTGGGTGAGTTTGTGTCAACTGTGCAACGGTTTGGCTTTCCTCAGGAATTGAGACCTGGATGCCGCCTCACCTAGTGCGGTACTTGATTGTCCGAGAGCTGGCGGTCGGAAGCGCGTGTAAATGGATCGAAGAGCCTCGGAGGGTCTTGAACGAGCGTAGCAGAACCTACGAAACCGACCTGAGTTGGCTAACGATCTCCACTAACCAGGCTTCTAATAGCGACCGCTGGTCGGGCATCATCTCTTTAATGGCAAGACCCATCCCGAATGTCGGATCGCAGTAAACTACCTTGGCCGTGGTTTCGAAGACGCCCTGATCCCTGAGAATCCGCAATCCAACTAGCGTCCCCTCGGGGAACGGATTTAGCGCGTCAACATAGCAACCCCCGAGGCCCAGTTCCGAGGTGCGCGCTGAGAGTAGCGCTCCGGAACGCAGCTCGGTCACTTCCGCAGAAGCTACGAGCGGGCAGCGCCGAAGGGAACGCCGTTTAGCTGGTTGCAACGACTTGTTTTTTGGATCATCGAACATCATTTACGCACGGCACCGATGATAGCAGGTCACGATTAGTCGCTAGAAGAGGTGGCGGGGTTTTTGGACATGGAGGAGTATAGAGCAAGAGCTTCACAAAGGAACCTCGATGGAAAGATATTACGAGTGCACAAACTGCATGAAGACGTTCACAGTTTCCAGCGTAACCGAACCCTCGGCCGAAATACCAGAGACAAAGGTGAGCCTGACCTGTCCGGTTTGCAACATGCCAAACACAATTACGCTTCCACGGGGAGCCAAGTTTTCTGTTGCTCGACCAAACTAATCCACTACGGATAATTGTTTTCATCTGGCAGGATTTGTGCTCCTCAGCAAAACTTTTCAAAGCAGCGTTTATCAGGGTCGAAAATAACTACGCCTGTGCTTGGCTGGCTTGAGGATTCGGTAGTTCGATCCGGTAGCCCAGATTTCGGAGTTGCCGAATCATTCTCCACGTGCGCTGATACCTGGATTGTTTGCTGACTGCTGGGCCCCGTTCTTCGTAGCGGGCTCCCTGATGCAGGATCAGCCAGATCAGACGACAGTGTCGATGCGCAATGACCCCGATGCCTTGATTATGTCCGAGGCGCGGGACGCAACGGCGATAGATGATCTCGAAGGTGCAGGTAAACGCATGTGTTCCCGTGCAGTCGACCGAAAACGGGTGGCCCTTGGGAAGCGCGCCTGGGAGGTGTGCTGATCCGCAACCTTCCTCATGCACCGGCATTCGACGCAGACCGCGAGTTTGAACGCCAGATTGATCAGGATGGCGGCTAACTCTCGATAAGTCCGAGTTGACGGGCAACGGTTGACTGCGCGTGCGCCTTGCACGAAAAGTCTTCGCAAGTAGAAGTTACCACGTTTGCTGATACCGAGCGGCTTCTGCTGACTACCGGTTGAGTGCTCGCGCGGAGCTACTCCCATCCAGACTGCGAACTCTCGACCCTTGTGGAAGGCGCCGTAGCTAATACTAGGAATGCTAGGAATGCTAGAAATGGCGTACCAGTGACATCACAAGCGCAACGCCATAGATTCGGGGGAGTGGAAACCAACGGATCATCGCCAAAAAATCTGCCTCAAGACATCCAAAGAGCATTGCAGAAGCATGACGCCGTGTTGCGTCTTTCGTACGTCGAGATCGTATCTGGTATAAACCGGCTGTTGAGGCAAGGCATCCCGAAGGAAGTAATTTCCCAGGTCGTAACACAAGCCGTTGAAAGTGTATCGAAAGGCTTCAATCCTCTTAGCCCCGAAGACTTCTACTCGCGGACTGGGACTCAGCCAGACGATTGAAGTAGAAATTGCGAACAGAAAGACCACCCCCAAGCCCGCCGGGATGCCCGGATATCCGCACACCCGGAGCGGAGAAACATAAGATGGGTGCAGGAAACACGGAGGTGACTCACCTACGCGACTCTTATCGGGAGTTACGCGGTTCCGAATTCCATCGGGACCGTTCGGAGTCGTGTTGGCTGCGAGCATGCGGAACTCGGCATGCGCTTGATGCGACTGTTTTTTGAGCCTTGAGGCAGTCCGTACGCGACCTCTTGAGACGCAGCGAGAGTGACGCCCCAAGGCTATATGCGACTCCTGCATAAGCTGGTAGCCTATTGCTTCACAACTTCGACACGGCGGTTTTTCACACGACCTTCTTCGCTGTCGTTCGAGGGGACAGGGGCGGTCGGGCCGTGGCCTTGTGCGGTGAGGGGCATGAGAGCTAGGCTTTCGGGAGAAGGGGAAGCTCAAAGCGGAAATTCCGGCTTAGGCTTATATGTGGCATCTGACATCGCGAACTAGGGATAGAATCTGTGTCGAAGAGAGGTAGAGTGTGCCCCCCGGCTTTTTTGTCGGCTCGTTGCGCGTTTTGTCCAAAGTGAAATGCGTGGGGTGGTAAGAGGGGAGAAATGGAGCAAGAACGGCGCCAATGGACAAGAATAAGACCGACGCAACTGGTGTACGTCGAGATGGGTACGGATAACGGTGGCATGGTGCGTGACATTTCGGAAACCGGGATCGGATTCTGCGCCGTGAGCCCAGTGGCGGTTGGAGAAAAGATTACATTCGTTTTTACACCGGATGGAGAGCGTCAGCTTGAAGGAAATGCCGAATTGGCATGGACGGATGTGACCGGGAAGGTTGGCGGATTGCGGTTTCTGGAAGTTTCCGATGAGTTCGGCGGGGAGCTCCACAGTTGGCTTAGAAGAAATACTGTCCCGGTAGGGTCGGTAGCGAAGCATGCGCTGGCTGCGGCCACGCCAATGGATGGGATGGAACAGCCTCCGCGCGAAACGCCCAGGGAACTGTTGAAACCCGCAAAGGAAGGGCAATTCAAAACTCTGAGGTGCAACGCGATGAGAATCGCGGTCGATGCGGCAGCACCCGTGACGAAGAAAGAGCCTGCGCCGAGAGAATTGGTGGATACTCCCGTTCTCTCGTATGCAGTGAGTGAAATTATTTCACGGGAAGTGAAGCCACGGTTGCCAAAACCTGCGATCGTCGAACACGCCAGAGAAGCGTCGCGGCGTGGCGCGACGAATGTAGTGCGCGCGGCAGGTGCCATGTTTGTTGTGATGCTGCTGGGGATCTTGTTTTTATTCCGACAGGGGGCGGGAGATAGCCTGGTCTGGCTGGGAAGAAAGATCTCGGGGGAGCCTCGCACGTTGCCCATCCAACAATCCGATGGACAGGTACAAACGCCTAGCCCCATGGCGGATACCAGCAAGGTGGATACTCACAGAGAGCAAGAGAGTGGAGTGGTGAAGAAATCGGTTTTAGCGCCTTTGTCAACGACTGCGCCAGGACACATTGTGGCACCTGCACGAACCTCACAGCCTTCGGCAACAGGGGAATTTCTTTCTGGTAAGCAGGGGGCGGTAAAGAAGGGGAGTAGCCGGGCAAGGTCTCATCCTGAAGCCATCCGGCCGAAAGTCGTGACGGAAGATAAAGCGGAGACCGTGCGGTTGCTCTGGGCAGGGGTGGCAAGAGGAGAAATTTCGACGGCGGTTGCTCTGGCGGATATGTATGCGCATGGAGACAGAGTCCCGAAGAACTGCATGCAGGCTCGGGTATTGCTCAGCGTAGCGGCGAAGAAAGGAAACAAGATAGCGGTGAGGAAATTGATCGACTTGGACAGTGAGGGCGGAGGATGCAATAATTCCGCTCCGCAATAGTGGCCTGATGCTAGTCTGGTATTAGGGTGGATTGGTAGTAAAAAGGATGCAATTCTGGGCAGCCGAGCAGGGTGATTCCTTGACCAGCGGCGCACCGGGGGTGATCTTCTCAATGTGAACCGTCTTTTCCGCAGAATCGAATTTGTTGGCCAGCTCCATATGCGCGGCGGGGAAGTTCCTAACGGCTTCAGGATTTTCAACAATCCAGATTGACTGATCAGAGTCTGCTACAAAGACAGCCCGTTGGGGTTGCCACTCGGGGTGGCCCACCGAAGCACCTCCACGCCGGCATTTCTGCACGCAATCCGCGCGTCGGGTATGAATCTGAGCAGCTATCAGACCATCGAGATTCTAGAAACAGTTTTGACTCAAGCCTTCGGGCCTGCTCCGGTGCAATGACTCTCGCGTGGAAAATGATCCTACCGTCGCGGACCGAGGCTGGCGCAGAAGTGCTGATGGCACGGCAGTGGGCCACTTTGCATAATCGTATGCTGACATTCAGCCGCAGGATTGCATCTTCGCAATCCGGAAATCAGGACGAATAGCGAAGCCTGCTTATCAATGTTTCTAGACGCGGGCGATCTTCCGCACTCACTGCCGTGAACTTCATTGCCAATCCACGACCGGGCTCGGCACGCCGCACAACTGCGTCGGCCCTGATCTGTCCCTCCTGGACAAGAAATTCAAGCTTGGCCGTCGAACCCACCTCCCTTGACTTGGGTGTCTCTACAAACAGACCACCCAGGCTCAAATTCCGAACTCGTGAAATGTCTTCACGTCCAGCACAGCGCCAATCGACCCACACGCCCGCGGGCGTCTCGACTCGCGAGGTGAACCTCCTTGAATGGAAAACGGATCGCTGCGACATGTGCCACCTCCGGCTGCGAGCTTTCCAGAGACCGCGGAATGCAGGAGTACGCAGGACTTCACGGGCGGGAATCGTTCCGAACGATAGGTTTTGGGAAGCTGAGGGCGCTACAATTGACCCAGTTCCAACCTCTAAAATAGGGAACGACAGTGGCCAAATAGTAGACTTCGGTATCCACGATTGCAACATGAAAATTGGTCTCGCGCAGTGTTGCTCTCACACTCTCCGTGCTGTCAGAGTGACCAGAATCCATAGATAAAAATGAGGGACATTCTTTAGCGCGTTTCAACCATCGCTTTCGTCCGTCCGTATGGCTGCGTGGACTGCGATTGCCGTTTCTTCCGCTGGTCCTTGAGAGCCAAACCAAAGCCAGTCCTGGTGACAAGGACGAGCTGATTCGCGACGCTCAGACCACATCGAGAAGGACAGCCGGGCCGACAAGACCCTGGGCAACGACAGGCTTCCCCTTCAAGAAGGATCCACTCGCGAGTTGAGTCACTCGGGGGCGTCTGCGTGCATTGGCGCGCTGCTGGTGATGAGGATGTAGCTCCTATGCGGAATCTGAACCTGGGAGGTCTGTTCGTCGAAACAGACACGCCAGAGTTCCTAGCATTCCTAGCATTCCTAGTATTAGCTAAGGGGCATGTGTGCAAAACTGAACAGACGCTCCTTTTCTCAGGCTCCAGTATGCGATATCCAAGAGTGAGACCAATCCAGCGCTTGGAGCCATGACCGAGTAGCCATGTATAAAACCTTCTTTGGACTGCGCGAAAATCCTTTCAATGTTAATCCCGACCCTCGATTCCTGTACCTGAGTTCACAGACTCGGGAAGCGATGGATCAGCTCACCAATGGAATTCAGACCCGCAAGGACTTTATCCTGCTGACTGGCGAGGTCGGAACGGGTAAGACAACCCTCATCAACTACCTTCTCGATTGGCTCCGCCATCGGAAAATGCCGACAGCGTTTATCTTCAATTCCCACCTGAGCGTCAACCACTTGTTTGATTTCATACTCACCGATTTTGGTATCCCGATTGATTTTCGGCTAAAGAGCAACATGCTCCTGCTGCTAAACAAGTGGTTGATCGAACGCTTTCGCGCAGGCCAGACCCCCGTACTGATCGTGGACGAAGCGCAAGGCTTGTCGCCCGAGTTATTGGAGGAGATTCGACTCCTACTAAATTTGGAGACTGCCTCCGAAAAACTACTGCAAATCGTGCTTGTGGGCCAGCCGGAGCTCGAAGATAAGCTCAAACGCCCTGAACTGCGACAACTCCGGCAACGAATTACGCTCCGATGCAACACCGCGCCACTCACCCTTGAGGAGTCCCGCGGTTACATCACAGAACGGTTGCGCATCGGAGGCGCCACGGGAGACCCGATCTTCGCGTCCGACGCGATGGAAGCGGTGCACTTTTATTCACGCGGGATCCCCCGCGTGATAAATCTTCTCTGCGAGCACGCGCTCATTAACGCATATGCGGAGCGCTTCAATCCGGTGCCGGCGCGGATGGTCGAAGAAATCGCACGGGACTTTTTGTTGGACGAATCCCGTGCGTTCACAACGCGCTCTAGTTTCAGTAATCACATAAACAGTAATCTCACTGTCATGCAATCGATTTTCGCAAAGGAGTTGGTGCGCCCATTCACGACAGAAGAAGCAAGTTTGCGTGAACCACCTCATACTACATGGCCTCCCGCACTAGCGGCATTTGCTGTCGAAGAGCCCGCGCTCACCGCAGAGAACAGTTCTGATACAATCGTTCCGGAATGCGGAGAAATTTCGGCTTCGGGGGAGAACCTGAACGTATCTGTCCCCTTGAATGAATTGATTCCAGCTCTGCCAGTGGACTCGATCGCATGCCCTTCAGACTCTGGGGCTCAACTCATTGCTGAAATGAAAAGGAACCTGGCGGCAGTTTCACCGATTCCTCTGCTTCATCTGATGCGCCCGAGAGGTGGGAACGAACCATCATCAGCGGCAAAGGGTAACCAAATGTCCCCCACGGAGAACCGCGCACTCACCCTCGAGACCGTGAACCGGGTTGCCCGTGACTCCCGTCGGACTCTCCTTCCCTCTTTGGAAGCGTGGCGCACCCATTGGGAATCTGGTTTCTTGCCGGCAATTTCCTTGGTAGCGTGGTCGCGAGTGTCACCAGCAGTACTTCGGTGGATCAGACAACCGATCTATCCGGTCCAGGTGTTGCAACGTTGGATCTTCGAGTTCAAACGCGATTGGATTGCCATGATTGACGCTATTGCATTACCAGAGATGAAAAGATCTTTTCTCCGCTGGCTACGCCAGCCTATTCATTCAAACCTTTGGCGACAAACAAAAGCGAGCCCGTTCGAAGCCCGCCGCGACGTCCATAGATAGAAAACATGAATTCTCGCGGTCCGTTCGCCAGCTTCGCAACTGACCATCGCCAAGCTTTACTTGTATACAGGCGATCAGATATCCCAACACCTAGTACTACTGTGTTATAAACAATTACAAGCGCCTTCGGTAACAAAACGGGCAGGAGGGGAGTTGCTCGATAAGATGACTGGCAATCTGAATTCGAGGTTGCGAGTCGAGCGGATTGATCGACGCAGGTGAGAATTGGCGCTGAGGGTTGTGAAAAAGCACTTGATTACCGCGTTATACGTTCAATGACTCCGACTTGCAGTCAAGAGCCTTGCTGGAGCATTGCATACTGATGGGTTTGGGTGTAGGTTATCGGTCGGCCGGGAAGTCAAAATGGAAATTCCCGGTAAAATCTCGATTCTCTTGGTCATGGCATTTGACGAAGGGGCCGTGTGTGATGTTAGGCCTACCCTTATATTATTTGCTCAAGCATCCAGTAGTAGGCATGGCGGTCTTAGCATCCGATCCACTTGAGGTATGGAACAGGGTCCAGGAATCATACCTGGCTGAGCGCGAGCAGCGCGGACCTCAGTGCCAATACGAATCCGATGAGAATTGGGAACGCTGGCTTCATGACCACCTAGGCGTCCCCTGGCCATGCAAGTTGATTCCGGAATTCTGGGTCTTGTGGCCCGAGGTAGTGAGAGAGCTGGAAGCAAAAGGGATTCAGGCCGGTCCGCAGAGCTTCGGGTCTTGGAATGACGGAGATGCTGGATTGGTGCGGGTGATATGGTGTCTGACTCATCACCTGAAGCCGAAAAATGTCATCGAGACTGGTGTTGCTCACGGCGTCACGTCGCGCTTTATTCTTGAGGCACTGGAGAGGAACAGGGCTGGTCATCTCTGGAGCATTGACCTTCCGCCCATAGAAAGATTTTGGCAGTCGCAAGTCGGAGCGGCAGTCGGCCACCGCTATGCAGATCGATGGTCATACATCAAGGGCTCGAGCAGGCTTCGCCTTCCCAAGTTGCTTTCCCAACTTGGTCAGATCGATCTTTTCATTCACGACAGCATGCACAGTGAACGCAACGTACGCTTCGAGCTGGATCGAGCCTGGGCAGTCGTAAGGCCAGGCGGCGCACTCGTTGTTGATGACGTCGATGCTAACTGGGGCTTCCGGTCCTTCACCCAAAGCTTTTCCGTTCATCAATCCATAATTTGCGAGGCCGAGCCGCTCCACCCTGATCTAAGGCGCTTCAACAAAAGGGGACTGTTCGGAATCATCCTGAAGGAACCGACTGCACTGGCCTAGCTTTTGATCGAAGAGCATTTCTGATTCTATCCCGTCATCATCATCCGCGGCGTCTAAGTGAGATGAACAACGCCGTAGCCGATTTGGAACCCCCAAGAAGATTGGACCACCTGCACTTTAATAGGAACACGTAGACTTATTTTGAGCAGACCAATTGCACCGAAGGCGAGTGTGTCAGAGAATGAGATCAATCAGCAACCTTGTGCCTGAGTTCTGCAAGAGACCTGTAAGAAAGATCTATATCGCAGTTCGATACGCTCGCCCATCGTGTACAGCCCCGCATTTCTGTCCGGTCTGTGACAGAGGCTTGAGTCAATTCAGAGAGGATCTTCAATGGCACGACGCTAGGTGCGTCTTCTGTAATAGCGGCAGAAGGCAGAGAATGGTGTGGGTATTTTTTCACCGACGTACCGATCTTTTTAATGGTCGGCCGAAAACGGTGTTGCATGTAGCGCCGGAGGCCGAATTTGAGAATGCATTATCCAAAGCGATTGGCGATGGCTATATTACCGCCGACCTTTTAGAACCAAGAGCTCGAGTGCGAATGGATATTACAGACATCCAATATCCCGCCGAATTTTTTGACATTATTGTTTGCAGTCACGTCTTGGAACATGTTCCAAACGACCGCAAAGCCATGGCTGAGTTTGCGAGAGTATTGAAACCAAAAGGTTGGGCTGCAATTATGGTGCCCTGCTTTCCAGAAAGAGGGGGAACCTTCGAGGATTTTTCGGTGACAGATCCAGCCCAGCGCTTGAAGCTTTTCGGGCAGGAAGATCATGTCAGGGTCTATGGAGACGACTTTGTGAATCGCCTCGAACAAGCTGGTCTTGAGGTGCACGTAGTCCACGCGGCGGACTTTTTGAGCCCTAAAGAAATCGCTCGGTTCGGCGTTGCTTGGAGGGAAGACGTATTTCTGTGCACCAAACGTAAGACTCAGTTCAAAAATTCCAATTGAAATGTTGCAGTCTGACCTGGAATACGTATCCCACTGTGCGGCCGCGTTCCTCGTTATTACTCGTTCTGCCGCGCCGTGATCTTTCTGTCGCGCAGCGACGGAATGTTTTGGTTAGTGCTTGATAAGTCGCGGTACCGGACAAATGCAATCGCCGGGGTTGGCCCCACGATCGGGGTGATCGCCACCGCATTTCTGGCATAACTGACAGCCAATAGCCCCTGCACGCCAGGCACGCCATCAAAGATTCACATGTATCTCCCAATTGTCGCTCTCAAAGTAGGCTTGCGTCCGTAGTGCTCCGCGAGGAATTTGCGCCGGGCTTCCAGGTAGAGGGCCAGTCAGGCTCGCGTCGATTTCTGCTTCGTCCCCGGACGCCAGGAGACCGCTCTCCAATCCTTGGCCGGCAAGGAAAGAGCCACTTGTTGGACAGAAACTGGTTGATGTTTTCTATCCCGTCGCAATAACTTCGGTGGGCGCCCCAGCCCGCTTCCTGGTTTTGCCGGGAGTGGAGTTTCTCCAGGTCGCCTAACCGTTGTGTGCCCGCGCACGCCAACAACATACGGTAGGCCCGATTCGCTGAGCCGTTCCCGAAACTTAGTTTCATCGCCATACGCTGCATCGGCCAACACCGGCGCCGCGGTAAGTCCATCTGCCAGCGCTTGGCGAATCTGTCCGAGGGCAATCACCGGCTTGGTTGCAAACGAGATCTGTTCCGGAACAACAGCTTTCTTGCGACGCTTCTGGTCCTGGGCCCAGATTTCCGGTAAATACAAACGGTACGCGATGGGCAAGCTGGCGTGCTCGGTGGCCATCGACAGGCTTACCGCCACACGACAATTTTCCTGCTTCCCTAACTGTCCGCAGTATTGGTGGGTCACCCCGACGGAGTGCGTTCCTTTCTTGGGGAAGCCGGTGTCGTCCACAATCCAAGCTATCACCGGTCCGTTGCGCTTCATGGCGGGTAGGACTGAGTGGCGCACCTGCTCGAGCAAAGCTTCGTCACTCCACGGAGCATCCGCTACCAAATGATGGAGCGATTGATGCGTCTGCCGCACATGGCCCGGAGCCAGCCGTGCCGCCATGGGTTCGACGCTCTTGCGTTCCCCGGGCAGAAGCAGACCCTTACAATACGATTTCAGCGGTTCCAAGCGATCGGCGTGCTCCGCGGCTTGCGCCAGGCTATCGAGATAGGCCGCGAAACGTTGCTGTTGTGCGCCTGGCGCCGAAGTAGTGGCGCTCATGCCGACAGAGTGTAGGGAGAACGGGTGCAATCGCCACTAATTTTTGCAGGAAATAATGCACAATGGCGCTTCGCTAACACTTCTCGAAGCCATCACACGGCACCGCGGTGAGGCCAGCCACGTCATCCAGCAATTTGAAAAACTGAAAAGGCCCGACCAGGAAGCTATCATCGTGTTCCTGAAGTCCCTGTGAAATCAACGCGAACTTTATGAGGCGCCTTTGAGAATTCTCGAGTCATCAAGTGCAATTCAGATTTCTTCGCGCTCTGAAGGCCCTTCCAGGGTAATCCCCGATAGACGGTTCACGCAGACGCTTATCGCAATGAGGGCGATTGGCGGAGCCTGTTCATCAATGTGGCTAGACGCGGGCTGTCTTGCTCACTCACTGCCGTGAACTTCAGTGCCAGTCCACGACCGGGCTCTACACGCTTTACAACTGCGTCGGCCCTGATCTGTCCCTCCTGAACAAGAAACTCCAGCTGGACTGTGGAACCCAAGCCTCTTGACGTTGGGGTCTCTACAAACAGACCACCCAAGCTCATATTCCGAACTTGTGAAATGTCTTCACGTCCAGCACAGCGCCAATCGACCCACACGCCCGCGGGCGTCTCGACTCGCGAGGTGAACCTCCTTGAAGGGGAAGCGGATGGTTTAGACATGTGCCCCCACCGCCTGCGGTCTTTCCAGAGATGGCGGAATGCAGAAGTACGCAGGACTTTACGGGCGGGAATCGCTGCAAACGATAGGTCTTAGGAAGCCGAGGGCGCTACTGTTGACCGAGTTCCCGCCTCTCAATTGGGAAACAATAAAGGTCGAATAGTAGACTTAAGTATCTGCGATTGCAATATGAAAATTGGTCCGTCGGGACGTTGCTCTAGCCATCATAGACCAATCATGGGTCCCACGGCCCGACCCCAAAATCCACAACCACACTGAGTCGGTCGGCAGCGTACGCTGCTAGCGATGCCCATAATGATTCTGCACGAGTGATGGCACACTTCCAGATAACTGTTATTAAGAGGGTTTGAGAGATTGATTGCCGCCGGATTTTTCTCTGCCTATCTTGTTGACGTCGATATCCCCCATGCAAAGCTCAAGCTGCAGCCTTTGCCATCGAGACCAGCCACCGAAGACCAGGATAGCGCGGCGATGGACTCCAGCGATCCCGACGCCAAGAACTTTCACGATCGCTATACCTCTCCAGAAATGGCTGCATGGACGCAGATGTATCATTTCGGCAGTGCGATCCTGATTCCGGCACGAGTAAACGATTCCCCCCCCGAGTTATTCGTGGTGGCAGCTGCTAGCAAGTATAATGTCTTAGCGCCGGAATTCGCGCGGGAGCGGGCGTCGTTAAGACGTGATAAGGCGTCTGCACATTTGAAGGCATCAACGGAAAAGTCAGCGCTGAATCGAAGGGACAAGTGAAGCTGGAGCTTGCGGATCTTCACTTTAACGCAATCAGGGCGATTTCCTTCGACGATACCCTGTCAAGCGATAGTGCGGAAACGGAGATCTCCGGTTATGTTGGTTTTGGTATACTTCGCAATCTTCATTTCATAATCGATTATCGCGATGGTCTCATCCATTTCGACAAACGGCCAAGGCCCGAGTGAAGACGGCACATCTTTCTTGCAAGGCGGACCCCGGTCTAAGACTCACCCTATAAGCGGTCTGCTTGATCGCCGTGGCGACTATGCCTCGGCCAACGCGCACGCCGAAATAATCCACTTGACGTGTAACGGCGCACGCCGGCCGGGTCAAGAGTTTTTTTCATTGATTGTGATTCTGTTCGGGCACACTTATTCGTCGGTGCACGAACCGAGTTCGTCTCTTTTGCTTCCGTTCATCTGTGTCACCCTAACTTGCTCGGCCTGTTTCCGTCCATCAACTCAGTGTAGCCCACCAAACATCTCTTCAGTCACCATCAACCATGATGAGCTATTCGAACTCCTCCTGTTCAGGGAGGCGGGTAGCCTAAATCACTCGGCGCCGGCGACTGTTTCGCACCATACGCTGTGTCTGGCATCCCCGCACAGGCATCATCGTTTTTCTGCCGCATCTGTCCACGACGACAGAACTCGTTTTCGTCAATCTGATCCCGCAACATGATCCAGAGTCGGATCCCGAGTTTGCGAGCTACGGCGACCCGGGCCTCACCCAGACCCTTCTGGATCAATTTGCGACGGTAGAAACGCTGCAACTGCGGATCCCCGGCGGTGGAGACCAATTGACTCACGCGGAACGGAAGGAGCGACGATGGACGATTTCCCAGATTTCATGAAACGCCCAGCAAACAAGATCGCGACGAGCAGTCAGGCGACCCCGGGAGTGGAAGGTTACGTGTTTGACGGAGCGGACGGGGGTCAGATGGCATTCTGGACCTGTCGCGAGACTGCAGCTTCCGTGCCGCATGTTCATGACTACGATGAATACATGCCAGTCGTCCGGGCTGCTATAACCTCGTAGTTGAAGAACAGCGCATTCCAGTTAGAGCTAGTGAGAAGTGTTTTATCCCCAAGGGACTTCAGCATGGTGGTGAACCAACGGCAAATCGGAGCGATGCACAAACCAATCACGCACCCAGTGAGAGAACACTGCTGTGTCAACGAATGCGGCGGTCGATCAGCTATCCGCTTTGCGAAACACGCAATAGGCAATGCCCGCGGCAATTGACCAAGCTGCTAGGCGATCTAAGGAGGATTTCGCCCGATTGCGGCTGTTGATGTTGCGAATCCCGATGATGTGCTAGGACGGTTTTCACTGACAAGCTTCTGCTTCTTGTGGGCCAGGCTGTGTAAGCTATCGAGATAGGCCGCAATGCCGCGGTACAGGCCCTCGGCGACGCGCTGGCGCTGACCGCTCTCGAGCAGCAGGCTCTCGTCGCTCGCATTGCTTACGAAGGAAATCTCCGAAAGCACTGCAGGCATGTTGGCACCGGTCAAAACGATGAAGGGTGCCTGCTTCACGCCGCGGTTCGTCTCGCGCCGGCCCACAGGCTGGAGCCGCTGCGAGAGCGCGTTCTGGATACCCACGGCAAGCTGCTTCGATTCCGCGATCTTCTCGTTGCGTGTGATCTTCTTGATCAGTTCCGGAAGATCGTGGAGGGAAGATTGCGCGAGCGCGTTTTCGCGCGTCGCGAGTTCCATGGATTCCTGCGAAGCTGCCAGGCTCAGGTAGTACGTTTCGACGCCGCGCACTTCGCGGCTGTCGCTCGAATTCGCGTGAATCGAGATCAACAGGTCCGCGTTGGCGCCGTTGGCAATCGCCGTGCGCTCTTCCAGCGAAACGTGCCTGTCGTCCTTGCGCGTGTAGACCACTTTCGCACCCGCAATGTTTTCTTCGATCAGTTGGCCCAGCCGCAGCGCCACATCGAGGCAAAGGTTCTTTTCGAGTAGACCGTGCGGCCCTATCGTGCCCGTGTCGTACCCCCCGTGGCCGGGATCAATCGCGATGCGGTTGATCTTTAGCCCCAATTCCCGCGTCAGTGAGAGTTGACTTTCGTGGGTGGCGCTTGCTTCCGGAGGCGCCTTGGCCACCTTGTGGCTCGCCGCATCCGAGCTCAGACCGCGCTTCGCGGCGGCCATCGGTTGAGCGCGAACGTCGATCACCAGGCGATACGGGTCCGAAAGCAGTTGCGCGGAGTACTCCTTCGCTCCATCCGCATCGAGAACCAGCCGGACCACCTCGTCCCTATTTTGCGCGGCCCGCACCCACTTCAGCAGCCCATCTTCGATGGGAACTGTCTTCTGCCCGACGGACGGACTCAGCCGAGCCTTGTACAGATCGAAATAGATGCGGTCGGGCGAAGTAAGACGCGCCGAGTCGTACTGGACCGCATCGTCGAGCATGACGACGACCCGCGCATCGTTCTCAGCGCTCGATGTCTGGATAGCGGTGACGTTCGGCATGCCTCGCTCGGTTAGCCGTGGTTCGACGGCCTCCCCGCTCTTCGCCGATTCCCGAACGCCCGGCGTTTGCCGCCCATCGGCCGCTTCTTCGCGCTGCACCAGGCTCTTTGAGAACTTCGCGAATCTGGCTCCCGCTTCGCCGATGGCGCTGCCGCGATCCCTGCGACGGAGCGGTGAAATCAAGGTTGCCGTCACTTGATTGCGCATTATCTGCATCATTTCCCTCAGCAAGTTACGCTGCAGGGCCAGGCCCCCCGACAGCAGAACGGCAACGAGTGCGCCAGCCCAAAGAACCCAGCCAGGCAAGCCAAACTTCGCGAGCGGCTTGTACGTAAGCTGTGGCGTCGCAGGAACGCCGACTGCCTCCACAGAATCGGTGCCTGTAGGCGCAGGCGATGGCGCCGGCATGGGCGTAGGCGTCCGACGAGCAGCAGCCACGACGTCCAACTTACGATCCGCCTTCTCGACGATGTCCGGCGACACCGTGTGGCGCCCTTCGGCATGTGCTTGCAACAAAGCGTGAAAGCAGATCCTGTTGATGTTTCTCGGAACGCCCTGGCTTCGCTCGGCGACGAGCGCCAAGGCCTCCGGCTCGAATAGCGCTTCGCCGCAATGGCCCGCCACTTTCAGCCGGTGCCTGATATAACCGGCCGTTTCCTCCGGCGACAGAGCTTCCAGATGCTTCACCACCGTGATGCGCTGCAGCAGTTGCGCTAGCCGCTTCTGCCCCAGTTTCTCCTCGAGTTGCGGCTGCCCGGCCAGAACGATCTGCAGCAGTTTGGTGTGCGACGTCTCGAAGTTCGAAAGCAGCCGAATGGTTTCGAGCACCGTATCGTCCAGGTTTTGCGCCTCATCGACGATCAGGACAAATCGCTTGCCCGCCAGCATTTCAGCAAACAACATTTCATTCAACTTGTGGTGCATGGCCACGAGTCCCATGCCCGTCGAATCGACCTCTAGCTCGCTCAGAAGGTATTGGAAGAATTCGCGGGAGTTGCACTGCGTCTGGAACAGGAACGCGGCGCGCGCCGTATCGCGTAGTCCCTCGAGCACTTGATATAGGAGCGTCGTCTTGCCCATGCCCGGCTCCGCGATCAGCGCCAGAAATCCGCGGCCGCCCAGGATTCCCTCTGTGAGCGAGTCGAGCGCCTCGCAGTGCGTCCGGCTCGGGTACAGATACGCCGGGTCGGGCGTGACGCCAAACGGCTGCTCGCGCAAATGATAGAAATCGAGAAACATGGGCATGACCTCCATTACCAGCTCCGCTGCACCGGGGCTCCCGCACAGCGTCGAGTCGCAGAACCACTGCGTCCGGAGTTAGCGCTCGGTTGGCGGGGACGGGAGAGCAACTGCGCGCATCTTAGCCGGAATTTCCGTTTTGACTCCCGGCCGACCAATAATGTACTTCTGGCCGCCTCAGCATGCAAATGCTCCGGTGTACGGCTTTCTGGGCGATTGCGGGACGGTCATTCCGCTTCATGAATCCTCCTCGCGCACACAAAATGTCGTTAGTTTTCAGTCCAATGCAAGGCTCGCTCGTCAATTATGGGGCGAGCCTTCGCGAATAGCACTTCGCTCGTTTCAGGAGCTCACAGCTAGGTATTCTCTCTCCGTTAGCTGCGGGCGATCTGGAGTTCCTGGATGGTCGAAATACTGGTGCGCCGTAGCCCTTTCAGAAAGGCCAAGAAGGTCACCGCGTTAAATTTACCTGTTTCCCGAGAAAACTGAAACTTGGACACAGCATTTACTCATTCCCTCGGCGATACCCTAATTATCGCCGCGATACTGGCAAGAAGGCCTGGAGCGTCGCCAAGACTCCCTATCCGAAAAACGTATTTCACCTACCAACGATCCTCAGTCAGGAAGAAGTCGCGCGACTGATGGACGCAGCTCTGAGTCCCTACCATCGCACTTTGTTGATGACGCCCTACGCCACCGGAGTACGCCGCGCTGAGGTCAAAGTTGGCTAAGCGGCGACACAAATCTATCCATGGGTGTGTCGACGCAAGAAGGGGCCCTGATTGTCACGGCGTCTTCGCGTGGCAATGTCGAAACGAAGTGCGGCATGACGCTCGAACTCGCGAATGTCAACAGACATGAAAACTTCAGGACCTCCACCTGCGGTAGAACCAGGTTTGAATTAGACGAGTGTGCCAATCAAGAAGAAAGGCGTCAGGCACTCCGCTCGACGACTCTTTGGGCATGAGGCTGGGCAAATCCTAAGCGAGAACTTTCCTCTGAGGTAATCCCTGCCTCTAGGAAAAACTTGATGGTAAAACCTCAGCTGCTACAAGCCTCAGCGGGGCGACCATTACTTTCTCCCGCGGTTGGGAGAAGTGGAAGGGCCGAGCCGAAAGCGGGAGAGTGCTTCGCCTAGATTCTGCAAAAATGCCTCGGAATTATAAATATCCGTGGAGCCGCCTTCCGGAGCAATCGGCTCAACCTCATCCAGTTGGAACTCCCGGGCAACTTCTTCGATGATCTTCGATTGGATGGGGCGTTGATTCTCCACAAACGCGTTCACGAGCGAATGTTCGCAGATTAAATTGATAACGCGGGGAATCCCCATCGAATACAGATGAATTGTGTCTAAAGCTTGGGGGCTGAAAATAGATTCAGCACTTGCCCCAGCTATCTTTAGCCGTTGACTTATGTAGTCGCGAGTTTCTTCCTTTGTCAGTTGCGCGGTTTTGCATCGGAGCATGATTCTTTGCCGCAATTGCCGCAACTCGGGAAGCCTCAACCTTTCCTCGAGTTCAGGTTGTCCGGAAAGCACGATTTGCAAAAGTTTTTCCGTGGAAGTTTCGAGGTTGGTCAAGAGACGAATTTCTTCCAGCACCGGGAAGGTGAGATTCTGAGCTTCATCCACGATCAAAACTACGGTTTCACCCATCCGATAGCGTTCCAGAAGCCATTGGTTTAATTTCATCAACTGTTGACTTTTCGACTTGGAGTCGCAGGCAATCTCGAATTCAGCCAGGATAAAGTCAAATAATTGATTTGTATTCATCCGGGAATTAAAGAGAAATGCAGTGCGAGCCCTCCGCTGGCGCAACCACTCTAACAATCTGTTGATGAGAGTTGTCTTTCCTGTCCCCACCTCGCCCGTTAGCGTGATGAAGCCCTTGTGGGTCTGAATTCCATACATCAATCCTGTCAGAGTCTCTTCGATCTGCTTTGTAAAGAACAGGTAGCGTGGATCGGGATTGACGTTGAAGGGGCTCTCTTTTAGGCCGAAAAAGCTCTTATACATATAGGATGTCGTTCTTTCTCGCTTATATGACTATTCTAGCAGGGCAGTCAGGGATTTGCGCTTTTAAACCAACCGCTACTGCTACTCGTTACTCCCATCAAAAACTGGGAATGAGGAATGGGCGTGTGTGCCACTGCACATTGATGGTAACCGTCTGATAGTTGTAGTTCGTGCCGCAACCCTGGCCCGTGCATCCGCCTGAGCCGGTATTATCGATGCTCGCGGTATAGGCCACTGAAAAATTCAAATTACGGCCGAAAGGACGCCCAACGCCACCACCTACGTAGGTACTGTTGTAGCTGGCACCCGCTGTCGCCGAACTAACCACCGGGCGGTTGTGCGCGTATCCGACGCTGAGAAATCCTGTCCACGGGCGAGTGAGTTTCCGGGATACTCCTAAACTGACCTGATCCGATATCGAACCGATCAGCACACCACTGCCACCGCTGAGCCCATGGTTATAGCCTCCGGTAATCGAACCCTTTTCAAAACCGTAGGTCAAATAGGCACTGACAGAAGCGCCCAATTGGGAGGAAGTCGTGCCAATCGGAATGCGGAATCTGGTGTATTCGGGCCCGGCCAGAAGCTGCAGGCCTATGCGTCCCGTAATTTTACGGCCGTACGCAAAGCTCGCGGTTTGATCAGCGTAGGCTTGCGGGTTACCGGGATACTGATCATTGGTGAACCGATAAACGACACCGATAGTATCCTTGCGGGTTATGGCATAGTTATACCCAAAGCCTGCGCTTAGCGTGGTTGAATCGAAGTTGCCAGGATTGATGAAAGTCAAAAGGCCATAGGTTCCGTAGGCCGTGAAGGAACTCCGTTTACTTAAAGCGTAGGTGAACTGGAGTCCAGCTGCGTTGCTGTAACGCGGCCCAAAACCAGCTATGCTCTGATTGGGAACAAAGTTATTGCCAAGGCCCGGACCGCTGGATCCCAAGGAACCACCCACTCCCGGAACACCTAGATTTGTGCCGCCACCAAATCCAAAGGACGATTGCGGTAAATAGGAAAATTGGTCGAGGACCTGAAACAGCCAACGATCTGAATGAAAAGTTTCAGAGAGGCCTACGGTTTGGTATTGGCCGTTTCCTTGAGAGCTATCGCTGGAAAAGTAGCCCCCGCCCGAGTAGTTGAAGGCGAACTGGGCGCGGCTCCAGGTGTCCAGCACAGACAAGTTTCCGACAACGTAGTTGTTGATATACCAGGAACTGCCGGGCTGGTTGCTCGGCGGAGAGATCACAGTCGCGCCGTATTGGATTCCCGGCACCCAATAGCTGTGCTCGAAATCGGGAATGCCCAACGTGGCGTTTTGAATGCCCGTCAAAGGAGTGTAGTCACCACGCAATCCGTTCCGGTTGGAGTCGTCCTCCTGATCACCATAAAGAATAACGGGAACGGGAAACGTCTTTGCAGCGGGCTTTGGCGGGGCATCGGGAGGTGGCTGCTGCTGGGCAGGTTCCTCCTGCGCCCGCAACGACGATGCTCCCAGTGAAAGAGCAAAAGCTAGAAAAGCAGATGCGAAAGTAATTTTGCTGTAATTCATAAATCAATCCTTACGGAACTACGATGACGTCGCCGGGCTGTAAAATGATGTTTTGCTCGGGATGCTGCCCCTTCACAACGGCCCTATAGTTGAAAGGCAGCTTCACCGGTTTTCCGTCTTCAACACGGAGAACGTAAATATTCTTTTCGCGGGCAAACTGGGTAAATCCGCCGGAACTGGAAAGTGCTTGCAGAACGGTCATGTTCGGCAGGAGAGGAAGAGCGCCGGAGTGAGCTACTTCACCGGTGACGAAGACCCTGCGGCTATTGATCTGGGTGACGGTCACGGTAACTTGAGGGTTGGTGAGGAACTTGGTGAGACCTTCGCGAATGGTCCCCGCCAACTGCATGGCCGTGAGGCCGGCCGCCTGCACGTCGTTCAGGAGAGGCAAAGAGATTTTGCCATCAGGACGAACCGGAATTATCCGCGTGATCTCCGGTTCTTTCCAGACATCAATTTGTACGACGTCCTGCGGGCCTATTTTGTAATCATCACCCACGACAGCAGGTGGAACCGAAGCCTCGGCCTTGGGCGTGGTCTTCTGAATGGAACCCGAGTTCGGCGATTGCGCCGCGGTTTTTCGTGCGGAGGCCAGCGGCAGCAGCAGAAGGCCGGCGAGCATTAGACATAGTCTGCGATCCATTTTTTCCTCTCCCCTCAGTTCTCACGATCTCCGTGGAAGGCCCCGATTTGTTTAATCTTATATAGCAGAGATTTGTAACTAATCTGCAATTCCTGGGCAGCGCGCTTGCGGTTCCAGCGCGTGCGTTCCAACGCGTGCATGATCATTTCACGCTCTGCTTGCCGGGAGGCGGCGCGCGAAACGGTTTTCAGCGACGGCGCAGGCCCGCTTGGGGCCGGAAGAGGTTTCGCCTTCCAACCCAATTGAAGTTCCTGCAGTACCGTCTGGACGTCACCGAACGTGGCAACTCTCAGGGCGAAATTGTCGAATTCGCGAATATTGCCCGGCCAATGGTAGTTCGCAAGAATGTCAATCGCCTTCTTGCTGAGCGGAGCGACCCTGGTCTGAGAGCTGCTGGAATGTTTTACCAGAAAGTACTTCAATAGAGAAGCAAAGTCTTCTTTCCTCTCGCGGAGAGGAGGGAGGCGCAGGCAAGCGCCATTGATGCGGAAATAGAGCTCGCGCCGAAAGCGTCCACTCTCGACGTCTTCATCGAGGCTTCTAGTCGATGACGAGATGAAACGCGTACAGCGGTGCCCGTTCTGCAAGGCCGATTCACTATCAGATAGTTGAGAGAACAAAGCGCGTTGCCCCGCGAGATCAAGTTCCTGCACGTTGTCGAGATACAGTGTTCCACCGACAGGATGAGCGGCCAGGTCCCTCGTGGCTTCTAAAACCTGGGATGAGAGGCGCTCAGGATCAAGGACGGTACAGTTGATTTTCCGGAATGGCGCGTCACTGGCCCTCGAGAGACTGTGAATCAGGCGAGCATAGGTGTCTTTGCCGGTGCCGCTTTCGCCCACGATCAAAACGGATAAATTCGTGCGTATTTCGGACGCCATGGCGTTCAGTGCCTTCATGGGCGTTCCGGAACCGTAGACGATATCAGTGCCAGCGGCGCTGACCGCGACATCCAAAAGATTGTTAGAGTGCTGATCCATTAGTTGAAATTTAGAGTGCCAGCTCAGGTGTTGGCTTCCCCCGGAGTCTGGCATACCGATACTGGTTCATAAGGCAGGGGTGCAAGTACCTCGCCAGACATAAGGATGCTGGCCAGCGAGCCCGAAGCAAGTGTAAATAGCTTATTTAAAATGACTTACAAGAATCATAAGCATCTTTGGAGTGCTAGGACTAAGCCAGCGATGTCCCCGAAAAGTTCCACGAAGTGGTATTTCTTGTCCTTTTTTTGGTATTCCCCGCTGGCGCGTAAGGAAGCCCACAAAAGGATTTGTCCGAAGCACTTACGCAGGGCTAAAGGGTCTGCCTTAAATCCGTCAAAGTTTGAGGCTGGAGCAGGATCGATCTTTGTCAAAGGCTCTGTCCGAGTGGGTGACGAGTGTCCGAAAACCGGAGGCACGATGTCGCCGGGAGCAAACGCTAGAGCGACAGTGTGAATGGTACTAAAGCGTCCATCTGTCTTGCCTTGTTCGTAGTTTGGGAGTACCGACACGCCTGTCCACCGCCCTGCGGTTCAGCAATGAACCAGCTCACAAAGAAAGGTTAGTTGAGTATGGTGAATTCCTGGCAAATCGGGTCCTTGCCAAATGACGGTGACTTTCATCGGTGCACGCTATTTCTGTTTCGCAGTCCGGGATGGAATCTCCTGTACCGCGCTTTCTGGCTCAACGGACTGATGGTAGATCTGGACGATTTCCCCAGCCGTCTTCCAGACCCAACACTTATTGTAGAAACGGCGCTGGGGGTTCAGAGCGAGTAACCATCGCAGAGTTCGAACGGAGAGGAAACGCACAACCAGATTCGGAATGCTAATGAATTGGCGAGGAATCCCGAGAATCGCGGGACGTGTACCGTGTTCGAGAACGAGAGCACGCCCATAGGCAAACCACCAGGCGAGAAAATATTTCTTATTGAGGCGTTCCTTTGATACCGGGTGGTGGACCACGGCGGAAGGCTCATAGCGCAAGTGCTCACCGCCAGCCATCAAGCGACCGCCCAATTCGGTATCTTCATTGCCGATGAGACTATCGCCGCAGCGGCCAAGATCAGTGCGAAAGCCCCCATATTTATCGAACACGCTTTTGCGGAAGGCCATGTTCGTGCCGTAGGGAGCTTTTTTCAGCTCGCCGGGCACGTCCCCAAGATCGAAGAGGGCGAGTACGCCTCCCGAATCCATAAGGCCGCCGAGCGTGAGCCAACGAGGCGGTTTGAAATCCTGAGGAGGCAGAATACGGCCGCCAGCACCAGCCCATTCCCCGCCGTGCAGGGACGCTGTGAGATTTTGCAGCCACGCCGGCTCGACGATTACATCATCATCCATAAAGGCGATGATTTCTCCGCGCGCTTCGCGGATGCCCGCGTTACGCGCGTTGGACAGACCTTGCCGGGGCTCGAAGAGATAGCGAAAACGCCCTGTAGGATTTTTTCGACTGAAGTTTTCCACGACTTCACGCGTCTGGTCGGTGGAATTATTATCGACGACGATGACTTCCCATTCCACCGAAGGTGGCACGACTTGGGCAGCCACGCTTTTCAATGCTGCGGGCAGGCTGCGACAGCGGTTATAGGTAGAAAGAATGACAGAGATCTGAATCGTCATACGTTGAGACGTTTCGTTGCGAATTTCACAGCAAAATCACTTTCAGACGAGATGAAGCCGGCGAAGCACAGGTCCCACAAGGCGCTTGGCCAGGACCGGCTGCAATATCACAGCACGAATTGTGGAGACCATGCCTTTAAAAAAGTGTTTCTGCTTCCAATAGAGACGCGCAGCCGTAAAATTCAGATCGGCAATTTGATTGCGGCCCACGAATTTCCAATTCGAGTGCAGCGCTTCTTCCGTGGCTTTGAGTGCCACGGACGCTTCCCCTGCCATGGACATGGACTGTATCCACCTCTGGTAGTCCGATGCCAGATCAGCCTGTTGGGAAGCTTCGGAAACTCCCAGCCGGAGCAGCAATTCGGGAGTGATCTCCTGGACCGAGTTCAGTGGGTCGGGGTTCCCGGACTTTCTGGATGAGGCGGATACCTGCGCCGCCAACTTGCAAAATGTCTGTTGCTTGCGTTTGCTCAGAGATACTTGTGAACCGTGCACACGATACTTTACGACGATTTGTGGGAGGTTGGCGCATTGCGTCTGCTCGGAAATTCGCAAGCACAGATCGTAGTCGTGGCTGGCAGTAAAGACCGGCCGATAACCGCCAACACGCCGAAAAAGTTCGCGCCGCATCAGCACAGCCGAATGACAGAATGGAAAATGCGTCAGGAGAGCTTCCTTTATCTCCTGATCACTCGCCGAGAAATTCAAAACCCACATGGAGCGGCCCGTGGCGTCAATCCATTCCGCCGCGCCGCCTACCAGTCCGACCAGTGGGTGCTGATCGATGAAATCAACCTCTCCTTGAAGGCGATTCGAAAGAGAGACGTCATCGGCATCCATGACCGCGATGTATTTTCCTTGAGCGAGAGAACAACCCGCATTCCGTGCTTCTACCAGGCTGCAATTCGGAATTTCGTGAAGCCGGATCCGGCTATCGGTAGCAGCGAAACCAGCGGCAATCTGCTTTGATCTGTCTGTCGATCCAAAATCCAGGACGATCAGTTCAAAACCGGTGAAAGACTGCTTCACGATGCTCTCGATGGCCTCACCGAGATAGTGCTCGAAATTACATACGACAATGACAACGGAAACGAGCGGCGCGCCCATCAGTTCTCAGTTTCCTGCAACTCCGCTCCATTTCAATTGGCGCTTCAAGAAGCGAATGGCAAGTAGCGCAGACGTTCCAGGATTCGCGAGCATCCAAAGTATTTGCCTGCCGATTTGCAAAAACAGATAGGGCCAATCCAAAGACTCGCCCACTGTCTTCAGGCTCTTTTTGAGATACTGCCAGAAGCCAGGACCGCGGAAACGGACCGCCTCCTCGGCGAGAGTGCGGTAGTTCGTCAGCTTGTTCGACCGCTTGAGCTTTATCCGCGGCACTCCAAACGCTCCATCAAAAAGATTGTTAAGCCTGCGTGAGTTGATGACGCGGAGAAGGCCGAGATCACCTTCCGGCTCGAGGCTGGTCGCGTGCCGGATGGAGATTCCGGGCGAAGCAAATGTTTGAGCGTCTTCATTTCCACCCACTTACGGATGTAGCCGACATTGGGACGGACGTCAGCGCGGCGTTCGAATACAGATTTTGGCATAGCGCGATAGGCTTTCGAAGTGCCAACAAAGGGCTTGCCGAGCGCAAGAGCTTCAATGGTCTTGATGGAGATACCCGTCCCGGAAACCATTGTAGCAGAAACGCATCGCGCGGCGCGTTCTCCTGCAGCCATCAAGCCAACCACCAAACTCGGTGTCTTCATTGCCGATCAGACTGTTTCCACAGCAGCCAAGATCGGGACGAAAGCCGTTCCTCGCACATGTTCACCATTCCAGCCCCGCGCGGGGCACCGGATTAGACTGTCTCCGCCGCACCCCGCGGCTCCGGCAGTCTAATCCCTGTTGGGGGTGAACTCGACCTCAAAACCGTAGCTAAGTGCTCTCATTCGGAATTACGGTGACGTATTAGATGGGCGTTAAGCCGCGGGAGCGAACCGCGTGTTTTCGATTTTCGCCAGGAGTGCGGCTAGCTGTTTGCGAGTGAAGGTCCATTGAAAGGGAGAAGCAGTTTCCTCGTACCGCCGCTGAAAGGCTAGCAGCCGGTGTTCGAGTTCGTTGAGAGATTTGAAGTCATTGGGTGTGAGTACCTTCCTCTGGACAATGGAGAAGTAAATTTCAATCTGATTGAGCCAACTGGCATGGACGGGGGTGTGTACGAGGAGCACGTTGGGCCATTGAGAGCGCAGGCGGTCAACCGCCCTTTGGCCGCGATGGGCGGAGCAGTTGTCCATGATCCAGAAAACGCGCCGTGCTGACTTGTAGGGCTCTCGGCTCATGACTTCCTCAATGAGGCGATCGACCGGCGCAATGCCGCTTTCTTTTCGCAGCGACCGAACACCTTGGCCCGATGTACGTCCACGCGGCCAGATAAGTCCAAGCGCCTTCACGGAAATATTCGTGTTCGACTCTGGTGGAACGACCTGGCGCGGGCGCCAGCGTAGGTTGCTTGCGGCGACGGGCTTGAATACTGCTTTTTTCGTCTGCCGAGATGACGAACTCACGCGGATTTAGAGGGTGTCCCTGCCAAACGCGATCGTACAGATCGAGGATGTGCCTGGCCTTGGCCGCGAAATCTGAATCGCGTGGGAAGATCCAACTGCGATGTCGCCAAGGGCGGAGCGCATCGGCGCTGAGCCAGCGCCACAAGGTGGCCCCGCTAATTTCCGCTACCAACCCCTGGGTGATCACTTCGCGCCGAATCTCGGAAAGAGAAAGTCGCGACAGCGGCAGCTGCAAGCGATGCGGCAGTTCACAGGCGAGTGCCTTAACTTGGACGACGACGCTGGGGGGAAAAGTAGGCGGGTCGGCCGCCCCGAGGCTGCGCCTCGAGGCCGGGAAGCCGCGCGAGGGCAAATCGCTTGCGCCACTTGCTAACGATCTGGCGCGGAGTGTCCAGGCGAGCAGCGATGACGTCGTTGGAGAGCCCTTCGGCCGCAAGCAGCACGATCTTGGCTCGGACCACCTCGCAATACGGTGACGTATACTGGCACACCTGAGTCTCCAGCAAGATGCGCTCCTCCCTGGAGAGAACTATCGAGTATGGGCTTCTTCTCGGCATAATCGAGTAATCTCGTGAATGCCGAGCCTACCAAAACTTAGTAGCGCAAAGCCACTTAATATGTCATCGTATCTATGAAAAGCAGTACTTAGCAATCCCCTCTCCCAATTCCATTTCCGCTAAAGTCAAACATGTTCTGGTAGGACTTTCTTTTCGGAACCTACGGACGCGGCCGGCGGCGCGCCGTTTCCCTTCACCTGAGCCTTCCAAACCAGCCAGGACGCTTTGCCGCTGGCATACAGGTCGTCTAGGTCTTGCTTGTCCTTAAACGTGTCCATGGCCGCGAAGAAACCGTCATACCGATAGGTTACGAGTTGCTTCTCCTGGATCAGCCGCTGAAATGGCTCGCGCACCAGTTCTTCGCCTTCCCGGATGTAATCGAAAATCTCTTGACGGAAAACAAAAAAGCCGCCGTTGACACGCATGTCCGCATAGGTCATCTCGCGCATTTCCTGCACCAGCCCGTCGCCATCGGCGGAAACGACGTGGTAGCTGAGGTTCGGGCGCACGCTCAAGAAGCTGGCGACCTTATTCTGCTTTTTAGCGAACGCAATCAAATCAGGGAGATGGAGGTCGGTCAGGCCATCGGCGTAGCTCGCCAAGAACATTTCGTCCCCGGCGACGTATTTCTTGACAGCTGCAAGCCGTTGGCCGATGCTTGACGTCAAACCCGTATCCGCGAAGGTAATCTTCCAGTCCACGATGTCGGAGTGGTGGAGATCCAACTGCTTGCCGCCCAGAGACAGGGTGAAGTCGTTGCTGACGTACTCGTTGTATTTGAGAAAGTACTCCTTCACGGCATCGGCACGATACCCGAGGCACAAAACGAAATCCTTGTGGCCGAAATGCGCGTAGTACTTCATCACGTGCCAGAGGATTGGACGGTAGCCGAGTGGCACCAGCGGCTTGGGGATGCTGTCGGCATTTTCGCGAAGCCGCATCCCTAATCCGCCGCAGAAGATGACAACTTTCATGGCAACTCCTTTTGTCGTTCCATCCCGCGACGGATGGATCCCTCGCGGCACGATCCCTACGCAAACACCTGCACCTGCGGGATGGGCACGACAAACCGGCCGCCCCATTCCCGGATGAAAGAGTTCTGTTCGATGATCTCGTTTTTCAAGTTCCACGGAAGAATCAACAAATAGTCCGGGCGCGTCTCGCGAATCCGCTCCGGCGGAAAAATAGGAATATGCGTGCCCGGAAGAAACTTACCCTGCTTGTGCGGATTGCGGTCCACCGTGTAGTCGAGGAAGTCAGTGCGAATTCCGCAATAATTCAGCAGGGTATTGCCTTTCCCCGGCGCGCCGTACCCGGCGACGGTCTTGCCATCACGCCGCGCCCCGATCAGGAAATCCAGCAGCTTCCGCTTGGTTTCCTTGACTTGGTCGGAGAACGCGGAATAAATGTCGAGCCGGTTGATGCCGGCGGCGCATTCCCTGGCGCGTAGTTCCTCGAAACGCTGTGTCACCGGCTTCGTCGTGTCCTGCGCGTGCCTGCCATAGATACGTAGCGATCCGCCGTGCGTGGTCAGCTCCTCCACGTCGAACAGCGCGATCCCGTGAGCCGCGAAAATGTGTTCAGCCGTCCACAACGAGAAGTACGAGAAATGTTCATGATAGATGGTATCGAACTGGTTCTCCTGCATCAGGCGGGCCAAGTGCGGAAATTCCATGGTGATCACGCCCTGCGGCTTGAGCAGAATCTTCATTCCGGCCACAAAGCTGTTGAGGTCCGGCACCTGCGCCAGCACGTTGTTGCCGAGTAGAAAGTCGGCCATTCGCCCCTGAGATGCCAGCTCCCGCGCCGTCTCCCGCCCGAAGAACTTCACCAGCGTCGGCACGCCCGTTTTCACTGCGACCTCGGCTACATTGGCCGCGGGCTCAATGCCCAGAGAGGGTATGCCCTTCTGAACGAAGTACTGAAGCAGGTAGCCGTCATTGCTGGCCAGCTCCACGACGAAGCTCTCTTTGTTCAAGCCGAACCGTTCCACCATCTGATGGGTGTAGTTCTCGGCGTGTTTCAGCCAGCTATCTGAGTAGGAAGAGAAATAAGCGTAGTTGGTGAAAATGTTCTCGGGGCTCACATACTCTTCCAGCTGTACCAGAAAGCACTTCTCGCAGACCCAGACGTGCAGCGGGTAGAACGGTTCCATCTGGTTGAGCTGGTCGCCGCGAAGATAACTCTCGCACAGCGGCGACATCCCCAGATTGACAAACGTTAGCTCGAGAGGTGTCTTGCAGAATCGGCAGCAGGCTTGTTTGGCAGCATTCACAGGTGAACTTCCCTAAACCGGATGCACCTCGTCTAATAGACCATTTTGTACCAGCAGTTGTGCGGCTACTTGGATCGCCGCAAACTTCAACCCCGAGCGTTCGGCGATGTCCAGAAGGGAATGCTCGCCGTCGGACAAATTGAGCGTCCAGATCATGGCCATTCCCGGATCTTCAGCATCTTCCAGGGAGCCAATTGCGCGGTAAATGCCACGTTTGCCAAGCTGCGGCTCGCATTTTGGCTGCAGATTCACGTAGCGGCGATTGTTTTCCAGCAGATCAAACGCCGCGAGGCAAGTGGCAGACGCTTCCGCCAACGATTCCGGAGAGACAAACTCCAGATTGTCGGCCGAGGTGTGGTACTCCGGAAACTGGCCGTAAGGAGCGCGAGAAAGCCTGCCGACTGGCAGGTTAAATCCCGGCGAGCAGAACTGCCGTTCGTCGGATCCATGCGGCGAGAAGTCCGTCACGCGGTATTCGCAACCCGAATCGCGAAGAACATAGGCGACAGCACGGTCAATGTCGGCGTTTCCGCGCCGGCTCTTTTTGTAGGAGAGCAGCGAGCGGTCGCCGATGCCGGACAGCACTAGGCCATGCCGGATGCGGCTCGTTGCGGCTTCGTTGCGGGCCAGCCAGGTGATCGCACCGATCGTGCCGGGAATAAAGAGGAAGCGGTACGTGAATCGCCTGGGCCGGGAACTGATGTGTTGCGCTACGGCGGTGGCGACCACGACGCCCGACAGGTTGTCGTTGCACAGTGACGGGTGGCAAGCGTGACAGGAGACAAGTATTTCGTCTGCAGTCGCTCCGGGAACGCACAGCTCGCCGTAGGAAAGATGGCCCGGCTCGAGTGTCGAGTCGATAACCACTTCGTATTCGCCGTCTCGCAAGCTTTCCAGTTGCCGCTGGGTGACGCAGAATCCCCAATTCTCCTGAAAGTAGCTCGTGCGATATGGGATCCAGTCCGGTCTGTCGGCAAGCGCGTGTAGATGCGAGCGCAGTTCCGAAAACGGCATACGTCGATTCACCGGAACGCTGTAGCTGACGACGTGGAGATTCGATGCCCTGAAGTCCACGACACGTTTGCCAGATGCATCCTTGACATAGGCGTCGCGGATATTCCATTCCGACGGCACTGTCCAATCGAATATCGTCATCCCGCTAGGCACTTCTTCGATGTGCAGCGGAATCTCCTGTTGAATGCGCCGCAGAGTCTGGCGCATTCCGTTACCCGTGATGCTTCGACAAATGGGATACAGCTCTTCGATCAGGCGATACATGTTCTCGCCCGTGCCCATCCGTGCCGTCGCCGATTGCGTCGCGTAGGTCATTCGAGTTCGTAAGCTAGTTCCCTCATCCCTGTGTAACCACAGCTTCACGAGGCGCTTGCCAACGCAGCGTGGCGTCCAGCCGCCCGCTGGCCAGTAAGCCGCGGATGTGGTCAATGCGCATGTAACGCGGGCCTTCAAAATCTTCGAGGCGCAATCCTACCTGGCGATAGGTCTCGTACAGTTCCTGTGCTCCGCGCCGCGCCGTCCACCGCGGTCGGAACTCGGGCACCTCACGCACGACACGGCCAAAATCGACGCGGTAGCATCGCTTGTCTGGGCCTCCATCGGCGGCGTATTCAATCGAGCAGCCCGGAACCGTCTCTTTCACAATCTCTGCCAGATCGCGAATCCGATAGTTCTCCTCCTGGCGGCCGATGTTGAACGCTCGGTTGTGTACTGTCTCCCGAGGAGCATGCAGCACGGCAAGAAAAGCGCAAGAGATGTCTTCAATGTGCACCAACGGGCGCCAGGGCGTACCATCACTCTTGATGTAGACGCGGCCTGTACACACCGCCCAGGCAACCAGATTATTGAGCACCAGATCAAAACGTAGCCGTGGCGACATACCATAAGCCGTCGCGTTCCGGAGATAAATTGGGGAGAAATTGTCGTTTGCCAGCTTGGCCACTTCCTGCTCGACTAAAACTTTTGAGTGTCCGTATGGGGTCACCGGATTGAAAGCCGCGGTCTCGTCGAGAAGGTGGTCTCCCCCTGCCCCGTAAGTGCTGCAGGACGAAGAGAAGACAAATCGCTTTACGCCGGAGCTTCGTGCGGCTTCGGCCAATCTTACCGAAGCGCGAAAATTGATTTCATACGTCAATTCCGGGTTCAAATTGCCGAGCGGATCGTTGGACAGGGCCGCCAGGTGAACGACGGCGTCGAATCCATCGAGGTCAGCAGGGGTGACGTCCCGGAGATCCTTTCGCAGCTCGGGAAACTTCTCGGGCTCTTTGCCGAAGGTGCACTGCCCATACAGATCCGTGTCCAGGCCCACAACTTCGTGGCCTGCCTCCTGGAGCAGAGGCGCCAATACGGTTCCGATGTAACCGAGGTGCCCGGTGACCAATATTTTCAATGGCTTAAGTTCCTCTTTCGAACAGCTAAATGAATCGGGCAATCGGAGTGCCATGACAGGTCATTTCGCCAATCTGTTGTCAGCTATCAGCCTAGGAATCAGCATCTTCCGGAAACGTTCCCGTGGGCAAAGACGAATTGAGGTGTCCGTAGGGAAAAGAGTTGCCCAGTCTTTCTAGTTTGATTCCACTTTTGTCTTCATCTTTTGTTCGCTGCAGGGGTACGGGCGAATACGATCAGCCGCAAACCTCTTGCGCGGAAACGGAAACAAGATTTTTCCGGGTTACCAAAACCGTTTCCGGTAAAATCGAGATGAGCGTGTCAATCGAGCGAGGGCACCACGAATCTCACTAATCAAAAGGTGTTGGTCACAGGCGCGAGCGGATTCATTGGTTTTCACTTGTGCCGGCGGTTAAGTGCCTGCGGTGCAAAGGTGCATGCCGTTTCCAGGAGACCACCTGCTAATCGGTCCGAGGATTTGCATTGGTGGCCAGGAGACGTCGCCAATATTGACATCGTTCGCAACCTTTTCCGGAACATCCGGCCCGATGTCATCTATCACTTAGCCAGCCACGTGATGGGTGCTCCCGGGCTAGAGCATGTTCTGCCCACATTTCACGGCAATCTGCAAACCTCCGTGAATCTGCTCACCGCCGCAGCAGAGATCGGCTGTCGCAGGCTGGTGTTAACAGGGTCATTGGCCGAGCCGGAATTGGCAAAAGGAGAAGCATTCCCTAGCGCGCCGTATGCCGCTGCAAAATGGGCCAGCAGCGCTTATGGGCGCATGTTTCACGCGCTCTATCAGGTGCCCGTAGTTCTAGCGCGAGTATTCATGGTATACGGGCCTGCCCAGAAGGATCTCAGCAAGCTCATTCCCTATGCCACCCTTTCACTTCTTCAAAAAAAGAGCCCCAAAGTTTCAAGCGGAGAGCGGCTGGTGGATTGGATCTATGTTAGTGATGTTGTCGAAGGCTATCTCACATTGGTCGAAGCCGACAACATCGAAGGCTCTACCATTGAACTTGGATCGGGAAAACTCATATCCATCCGCGAGATCGTTGGGCACCTTGCAGATATTGTGGATTCTGGGGTCGCCGCGACATTCGGCGCCCTGCCGGATCGCCCCATGGAGCCAGTGCGCGTTGCTAACATCGCTCAGACGTACGAGCGGATCGGATGGAAACCTGCAACTCCTCTCGCGATTGGCCTTCAGGCTACGGTAGACTGGTACAGAAAGAATCTTAACGAATTGATCGGAACCGATCGTGACTAGCGATTGTCGGATTCTCTAGGAGAGATAGCGTGAAACACATTTCGATCTTAGGTGCGGGAATATCGGGCCTTAGCACTTCTTTTCACGCGGGGCACGACCGATGTCTCATCTACGAGGCGAAACCGCAGTACGGTGGCCATATTTTCAGTTTCGTCCGTGAAGGTTTTACCTGGGACGATGGTCCGCACGTATTGTTTACCGATAATGAGTACGTCAAACAGCTGTTCGCGGATGGAGTGGACGGTGACTATGAGGAAAAAGCACCCGAAGTCATCAATTATTATCAGGGGCACTGGATTGATCATCCGGCTCAATCCAATCTTTACCAAATTCCAGAGCCGCTTCGCACCCAATGCTTAGAAAGTTTCTTGGAGGCCCGCTCGCAGGAGCTTACACCACCAGCGACTTATGAGGAATGGTTGAATCAAGCTTTCGGCAAGGTTTTCGCAAGAACATTTCCAGCCGCTTATACACGAAAATATTGGGCCACCGATCCCGCCAATTTGGGCATCGACTGGATCGGCGAGCGAATTTATTATCCCAGTGTCGACGACGTCAAAGAAGGATACAAAGGGCCCCTGGGCAAGTCGACGTACTGGGTAAAGCGGTTTCGCTATCCTTCGCGCGGAGGATTTCTCTCCTTCCTGCGCAAAATTGCAGCGGGAGCACGAATTGAATACGGCAAGAATCTAAGCCACATTCATTTTGGCAAACGTCGAATGCAGTTTGCCGATGGATCTGGTGCCGAATATCAGACATTGGTCTCAACATTGCCGTTGCCCGTTCTTATTCGGTGCTCGGAGGACGCGCCCGACACTGTGCGTGATGCTGCCGAGCAGCTCAAGACCACGCGCTTCTGGCTTTTTGACATTACTGCGCGGCACCCATCAATGCTCAAGCACCAGTGGGCTTATGTCTATGACGAAAACAAAGTAACTACCAGAATTTCGATCACAGAGAATTTTTCTCCTCACAATTCGCCGCCGGGATGCACGGGCATGTCCATTGAAGTATGCGGTTCTGATTATATGGAGTTGCCTTCGGACAAGGATGCGTTGGCGCAGAAGGTCAAGGATGAGTTGGTTGCTATGAGCTTATTGGAAAGCATCGATGCAGTGACTTCAACTCACATTCGTTACGTTCCTTATGGGCAGGTGATTTACGATCACGATCGCAAGGGAGCGCTGCAGATCGTGAACGCATTCCTGGATAGCGCTGGGGTGGTGCGGGTCGGGCGATATGCAGAGTGGAAGTATGCAATGACTCACGATTGCGTTTTGAAGGCGAAACATGAAGCCGCAAAACTCTAAGCCGTAGGTGAGTTAGCACCACCTCTACAGTTAGGGGTTCTCTGTTTCGGTTGCCCGGCAGCGCAGGAGTCTAAATGGTCGTGCAGCTGCGATATCCTTGTTGCTCCAGCCAGATTGCGGCTCGAGTCTTCTTCTGGGTTGTAGAATTTGTCGCACCGTGTGGAGAGTAGCCATCAGGTGAACATTACCGTCATTTTGTGTACGTATAACCGTTGCCGGGGGTTGGCGAAGGCGCTGGATAGTGTCTCAGCCTCAAAGCTCCCGGACTCGGTGGAGTGGGAAGTTGTGGTGGTGGACAACAATTCGCGCGATCAGACGCGCGAGGTGGTGGAGCAGTTCTGCGGCCGGAACCCCGGTCGCTTCCGTTACCTGTTTGAACCACAGCAGGGCAAATCGTATGCTCTCAACGCCGGGATTCGCGAGGCGCGAGGCGACGTCTTGGCCTTTATGGATGACGACGTGACGGTGGGGTCCACATGGCTACAGAATCTGACTGCGACCCTGCACGACAGCAAATGGGTCGGCGCTGGAGGGCCCATTGTATTGCAGTGGCCATCTTCGGTTCCCAGCTGGCTATCGATAGACGGTCCGCACCCACGCCATGGATTCCCCGGTTTTGACCTTGGGCCCGAGGCCAAAGAGTTTCCCTGTCCTCCAATCGGCACCAATATGGCCTTTCGAAAGTCGGTGTTTGAACGATATGGCGGGTTCCGCACCGATCTGGGACCGAGCCCAAGCCGTGATATCCCGCTCACTAGGGAGGACACCGAGTTCGGCCGGCGGTTGATTTCCGCGGGGGAGCATCTCCGCTATGAACCGTCAGCAGTCGTGTATCATCCGTTGCCAGAGGCTAAGATCAACAAGGAGTACCTGCTCGGACGGGCGTTCGACAAGGGCCGCGCCGACGCGTGGGAATCCCAGATTGCACGTGTGCGCCTAGTTTGCAGTTTGGCGGCTTGGACGCTGCGCTGGATGATGTCGGGCAAGCCGCCCGTAAGGTTTTGCCGCAAACTCACTGTCTGGGAGAAGGCTGGGACAGTCGTAGAATTGCACCGCCAGTCGTACGAGGCAAAGAAAAAGAGAGCATTGAAGGCCGAAGCAATAAAACTAGACAGTGTGCATCTAGGCCTCAAAGCTGGGGAGTGGGTCGAAGTTCGGACACGGGAGGAGATCCTAGCAACCCTCGACGAACGCGGCCGCCTAGGAAACTTGCCGTTTATGCCGGAGATGCTGCAATACTGTGGCAAACAGTTCCGGGTATTTAGGCGTGCTGATAAGACTTGCGACAATATCGAGAATTGGAGTATTCGCCGGATGACGAACGCCGTACACCTTGAAGGTGTTCGGTGTGATGGGGAGGGACATGGCGGATGCCAGGCCAGCTGCATGATTTTTTGGAAGGAGGCTTGGCTCAAGCGCGCCACAAAGAACGTGGTGTCTTCAGAAAGCTTGCAATCAGAAGGTAATCTCCCAGCGGGAGATAGTGGACTGTGTACCGTGGCGAGCATCCTGGGTGCGAGTTCGCGGACGGACTGGAAGGGAGAGACGCTCTATTCCTGCCAGGCCACGGAGTTGCTGACTTTCACTTCCTACATGCGGTCATGGGATCCACGGCAGTACATTCGCGACTTGCGTTCTGGCAATCTCGCCACTGGCCTTGCGAAAGATTCACGATCGCATCGAGCACTCGAAGTGGTGCTCGGTATTCTGAGGATCCTCCGTTCTGTGACATTTAGCCTCTTCAATACAATCCAGGAGAAGCGCCATCGGCGACCTACCTATCCGTTCCTCGGCGGCTCTGCAAAGAAGACCCCCATGGAGCTGCTCAATCTTCAGCCCGGGGAACTCGTGCAAATACGAAGCAGAGAGGAAATCATAGCGACCTTGGACAAGCAGGATCGCAACCGCGGCTTGCTGTTTGATGGCGCAATGCTTACATACTGCGGCGGCATCTACAGGGTTCTGCGAAGAGTGCACCGGATCGTGGACGAGAAGACCGGCAAAATGATGGATATGAAGTATCCCTGCATTGCTCTTGAAGGAGTGACATGCCGGTGGGACTACCACCGCTTGTGTCCAAGGGATACCTGCACCCCCTATTGGCGAGAAAGCTGGCTCAAGCGAGCGGTTGATACTTCGGCGTCACTACCTGCGGGGCAAATTGCTGAGGTTTGCGAAAAATCCTAAGGGAGAAACTGGACCAGCGGGAGTTCACTGCGAGAGCTTCCCGAACCCCCGCGCATTCCCACTAAATCATTCTATCCGTAGGGGTTAAGGCTCTTTTCAGCTTCAGATTCTCCAGGTTCAGGTCCGCTAGCAGAAGTTTCAACCGCTCATTCGCCTGCCGCAGATCCTTCATCTCGTTGCCTTTCGCCTCCCGCTAGGCATTACCGCGCAAGCGCCCCTTGCCCGCTTTCCATGAAGTCTTTGAGCCGCTTGTAGTAACCGCCATTTGCAGGCTGGCCCCCCCGGGGCAGAAAAAAGTACCAGCGGAGAATTTTGAGCGAGTACGCGAACTACCTGGGCCCGCCTTTAAAGCCGAGCGTTTCCGCCAGCTGAACAAGCTTCCGAGGTGTTAGGTCACGCGCTTTGTTCTTCCAGTACGCACCGCTTGAAGTGGGAATAGCTATCTGGTTATCAGGAAGTCTCCTGCACGCATAGATGTCGTGGTACTTGTGCCAGGCGCTAGCAGAAAAATACACCATGGTGAGTTCCGGTATCCGGCGAATCTGATCGCAAACCCACGCCGGATTAGAAAGAGAAATCCCGTAGTCTTCAGAGCGCGCATAGTTTGCATAACCCATTCCTTTGCGTTCGTACGAGTGACAGACCAAAGGGTCGCGCCAATGCGGCAACCCGTAATTGTAAGAGCGGTCAATCCCCTTGATCCGATAGTAGACCAAAAGCCCATGCGCGCTAAACACCAGCAGCCCATCCTCCCTAAGACTGGAGGCAAATAGGTTCAGAAAGCTGTTCCAGCGAGCACCGGGCAAATGGGTGAATAGCGAGCCAACCCAGATCAAATCAAATGCTCTGCCCTGAAGGCCAATCTGAGTGGGATCGTTGTGCGAATACACCGGAACCGCCCCGAATCTGGAGGCGCAGAAATCGACTCCATCCTTCAACAGGTCACAAGCTGTGATTTCGGCGTGTGGGAAGGCCAGATTAAGGTATCGCATGACTCGTCCATGACCACACGGAAAATCCAGAATCCGTGTTACGTCACGTGCGCGCTTTCCTGCAGCTGCCATGCAATGAGAGATGCACTCAATCGCAGACCGCCCAACGAACCAGTAGTACCAATCACCGCCATCTTTGTGACTCGCATACATCTCATCATTGGGAGAAACGTCGCGAATCAATTCGTCTTCGTGTATAACTATGTCATCCGGGATTTGCATTTTGCTCCCATGAAGATTTCCAGTTTGGCATCCTCAGGCGGAAAATCATATATCACGCAACCGCAACATCGCACCCCAGACGCCAAAGCGCCATCTGGCTGCCAGGTGTGCGCCTTCGGGACGGAGTCAATGAGAGTGCAGGGTGCTCCGCTTTTGAAATGGCCGTCGCGAGAGCTAAGATCAGCGATGTCATCAGTGCGCCTGAAACCGGGATGCTGCCCGTCGGAAACCTCTTCCTGAAATACTTCACCGGAAGCTTCACAGAACCGGGCGTTACGGACCGTTCCAATCCCGCCGCAGGTGGCGGAGCGTTTGCGCCCATTTTCGTTTCCGGAGGTAACGCGTGGCTCCAAAGGTGGCCTATTGCGACCAATCGTCGGTGCGAGACAGAGCAACATACCGGTCGGTCCACGTACCCATGGAACATCTGATCGACGTTTGAGCGGCCGAACTGACTTCGTCACAAATCTCGGCCGGCTTTGGCCCGACCGAGTACGAAGTCTCGCGCGGTGAAGCGAAGACAGCAAGCGAACAATGTCCGCGCATCAAAGCCAGGGGATTCAGACCGCGTTGTCGCCGGTAAATACAGTTGCCGTGGCAGATTGATTTGGTCCCCATCCACCAGTAAGAATGGCTATGGTGTTAACAAAGTTTGGGCCAGCGGCTGGGCCGACGCCTCCAACGAATCCCGGAGTCGTTTGAACGTTTGACCAGTCGAGTCCTTTGGTCCCTCCGTTAATCTACCTGCCCCTTGAGAAATGGGATTTTCCTTGGCAGGGAACTTAATACTGTAACTATTTGCGTGGGCTAGAGTCGTCAATAGTGAAACCAGAATTAAAAGTCGCCTGATCATGGTTTAAGGCGATAACGGCGGTAGCGTATTCATCATTGCAATCCAAGAGCATGAAGTTCCTTGCAACCGCCGCTCCTGTTGATTGTATAAATGGACTATCCGAGATCGGGTAGCGGCCTGGGTTGAAGTTACGGCTATCAGCCAAGAAGACCGACCAAGCCTGGCAGCTCTGATGACTCGATTGAGCGGACTATCCTGAACGAACCACAAAAATCACGCCTGAAACTGCCCGGGGTGATTACATTTACCTCACTGTCCGGGAAAGACATCATTTACTAATGATGTTTCGCTTGTGTAGAAAGCCGATAGCACTCAGAAATATACCCGAGTATCATCCAGACGTTGAGCTTGCAGGAAAAGCGCCTAGCCGGTCGAGCGGCAACCATCCACCGCACGGTCCACACCGCGAGCCTACGAAAGAAGTACAGCGGGACGCCTGCGATGAACAGTCTTGTGTCGGTTGGAATTCCAAATGACCGGATGTCAGCCCGAGATTTGTCGAGCCACCATGCCAGGAAGTACTTCTTTTGGACCCGGTTCTCTGGCACGCCATGGTAGACGACAGCGGACGGTTCGTAACGCAACTGTTCCCCTGCAGTCAGCAAGCGATGTCCGAACTCGCTGTCTTCGCTTTTTTGCGGATTCTCGCCAGGTTGGGGACCCAAGTCAGTTCGGAAGCCACCATACTTTTCAAACACCCACTTCTGAAACGCCATGTTGGCACCGAATGGCGCCTCGGCCAGAGGTCCCGCCGCGAGGTCAGGAGAGAAGAGTGCAAGAGGTGCAAGCGCGTATCGATTCTGGACGGGGACCCAGGGCGGAGGTGAAAAGGTGTTCTCTGGAAGAATCCGCCCGCCAGCGCCGGCCCATTTGCCGTCGTTAAACGCCGCTGTTAGATTCTGCAGCCATGTCGGCTCAACTACGACGTCGTCATCGATAAATGCGAGCAGATTTCCGCGGGCCTCTCGAACACCAGCGTTAAGGGCGTGTGATTTCCCCGGTTGGGCTTCAAAAAGGTAACGAAAACGCCCAGGGTATTGAAGGCGGAAGCCATTGACCACATCAGGCGTCTGGTCGCTTGAATTATTGTCCACCACCAACACTTCCCAATCGACCGCGTCGGGAAGTGTGGAGTGCGCCACACTGTTAAGTGCCTTCGCCAGGAGCTGACAACGATTAAACGTGCACAAAATTACTGTGATCTTCATGTCGCCTGCAGTGAATCGTCAGCTCTGGGCTGGACTTGGTTCAGAGGGTCGCGCGTGTCGAGGCGTGCCCTTCCCACGCCAAAAACACCTCGGATTGCCCTTCATTAGCGAGCGAGGCGGCGGACAGATCCAGATCGGAAGAATGCTTCCTCCGGCGCCGGCCCACTGAATGTCGTTCAGGGCTGCGGACAAATTCCGTGGCCACATCGGCTTGACGATCACGTCGTCTGTGCTGTCCATCATCCTACTCGGCGTCTATCGATTGGCGGTAGAGTTCCGCGATCTCCCCAGCTGTCATCCAAACCCAACCCTTGCGGTAGAATCTACGTTGCGGTTCCCAGACCAGAATCCATTGCAACATTCTTACTGTCAGCAAAGCTCCCATTTTCAGTATACTGAAGTAGTTTCGTGGGATCCCGCAAATATTGGGTCTCCTCTCCACTTCCCGGACCCCGGCTCGACCGTGATCGAACCAAAACGCGAGGAAATACTCTTTCTTGAGGCGGGTCTCTGGCACCAAGTGGTAGACGACAGCCGAAGGCTCGTAGCGCAAGCGTTCCCCAGCCGCCATCAGCCGGCGACCAAACTCAGTGTCCTCATTCCGAATCTCGCTCCCTGGACATGGGCCGAAGTCGGTACGAAAGTCACCGTGGACCTCAAACATGTACTTTCGAAAAGCCATGTTGGTGCCGAACGGAGGCCGATCGAGTTCACCTGCGTCTTCACCTAAATCGAACAGGGCAAGCATACCTCCTAGGTTGCAGGGGCCCTCCAGTGCCAGCCAGTGGGGAGGCGAGCAGGTCCACTCCGGAAGAATGCGCCCCCCCGTGCCGGCCCACTGATCGTCGTTCAGGGCCGCGGTCAAATTCCGCAGCCATGTCGGCTCGACGATCACGTCGTCATCCATGAAAGCTAGGACGTCGCCTTGAGCTTCCTTAATCCCGGTGTTCAGGGCATACGATTTACCCTGTCGTGGTTCGAGCAGGTAACGAAAGCGGCCGGGATACCGCCGACAGAAGTCCTCCACCACGTCGTGCGTTTGATCGCTCGAATTATTGTCGACTACCAGGACTTCCCAAGCGACTGACTCAGGTAGAATGGAGTCTACGACGCTCGCCAGCGCCTTTGCCAATCTCCGGCACCTGTTGTAGGTGCATAAGATGACCGTGATTTTCATCGTTATGCGCAATTCCTTCTCAATCTACAGCTGCGCCACCTCGAGCTGCATATCGGCGAGCGTCCGTCTCTCCACGGATTTCCAATCAGACGATTTCAGGATTTCAATCGCCGCTTTCAGGGCTCCTGGCCATTCGCCCGCCGCACACATGCTGTGGACCCAGCCCCTGCATCCGATAGCGAGAACTGCCTGCTGCTTAGCTTCGCAGACACCCAATTCCATTGGCGCTGCGGACGTGGCTTCTTCAAACGAGTTCAATGGATCCGGGCTCCCATTTCTGCGTGGCGCCACATACGCCAGGGCGGCAAGGCCGCTGAGAATCTGCTGCTTACGTTTGAGCACCGAAACCTGGTGCGGATGAATCCTGTACTGAGTACCACCTGCTTGAGATTGGGCATCTCGAAGTGCTCCGAGATCCGCAACCATAGGTCGTAGTCCACGGCCGGGGCAAACGCTCCCCGATATCCGCCAGCCCGGACGAAAGCCTCTGTCCGCATAAGAACGCTGGATTGCCAGAATGGATTGTATTTAACGAGGTCTGATTCAATTTCACAATTCCCAACTGGAGGGTGGAGGGTTACCCAAGGTGAATGCAAGAATTTACCAGTGACATCCACCCACTTGACTGCGCCACCGACGACGACTTGTGGATAATTTTCCATGAATTCCACGTCCCAAATCAATCGCTCCGGAAGCGAGATGTCATCGGCGTCCCTAATGGCGATATATTTCCCTTGCGCGTGAAAGCAACCCGCATTTCGAGCTTCAGTCAGACCACAATGCGTTATCCATGCAGCTTGATTCGGCTGTCTTTAGCTGCGTAGCTGGAAACTATCGCTTTCGACTTGTCGGTCGAGCCGAAGTCGACAATGATGAATTCAAATTCGCCAAAGGTTTGGTGCAGGATGCTTTTGATCGCCTTTGCGAGAAAGCGATCAATGTTGCACACCACCATCACGACGAAGCGACGGGCTGTTCACTTTTGTTTGTACGTCTGCAGGAGCGATCAACCAAGTATCACGCGCTTAATCTGAGCCATACTGGACTCGATGTCGAATGCATGACAGGCCCTCACCCGCGCCATCCTGGACATTTGCGCGCGCTCGTGCGGGTGAGTTGCAAGATACGAAATCGCGTCAGCCACCGCGTCCACCGATCCAGGAGGGACAACCAGGCCATCCACTTGATGGGTGATGGCTTCTGCATTTCCACCTACGTCTGTCACAATACATGGCAGGCCACAAGCCATTGCCTCGAGGATCGCAAGCGGCAGTCCTTCGCTGTGTGAAGTGAGCACGAAGGCGGAGCTGGCCTGTAAGTAAGGTCGTACATCCTCCTGGAACCCTTCGAAGAATACGTGACCAGACAGGCCCATTCCCCGGGCTTGCTCCACGAGCTGCGCGCGGAGCGGGCCGTCACCCACTATGACGCACTTACAACAAACGCCATCGCGCACAACGCGGGCGACCGCTTGGATCAAAATGTCGATTCCCTTCTGTTCACTCAGTCTCGCCGCACACACAAGCATGAATTCGTCCGGACGAAGCCGCAGCTTGGCTCTTATCCCAACTCCGTTACTCTCCAAGGGAACGAACTCCGATAGGGAGACGCCGTTGTGAATCACCCTCATCTTCTTTGCAGGAAATCCGAAGTCCCTTACCAGAGAGTTTTCCAGCTCGTGACTCACACAGACTGTTGCGTAAAACAGATTTGCAGCGATTCTGCCCTTCACGTGGCCAAACATTCGCCGCACCACGCGGCGGATCGAACCTGGTTTCGTGGATCCTGGGAGAATAAGGTGCTGGATCGAAAAACGTCTCCGGATGCCAGCCAACCAGGCGCCAACGGATGCGATCCACGGAAAGATCCCATTCCAGCTATATATGAAGACCACAACATCAGGCTGAGCAGCTCGAAAAAGCCGGACCCAGCCCCACACGGAACCTGGCATCCCCTCACGTTTAATCACTCGTACACCCAGGTCCGGACTCAGCCGCTCGCTGTAGCAGTCTGTCCCCATGCAGAGGATCGAGAGCTGCAATCCAGGCTCGCGCATTCTGCGTATCAGGTCGATGAGGTGTCTTTCGGCGCCGCCAAATTCATAAATTCTCGTAACAAATAGGATCTCCTTACGGGCATGGCCAAAGAAGGCTCGGTGTTGTTCGTCCGGCGACAACGAGGCCTCCATCATTTAGCCTTGGGAAAATCGTCGGTATTCATCGACGAATAGAACAACAAGGCAATGAAAGGTGTTGCGAAAACCGGGAGGCCGACGGGAATCAGAAATCGCGAGAGAAGGCGCGACAGCTTATCGAAACGATTGTTGGTCGGCGAATTTGAACCCATTAGGGGGATCCACCACAATTATTTGGAAACTGCTCCTCGCTGCTGATCGCAATGCCTTGCTGACAGGTTCTGCTCATTGCGCCGAGATTTTCAATTTGTAGCTTTATTCTCGCCCGAAAGGATATAGCACTCATTTTGACCCTGGACGCTTGTTCCGGGTCACTTTTGCCCTGATGATAACCGAGATTCCCATGTCCCGCCGCGCAACCCACAGTCTCGCAGGCAAGGAATATCAATGCAAACGATCGCGCATCCTGTAAAAGCGCATACCATCCACTACTGTGATCGGCACGTCACCGGTGTGCTCTTGGAGGAACTGCTCGTATTCCCGAACTCTTTGATTTGTCATTGGAGGCCGCGTCAAGGATACGTCCAGAATACTTACTGGCAAATCCGAAGCCGATTTATCTTGAAACACGACGAGGTCAGATTGCTGAATCGCGTGGAAATCATCTTCAATTGGCGTTCCAGCCGCGGCTCGCCAGGCTAATGTATCCGGCTCGAGCGAAGGTTGTGAGGAAAAAGCGATTGCGATCCTCAGCAAATTGTCGTTCAGGGTAGAGCTATCGGTGGCCAGCAAGACCCGCTTCGCGTTGAAATCAATAGCTTGGGCCACTACCTCTTCGCTTTTGTAGATGCTCTGCCGGTCTGGCCGATGCAGCATCTGCGCACCCGCGGCCACCAAACCGCAAAAGGCGACTATCGCAGCAATCGTTGCAGATTTACGGGAAAACGCATGTGCTTCGGGGAAAATGAGCAATCCGATCAAGTACGGGAGCGCGATGATACCGGAAAACACGAACCGAATCTCCCGATTGCTGCTTGCCAACGCAATAGCGCAATAACCGACCATGATCAGAAGCGGTAAGACATCTCTGCTCCACACAACCTCACGGCGCTTGAACACCAGATACACGGTACCGCCGACTACAAATATGACCGGCAGGAGCAATCCCGGCGATAGTCGAAACTCGTAGCCTAGGAATCGCGACCATGTAACCTTGTAGAAATCCGCGTTGTGTCCAAAGGACGCTGACCAGCCGTATTTCAAAACCGGTAGTCCATAGCGGAGCCAATAGACAGCAGCGGGAAACGAGCATGCCGCAAGCGAGGCCGACGCGGCCAAGGCGCTGCGCAGTCCGCTTTGCCGCATTCTAGTGACAAACAAAGTGGGAATAATAAGTCCCAGAAAATAGAAAAAATTTACCCTGGTTAACGCGCCCGCCGACAGTATTGCCGCCCAGAGGACGCCGCGCACCACACCATCTACGGTAGAGGCGGCCGATGTCTTTGTTTCATACGGAATTAGAAGTATTGCTGCGAAAGCAATCCAGGCGAAAAGAGAGTCCGCCAAGAACCCGGTCGCAAAGAAATGTGTATCTGACCCCACAGGATAGGGGCCGAGGGCCGCGAAGGCACATAAGCTGGCCAGGATAAAGTACAGTGGATTCAACCCGATGCGCAGAAGCAAGAATAGACTAACTGCGGCAAAAAATGCTGTGAGTACAGTCAATGTGATGAAGCATTTCCCAGCAGCGTTCCAAGACGTCAACGGTCCCCAAGGCACGCCCAACAACGTCATGACGGGTGGCCTAATATCGCTGCGGATTTCAGCAACCAGCCCACGTTTGTCTCCCGACCAAACGGCTTTGCTGACCGTCATTGACCTCAGGAGGTAGACCGAATCATCCCATCTAAAAGAATATGGCTCATAGCTAATGATAGTAGGTGCTATGCAGAGGGTGAAGACCACAACCAACAAAAGAAGTTTCCAATCAAAGCGCATCGCTTCTCTCGTTGTCTCCATTCCGTAAGATGCGGGAACCCTGTCGCCGGACCAAGAAGATCAGCCCAGACCTCGAGATTTAGAGGTGCTTCCCGGCCTCGAAAGCCGCGACTCCTCCCAGGACAATGCGGTTCGCACAATGGTTTCTAAATCCGACCGGCGTGGCGTCCAACCCAATAGTTCCGCGGCCCGAGCACTTCGAGCGACCAGCATCGGCGGGTCGCCTTCACGCCGGGGTTTCGGCCGCACGTTGACCTTGCAACCGCTCACGCTTTCGACAGTTCGAATCACCTCGCGCACGGAATGGCCCCTGCCTGTTCCGAGGTTTAGTGCACAGTTCCGGTCTCCCCGAAGGAGGTGCTGAAGCGCCAGGACGTGAGCCTCGGCCAGGTCCGTGACGTGGATATAATCGCGAATGGCGGTACCATCCGGAGTGGGATAATCGTCTCCGTAGATCTCGACTTCGAGCAATTCACCCAACGCGGCTTGGATTACACGTGGGATCAGGTGTGGTTCCGGATCGTGCTCCTCACCCAGTTCATTCTCCGGATCGGCACCTGCTGCGTTAAAATAGCGCAGCACGACCGAGTGCAACCCGTAAACCTGGCCATACCAGTGCAAAACTCGTTCGACAAAAAGCTTCGACTCGCCGTAGGGATTCACCGGCCGCTGGGGGTGGTCTTCCGCAATCAACACAGTTTCAGGGATACCGTAAGTAGCGCAGGTCGAAGAGAAAACAATCTGCTTCACTCCGGAATCCATGACGCCATCGAGCAGGGCCAGCGTATTACGGACGTTGTTGAAAAAGTATGAGCGAGGAGCGGACATCGACTCGCCAACATAGGCGGACGCAGCGAAGTGCAACACGGCTTTGATTGCGTGCTTCTGAACGATTTGACGAATCAAGGGCGCGTCCCCGACGTCTCCGCAGACGAGAGGGCCCCACTTGACCGCTGCTGCGTGCCCCCGCGTGAGATTGTCCAACACCACTGGCTGGAAGCCAGCCCGGGCAAGTAGTTTTGCCGTATGGCTGCCGATGTATCCGGCTCCGCCAGTCACTAAGACCGATACCAAGACACCTCTCCCAAAGAAACACGACAGGTCGCGCGTGGCAGGGCTAGGAAAAAGTGCCGTTCGCCGCACGCAAAACCAAACGGCGCCCCATCACACAATGCGCAGAAGCGTCCGTCAGGTCGAACTGGAATTTTTGCAGACGTAGCCAAAGTGTCAAGAGACAAAGGCAATGTGCGTTTCGTTCGTGTTCTACGCCTGGAAATCATTTCCTATCATCCAAATGATATTGGGGAAGGTCTTGTAACGGTTTCCTAGAAAGATAGGAAAGTTGTACATCTGCGTGTCCCCGCTGCTCTCCATCAGCTGCCTTAAGCCGGCGGTGTCCCACGCAGCGCGAGCACGTGCCGCCCGCAGAACTTGTTGCTTGGGGCGGGGACTAGCCCCGTCTCAAGCAGGCCACTCAGATTCTGTACCTGTCCGTAAACTGTCCGCTAGGCCAGTAGCGGCATGGCGCATCTACATTCAATATATTCGAAGGATGCCCAGTCCTCTTGAAGTTGGATGCCATGTTATTAAAGGGAAACATGATCAATAGATGGAAGGTAGTCACACTATTCTTATTGCTGTCCATAACGTCGGTCGTCAGGGCTCAGACGCTGACCGTGGGATCGCCGCAGACCATGCTGACGGCTTCACAGCGCACCGGAGTGGGCTTTTCCCTGTACTGGCCCGACGGGAACATGGGAGCGTTTCAGTATGGCGGCACGAATTACGTTTTTGCCCCGATCGGAGTAGGCACACAAGGCGCCACGGTAAACGACTTAAACAACTGGCTTAGTGGCGTCAGCGTCATCAACACGACGACGAATATTCCCCTTGGTGGAACCGGGGCCTTTGACCAGAACTATGTGGGCGGCGGCGCGGTCTACTACGACACGAACACGGGCATCCTGATCGGGCTTTACCACGGAGAATACTGGTACAACCCACCGGGGGGTGGTTCGGTGTTTTATGCCGGTTTGGGCTTGGCTTACTCAAATGATTTAGGTGGGACCTGGCACAAACTGGGACAGGTGCTCAGTCCACAAACCGCTCGTTCAGGAAACTGCCAAGTTGACATTGGAACGGGCACGCTGCTCCCGGTTGGTTCCTATCTGTACGTCTACTACATGGATGAAGCATCGGGATGCAACGGGGGCGATTTCAACATCACGGTTGCGCGTGCCACGATAAGTTCAGTCATCGCCGCGGCCCAGGCTGGGACTCCTTTCACATCAGGCACGGGCACGTTGTTTATGAAGTACACGGGAAGCGGGACGTGGAACGGTGACGGCGTCACTGATCTCGCCAACCCGCAGAACGGCGGTGGAGCATTCGCGGATTTACTTACGGGAAATTCATATTTTGAACCTAACGTGGCCTACAATAGCTACTTGAATCAGTATGTGATGACCTACTCTCATTCGTTTGCGAGCCTCGAAATCCGCTTTTCGAGCGACGGGCTTACCTGGGGTAGTCCGACCACACTCGTTAGCGGCGGTGGTTTACCGCCAAACGGTCTCTATTATCCGACGCTGCTCAATACCAGTGGGGGAGACCCTGAGAAGCTGGGATCGACTTTTTACGTGTACTATGTAGATCCCTTTGGCGACTGGTCTAAATCCAACCTAAAGCGCGTGCAGGTCACTCTGGGAGGTAGGCCGGACCCACCAACTATTACTTCGATTATTGTTCGATAGTCGATATCCTCACCGCGGATCTCACTGCCGGGGATGGGGCCCACATCGGTTCGAAAACCACCACGCTCTTCAAACATATCCTTGCTCTCGGTTCAGTAGCGATCAACTGAGTATCACGCTTCTGATCTCAGCCATGTTCTTGTCGATGTCGAATGCCTCACAAGCTGTTGCGCGCGCCATCTTGGACATCCGTGCTCGCTCGTGCGGGTGAGTCGCAAGGTATGAAATCGCGTCAGCCACCGCGTCGACCGATCCTGGAGGGACAACCAGCCCATCCACCTGATGGGTGATGGCTTCTGCATTGCCACCCACGTCCGTGACGATACATGGCAGGCCACAAGCCATTGCTTCAAGGATTGAAAACGGCAGTCCTTCCCTGTGTGAAGTGAGCACGAAAGCGGAGCTGGCCTGTAAGTAAGGTCGTACATCCTCCCTAAAACCCTCAAAGAATACGTGGGCGGACAGCCCGATTTCCCGCGCTTGCTCAAATAGCTGGTTTCTGAGTGGGCCGTCCCCTACGATAACGCATTTACAACAAACGCCATCGCGCAACACCCGGGCCATCGCTTGGAGCAGGATGTCGATTCCCTTCTGTTCACTCAACCTCGCAGTACAAACCAAGATAAATTCGTCTGGACGAATCCCCAGCTTGGCTCTTATCCCACCTCCATTACTCTGAGATGGAACGAACTCCGATAGAGAGACACCATTGTGAATCACCCTCATCTTCCTTGCAGGAAATCCGAAGTCTTTAACCAAAGAGTCTCGGAGCGCGTTGCTGACGCAGATTGTCGTGTTGCATAAGTATGCCGACACTCTCAAAACCACGGGACTGCTCAAAGATGCCAGCTTGGAGAGTGGTTGATCGGCCATGGACAGGGAGACCCACCAGGGTTCTCGGCCTAAGAGCCACCGCACCGCACCACTGATTGATCTTCGGCGCTTCCGCTCTGTCAATAATGGCTCATGGAGCGGCTCTCGCGGAGTGATAAGATGCTGGATCGAAAAGCGCCTTGGGACGCCGGCCAGCCACGCCGCAACGGATGCGATCGCGGGAACGCACCAGAACCAGCCGTAGATGAAGACCACAACATCAGGCTGATAAGCCCGAAAAAGCTTTATCCAATCCCACAAAGACCTAGGCACCTGTTTGCAGGCGATCACGCGCACGCTCTGGTCCGGATCTAATCGTTCGCTAAAGAAGTCAATCGAAAAACAGAGTACGGAAAGTTGAACTCCAGGCCCATGGAGTCTACGTATCAGTTCAAGCAAGTGTCTTTCGGTTCCACCGTACTCGTTGGTATTTGTAACGAACAGTATCTTCTTGCGAGCATGGCCAGAAAGGGCCCGGCCTTCTTCTTCCCGTGACAACGCGGTTTCAATCACATTGCTCTTATCGACGGACATCGGCTGCGCCGCCTTTTACCTCACCCGCGAGGCTCTGCGCTCGGCGGGGCCGGATTCGGTCGAGATTCCAGAGGAATTCACTTTGCCTCGATGAGGCCTACCTTATCACCATTTCAGAAAGCGAATCCGGGGGCTCTTTCTACCCATACAGACACCGCCGAACTGATTCCACCGGGCGAATTGTCTTCGCCCACATTGCAGGTCCATTGAGTGAGGGAATGTTCGCGGATTCTAGCGCATATGGTTGCTCGAGGTACATCCCGTATGTATATATATTAGTTAAGTATTATGTGCTTTATATCCATCATGCTCGCCTCCAAATCAAACCGCTCCGCCTTGGATCGCGCCCTCTGCGACATTTGCGCACGCTCTTTTGGATGAGTCAGGAGATAGGAGATCGCTTCAACCACTTCGTCAACGGAGCCTGCATTGACAACCAAGCCATTAATATTATGAGTAACAGCCTCAGCGTTGCCACCAACATTCGTCACAACGCATGGCAATCCACAGGCCATCGCTTCGAGAACCGCAAGCGGTAATCCTTCCCTGTGCGAAGTGAGCACAAAGGTATCGCCCGCGAGCAGATAGGGCTTCACATCTTTCTGGAAGCCTTGCATGAAGACGTGGTTGCTTAAGCCCAGTGCCCGCACTTGCTCTAATAGCTTCTCTCTAAGATATCCGTCACCCACTATGATACACCGGCACGATAGGTTCCTGAGCAGCAGCTGGCTTATTGCCAGGAGCAAAATATCGATTCCTTTTTCCTCACTCAATCTCGCGGCACATACCAGAACAAATTCTTCCGAACGAAGTCCAAGTTTGGTTCTAATGGCAATCCCATCTCTCTCGGAAGGAGCAAACTTCGACAGGGACACACCGTTATAAATCGTCACGCTTTTCTTGGCCGGGAATCGATAATCCCTTACCAAAGAATCCCTCACCGCGTTGCTCACACAAATTGTCTTCCCGCAGAGGTGTGCCGCCACTCGTATGCCCATCAGTCTACGTGCCCTCTTGCCGATCAGCCGCCGCAAAAGATCGCGAAATGATTTGACTTCCACCTTTGGCGGCACTGGAGGAGGGATCAGTTGGTAGATTGCGTAGAGCTTTCGGATGCCGGCAAAGCAGGCGCCAACGGATGCCCTCCAGGTAAGTGCCCGGAGCCAACCGTAGACGAAAACCACAACATCAGGCTGATATGCTAGGAAGAATTTGATCCAATCCCAAAAAGACTCCGGTTGCTCCTTGCACTTGATCACCTGCACACCCTGATCTGGGTCCAACCGTTCACTAAGGAAGTCTATTCCTAGACAGACTATCGAAATCTGAACCTTAGGCCCACGAAGTCTACGCACCAGTTCAAGGAGGTGAATTTCGGTTCCACCATACTCGTTGGTATTTGTAACGAAGAGAATATTCTTGCGAGCATGACCAGAACGGTCCCGGAGTTCTTCTTTTGGTAGCAAAGCGGTCTCGATCACATGGCTTTCATTTGTGGACATAAATTATCACTACCTATTAGGCAAGGATTATCTTTTTTGTATCCGCCATTTTCGGTTCGATATCAAATTGCTCGCACGCTATTGATCGCGCCACACGCGACATTCGTGCGCATTCATGTGGGTCAGCCAGGAGAGAGGAAATAGCTTCGGCAACTTCGTCCACGGAGCCGGCACTTACAACGAAGCCGTTGACGTTATGAGCCACAGCCTCGACGTTTCCACCTACGTTCGTCACGACACAGGGCAGCCCACAGGCCATCGCCTCGAGAACCGCAAACGGCAATCCTTCCTTGTGCGAAGTAAGGACAAAAGCGTTGCCCGCCAGCAGATAGGGCCGTACATCTTCCTGGAAACCCACCATGAAGACGTGGTGGGTTAACCCCAATGCCCGTACTTGCTCTAACAGCTTTTCTCTAAGATCCCCATCACCCACAATGATGCACTTACATTGCAAGTTCCTGTGTAGCAATTGGCTCATCGCCAAAAGTAAAATATCGATTCCTTTTTCCTCGCTCAACCTGGCGGCACATACCAGAACGAATTCTTCTGAACCAAGTTCCAGCTTGGTTCGAATCGCAGCGCCAGCGTTCCCAGACGGAGCGAATTCAGACACAGAAACGCTATTATGAACCGTGACCGTCTTCCGACGCGGAAATCGATAGTCCCGTACCAGAGACTCCCGGACTGCGTTGCTCACGCAAATGGTCTTGTCGCAGAGATATGACTGCACTGTAGATCTCAAGACCCACCGTGTGCGCTTACCGATCAACCGTTCCAATAGATCATGAATCGATCTGACTTCCACCTTCGGCGGTACTGGCGGAGGGATCAGTTGCTGGATCGCGTAGAGCCTGCGGATACCGGCGAACCGCCCGGCAACGGACGCATACCACGGGTGCTGCGTAAGTGTGCCGTAAACAAACACGACCACATCAGGCCTAATGTCTCGAAAAACTCGGAACCAATCCCATATCGACTTCAGAGCTTTTTCACATCTGATGCTTACTTTGCCGTGATTCCTGCCATTCAAGCGATCCGAATAGGGGTCTGTTCCGACGCAAAGAATCAAGGACCGGACGCCGCAATTACCGAGCCTTCTTAGGAGCTCTAGGAGATGTTTTTCGGTTCCTCCATAGCCGGGTGTATTGGTGACGAACAGCACGGTCCGCCCTTCCGGACGCCGGAACCCGTTAGCTGGCATACTTAAGCTTCCGATTACGTCGAATAGCACGTCGCTTCCTACATCTCCCATCGTGTGCGTAACGAATACACAGTCCGATCTTGCTACATCCCACTTGGTATACTTTTCCTGCCACTCCGGCGCCGAAGCTAATGAGAAAGTTGCCTAATGCGGATTCCAACGCCGCCCGTGCGCAGGAGAAGGTATTTCGTCCAGGTCTTCATGCGCCAGGGGCAAGCGGTCAGTCCAAGCCAGTATGATTGTGCTGCTTGACCATATTCACCGGCGCAGTACTGTCGGTCCCCAAGGCTTGTGTAGACAATTGCTCGGATGTGCTTTACGTCCTCCAAATTCCCTATGCGAGTTTGAAGGATCGTCTCGAACTCAGTTGCGCTCAGGCATGGAGTAGCGCCCTGCAATCCTGCGCTCAGGAGGTGAACGGCCCCGCGGAAGAATGCTGCCTCACACGCTTCGCGCAGGGAGGGAATGCCCGCAAGCTTCGCCTGATGTCCCATACTCCAGAGGGCACTAAGATCATCAGCGAGGGCGATAGGAGGAATATCCCGAAAGAGCAGAGTCGTCACGCTCTCCGTAAGACGCGTGTATACAGACGCTCGGATCTCCTTAGCGCCCTCTACGTCGCCGATTCGACTTTGAAGGATCTCCTCGAACTCAGCCACGCTTATGGATAGAGTAACGCCCTGCAATCCTGCCCTCAGGAGGTGAACGGCCCTGTGCAGGAATGCTGCCTCGCAGGCACCACGAAGAGAGAGGATATTCGCAAGTTCTGCCTCACGCCCTACCCGCCAGAGGGCACTGAGTTCGTCTCCAACGCAGATGCGTGCATAGTCTCGGGAGTACAACGTAGTGAGGCTCTCTTCATGAACGCGGTAACAGACCATGGGGTCCGAAAGATAAGCGACGTCATAATGCATGGCGAGCATGCACCACATGTACCAGTCGCTCGCAAAAGGCAGGTCCGGCTGAAACAGACCTACTCTGTCATGACCCTCCTTCCGCATTAGGACGGTAGGCGCCACGATACAGTTGGACTGTATCAGTCGCATCAGGAAACTTGTGTCATTCCAGATACAGTCTTCATCCCCGCAATCGGCCCATCGAACGATCTCCTTTTCCTTCCCTTGATGCAACTCGACCGCGCGGCAAAACACGTATCCGACGCGAGGGTTTCGTTCCATCACGTCTACGAATCTCCCAAGTACATGGGGGCTTCGTAACATGTCATCCGCCGAAAGTAGCCACACGTATTTGCCACGGGCAAGCGTCATGCCTTTGTTGTAGTTACGAATGTGACCCAAGTTCGATTCATTGCGGATGTGTTGTATTCTCGGATCGTTGAACGACTGTGCGACCTCGGGCGTGCGGTCTGGTGAGCAGTTATCCATAATAAGAACTTCGAAATTCTCGTAGTCCTGTTTAAGGATCGAATTCACGCATTCCGGCAGCAAATGCGCGAGTTTATAACAGGGAACAACGAAGGTGACCAATGGCTCCACGCTCATATTGTTGTACCAGACCGCATCACGTGACCGCTGGGCGGTTTTTGGAGGTTAGCTCTTCCTTGTATCTGGCTCGATTGCGGGCCGAAACGAGCCAATTGAGTCCCGCGTTCGATCGCTGTATCCGACGCCATTGCGAATGCTGGACAGCCCTAGGACCCGAGGTTATGCCTGTTTCTAGGTCAAGCTTCATTTGTCATCTCGCGCCAACGATTCCTTTAAATCCGCCGAACCGCTCAAAGAGTTCTCAGTCAGGCCCGACATTCCCGTGAGATTCCACTTTTGAGGGAAGAACACAATGCCGAAACGGCCGTCGATGACGAAATTTGACCCATAAGGATTCGCGGCGCCTACTTCGAGGGTCACCGCGTTCTCGATGTTGTCGTAGATCAGCGAGCCGTCTTGATTGGTAGCCCACAAAGAGATCGTGTATCTCGCCGCCAAGAGGTTGAGGCAGTCGATCTCCAGATCCAAATATCCTGCGCCGAGCGCGACTGACGGAATGTAGATGCCGTGATGTGAGGTGCTCGTTTCCGTCACCAGCGCACCTGTCTCGGTGTGCATTCGAAAGCCTAAACTTGGAAAAGAGACCGGCTCATGTACAGAATAGTGAAATCGCATGACGACGGGGTCGCCAGCGCGAATGATCTTTTGTGAAATGCCTTCCGGAGAGAGAAATTCGAGCCCCTGGAACCGAATCTTACCGTTACCCCTTCGATTCTGTGTCTCCTCTAGATCCATAACGGCGGCCGTGGACTTGCGCATGCTCCCCATATAATCTTTGATTACAGTCTGGCTTTTGCCGTCCATGTGAACTTCACCGTGATTAATCCAAATGCACCGTTCGCAAAGGTTCTCCACTGCCGCCAGATTGTGTGAAACGAGCAGAATCGTACGGGCCGATGCCCGCAACTTTTGTATCGTATCTAAACATTTTTTCTGAAATTCGGCGTCGCCCACCGCCAGAACCTCGTCTAGGATCAAGATGTCAGGGTTCAGGTGCGCTGCTACCGCAAAACCCAAGCGCAAGCGCATGCCGGAAGAAAATCGTTTGATCGGCGTATCGATAAACTTCTCCAACCCAGAGAATTCGACGATCGCGTCAAGCTGCCGTTTCACCTCTTTCTTCGGCATGCCGAGAATGGAACCGTTCAGATAGATGTTCTCCCGCCCAGTCAATTCTTCGTGAAACCCGGTCCCGACTTCTAATAGCGAGATAACTCTTCCATCAATTCCCGTGGAACCACAAGTGGGATAGGTGATCTTGGAGAGGATCTTCAACAGAGTACTCTTCCCGGCCCCGTTTCGCCCGATAATGCCCACGGTTTCGCCATGCTGGACCGACAGCGAGACGTCCCGCAGTGCCCAAAGTGTTTCTTCCTCCGGCTTCTCGCGGAGAAAGTCCAACTTCATCATGCCGCTGATGCGGTCGCGCAGCGTTGGATTGGCATGGCCAAGCTTGTATTGTTTCGAAAGCTTCTCTGCCCAGATCGCAGCACTCATAAGCCGAAATGATAGCCTCTCTCGCTCCGCCAGTTCAAATTATGTCCGCGAAGCTTTTCTCACTCTTGTAGAAATAACGAAGACCGCCGGCGAACACCACGAACGTCAGACCGATCGAAACTCCTATCAACTTAAAATCAACGGGCTGGTTCGGGAGCAGACAGGCACGGAAACTATCCACCACCCCCCAGCATGGATTCAAAGCCAATATTGGCCGGAACCGCATCGGAACCATCGTCACCGGATAAATGATGGGGGTTGCGAAAAGTAACATCTGAATCACGAAGGGCAGCAGGTACTTGACATCTCGATACCGCACACTGATCGCCGCCAGGAACATGCTGACTCCGAGCGTCAACATAACCATCAACAGAACGGCCAGCGGTGTTAGTAGCAGCAGCCAACTTACCTTTATGTGATAGTAGATCATCATCCCGACCAGCAAGAGCGCTGCGATAGCGAAGTCCAGCAGACCAGCCAGAGCGATCCCAGCGGGCAAAAGCACGCGAGGGAAATACACTTTTGTAATCAGAGGCTGGTTGTGGGTGAGAGAGTTGCTCGCCAGACCGATAACAACAGAGAAGTAGGTCCAAGGCAGGAGTGCGCAGTAACTGAAAATTGGATAAGGGATACCATTGCTGGGCATGTGTGCAAATTTGCCGAAAACTCCCGCGAACAGCAACATGCTGAAGAGTGGCTGGATAACTGCCCACGAGGTTCCGAGGAATGCCTGCCGATAGCGCACTTTGATATCGCGCCAGGCGAAAAAATAGAGCAGTTCCCGGTAACGCCAAAACTCGGCGATGGAATCACGTCTCATGCGGCCTCGGTCAAGCGCAATTGGAGAGAGGATGGGAGTGGTAGACATTTAGGTCTCAGAGACAAATGGTATTTCGAGCCTGACGCATCACACCAAGCACAGCAACAAAGCAGTTTGCGGTTGGTGCCGGAGCTCGGCGGTGGTTGACTACATTCATGATCTCTTGGCCGGGGTGAAAGTAACGGACAACCCGCCGGAAATCGCAACGAACTCTTTGATATAGTCGGTTTCCACTGAATAATTCACAACACCAGCTTGCGGCAATAGAAAGCCTCGGCGTAACCGCTTGGGGCATTGCATTCCATTCCACGCAACCGCATGAGGGAAAGAAATGTCTCCGGCTGAAACCAGCGCTTGCTGTGCTGAGACTGGAAGGCCTCTATAATGTATTGAACCTTCTTCTGATACATTTCTGTCGATAGCGGCACGAAGACACTCGGCTGTCCTAAGTCACCGTCGTATTTCGGAATCTCGTACTCCAGGATCAAATGATCCCGAAATGTGTTCCAAGTCAGTTCTGCGAGTAGGCGATGATCCTGGTGCGCGTCCTTGCGGTTGTGAGTGAAAATGAGATCCGGCGAGATCGCCTGCTTCAAATCTTCAAAAACCGCTTTCACTTCGGCACCAGAAAACGGCATGAATCCATCGGGAAACGTTTTGAGCAAAAGTCCCTTCAACCGACTGGGACCGACGAACAGCGTAGCCCCACGTCTCGCCTCAGAGTCTCGAGCGCCTATCGCGCTGAAAACCACCCAGTGAAACACGCCCCGTGGATACTGCTCGGCCAACCGCAGAACAGTCCCGCCACAACCAATCTCGATGTCGTCGGAGTGGGCGCCCAGACAGAGGATCGTTAACGCTTCCGAGGCTCCCGCATGCAGCGTCAGGGGAATCATACGCCAGCCGAGATTCCCTTTTCTGAGTTACCAGCGATGGATGGAGCGAGGTGGTTCCACACCTTCCACGTCGCAACACCCAGGTTCAGCTCCTCGAGTCGCTCCTTGTCCTTGAAGGTGTCCATACATTGCCAGAAGCCGCTGTACTTGTAAGCCAGCAGGGCCTGCTTTTGAATCAGTCGTTAAAAGGGCTCTCGAACCAACTCCTCGCCGGGCTGGATACGGCGGAATAGCTCCCTACGCATCACGAAGAAGCCGCCGTTGATCCAAATGTCACCGCGGCGCAATGGGCAAATGTCTCTGACTGTTCCTCCGGGCCCAGCATTGACGACGTCAAAACTCGCGGTAGGTTGCACCAAAAGCAGGGAGGCGACGGCGCTGCTCTGCCTAAATGCCACAGAAGCGGCACAACTTGGGTGTTGTGGATCGCTGAGTATTCTCAGGAAGCGTCATCGTCGCCATCGCCATATTGTTCTAGACTATCCGGCTGGTAAGCTACCGCCATTAAGGTCACAAACCTTGGGCCTTTTCTTCTCCTGCCTGGCATTTACAGGCAATCAATCTGCCAAAAGTCGGCGCTGTTCGATCACGATGTGCTTGTCTGCAATAATCACAACTACTTATAAATGAGTAGGTTACAGCTGCCAATGGGTCAAGCCAGGAGGCATCCAAATTCCGATCAGATAGTCTACCGGCATTCATGGGAATGCGATTCCCACCTTGTGGTAATTTCCAACGCTGCTGGGTACCACCATCTAGGTTCCCAGCCTTCACGGGGCGCTGGATGTGGTTGGTGCGGGCGTAACGGCCGTGCTCCAGGGCTTTGAATGCGAGCCCGATCGCGCGATCCGCATCGTAAAGTTCCTTCGCGCCGGTCCGGCAGCCAGGCTTGGCCATGAAGCGCGTCCTCTATCTGGCTGCGCTGAGTTAAGAGTTGTCGATCTCGATAGAGCCCGCTCGAGAGCACAAGAGTATCAGGTCAACTATATGGTACCGAAACAGTTAGGTGAGTTCGTTTTGCAATTTCTGGCCCCGCAGCCGTCAGAGGCTAAATCTAAGTTTATCTCAGCAAAATGGTGATACCATTATGTTCGCCTTTCGTTCGCGAGCACGAGCCTGAACAAACGAGCCAATAAATCCCACGCCAGCTCAAAGGGCAATCCACGGGCGACGCCGGGAAAGGCCGGCTTTGCCAATCGCTAAAATAAGTTCTCTGTAGGTGCCGGCGAACCGAAACGGGTAGAAGCGTTCTAACGAGATAATACGCTTTTCGTATCCATTCCTGAGTGACGAGCCTCTCTCTGCCCGCTGAAGTTTACTTTGCCGCAGGGAGAGCTCCCGAGTGCGAAAGTCAGGCTCGTTGCCGTCCCCAAAGGTCACTCGCGCCAAGCTCAAGCATTTGGCACTCCGCGCTCAGAAGACTTGTTTTCCCTGGCGGCCTTCGCAAAATCGCTAACTTTCGAGACTATGCGATACAGAAGACTCCGGTCTGGCCAGGGCCGAAGGAGGTCTTCGACCAAGTCTGGCTCCCCCTGCGGAACATCCTGGAAGCTCGACTGTAAGAACTCACTCTTGCATTGCCAGGCCTGTGGGAAGTAGGCGATCATATTATTTTGAGTAACTGGTGAAGTCTCTTGCAACGGCCGGCCTGACAGTTGTGCCCCCAGCGCTTCGATCATGTCACGCCCCTTCCCAAGTTGCAGGTGGCTAAGCGGCGTACAACGCGGATTCATTTCGATCAAATAGGTTGCGCCGCTCCTGTCTTCTATCATGAAGTCTAAACCGAAAAACCCAGACAAACCCAGCCGGCGCGCAATCCGTTCTGCGGCAAGCATCATCTCGGAGTTGTCAACTACGCGCACAATGTTGGCCGGACCTGTCAGCCCTTCCGAGCTGACCACCTCCACCCCGATGCCAGCCAGCACCTCTCCCTTCCAGCATACGAACGCGCAGTTCGCGGGACGCCCCTGAATGTGAGACTGAACAATGATCGCCGGCCCATAATTGTTCCACCATGGCCGTAGCCAGAATGGGTCACGGTTGACGATCATCCGTTTGATCGCTCGCGTGCCCCTAAACAGTCTGGTGATTTCCGAGAAGAATTTTTCAGCTTGCATTCGAGTGTGTGCGATCCTCACGCCACGGCCACCAAACGTTCCATCGCCCTTTAGCACCCAGGGAAGCCTATGTCCTGATTGCCATGACTCGAGGTCGTCCGCTGTCTTGAGAAGCTTCGTGTCCGGTACGCGAACTCCTTCCTCACAAGCAATCCTAAGAAGGTCGCAGCGGGCGGAAACTATGGGATAGCTTTCAGGAGATCCCAAAGAGTACTCGATCAAATTGGTCAGCTCAGTTCCAGACTTCCCTAGACTGCGGGCGCGCCCATACAATTCATGCAGATGTTGGACTCCGCGGTCGTCGCACGGAATAATGATTTGGGGCTCAGTTGCCTCAATTGCAGCTGCCAATGATTCCAGAGGACGAAGGCCGCTATAAGGGAATGTTTCGTGCACGACGCGCGTGGACAGCAGGGGGTGGCCGCGAGTCGGACAGACAGCCGAAATACGGCAACCCGCTTTCGCGAGGCCGATTGCAAGTCGCGCGGGGCCGGCCCACCTATTGGTGTCCGTCAACAGAACCTTTGGAACTATTGCTCCCCGGTTCTCCCGGATGAAATCGCTCTGTTGCATGTGTGGTTAAGCTCCAATCATCATTCGCGAAGATTTGTCATTATCGACGTCCACACCTATAGAGTGGCTGGCACAGACTCGGTTCAAACGGGTCGCCCGTTTTTCATGTCTTCCGCGCCGACAACTATTATCGACCTTGGGATCATTGAACTCACCTAGTCCAAGGTCAGCGAACGGCCACTTCGTCGCGATCCATGACTTCGACGTTTGCCTTTGATTGGCTCGATACTGGCTTGCGATCCGTCGATTTCGCGAGGTGCCTTGAGAGTCTTCGTGCTGTGAAACCCGCTCCATAGGCAAATCGCAGGAGAGGCCCGAACATATTCGCTGCAGACGCGCCAACGAAATACAAGCCGGGAACAGAGGACTCAAAGTTCGACGACAGCACAGGCGTATGTTCAACAGACTGGAGTCCTGATTGGAGATCGGAATCCATGAAATTCAAACGTCGGAGATCAACCTTGTAGCCGGTCGCCGCGATGACGTGATCTGTCACCAATGTCTTTTGAGCACCTGCACTGTCGGTGAGTTGAAGGCTCACGCGGCCATTCTGAACTTTCGCCTCCGTGATGTTGACGTCAACGTTTAAGGGTATCTTGCCAACTACCTGCTCCTTGATGAACCAGCAAGGTGCTGGGCCGAGAATTCGCCGCACTTTATCGAATCGAAATTCTTGAGGCATTTGACGGAAAAGAAGCGGTGCGTGGGTACACCAGAACAACTTCCAACCGGGTCCGATTCCTGTTATCGGAGTGCGGATCCGATCTAGCAACGAGGGTTCCAGATTGTCTGGTCGATCGTGGAAGCGAATGACGGGTTTGCGGGCGATTACCTGGACATGAGCTCCGGCCTGATGCAGAAGGGCAGCCAAATCCAGGGCCGATGCTCCAGCTCCCACCACCGCGACTTCACGCCCCTTGAACTGGTCGACAGTATTATGCCTTGAGCTATGCGTCACGAACTCCTCTGGAAGCGTGGCCAGCATAGATGGAATATACTCGTAGTAACTTAAGCCAATCGCCATCACTACCCTGTGCGCGGAAACGATCTCTCCAGCTTCAAGACGAATTTGGAAGTTTTGTCCAGATCGCCGGAGCGAGTTGACGAGCTTGCTCTCCAATTCCGGCACGAATCTCCTCTGGAATTCCAGGCCGTAGGAAGCAAATACTTCGAGCGGGACGGGAAGGCCAATCTTGGAGTAGGCAATCCCCTTCTCCTTGCAGTAAACCTCAAGGGTGTAAGTGGAATCTGGGTCATAAAGGGAAGACGCAAAGCCCTCGGATTTGAGCCGCATGCCTTTGGGCATGTGCGTCAGCCAGAAGTGCATCGGATTCCCAAAAATACGGAAGTCGACGCCGCGTGCCTTAAGATGCGCCGCGATGGACAACCCATAAGGCCCGGCACCGATGATCGCTACGTCACACTTTGTCATTTGCCCCATCACCTTTCAGTCTGTCGATACATTCCACAACCACCTACTCGATCATTGCTTTGAACTGAGTTCGATGAGCGGGTTCATTGTGTAGGTCTCCCGATAGCGAAGCGGCAACGTGCGAGGAGATGTCCTATACCGTTTTCTTGCTATCGCGCAATCGAATGCGTATATCAATTTTACCTCATCTACGTTTGTTTCTAGGAGCACGTGCGAGTTGTGTCTCCGAAATCGCCAACCGGCCATTTCTGTCTTTTAAGCGAGACGTCGTTTTGTCCAACGAGTTCTCCAACGACCACCTGATTTCCCGCATCTGTAGCGCTGTGTTTTTGGCCGCCTCCCAGCCAAACGCTGCCCTAATCCACGAATACTTCCAGGACAAGTGGGGAGGCCGCAGCTGCCCTCCTAGGTCTGCCGCCATTTGTTCCGCTTGCCTGACGATGTCAGCCCGTTCTGGATAGAAGTTAATTAGATTCCGCTGCAGATAAGCGAGACAGGCTTCCCGCGTCCTTGGAGTATCTTCTAGAGACCGGAGATAACCGATATGCAACTGCATGGACAGCCACAGTGCTTCGCGCTTCCTGTCCGACCTGCCTACATAGGCCAAGCTATTGGATCGAAAACCACGATAGTACACTTTCGCACCCGGCACGAATCGTGTGCCATCACTGTTAAGAAGAACACGGCAGAAATATTCGCCATCATCGTCGGATAGCATGCGCGTGTCCCACGGACCAGCTGCTTCGCTCAACTCACGACTAACGAGCCACGTGGCAGTCTGCATGAAAAGGTTGTCTCCCATCTTGCGGAGGAGCCACTCGGCGGGAGACAGATCTTCCCATAGTCCATTCCGGATAAATTGCGCACGCGGCCAATGGTGCAGAAATTTCCCAAACTCCGAAGAAAGAAGAGTCTTCTTGCTTCCGACACGTTCCAGCTCCGCCATCTGCCGGGCAATCTTGTCGGGAGCCAGAAGGTCATCGGCATCCAGCCACTGAATGTAGTCCCCGTGGCAGAGAGAGAATAGTGTGTTTCTAGCGGAGGCAGCACCTTTGTTCTTTTCTGAGACAATACGGACAGAGTCCGATTCAAATTGCTGTGCAATCGCCAGCGTTTCATCAGTGGAACCGTCATCAACGACGATAATCTCCTTTCGTTCCCATGTTTGCGCAATCGCCGAACGCAACGTATCGGCAACCCACTCCTGCGCATTGAAAGCCGGAATGAGGATTGACACTAACGAACTCTCATTGGCTGATTTCGCTGCGACTGTGACCTTCGGGCGGACTGACGGCCGATTGGAGCGAGCGGTTTCCCAGCCTGGGGCGCCAAGCACCTCTAATGCTTCGACAACTGGAACAATTTGTGCGCCAGAACCAATGGCATATTCCACGAGGCGCTCAAAGAATTCTGGGGTGCATCCGAATGGAGTAGGATTGTTAGAAATGTCGTGAGTAGCAAAGATAAGCCAACCGCAGGCTTGTCGGTTGTGGTCAATGACATCCTTCACCGCCTGAAAGTTGTCTCGGCTTTTCTCTAGAAAGTAAGCTGATAGCTGATTGAGATCTGTCTTTCCACTATTGAAGGTCTGGCCGCCACCGCGACAACAGAGGAAATAATCAGCGATTCTTGCCTTTGTTTTTGGTCGGGGCAGGCTAATTGGGTAAGAAAATGTCTTGAACTCGCAATGAGGGAAAAGGCGATCAAGTGCAGCGTGATTTTGTATGATGGAGTTCTCAAAGGTTTTCGTTGCGGTTGTCCATGAATCACAGTGCGCAAACGTGTGGCATCCCAATTCATGTCGTTGCTCGAGAAGGGTCGTCAAATCGTCCGGAAAGAATATTTGGCCGCTGGGCGTTTCCTTACCTACAAGGCCGAACGACGCGAAGTACGTCCCGGCTAGACCGAAGCGCTTCAGAATCGCACCGCCAGCCAGCAAGGCAGATCTCGGGAAATCGTCAAAGGTGAATGAAATCAAAGGCCGCTGCAGGTTAATCAAAAACGGTCTTCTGGACGCGTGACTGCCGATCCTTCGTTGGTAATACCCTACTAATCTCGACCAAGGATTCCGAAACGACATGACAATCCTCCAGCTGCTATTCGACACTCGACAGGGTAAACATCGCGCCCTGACTCACTTCGATCTTGTCAGATAACCTCGTCGCACTTCCTCAGTCTCACCACTGAAGGCTTCGGGCACAGCTTCCGTGTCCAGCTGCGCATCGCGAGCATCAGGTGGCATCGGTTCAGATGCCGGGCGCGACCCTCGAAATCTGGCCCAAGCGAGCATATCCGGCAGCAGCCTCGCAAAGCGATAGAGGGGCTCGGGTCCGCCGTGCAACAACAAGACGGCTCCAAGATACAGGATTAGGAATAGCAAGGATGTCGACACAATTCGAGCGAGGACTTTCGGGATTCCAGGCGCTGCTGCTAAGAATGCAATTTCGTGTATGATCGCGGCTGACGCGCCTCCGGCCATCAATGATGCCAGCATATACCGCCACACGGACGCGACCACTGGCGTAACCCCAAAGCGTATCGGTTTTCCTGCGTACCAAAATGCGGGAATAAACAGAATCCAGAAAGAGGCACTCCACGCCGAGGCTATACCAACCGGTCCCCAGTGGAGCCCTAGCAAAAAGAGCAGAACTGTTACGCCGAACTCCAGGATAACCCAGCGGAGCCAGCGATCGGCTCTTCCAATGGAGAGGTGGATAAGACCGCTGGTAAAGTAAATCAGCATTATCCCGATCCCGGGCCCAAAAAATGTAAAAATATGACCCGCTGGCCCCCATTTTTCTCCCAATAGTAATCGGATCAGATCTTTCCCTACGAGGGTCAGCACAGCCCCTGCACCCATGCTTACAAATGCCAAGATGGAAAGACCATTTAGAAAATATCGCCGATACTCGGCAGACCCGCGCTCTAGTCGGCTCAAAGTAGAAAGCACGACATCTGCGACAGGAATATAAAGTTGGTTTGCAGGGAGGAGAAACAGATCATATGCCTTCTTGTAGAATCCTAAAGAAGCTGAACCAAAGCGCCATCCCACGAGCAGATTGTCCGTGTTTCGAGTTGTATAGTTAAAACTAAAGCGACCATACACATTTAGTGCGAAGCGCACAATAGAGGCCGTACCCTCCAAACGACGTGGGCGGCCTGGGAGCCATTGGCACTGCCACCAAGCCCCCGCGGACTGGGCAATTGACCGAACAATGACCGCAACCACGAGTGCCCAATATCCCCAGCCTGCCAACGCAATGAGGATCGACGCTACGACCGATACAATATTTGCAAGAACCTCGATGCTAGAAGTTACAGAGAATTGCAGGGCTCGCTTCAAAAGGGCAAGGTGTACAACTGACGTGCTACCAAAAAGTATGGTTAACGATATGAAAGTTACAATGTGGGCCACGCGTGGGTCGCCGTAAAACTTGGCCAACAATGGTCCCACCGCAGCGAAGCCGATGGCCAAGACAAGGCCTGCGCCCAAGTTGATCCAGAACAGATTGCTGGCCAGGATATGATCCATCTCCTCCCGCTGAATAATGGCTTCTGTATATCCGTTTTGCCCGAAGCTCATGAGTAGCAGGCTGAACGTGGTCACCATCGTCACCACACCGAAATCCGAAGGCATGAGCAGCCGAGCCAAAATAACGGTTGCGATCAACTGAACGGCAAACACCGCAGCTTGAGCGAACACCGTGACTCCGGCGCCCCGGACCGCCAGTCGGCGCAAACCGCCACCCACCTCAGTCGGCTGGAACTTACCGTTTGCATCAAAAGGATTCAAATTCTCTCCAGAGATCGAGCAGTGACTTCCAAGGACCACGCCTTGTCAAGAACGAACAGCAATTGCAGTGCATTCGTGGTCGCCATCAGCCTTTCAGCGCAAGCCGAGCAGCAGCCGAGCGAGGACTAGTTCAAAAATCTTCTCGCCCTTGCCGCCGCCGCTTGCAGAACTTCGTTTTGAGAAACATAGTTATCCCGAAACTCCGAAAGGTGCCGCCTAATTCGTATCTTCATGCCGTAGGCGATACCATCGCGATTTGCGTCGAGATCAAGTTTGTCAAAGTAGTGAACACGAACTTGGGTTTTTTGGCCGGGCGGCATCGTCACTTTGAATTGTAGATGCTTACCTTCGTAAGCATGACCGACGGTCTTCTGATTGACCACGACGGCCTTCACGCAGTCGGGATCACTCTCCTCCTTCAGCGCAATAGCTTCTCGTGGCTCGTCCGATGAGTTTTCGATCACCAGGTGTTCGGCGTACATCTGGATAGCGCACATCTCTCGGAAACCGCTGCGAACTTTGAAACTATGGCTGATCACGTCACCCAAGGAAGACCACCGAAGGTTCCACTTCAACGAATTGAGTCTTTCGATGAACTCCACTAGTTCTCGGCCATGATCCTTAAAGACTTCGTGGTGCGCAACCATCAGGCAGGGTTTGCCCAAGAGCGCATCGAATGCGAAGTTCTCAACGCCGTGCGTTAGATACCGCCTTGTAAAGATGGGAAAGGTTCCGTACTTCATGATGGCCACATCCCACAGGTCGCCGATGGTCGTATTGTTTTGAGCGCCGCCCGACGGCGCCACTTCGGTATTTACGGCTGCTACGAAATCATTCAACTTGAGGGCACGCCCCACTTCAGGTGAGAACGCGCCCTGGGGAAACACCAGGATGTTATCGTGCTCCAGGGAAGTTCTCTGAAACAACAAATCCATCCTTTGACTCGCTGTTTTGATTCTTCTATTCAGCAGCGCGGTCGATCGGGACGCAAATTCGGCGCCGGAGTGATCGCAGCCATGGACGCAGAGAGAGAGCCTGTCGGTCCGCAATTTAAACTGGCGAACTGTCTGACGATGTGTCCGCTGACAGTTCCATGGAATAAACGCAATTGTCGTCGTGAAATTGTGCGAGTCCATCAATTCCAGTGTTTCGCTGAAACGCAGGAATCCGTAGCGAGGCTTCAACAGAGGGTCATCGACAATCAGGCATCCTCGGGTCTCTGCGCCGGTCCAGCAAATATCGGCAAATGCCCATTTGAGGTACATCGCTATCGGAACTGCACTGCCGAAGTATTTCTTCACATCAAAATAGCTTGAGGCAGGGAAATTGATGTCGATGATCTCCGAGCACACGTTCAGGAAAAATCGCACTCCACCGCATACGACGGAAACAAACAATTCGCCGCAGTTCGAGGTGATCAGGTTCTGGTATCCTGCGCCCTGTTGTCGATGGATATGGAAGTAGACGTCCTTTTCTGTAACTTTGACGGGTACTTGTAATCCCGACATGGGGCCGCACATTTCGGAGAAATCACTGGCTACTGACAGGCGGGCATCCGACGATGCGGGTTTTCGAACGTTTCCGTCAGCCACGCTGGTCAGGAAACGCAGCAGGCTCGTGCATAGGGGCGTCTCCTGAAAGCCGTAGATGAATACCGAACTCGCGTTCAAAATCCAGGATGGCAGGGCAATTTCAGAGTCCGGGATAACCTGCAAGGCGGCAGCGAAGCATGACGCGGAGCTCAAAATACAAAACCTATCGGCGGTTTCGCTTTGACGGCTCATGAACTCGGCCACTTGGCTAGGGCTCACGGTCTTCCAAGGTATTCCGAAGAAATCCAGGAGCGTCGTGAGATTCCGCTCGTCCGAGGAGGGCTTCTCGTTGCAGAGCAGGAGAGCGCTCGAAGGGGATGGCCCTACAGCGGTTCGGCTGTGGTCGGAGCCGCATGTAGGATGCTCTCGATTGTACATTTGCAAGTTCCCAGAGGTTCTGCGGATCTGTGTGACCGTAATCCGGAGTTACGGACGGCGCTCGGACTTTTGAGAAATGACCAACGAGCGCATTGCGCGACTCGGGGCAATGGTGTTGAGCACCGGGGTCAAGGCTCTCATAACGGCCGTAAGCCCGGACCCCGCAGAGTGCGGAATCCAGCAGAAGTGCTCTCGCTTTAGAATCTGCAAGCCTGCAGAGGAGAACGGACGGGCATACTCTTCGAGAGAAGGGAGGTAGTAGGCTTCCGCTTCCTTGGCAAGGCGGTCTCGAAAGCGACTACGAAACGCAGGAAACTTATCATTCATGTCGATGACGATACAAACCCCGCGGTCTGCAAGAAGGCTGGCTATGGTCGCAGCCACATCATTCTCATTCTTCAATCGATGACAGTAGCGTATGGTATTGACACCCACCATGACGTCGAACGAGCCGAGAAGGGCCTCTGCAGGAATTTCGAGTCCTTTTGTGGTTTCCTCAATGAGATTCTCATGGCTCGCCACACAGAATCGCACCTTCCGGTTCTGTTCCGGCGTGAGATACCTTTTCGCCTGCTGTTTAGCAGCGCTGATTAGCGCCTCGGAAAAGTCCGTACCGACGGCGTATTGCACTGCTACTCCCCGACGTCCCAGAGACGACACCAGGTGTATGAGATTCATTCCGGCGCCACAGCCAAACTCCCATAGGCGGATTCCCTTCTGTACCCTCGACTTTGGGATTTGGTTCTCGATCGCATTGAAATAGATTTCTCCATAGTCGTGGTCCAACAGATAGCTGATTCCATTTCCCGCCGTTTCCTTACTGTATTTGCGGAGGCTATCCTCGCTGCTGTATTCCTCGAGAAATTCGCCGTTCAGCACGGACGGATTGTCGTGACTCACTGTTTTCATCATAAAAGTTAATAATTGCACCAGTCCCCTGCTATCGGCCAGTCTATTTTGTTCCCTTGTTGCTTAAGTTTTGCCCCCTACCGAATTTTCTTTGCTATCTCGACCAACTTCAGCCGCACCTCATCCCGGGTCCATGGTGATGTGGCTGCTACTAAACCTCGTGCTCGTGGTTCTCACAGTGACACTAAGACTAGGGAGAGGTCCGGCACTTTTCCTTTCGCTCTATCATTTCATCAATTTGCTGCACCAAATCAAGCCTGTCGTCAGAAAACTTTCGCGCGAACAGCATCTCTCCAGACCCCCACTCATCCTCAACCCATACCTTTTCCTGCGCTGCAAAGAACCTCATGTGCTCCTCATTAAGCATGGCAGGGTGGCTGCCGCGGGTGGACCAATCCGCGTACACGAAACTTCTGCGGATCCGAGGCCGCAGTGGCGAATTGCCCAGAATCGTATGGAAAAACGATTCATCAGGAACGAGTGTTTTTCGAAAGTACTCCTCCACATGTGGATTCGACGTCACGAACTCCGCTAGGTACTGGCACGCGTCTCTCGAAAGAGCCCACCAAGCATTGCCGGCGTAGGCCTCAAGTCCTTTGAGGTATTTCCTGTAGTCCCGTTGGGGCAGACCCAGCTTTGCAAGTGCCCTCGCAGCGAAGCGACGGACCGGCATATCAGAAGGGTACGTCAAAGTGTTGATTTTAGAGAGCGGGTAGCCTGGCGCCGGCATTTTCACCAAGTTCATGAATTCCCAGCCACGGTTCTTTTCCAGGAAGCGTTGAATGTACCCACCGCTCCTTAGCGGGTAACCGCTCCCCTGCAAGAAGATGAAGTAATCATAGTTTGCGGAGGAACCCAGCGCCTGCCGGACTAACAGCATCGTCGCTTCTATCTGAGAAAATTGCCCCCAATAGACGCGAATGCGTTGCTTGCAAAATGAGATGTTGTCGCCGCTGATGGCAGAGAACGCTCGAATGTCCGACTTCTGGTCAATGTGAACGAAGAATCCGCAATCCACTGACGAAAGCGTTTCTATCGCCCTTTTCAAAAGCCTCGGATCCTTATGAAAAAGCAGCAAGTAAGCGATTTTCATTAGTTCCTCCTAATCTAATTTCTAATCAAAGTATTGGAGCAGTAAGAAAGCCCGGTGGCCCGTTGGGCCAACCCGAATGCATACGGCTTGTCCAACCTCCGTGCGCAATCCACTCCAGTTGCTGGCGTTGGTGCGTTCGTGGAGGCGCCGCCAAATCTGTTTCCAGCGTTGACCACCACAATTCATGGGCGAATCATCGAAGAAAGATTCATTCCGACTGAGCCGAGGAGATTTAGGGCAAAATCTGTGCCGAACTGCTTCTCAAAATCCCCCGCCAACAGCCCTGCCCCATCCACTACCCCAAATCTGTACCAAGGGACAGTATCCTCCTTCGTTACGTCGTGATTTACTGTGATTGCCCCCAAGTGAACTGCGGTCTAACATCAATCCTAGGTGCACCATGCGTCGAGTGGAGCGTTGTCAAAAGCAGCGGCGGAGTTCAGCTAATATGAAAACCAGGCGGTGCCTACTATCTTTCCTGAGTATACTCTTGTTACTTCCGGCCGTTGCCCGCGCGCAGCTTTGGTCGGGGATAATTGACTCTAAGCGCGCAATAGACTGGACGCAGGCGGGGCTTCCAGGTTCTGCGCTTCCTGATTCCAATTGGCCTGTTTGTAGGACGATTTCAGCCTACTCCGGTACAGATGCCACAATCACCAATGCACTCTCAGCCTGCAATACAGCGCATCCTTCGGGTGGTGTCGTGGTCCTCGGAGCAGGCACCTTCAAACTCTCAAGCGGCATCAGCTTTCCAAATAACACTGTCGGTCACCTTGCCTTGCGTGGACAAGGGGCCAGCGCGACTCAGCTCAACTTTACAGGTAGCATTTGCAGTCTTAGCGGTTTTGCAGCTGGCTTCATTTGCGCGACAAGCACTGATAGCAGCGGCCCACAGCAAGGTGCCTCACCGCACTTTGTTGGCGTGACGAGTGGCTACTCTAAAGGCTCGACACAGTTAGCACTAAGCAGCATATCGACGGTCGTAGTGGGGTCGATCCTCGTGCTGAACCAGTGCGACACGGGTTTTGTCCCAAATGGCCTTGGCGCTGCATGCACAGGCACAGCCAACGACAATGGCGGATACTTCCACTGTCAAGACGGTTGGACGGCAACCAACGTCGGCTGCGCCGTCCCCGGCGAAGGAGGCGTCAACAGTTGGCGTACCCATGCTTCCGAGATGGAAGCAACAGTAGTCACTGCCATCAATCAACGCGGATGCGGCGCTACCTGCGTAACCATCTCGAAGCCCATCGAACAACCGGACTGGGCGAGTGGAACGCAAGCGGTCATCATCCAACCTTTGCCCTATGTCGGTGTCGAGAATCTTTCAATGGACGCCACCGGCATCGGTGGAACGAGTGATGTTGGTATCTTCTTCGGCAATACTCTTCATGCTTGGGTCAGCGGTGTTCGCATCAGTAACATGCCCAGACTGGGAGTCCACCTGTATACGAGCTTCGGAGGATTGGTCAAGGACAGTTACTTCTTCGGAAAAGGTCTCGCCAACTACCATGACCATAACGGAATACGTTTAGTCGGTGGAGCGAACAATCTACTCCAGAATAACATCTGTCATAAAGTAGGCGGGTGTTTCTTCGTGGGAGATGCCGTTCCTGAGCAAGCAGACGTGTTTGCCTACAATTTTAGTCCAGCAACCGGCAATGGTGGAACTCCCTCCGCCGCTGTCGCGTGGGACGACCATGGCGCGGGGAATTCCTTCCACTTGCTTGAGGGTAACGCCATGTTTGGCTGGAACGAAGATGGCGACCACGGGAACCACTTGAGCCAAACCGGCTTCCGAAACTTTGCGTGGGGCTGGAGTTCCTGTTCCAACAATACGTGTGGAGGCGATACAGCCCAACATGGCAACGGCGACCAACAAAGCGCAGTCAGACTTTACTTTGGTGCTCGCTATGACAATTACGTAGCCAATGTTCTAGGCACTCCCGGCTGGAGTATCAACTACAAAACTGATGGCGCTTTTGATAACGGATCGATTTACATTTTCGGCGCTGGTCAATTAGGGCAGCCAACAGACACGCTCGTAGCCGCGACCACTCTGCTCTGGGACAACTGGGACACGGCGCACGGCTCAACCCAGTGTAACAACTCGGAAGTTCCCACGAGCGCCCCTACTTATCCCAATTCGATTCCCGCTCTTGGCTGTGGTGGAGGAGCACTTCCGGCATCATTCTATTTGTCATCCAAGCCTTCGTGGTTTGGAACTATTCCTTGGCCAGCGATTGGACCGGATGTCAGCAGTGGGAATGTCGGTCAGTGCGCTGGTGCGCTGAACGTGTCCGGAAAATTCAACGGCGTTGCAGCTACAAATGCTTCCCAGTGTGCGGGGTCGGGCAGCAATACGGCTTGGGGCGGCCACGTCAACGCCAACCCTGCCATGGCCTGCTACTTCACCATGGGCGGTTTGCCCGATGGCACAGGGCCGGCGCTCTCGTTTAATGGAAGCGAATGTTATGGCACGTCGCCTTCGCCGAGTCCTAATCCTCCGACCCATGTAATTTCTACTGTCAATTGACCCAACTGGAACTACGTCCAAGTCTTGTTGCGTTGATTGTGTCAAGCCGCCTTGGGCTAGGGCCTAGCTCGTACTGACAGAGTCTCTAGAGCGGATTGTACAACCTAGCTAAGTTGTTGATTCCATTGGGTCTAAATTGGGTTGTGCAACAGCTTCCAGTCAGTTGCGTGAGATCTCTAGCGATTATGGCCGGGATTGCGATGGAAATTGCCACCTCTTCTAAACGATGAGGTCGGTACCAGCGACTTGCGAAAGTCGGTGCGCGCGAAGCGCCCCCCCACCGGGATAGGGATTGAGCGCTCCTCCGGCTTACCCTCTGCGAGATCCTCAGCCGGACCGAGGCCTGGAAGAGGCAATTCGCTTGGACGAGGGACTTCCGGCATCGCCATTGTGGTTGCAAGGAATCCTATCCAAACGGCACCCGCCATCCCGAAACTTGCCTCCGTGAAGTTTTGACTGATCGCGATCATGAAAAATGCCAGCCGAAGACTGGCTGCTGGCGTCATCCAACGCACAGCCTTAACGACTCGGCGATACGCGGTGATGAGAACCAGAGCCAGCAATGCAATCCCTATCCACCCCAGATTCAGGTATATTTCAAGGAAACCATTATGGGCTTGGTTTAAAAACATGCCGGTTAACTCCGCCATATGTTCATACCGCGGTCCGAGCCAGAAGCTTGCGAAGCCCGTCCCCACAACCGGACTTTCTGCTAGGCTCAGGGCAGCGTGCCAGACCGCGGTACGGCCGGTCAACGTGGAATTCCTACCCATCCCTTCTATTATCCCAGAGCCTATGTTAAGGAAAAGGACAGAAGAGGCAACTCCCAAAGCCCCGAGCACAATGATGTGCACGAGTGCTGGTTTTCGAAAAGCTGAGTACCGAAAGGTCAAGACCATTGGCACCCCAGCTAGGAAGAAGCCGGCCAAAGCCGTGGCGGATTGCGATCCAACCAACAAGTACAGTGCCATCACGATGACCACACCGTAGGCAATTAGCAATTTTCTTCTGCGGGCGCCCTTTTCCTCACGGTAGGCTAGGAGGAAGTAATAAAGGAATGCCAATCCATAAACTAAGCAGAGCGCCCCGAGAGCGTTCTTCTCTGGAGTCACGCCGCTCCAATAAGGTTCCCCGGCGTGACTGAATTGGCGACCGTACTGGGGATACCACCTGCTAAACAAAACAGAAAGAGGTACGAGCACGTTACCGAGGCGTACAAGAAGTCGTTTGAGCGCGGCGATCCAGTCCGGATCAGTCAAGACGATTAGAACCATAACTATATCGCCCGTGGCCTTGAACCACCGCTTGAACGCCACGTCGGGGAAGTCAGACCAGAGGACGCTTGTGAGACAGTACAAAAAATAGAGCAGGATCGGGAGATTTGATCGCAAGATTATCCCGGCTCGCCTGGCCCTCCCAAGAACCACCATCACGCCGAGGGCGAGAACGAGGGTAAACGCCGCCCGGTCGAGAGGGCTTCCTTCGACATAAGCGACCGAGCGTTCAGAGCCCAAATGGAACCATTCGGAAAGGTTTCGCGACGAGCCAATAAACAACCAGTATGTCGGAAGCCAAAGCGCCTTCGAGGTCCGGGACTCGTCGTCTCTAGTCCACCTGTAAAGCTGCCAGATCAGGATGACAAAAAAGACAGTGACTACTATGCGCCCCATTGTCGCCTTGCACCGGGTGTCATTGATGAAGAATTTTGAATCATCTGGATAAAGGAGGACGTGCCGCCGCAGTCTTCCCTTGGGGGACTGTGATCAAGGCAGACCGCCCTTTCGTAAAATCGTTCGCTCGAATACCACAGCTTGCTGCCTGTTGTCGTCATCATGCCACTGCCTCTCGCGACACTTACAAGCTTGCCCCACCGGACCACCTCTTACCTAAAAAAATGGACTGCCACATCCATTCCGACACTGCTAGCGCGTCTCAGCTCGGATCGAGGAAGAGTCGATGTATGAGTTCCAAGGTCAGCAGCTTATGGATCTCGGTGGTATAGTTCCGATTCCCTTTGAGGTGTCCGCTCACAACCATCTCTACCATTTTCCTGTCGAGGTATGGCCGGGACAGCGTTCTCCGGTCGAGCAACATCTCCCGGACGTATCCGGACAGCACATCACGGTACCACACGCGATAATGCGCGAATTTGTGTCTGCCGAGAAAGAGCCGCTCGAAATGAAGGGCGGCGAAAAGATGATCGATCTGAGCCACCCTTTGAGGCATGCCGTAGTCGTAGGCGTATTCGGCCCTAAACGTGAACTCCAGGTAACCCCGAGTAATCGCCGCAATCGTCTTGCTTTGATCGCCTCCTAGACCGCGATCCGTCCGAAGGCGCCGCAGCTCAGCATTGCCGACGGCAATTAGGCGTAGGCAACCGTCGCTACTCACGAGCGCCGACTGTGGCGCCCGGAAGACTGTTCGAACGAGATCATTATCGAGAAACGGGGTCCGTACACCGAGTTGTGTCTGCTCAAGTGCCAACAGACCGTAATGGTGCCAAGGAGCTTGGCAAAAGACCGCAAACGAAGCAGCGTTCGTTTGCAGTGTACTCTGATACGTTTGCTTAGCAAGATCAATGTAAGTGAGGACCTCGGGACGGAATAAGCCTGGCATTGGGTCGACAGGTTTGAACGCGGGCGTAGGCTCATTTGGGCGACGTGGCATGGTACGCCGAAGTACTTCGCTACCGTAATTCCCGGTCATTCTCATCGGCGCTATTTCACGGGCGTGCTCGTTCGCGTACAGGTCTGAAGCACGATTCACGTCGGCACAACAATCCGTGAGATATACCGTGCGCTCGGCATACTTCGGGAATTGCGATAGAAACTCACGCCCGACTGGAATAACCTGATGTGTCTGACCGCAAATCTGGGCCACCTTTCGCGCTATCATAACGTCCTGGCAATCGCGATAGGGGCCGCCGAAGGAATAGCACGGCAGAGATCCGGGCGCAGCCTTGTGCCACGCCATAATCATTCGGGTATCAAGTCCTCCGGTAAGCGACATCCCTATTCGTTCGTCGCTTTCGAAATAGCGCCGCAAATTCCGCGAGAAAATATCTTCGAGTCTTTGATAATAGGCCTCCAGCTGGACACGAGGTTGGCTTTCCCACTCTTGCGGCTCGAAATAAGACGATTTTTTCTCCAGTAGTCCTTGCCGGAAAGCCCATGAGGACGCAGGTGGAAGGACTTGAATTCCCTCAAATAGCGTACGGTTTTCCATCACGCAGCCACACGCGATGTATTCCCCCATCGCTTTCGCGTTTATCTCGCGGAGCTCAGGACGAACCGCGAGAATCGCTTTCGCCTCTGCAGCAAAGTAAAACGCTTCTTTTGATTCGTGATAGTAGATCCGTTGCATACCGAACCGATCATTGAACAGCGTGGTGGTTCCGGTAGTGCGATCGGTTAAGACACCTTGGAATCTTCCATTCAATTTCCGGAAAAAGGACGGATCCTCTTCATACAGATGAACGAGGTGTGAGAGTGAGCCAGGCGCGACCGTGTGCCCATTTTCTTTTAAGCGGCGGCGAGTATCAGTGTCGGGAAATTCCTCTCCCGAGAAAATCAGTGTAATATCGTCCGGTTCGTTGCAGAGTGGCATCGTCGCGTCAGCCGAGCCTTTTCGAGCAGTCCAGCCAACGTATACACCCGAAGAGCTTTCCGTCCATACTCCGTTAACATAAAACGGTTCGTGCAGGAGAGTCTGAGTCATGAGGCTCAGTTGGTCCTGAGCCCAGCCACACGGCATCTTTGTGATGAGACCAAAAATTCCAGGCATACGTTAGGATCTTTCCTCGACAGACGCGTACTTCCGTCTGTACCACCTGCTGCGCAAGTCCCGGAGCTTGGCGAGCAAAGGCTCGGGAACATAGTGGGTGAGCTTTTTGTGAAGGCCCAAGCGGATGGCGATCTCCCCAGTTCGCGTAAGCGGCACGTAGAATCGAGGAACGTCTATTTGTTGGAATCCGTTGCGTTCTTTGAAATCACTGAGCGTGCTACGCTGCTTCTTCCCATAAGCAAATTTCGAATAGACCAGGTATTGAATTCCCCGATCCGCACAAGATCGAACGGCTTGGGCTACCAGCGCGTTTGTCGGCGCCAGATCCCGGTGCCGGACCATAGAAACAATGTTCATCAGACCTGCCTGTCTCCGAGTGTCGTCGTGAACCATCTTTATGAAACCAATCAAACTGTCGTCCAGAAATGCGCCAATGAAAATACTACTGTCGAGAAACGTTGCTTCCTCGCGGTAAACAGTCTCAACATCCTTACCGTAATGTTTGTTGAGCGCGCCTTGGCGAATCGGTGACTCATTGTAAACCTCCCATATTCCCTTCACGAGGGTGTTATCAAAGGGAACCTCGCGTATGATGACTCCCTTTTTCAGAGCTTGCTTTGCCTTGTTCCTGGCCTTGAATCCAATCTGCTCATTCCACCATTGATCGTATGTGGTTACCGGCAAGGCGGCAAAGTTGTCCCATTCCATGGGATAGGAATATTTCGGTGAGGTCTCAGGCACCTTCTGCATAAACGTAAAGACATCAATTCGGGTTCGAGACTGTCGCAGCGCGTCGATTACCGGCTCTGGATCGTCGTCCACAAACTGGTATGCATCTGCCTCAAGCCGCGCCATGCGAAGCAAACGACCCGTGACTCTAACCTCTTTTCCGCATACCTTTATCAAAGAACGCATGAATAAATGATTCCCTCTCTACCTGGCCGAGTTCCGTCCCATTCGTAATTCCGTCAAACGACGTGAACTGCAGTGGCAGAACTCAACGGCAGGACTGACTAATATTGGCGGAGAGGGAAGGGATTCGAACCCTCGAGTGGTGTTACCCATCGCGGCCGTAAAGCCAGCCGCTGCCTTAACAAACGGCGACCTCTCCAGAATACGAAGCTACTACAGTAACCATTTACGACCACACGCCAGTTGCGCTTCGGTGCGCTGACATTAAACAAGCTCGTAGCTCAGGGCAACCGGGTCTCACGGGGTACGCTTCGACTCACGTCTGCCGTCGCGTCACTGAACTCAATCCGACATATGCGAGAAGCCGGCTGCTGTGGTCAAGAAGCTTGATCAAATACTTGAGAAACATATGTTGCCCGAAAAGAGCAAGAATGGGCAGCGCCAGCGTGTAACACGGCACAGCGATCAGGGACCTCGTTGCGTTTCTGAGGCGATGCGTTGGATGTTTCGGAAAATTGCTGCCACGGAGCAGGGCGCGCTTCAGCAGATAACTCCGCTTGCAACGCGATGAAGGAACTACCTCATAGGCGACCGCTTCGTTACACCAAACAAATTTATGTGCTTTCTCAATCATTCGCCGGAAGAAGTCTACGTCTTCTCCCGCAGTATCAAACTCGGATCTGAAGGGAGTGATGACGGTACCCAGGATGTCCTTCCTAAACAGTACGTTGCCACTGCGACATTGACTCCAGATCAGCTCATGTCCTGACGAATAAGTTGGCCGTTCGAAGAATTTGCCCTTTTGGACCCACCGAGGTGGGTCGCTCTCGAAATGCGGCTTTACCGGACCAAGAACCCCGTCCACTCCATACGCCACACACGTTTTGAACAGATTGCAGAGCCAATCGTCTATGGGGAACTCGTCGTCATCGATAAATGCTATGAAATCGCCCTCAGCGTGTTCTAGAGCCTTGTTCCGCGCTAGGGCGATATTCTGTTGCGACTCACAGCAGTATGTCACTTGCATAGGAGGGGTGGAGGAGAACGCGGCCACAACGTGCCGCGCAGATTGCGCGGAATCATTGTCGGCCACAACCGCGGAGTACGTGAACAGGTCCTCCGTCCGTTGGTTGCCCAATCGCTCCAACAGTTGCCTTAAAAGCTCTGGTCTTTTGAAAGTGCAGATGCAGACACTAATGTGATGGTTTTGCAAGGCTGTCACAGTTTCACCTGAAATGAGAGTGTACCGCAACCATTCCTACGCCGGCGCACATCACTGTCTACGACCTCTCGAACGCTTCGCGATTGAGGCACCCATCTTTCTGCTCCGCTCAGCCATGTTCAGGACGGGCAAAGCCTTGCGAACCATGTTCTGGCTCAACGAGAGTCTAAATGCTCGCGCGTAGCACCGGCGCGATCTCAACGAGTCGAGCAGTGTTTCTTCGGAGACCTCTGCATGAACGTCCAGCGCCATGGCAAGTGGAAATGACTGGCGTTGGGTATGGAAATCCAACCCCACAAATGGGACCGCACTGGCCATCTGCACCAACGCGGGAGCTGTTTGGCTTGGAGCCCAGCCGTCATACTTTCGATTCCAGACCTCGATGCCCAAGAGCCGGTCGGCCCAGGATGGCTCGAAAAACTTCCACGCGTCCCGTCTGGACGGATGCGCAAGCACGGCCAGTCCCCCGGCGGCATGAACCGCGTCCAACATCTCGCCCGTGGGTAAGCCCTCCCCAAGGAAAGGAACGGGCCCCCATACGAGGACATGCACACGGTTGGCCGCGTCACTGTACTCGATGCCGGGCAAAACGAAAACTTCGGAGGAGCTTGCCTGAGCGCAAGCCTCTCGATATTGATCCAGCCGCGACGCTGTGAACCCGCGGTCGTGCTCCGTCATCATCACGATCTGGCAGCCGCGGCGTCCAAATTTGGCACTCAGCGCCTCGAGGGACCAGCTCCCATCGTAAGACCACTCGGAGTGCACATGACAAGCAGCGAGAAATTCCATGGATTAGTCTCTAGTGTTTCTCTTGAATACGTTGTCGTGAACGGTGTAGTAGCAGTCAGCGAAGAACACTTTGGCATCGTCACGACGCCAGTTGTAATACGCGTCCCCCCGGTGTACTCGCACGACATCGCCAAGTGTTTTCCAAAACGGAGGCCAGTCGCGCATCGCCTTCGACTTCGCGCCTCGAAGCACAAATAATAGATGCATGAATTCGCGGCCAACGTGTCGGCAGACCACACCAGGGGCAGAAGCTTGCTCCATGCCAACTGGCGCATGCTCATCAAGCGCCAGCTCCACGTGCCACGCGGGGTACTCCAGGTCTTGGCAACGAGAAAGCGCCATGCTCCCCCAGGGTCTGCCGTTGAGCTCGACAAACCAGAGCTTCTCGGAATCGTCCCGCAGGAGTTCAATCATGAACAGACCGCGCCACTTAGTCCTTCGAATCAACTCCGCGATCTTGGGTCGAAGATCCTCTGGGACCGCTTGCGAGATACACGCGCTCGATCCGGAGCCCTGCGGATTCATCATCCTCACTCTCCGATGCCCGCTCCAGGCACGGACCCCATCGGGTGTCGCCAGACCGAAGACACCCTCGCCTGTTCCCATGATGAAAGGCTGCACGAGCAGCGGCACTCGCTCCGCCCATTCTGCAATTGCACGTTCCAATTCGCCGGGATTCGCGCAGACCCATTTCCGGCAATTCTCCAAACGGCCCTGTCGAACCGGAACGCACTCCGCAGCCTTCAGAATAATCGGAAATGATTCCGACGCGGTGAATCCCCGTACGTCGTTTGCGCTTCGAGCTAACAGGGTCCTCGGAACATTCAGGCCCGCTTCCCGCGCCGCCTGAGTCTGCAGGCACTTGTCCAATGCCAGCTCAGCATTGGCGCCCTGCGGGCCAGCCAGCAGCCAACCCGTCTCCAGGTTGACTCTGCTCGCCAGCCACACCGCCTTGTCATCCAAAGGAAAAAAGATTAGTTGATCACCGTCAGCCGCTGCAGGGAGCGAGCCCAAGAGGCTTTGAAGGTCAGCGAGTGCCGCCTGCAGGTCCTTCTCCGGCGGACAAATCTCATGGCACTCCACGTGACGGCTGTGCCGGAGGGCGGACGCCCGTCCTCGCCGCGCAAACGAAATCACGTGGAATCCTGCGTCCACGAGGCTCCAGGCAACCTCCGGAGCGGCCATGGCCTCCGCGAATCCTATGAGGACTTTGGGGGACGACATTATTGAGAAAGATCCTCCTCCTCAATGCACAGACTGTACGCCACCCCAGAGCCAATACTTCGCTTCGATATTTCGGATGGCTGAGCTCCGAACATTGATGCGGCAGATTGTCCCTCGGCGGGTGCAATCACGAATCGCAAAGATTCACACTTCGTCATTTTCGTGGACTACATGCCTCACAGAACCTGGAAGGTGCCATGGCAGGTCTTGCAAAACCTATGGTAGTCTTCCAGCATGGGAGACCTCAAATCCAGCCGCACAGACGTTGAAAACCCCTGCCGGGCCGATATCCGGCAGCAGGTGCTCGACGCCCTCACGGACCACAACACATTTTTCTTCATCCTTGGCCTGCTGACAGCCGCCGTCTGGCTTCCCCTACTTTGGAGAAGTTTCTGGGTGGATGAAGCTTGTACGTACTGGATGGTACATGAAGGGGTCGTTCGTGCAATTCAGAAGACGTGGCATTATCCCGGACAGTCTCCACTTTACTCCGCGATCGCTTCTCTTTTCTGCTTCAACGGATCGCCCCTCCGGGATGCGCTTCTGCGCATCCCCAGTCTGATCGGCGTCGCCATCGCAGCATATTTCTTGTACCAGCTCGGAGAGAAAAGAATTGCACGCGGCGCTGGGGTTGTTGCCACGATGTTGTTCCTCTTTCATCCGAACGTCGTGGCGGTCGGTTATCAGGCTCGGCCTTACGGACTTGCCATCGCGGCTTTAATTGCGTCCTGCTGGGCTCTTTGCGAATGGGAGGAAACCAGGTCGCGAATCTATCTCCTCTGGTTTGTTCTGGCCTCGACCCTGGTAATTTACCTGCACTATATCTTTGTCTTCATAATTGGTGTGCAGGGCCTCTATATCCTGTATGTTTTTTTTATAGACCACCGCCGCAGTCGATGGTTTGAGCTAGCATGCGCCGCATTCGCAATAGCCCTCCTGTCCGTGCCACTCATACGCCATCTCATGCTGATGGTCAACGAGCGCTATGCTCTCAGTTTCAACGAACCCCCGCACTTATTTGAGCTCACTGAATTCATTTTGTCTTCTGTTATCGTCGCCGGACTTGTGATCGTGGGCTATCTTTTGCCAAAGCTCTATCCAGACCTGACACCTCAACAGCTCAAAATGCCATCCTCGACTTTATTCTTTCTGATGTCCTGGTGGCTGCTCGTGCCCGTGCTCTTTTTTGCCATTTCAAGATTCACGCACACGCGCCCTTTCGTGCCCCGGTATTTGGTGTTCACATTGCCCGCCCAGGCGCTTCTCTTTGGGTATGCAGGAATTCGACTGTTTGGCTTCGTTGGAGTCCGCTTGTGGGCTCTGTTAGGAGTGTTACTCTTCGCCGCCAATCCCTTCGCACTGATGAGAACTCCCGGGAATACGCTGCTGCCGATCATCCAGTTCGTCCGCTCCAAGCCCGCTGATCCTGTGTTCTTCCCCAGCTTGCTCTTTGAGTCTCAGTTTTACAACTGGCGGGCTGGGAATCAACCGGAAAGCTGGCTCATGGCTCCCTTGACAGCCTATCCCATTCGGAATCCCGTTTTTCCGCTTCCCGGTGCCCCCACTTCCGACGTCAAGGACTACATCAGCGGAATCATTGATTCGCAATTTGGCGAGACTCGGGAGGTTGTGTTTGTAGCCATGACCGAGCGTTGGAAGGATTTCGCCTCCGACTGGGTCACCGAGCGCATGCATCTTGCAGGCTTCCAGGTTGCTCTTCACGATGAGGGCAGCTTCACTGCCTTCGTGTTTACGCGATGAATCTCGTACCCGATCCAATCTCGTAACGACGATTCTCACTGAACAAACACGGTGCTCCTACCGAAACTGTGCCTTACCCACCCATCGAAGGAGTAATTCTTAAACTCTTTGAGGAGCAGGGTCTCTTTGTCGGACTCCGCAAACCGCGTCGGAATGATCACGTAAACATGGCCTGGCACTTTGCCATTATACGCACGCGCCGATATAGTTGCTTTTGATTCGAACTCGATTTGATGTGACAGAATCCGGGCGTCTGGCGGCATCGCGCTGACGGCATCGGGTGACAGCACGACAAATAAGGCGTCACGTCCTTCGCGGGTGAAGGCGGCTCTGACAAACTCGAGGGCATTCTGATTGGCGCTGGGTTGGCTCGTTCGGCTGTAGGGATCGAGCTCTCCTTGCTTCATGGATCGCGCACGGTAGGCGAACGCAATCCAACCGAAGAGCGACATCACCACACAAAGTGCGCCCACGGTGATGCGACTTCCTGAATTCCGCGGCAAACGGTCGGCTACTGCCAGGACGCACACGAAAATTAGCATTCCAGCAGCACGCAAGTGTCGCTCTTCCAAGCTGACGTCTCCGCCATGGGAAAAAATTATGCTCATGGCCACTGCGGAGACGCCATAGAGACAGGCCGCGATTATCAAAAGTCCGGTCAGATTGACTTCACCAGCATGCGGCTTCCAACCCTTCAAGATGACCGTCACGAAAAAAAGGATTGGGGGCAGGAGGAACCACAGCATCCCGGAGAAGGCGCCATTCTCCGCGGCGGTGCCTACGACGGGATGCCGCGGATTGAACAATAAGGACGTCACTATGTCCATCCACGAAACCCCGGCCCCCCAGGGTGCAGCCAAGGAGAAAAAAACATCACCAAAGCGAAATGACCATCCAGTTCCGCTTGCTGGAGTTGTGCCGCGCGAAAACCATGCGACATAGAGCGATGCGAAGGCCAAGATCGCTCCAAAGGCACCGGCCACCATACCACCGGTGATCCGTCTGACACGCACTAGGGCCTCGACACTGCCGGCAAGAAGAGCTGCGCTGGCTACCATCACTCCAGTCAGCTTTGCGAAAAAGGCGATCCAAATCGCAAGGGATGCCAACCCGGCTGCTCGAATTGCGCTCGTGAAGGGAACATAGCAACCCGCCAGGATGAGCCACGGCGTAATCCCTTGCAGGAGGATTTCGCCGCCATTATAAATGCCAAAGGGTAGCGTCGAATACCGAAAGGTCGCAAGGAATAGCACCGCAAGCGTTGCTGTTCGGCGGCTAAGCGTGAAGTGTTTGGCAACCTGAATCCACCCGAGAAGGCAGCACAGCAAAGAGGCGCCGGTGGTAATCGTAAGCGCTGTGCCGAGTCGCATGCCGAGCAGAGTCAAAATGCCCGGAATCAAATACTGCCCCGGACTCCACCAGGTTACAAGGCTGGTCTGATCGCGAGAGATATCTGCCGGGTCCGGGCTGATTATGGTGTTGATGGGACCGCCAGCTGCCAGAGTCCGCCACTCCTGCATGCCCCAGCTCGCGTCATGCGAGAGTGACGGCGGAAAAAACAGGCCCGCGAGAGTAAACAGTCCACAAAGAACAAATGATAGGACTGTCGCGCGTCGGTAATTACTGGTGGGCACTCCTGCCGCGTTAACGCCGGCCCCTTCAGCTACTTGACTCACGCACTCTCCTCATACGAATTCAAACCAAATTGAGATGGTATTTACGAAGTCGCGTGTTTCAGAGGATTATCTAGTGGCTTTTCTGTATTCTGCGAGCCGTCTATCTCGAATCCGAAAGCGCCCCACGCTTCCCACCGCGGGTATCGTAACGCTCTTGGTCCACACTTGGAAAATTTGCTGGCCCGACGGCGGGCAAAAGACGATACGACTTCTCCAGGCTGCAGAATAGATTGAACTTGATGATGTACCAAAGTGCGGCCACGGCGTCTTTTGTGCCGATCTTCTTTCCTTCTTGGTAAGTCCGGCCATGATATGAGATCGGCACTTCATAGAGGCGGCATCCCAGTTTGGCCACTTTTGCAGTAACTTCTATTTCAAATCCGAAACCACGACTTGTGATTCTCATCTCGCGGATAATATCGCCCCGGAAAGCTTTGTATCCAGTCTCGACGTCAGTGAAGTTTACATTCGTGAAAAGGTTCGAAAGAAACGTCAATCCCTTGTTGGCAAGATAGTGGTAGAAGTACAAAACCCGCGCAGCCCTGCGAACTAGAAAGCGTGATCCGTAAACGACATCGGCCTCACCATCGAGAATGGGGTTGATCACTTCCGCGATATCCGATGGGTCGTATTCTAGATCAGCATCCTGTACGACCACGATGTCGCCTCGGGTGTTCGCGAAGCCTGCTTTCAAGGCTTCCGTCTTTCCCCGGTTCGTCGGCTGATGCAAAACCTTAATCTTCGAATGTAGGCGAGCCAGTTCGTCGGCAAGCCTACCTGTGGCGTCGCTAGAACAATCATTAACTATCACCAATTCGAGAAGGCTTGGAACTTGCAAGACCTTTTGTACCACAGTCTCCAGCGTAGCCTCTTCGTTGTAGGCAGGGATCACAATAGATAAACATTCCTGTTGCTGCATGCAGATTCCTCCGGTGCCCGATTTGGCTGTGTTTAGATAAGGCGTGGAATTTCTAATATTCCCGAAATTGAAACGAGGGGATCCGGACCACGCCCCTCAAGATCTTCTTGCATGACGTCTTCTTCCACTTTCTTCCCCTGATATTGTGAAACTAGTTGAAATCCGGGTATTCGCGCTTAATCGGAGAAGTTCTTCGCCCATGAGGAACCTGTATTCTTCGAGGTTCACAGGATGTGTCTCCACTTCGACGACAGAATCGCGGGCAAATGAAAAAATCTTTTCTAATCTGGCAAAGGGTTCCAGCGGCACCAAGGAGAAAAAGTAGTCCGTCAGGCGATGGTGCCGGGTCAACAAAATGTCCACAAACCGACGGTAGGAACGGTTGACCAAGCTTCTCTCACCAGGTTCGAAGGAAAAATTGCGCCTGACCGTAGTCCCAGACGGGAGTAGCCGCCCAAAAAGCACATTTGCACAGAGATGCATATGATGGTGGCCATCGATTCGGTCTGGCGGTGCCCCATACAAACGACGGTACTCGTCGATTTGAGCTCTCACGACATACTCGAAGGAGCGGATAAGTCCGGGGTGAAAGACCATCCGATTGAACCGGCGTTGCCGCAAATAACCAGCGATTTCTTGTTGGCGTTCCGCGTGCTGACTCGGACAGTTCGGCGCCGACAACCGTGTCGTAAAATTTAGGTGAAGTCCGGCATCGATCCCTCGCTCACGAGCGATCGCCGCCGCCCTCTCCGAATCCTCCATGAAGACCATGGCGCTTACCGAGGAGACGGATCCGTGAAGGACGCATTCAAACATTCTGTCGGTAGTTTCCGTGTCTCGCCCCCAATCGTCGGCGTTTATGATGAGAAGGCCGGCGTGAAGGCTTTTCGCCCAGCTGCCTACCTGCTCTTTTTTTCGCGGCACGGCGTCCGAGGCCTCCGGTGTGAGATCGAAGGGCAGAGCTGTGCTGCCGCGGAAGAGGCTGTACGTTCGAATCACCATTGATTGCTCAAATTGTGTCACTAATTTCAACCTACTCATGAGACAAAGACGGTGCGGTCCACGCTTCTCCAGACAACAGCCTCGGTTTGATTCCCTCGAATGTTGACACGGAGATTCTCTTGCTTCGCAAGAAGGAAAGAAACGCATCGACCGTCTTAGGGTCGGCCAAATCCTTCGTGTGCCCAATGGCTACAACGGGTTTATAGAGCTCTGGCGCATTTTGATCTTCCGCAATAATCCTCTCCATAATCGATGTCAACTCGTTGAGCGTCATACGGCAAAAGTCGAGCTTGAGTGGATATTCAAAACGCAGGAAATCGAGAACTCGATTCCATTTATACCGAGCGCTTCGCCCAGCCATGCCGACGCTGTTATTGAAGCCTAGGCGCTTCGTAGTCGGCATCCTCCAAAGTGCCACCATCTCAGTGTAGATGGGCAGCTCAAGCCACGAGCCATTTGGATCCGGTGTGGTCGCGTCATCGCTGAACGGCCAGTAATAGCCATTTCCCAGAGCAGGCCGATAATCCAAATTATGATTGTGCTGCAATCCGCCCTTAAAAACCGATGAATCTATTTTGATACCCTTCTGGGCCAGGACGCTTGCTGCCGTCTGTGTTGGCTGGAACAACCAGTTACCGGCGCGAAATGACAGCGGCGTGAAATCAGGCCGGTCGAGAACGTATCGCAGGTAGCCGAGCGCAGAATCCACGATTTCAGTGATTCTCGTCCGAGACAATGTGCAAAGATTGTATTCGCTGTAGTCGAGGCACCATCGGCCCTGATCGTAGCGGGCGTTATACCACTGCGGGTGAAGATGTAGTGCGATTTCAAAGCCGTCTCGATCCAACTCCCGTATCTGTGCTTTCACGAGATCGATGGTCGGATCCGTACCTAAAGCCTCTATCCTTTCCAACTCCGCAACCTCAACGAATGCGACGAATTGAGCGTCCCAGTTTCGGAATATATCCCGCAGATGTTCGGCCGGTTCGAAGACCAGGTCCTTGAGTGCGCCGGTACCATTGCCATAGATTTCGTAGTCCAATGTGAAAATGAAGTCGATCATTAAAACCTCTACGTTGTAAGGACTTTCAGACCTTGTCTCTGACGAAGTTCTTAACGTCATTTAGCGAATGTCGCATGCTTCTTGGTAGCATTCGATACATAGGCTTCAAACAGGAGCGTACGCCCGCGAGAATTCGTCCTTTGAGGTTAGGTTTCGTCCGTAGCTTCTCCAGCCATGTATCGAAGTCAGTTCTACCAGAGCCGTTGCGATAGTCGATCCCTGTCGGGCCATTGCTCGTGACGAAATCTCCATCGATCAATGTCTTCGCGATGCTCTCAGGTGTCGGTTTGTAGGCATTCGGCACGGAAATTGCGTTGGATGCTACCAGTTTCACGCTATGCAAGTCACAACCAAAAAAGTAGCGACACTGATTTCGCCACGGCTGTCCCTTGAGCCGTTCCAGGAAATCTATAGGCGGCATGTGACGCCCATCTGCCTGTTGATTCCATAATTCAATGGCATCGATCTTGTACTTCTCTATGTGCCTAACAACTTTTTCAAACGAGTACTTGGAGGGATGAGCCAGCACCTTAAAGATGGGACCGTTGCTGTCCTGTCCGTCGGATGCAAAACGAACGATCTCTGCATACTCCCTCACAGGGAATACGATTGTGTGCAATCCTGACAGGTCAACCTCGACACCCGGAATGAGAAGGAAGCCGCTGCCCTCGGTAACCTGTTTCGCCTCCTTCACGTAGCGGTCAAACTTCACCTCATCAAAATCTTCAAAGTGCTCTGTCATAACGCAAAAGGAAAAACCGCTTGCGCTCAGAGCAGAGGCAATCTCTGACAGGGTATTCTTGCCGTCGTGAGAATACGTCGAGTGAAAGTGGAATGTACCGCGGATGACAGGTGTTCCCATGACCGACGCTTATTTCAAATCCTGTATGAGTCTGGCGAAAAACGGCTTCCGGTCGCCTTGGGCAAAAAGCAGCTCTTTCGTGTGCATATCAAGAAAGGACTTCATATAAGACTTGGTCGCAGACCACCGCCCAGGAAACTCCCCTGGCCAATATTTTGGCTTGCCCTTGAGACAAAGCATCAAACACTTCGTATCGCCGACAAGATATCGGCCTTTGATTCCGACCTGATAACGTGTGTCTTCGGGCCGAATTTCCATTCCGTTCAGCATCTTCCAATATAAGTAAGGTAGGTCCAGCCCCGCGGCCGGTGCCAACAACACCGTGCCCCAGAATCGGCCGTTAATCTCCATGAGATAAGGCTGGCCGGTCCGCCGATCGATCTTGAATTCCGTCATTGCTGGGCCACTAAAAGAGAGGGCCCTGAACATGGATTCGGTTGCTTCCAGAAGCCGAGGCTCGATCTCAATGGTTTCAGCAACAGCGCTGGGTCCTCCCAAAGGATTACTCTCTCGAATTCTGCGGTGTGCGAGAAGTGCCACGGGTCGACCTTCGGCGAACAATCCAGAGATGCCCACACCGTATCCATCAATGAATTCCTGCAATAAAACGGATTGTCCTTTTGCCAACCGTAAATGGCACTCTTTCACCACTTCAGCCTTTGTGACAGCGTAGGCCGTCTTACCACTTGTTTCGGCCCTGCCTGATAGCAGCACTTCACTGCTCTCGGATTTGATTGCGACCGGAAACCTTAGATTGAGAACATCGATGGCCTGCTTATTGTTCTCAGTAATATGTACAGTCCTGGGCGCAGCAATACCTAGGGATTCTGCAAGCGCCAACGTCTTGGCCTTGCTAAAAGTCGTCTCGATTTCGCGTTCCAGAGGAATAAGGGGAACGCATGCCAGATCCTTCCGGTATTGACTGCACGCCATAATTCCCGCTTCGGAAGTGGGAAAGACGCAATCGGCAGCGAACTTGTGACTGTAGCGGTTCACGTCTTCGATGAACTTCAAGACATCTCGTTTGGGGCTGGTATAGACAAACGTTTCCTTGGCGTAGCACGAGAAAAGGCTCATATCCCAACGGCTCTCGCCACCCACAGCAAATGCAATTCCTTGCTTTCCCCAGGAACGCACGCAGGCAAGGGTTCGCGTCGAATAGCCATCCAGCAATAGCACCTTTGAAATCCTCTTCCCCGACTGAAGCGGTGAAGGAGATTCCGGTGCACTTTGCGTGCTTTCAGAATCCGCGAAGGCAGGTTTCATGCTGCCAACATTAGCTAGTAGATCTGGCTTCAAGCGCCCGCCTCGTCCACAAGTCGAGCTCCGAGGTGCAAGGTCCGACGGAAAACATTCTTCAGTCTCTTCATCTGATCGCTCCGCCGAAGCTTGATGAGGTCCACAGGCATAGTTCGCTCAACACGACGGAGAAAGGTCCATATGTAGCCAACAAGAATTAGTAATCCTCCAATGAAGTACGGTCGGTTCTTCATCTGGTAGACGCTTCGGAAAATCTCCCATAGCGGATGGCTTCCAAGAAGGTAATCCATCCGACCTCTATGCACTCTCTCTCGAAGGCCCGTGTGCTGGGCGCCTCCCATCTTGCGGTGGTGCCAGCAGATCTTCTCGGTGAACCTCCTGGTTTGCCATCCCTTCGCCCGGGCGCTGAATAGCGCGATCAGGTCTATTCCACCAGATTTTACTTGTGGATAACCTCCGATTTCCTCAAAACACTCTCGCCGGAACATTTGACACGCGCCTGACACATGCTCCAAATCGAGAAGTTGAGTGCCAGAATTCGAGTTTTTTTCGCGATACGGCGTGCCCCCGACTCCCAAGTGTGGATTGTCTGCGAACTTGCTCATTAAGAACGCAAAGTAGTCCTCATCCATCGAGATATCCGCATCCAAGTTTCCTATGACGTCGTACCTCACGTCTTTCATTTTGGCGTACCCCGCGTTGAAGGCAATAGCTTTGCCGGCGAAATGTCTCTCGTGGCGTGCTGGCATGCGCACCAGCTCGATCCAAGGATTGTCAGCCAAATATTTGGTCACGATATCGTCCGTGCCGTCCGTCGAACCGTCGCTGACGATAACCCACTTCAGTGGGCGCACCGTCTGTGCCACCACGGACCGGATGGTCAGCTCAATGAACTGCGCCTCATTCCGAGCGGGGGTAATGAGAACATAGCTAGGGAGATTCAACATACTTTTGCCTTCAATGAAGAAGTTGAATTGTCGAGTTGCGGCTGCTTCGAGCAATCATCAGATGGGCACAAGATGTTCGACATCGCCAGAAGCATCCACGCCTGAGACCATCTCATATAAGAGATTCGGATGGTGCAAGAGCGAAGCACTCGGTAGTAGAAAAAGCCTCGCTGGTCCCACATATGTTTCATCGCCCATGCGAGTACCGAGTAGGCCAGGGTTTCGTTTTCGGGGCCCAGATCCCGAAATTCCATCAATGTGATAATGCTCTGAGCGACACAGTGAATGTCGATGGGATAAGTTCGATTGTGAAAATAGCGGACCGCACCGTCCGAGCGAAAAAAATGCGTGCGGTAGAATTCAAAGCCACGTCGAATGCCGGCGTCGAACTCGATTGTATCGAGATCCCGACAAATAGACCGCAACGCACATAAGTTATATCCCGTATGGAAATTGTCAATCCATCCTTGGGACGGGCCCTCTCCGTAATACCACGAGCCATCCGCTAGCTGCTTGCCGGCCGAGTACCGGGCTACTTTCAAGGCAGGACCGAGAAATTCTTGTCTGCCGGTGTGCCGGTAGACGCGGCACAAAAAAGCAGCAGCAAGAAAGTTCGCATTGTAAGTTTGATTTCGTACCGATGGAAGCGGATAGCTGAAGCCGGCAAGAATGCTGCCGTCGGTCCAGTAAAGCTCGTTCAGAATATACTCCGCAGCGCTGACCGCCATGGCCAAACACCGTGAATCATCGCGTTGCTCGTAGGCGTCCAACAGGGCCCCAGCCGCAAATGTCGTGCAAACCAGGTTGGGAGCCCCGATAGGTACGATATTGGTGCGAAACTGCCATGGGAAACTATACCCCCAGCACCAGTAGGAAATGTTTGGAGACCGCAGTGCAATCAACCGTTCGATCATCAATTCAACGAGGGCTTCCTCAGAAACCACCCCGGCCTTCGACAACTTAAGAATCGAAGAAAGAAAAAGCCCAATTGCCTTAGGGTTCTGCTTCTTCGGAATAAGCAAAAAGCGTCTGATGTCAATGGGGCTCCGTTTCAGAGCTTGCGTGAGAGCGAGCCGAGGGAGTTTGAAGTTTAGAAACGGCAGCGCTGTTAAAGCTCTACTGTTCAGAGCATCGTACGGATCGTGGCCCGCCCAATCGTTCGCCTGGCAGTAGCTCAACAGCTTAGAGGCAGCGGACCTTGCGTCGCCCAAAGAGATGCTTTTCACGTTCATAGGGCAAGCCGGGAGGACGTCTCCACCTGCGCCTCATCCTGGTGAATCGCTTGGTCTGGGCCGGACAAGACTTTCGCATTGCGGTGGGCCTGACCGGTTAGGCTCTCGATGACTTTCAAATATCGGTCTTTCATGACATCCCAGCGAATGGGCTCATATTCTTGCTTGGCTCTGTCAGCGAGCCGAACACGCAACTCCGGATCGCGATAAAGACGGATCATCTGCCCGGCCAAGTCTTTCGGATTGTTCGGTTCAAAGTATGCGAGAGCGTCCTCACTGAAGTAGTGCCGTATCGCTTTCAAACGGGACATGAGAACGGGCTTGCCCATAATAATGAATTCGGGCAACTTGTTGGGAAAGGCGAAGTCGAGAAATGCATCGCGGCGGATTGGCAGAACGCCCAAAGCACACTTGTTCAGCCAAGCAGGAATTTCGTCGGGAGGCACCTGTCCAATCAGTTTGACCTTAGAAGTTAAGCCGTGTTTTTGTGCAAGCTCCGCCAGCGCACCTTGTTCGGGCCCCGGCCCCAGAATCCACAACTCGGCTCCCGGCATATCTCTGTGCGCAATACGGAACGCTTCAATGGCGATATCCAGGCCGTAGATCGAGGTTAGTGTGCCGTGGTACATCATGGCGAATACATCGGGACTCCCCTCATTGGCTCCCAAACATCCCCTTGACGCGAAGCGGGCTTCGTCCGCGGCATTCATGATCACGGTCGATTTGGCACGGGGTAATCCACGACTGACGATTAGATCTTGGATCGGTGCGTTGATGGTGAGCACGTGATCTGCACAGTCGAAGCTGATTTTCTCCTGAAATTGAAGAAACTGTATCATCCATGAGTCCTGCGCTATCTCGTACTTTGAAGCATAGAATTCAGGCGTGATTTCGTGCATGTCCAAAAGTAACTTGGCTCCCATCCACCTGGCAGGCACAACTGCGAAGATCAAGAAATCGGGCAGCGTATTCACGTCGATAAGAGCAAAATGTCGGCAGCGCATGAGATCAATGACACGGAAGAAGGTCCAAACAAAAAATGCCGCGTATTCGTAAATATATCGCGCAAGAGATCCTCTCTTCTTGCCTAGCGAAATCGCGTAGACACTCACGCCGTCGAGAACGTACTTAGTTTTACCATTAGCCGGGGCCAATGCCAGAACATCAACCGAATACCCGGCCGCCACAAGCGCCTCAGCTTTACGTCGAACACGAACATCAAAATCGTAGACGTTTTGAACTACAATGCAGATATTCTGCATCTGAACGAGCCCTCCATGACCGCACGAAAAGCTGGTTTAATCATTCGGGGAAGTTATTGAGCATGCATCATATGCGACGCTTTCCTTTGCATTCCACGGAAAGTCTGCAAAGTTAAATGCCGCTTCTCCAGAGAGTTCTGTCCGATTCGTCGAATCGAAAGGTCCATACACTCGCAGGCGCATGGATGGCAGATCCATTCCCCCATCGCAATGAGGGGCTACCCGCACGCCTTCGCCGGTTTCCAACCTTTCAAAGTGTACTTGGCGACGTTTTCTGAACCAGTGGACGGCCTGCGCCCCTGTTGCAAACCATCCCCCGGAGGATTTCAGAGTCTGAACTAGCCCAACGTAGAAGTCACCCCAGAATCTCTCCGGCCCGTGGCTTCTATCGTGCCAGATAACGGTCAATACCCCTCCAAATCTCTGGTTGTTTGCGATCAGATCCTTACAACGTTTGTCCGCTTGGGCTTCAGAGAGATCTAGTCGATTGGGGTAAAACAACGTCCCGTCCTGGACGTGAACTGGAAGTTCCAACAATGTTCTAGCGCCTAACGGACGAAAAACCTGCGAGGTCCCATTTCGGTAGCCTGTGGTTTCATTGTAACCTGCCGTTGAATCGTACTCGTAGCCAGCCTCCTCCAGCACCGAAACCGTGTTCGTATTCTGCATTAGCCAATGCATCCGGATGCCAACTTTGTTCTCACCGGTAACAGCGGCAATCCGGTTTAGCTCCGCCCGCGCTTTTTCGACGCTGTGCCAAGCATCAATGCCGTGGACACCCAGTTCACATCCTTCTCTCTGAAGAATGGGCGTCCAATTTGGCAGATCACTTACATCATAGGCGGTGGCACGCCGCGAAGCATGAGGACCTGACACGTGGTCGCCAATTGTGCGTTTGAATGGGATCAGATAATAAGTTGCGGGCAGGTTTCTCTCCACTCGCAGATACCACTCGAATGGGCTCCAGAAATCCCTTGCCCAACCGAGATACACGAACGGCAGAGACACAGCAGAGCGCAAGCCACCAACAAACCGGCTCAGCGAGAGCCTTCCCCTGAGAAAGTTTCGAACTGCACCAATCGTGGACCGATACAGGAACCCGAACATCGTATGGTCAAAAAAGTGTTGGCGTATCCCGATGAAATCGATGTCGTGGGTCAGACACACTGCAAAGCTGTAGCCGGAAGGAACGGGCGGAATCTCCAGAATGGGAATTTTCTCCGCTAATATGGAGTTCCTCAGCATCTCGATATGAAGGTCAAGCGTTGGGACGTGGGCCCATTCTGGTGGTTGGCCTAATGTGAATAGGAATTTGATTTCCTGGATAAGGTCAAATCCAAAGCGTATAGCTATAGTGCCATTCGCAGCGGTCATCCGAAGACTAACAATGCCGAACGGCATCTCGATGTAAGGCTGGCACTGATTGTTTTTTTCGAAGGTAGCTAATTCGCCATAAATGGGAAGAGTGACATTCTCATGGTCAAGTGTTCCACCATGGTATTTTGACCGGATAACGATGTCGCTGAACTGGTCAACGTTTTTGGGCTCAGCTCCATAAAGCAGCAGGAGTCGTGCATCGACTTCCGGAACGTCACCGGTCGTTGCTAGGACGACCTCGTAGGTACGCCCCGGAATGTGGAATTCCCACGGAGTCTTGAAAAGCTCGAAGAACTCTTCCACCACGCCCCTCTGGTCGGGCTTGGAAATGACTCCTATCACGGTGAATTGTCGCCCTCAGGCTTTCGAACGCTGCAGAGTAGCTTGTTCGGAGCTGCCCCCGGCAGAGTTACTCGCGTGGAAGAAATCGCGAATCGAATCCACAACGTAGCGCAGTTGTGCCTCGGAAAGCTCCGGGTAGATTGGTAGGGCTATCGTCTCCCTCGCAGCACGTTCGCTTTCGGGGAATGCGCCAGCAGTGTGGCCCAGGTAAGCAAAACAATCTTGCAGGTGCATCGGCACGGGATAGTAGACCTCCGTCCCAATCCCTTTCTTCTGTAGATTCGCCATCAACTGATCGCGACGAGCGACGCGAATCACATACTGATTAAAGATGTGGCGATTCGCAACAACCTTGGGCAAGGTTACCTCCGGCGAGCCGTGGCTTCTGGCAGCCAAGCCGGCTTCGACGAAAAGCCGATCATAGATTTTGGCATTCTTCTGCCGACCGGCAGTCCAGGTGTCCAGGTGGCGCAGTTTTGCGGTGACAATGGCTGCTTGCAGGGCATCGAGACGGAAATTGCCTCCGACAGTGCGGTGATAATACTTTGGCTTGGAACCGTGAGCCCGCAAACACTTCAGCTTTTCCGCACGCTGTGCGTCGTTCGTGACGATCATGCCTCCATCACCCGCAGCACCAAGATTCTTCGATGGAAAAAACGAAAAACATCCGTAGTGCCCGCTGGAGCCGGCTTTTTGGCCATTCCGCTCGGCACCAATAGCCTGCGCCGCATCTTCAATGACGATCAGTTGGCGTTTCTTGGCAATGGCCATCACACCATCCATATCCGCCATCTGGCCGTAAAGATGTACGGGAATGATCACGCGCGTCTTCGGTGTCACCTTCGTCTCGATCTGCTTCACATCAATGTTGTAGGTGACGGGATCAATGTCGACGAAGACGGGTGTAGCTCCCAGACGGGTAATGGCGCCCACAGTCGCAAAAAAGGTGTAGGGAGTGGTGATGACCTCGTCGCCACGTCCAACACCTTCAGCCATCAAGCAGGCCAAGAGTGCATCACTGCCGGACGATACCCCAACCGCAAGTCCGCAGCCGGAATATTGAGCGATGGCCTTCTCGCATTGGTCGACTTTAGGACCCAGTATGAAGTGCTGAGACTCCATTACCTCCGTAATCGCGGCCTCAACTTCAGCTTTGATTGTCGCGTGCTGGGCTTTAAGATCGAGCAGTGGAACCTGCATACTTGTTCTCCTCTTTTACTTCTCTATAGGGTCTTGTGCCTTTGCTCAGACTTGCCGGCAAAGGTGCTTCTTCATCCAAATCGAGACACCGCAGGACGCCGGGCTCCGTTTCCTTGTAACGGTATCCACTCTCGGGGCACGTCATCACACCGCTAGCGTCGGGCGGCCCCAATCGGTGCCCGTGACGGCTCATCCATCCAACTTGGCGCGCGGGGTTTCCCACAACCAGGGCAAAATCGGGTACGTCCTTGGTCACGACAGATCCAGCACCGACAAATGCGTAGCGTCCGATCTGCGTTCCGCACACGATAGTCGCATTCGCACCGATGGTGCAGCCGCGCTTGAGTCTGGTTGTTTCATACAAGGCGTGCCGGTTGATCTGCGAGCGAGGATTACTGACATTCGTCAAGACACAGGAGGGGCCCAGAAACACGTCGTCTTCAACCACCACTCCGGTGTAGATGGATACGTTGTTTTGAATCTTGACGTTATTGCCCAGCAGGGTACCGCCGTCGATGTTCACGTTTTGTCCGATGACGCAGCGTTCTCCAATTTTAGCCTCTTTCATCACGTGAGCGAAATGCCATACCTTTGTGCCAGCGCCTAATTCTGCACCCTCGTCAACGTATGCAGATTCATGCACGAAATAAGGTTGCTGCGGTTTTTCGATATTGGCAGCACCAGCCGGCACGCTTTCACCCTTATGCAGAGAGCGCTGGCATGCATCCAGAATCCTTAGAACCCGCAATCCTTCCCCACCATCGCTCACCGGAGACATCCTGGATGCTACGCAATCCAGGAAGTGCTGGCATTCCGCGCGGAGAGGCTCGCGATTCTCGAGTTCCACAGCCTGGCCATTCGCCTTCACCGCAGTGGGCACACGATTTTTCCACTCGACTTTGTGGGGATACAACACAAGCTTGTGCTCGGCGGTGTCATCGAAAACAGCCATCTTTTCAGATCCGACAACGACAAGCTTTTGCTCCTTGATTGGGTGCAGCCAGCTGACAAAGATGTGGGCCCGCACTCCGCTTGGGAATTCGAAGTGACTCAGGGTAACGTCGGGTACATCCTGATTGAGATAAGCACCGCCCTTACAAGAAACCTGCGTGGGCATTTCATTCAGGAGCGACAACATTACGGAAATATCGTGCGGAGCAAAGCTCCAAAGAATGTTTTCCTCGGTGCGTATCTTGCCGATGTTGAGGCGGTTGGAATACAGGTAGTCTATTTTTCCCAAGCTTCCATCCTGGATCATTTGCTGAAGCTTCAGAACCGCGGGGTGATAGCGGAGAATGTGTCCCACCATCAAAATGCGGCCTTTCGCCTCTGCGGTCTTTACAAGTTCTTCTCCGTGTTTCACATCGATCGCCAACGGCTTCTCGACTAACACGTCTTTTCCGGCTTCGAGTGCGGCTTTAGCTAGCTCGTAGTGAGTCACCGCTGGCGTGGCCAAAGCCACCGCCGTGATGGAAGTATCGGAAAGAACCTGCTGGAACTCCCGGTAGAACTTGACGCCCTTATACTGATTCTTGAAAGCCTCTTCCAGGGCCCTGTCTGAATCACAGAGTGCCGCCAGCACGCCCAGCTCATGGAAATTTCGGACCAGGTTTTTTCCCCAGTATCCGACTCCGGCGACAGCCACCTTAATACCCGATTGCTCAGTTCGACTTTGCATATTCCGTCCCTCTGGCAGGTCCCATCGCAGGTCCGGCCTTAAGAAGAAGATTGACGCACTTATCGGCTGCAGCTCCGTCTCCATACAATGCCGGATGGAGAACCGGCGCAGAAAAAGACCTCACGGCGGTCACAATGGCGTCTCGATCGGCGCCCACAAGAACGTTCCAGCCGACTTCGACTGTCTCGACCCACTCCGTTTCGTTTCGCATCGTGAGACAAGGCACGTTCAGCCAATAAGCTTCCTTCTGAAGTCCGCCGGAATCCGTGAGAACCCGGTGCGCTGAGCTAACGAGTGCAACCATATCGACGTATCCAAGGGGGTCTATGAGCTTCAAGTGAGGCTTCGGCTCGAATCCTATATCCGCCATGGCTTTGCGGCTGCGAGGGTGAACCGGGAAGACCACCGGCAGTCCGACAGAGTTGAAGGCGTGGAGTATAGACGAGAATCTTTCGCCGTCATCCGTATTCTCAGTGCGGTGGACGGTCGCGACAACATAGTCCCGCTCGCGCAAACCCATTCGTTCGAGAATCGAAGACGGGTTCGAATATGCGCGCTGCTTAGCCCAATTCAAAACGTCGAGCATCACATCCCCGACAAGATGAACATTCTGTGATATTCCTTCCGCCTCTAGATTGGTAACGGCCGTATTACTTGGGCAAAGCAATAAAGACGACAAATGATCTGTAACCACGCGGTTAATTTCTTCTGGCATGCGACGATTAAAGCTTCGAAGCCCTGCTTCTACATGGGCGATCGGAACGCATAGCTTTGATGCCGCCAGGGCACCGGCCAGGGTCGAATTCGTGTCGCCATAAATCAAAACATAGTCCGGGCGTTCGGCGAGCAATAGATCCTCAATGGCTTTGAGCATGGCACCCGTCTGAAAGCCATGGGAACCCGAACCAATCCCCAGATTTGCGTCTGGCTTTGGCAACTCGAGCCCATCGAAAAAGATGCCGCACATTTCGAAATCATAATGCTGGCCGGTGTGCACGAGGACTTCCTGATGCTTCTCTCGCAACTTCCGGCTCACGGCAGCAGCCTTGATAAATTGCGGCCGCGCTCCGACGATGGAGGCAATTTTCATTTTATTCCTTCCCAAAAACCTTCCGTTCGTAGCGTCCTGCCTATCGTGAATCTGGGACTTTCCTGGGCGGAAATAACGCCACTCTTGAATTCAAAGGTTCCTGCATTTCAGACTGTGCTCTTCATCTTCCCAGCCTTAGGACCTGGCTGCATGAGCGTCGCATTGTGCAGAATGCGCTTCTTTGCCAGTTGCGGCCAATGCATCCAATCGTATCCGCCGAGAAGTTTGGCTTTTAGAAGTTCGGGTGTATCCCAGGAGTTCACGCCCAAACGCGGTAGAAAGTAGAGATTGCTGCCCTGATGCGCTCTTCCGATGACGTTGGAAACTCCATTCTTGAAACCCTGGTTCTCCAAGGTATCGCTGAGAAAACGCGTGAAGTTTCGGTCTTCCTCAGGAAAAGGAAACGGATACGAAAACGATTCAACCGCAATGCCTAGCTTTTGTTCGATGACTTCCTTGGAATATCCGAGTTCGTAGTCGATCTGATCGGGTCCCATGGAGCGCAGATCGGGATGAGTAACCGTGTGCGACCCAAGACTCATCCCTTCCTTGTGGAGTTCGCGAACATCGTCCCACGTCAGGTAGTCGACACCCTCGAAGCGCATGGGCGTCTCGCGGATGCGATCCGTGGCAAGAAAGATCGTGGCCGCAAATCCGCACTGCTTCATGATGGGCAGGCCGTCGGTCAAGATGTCCCGATAACCGCCATCGAAGGTAATCACGACTTTCTTGCGCATGTCTTTGTCGTTCGAAAGCCCGACAACCATTTCCGATAAGTCAATCGAGCAGTAGCCCGCTTTTCGCAGCCAACGCATCTGAATCGAAAACATGTCCGGTGTGGTGTTGATTTGATAGTAGGGATGCGACCGACCAAACAGATTCGGCGAGATGCTGTGATACATCAGAATCGGCACACGTGCTCGATTATCCGGCCCCATCAACTGAGCCACGGGCGAACACAAATAGAGCGTGAGGAAGCGATCTAATCCAAGCATACTTACAGGTTTCTCAGAGAGACTTGCACCGTGTGGAAACAAAACCCAAGGGTTGGGTCTGGAGCAAGCTAGGAGACGCGGGCCGCTGCGAACTCTTTCACTTTTCTCGCAACTTCGTTCAGTTGTTCCTGGCGGAGTTGTGGGTACATTGGCAGTGACACAATTTCCGTGGCAACTCGCTCCGTAACGGGGAAATCACCCTTCTTGTAGTTCAAGTGCTGGTAGGCCTTCTGCAGGTGCAGAGGGATAGGGTAGTGAATGCCGGAGCCGATTCCTGCTTCAGACAAATACGCAAGGAGCGCTTGGCGGTCCTGCACGCGCACGACGTACAGGTGATAGACGCCCTTTGTCCAGGCAGCTTCCACCGGAATCACGACAGCGCTTGTCGCTTCCGCGAGAAGTTCGTGGTAGCGATGCGCAAGTGCCCGGCGGGATTCATTCCACTTTGCCAGGTGACGAAGTTTCACAGAAAGCCAACCGGCTTGGATGGAATCGAGACGGCCATTGTAACCCTCAATGTCGTGATAGTACTTCTGGGCCTGGCCATGGTCTCGAATCATCTTCATGCGTTGGGCCATGGCTTCGTCATTCGTGGTGATCGCGCCGCCCTCGCCGCACGCTCCGAGGTTCTTTCCAGGGTAGAAGCTGAACGCCGCGGCTTTGCCCATGGAACCAGCGCGCTTCCAGACATTGTCTTTCTTCGAGAAGTATTCTGCGCCATGCGCCTGGCAGGCGTCCTCAATGACGAAAAGATTGTATTTATTGGCAAGCTCCAGAATCGGGTCCATATCCGCCGTTTGCCCATACAGGTGTACGGGAACGATGCCAGCAACACGATGCCTTGAGGCGCGTTCAATGAGCTTTCCGCTGCGGGTGTCGATTTCGCACTTGGTTTCTAAATATTTCCGTAACTTCTCTGCATCCATCGTATAGGTCTGTTCATCGATGTCCACAAACGCGATTCGCGCACCGGCCTGCGAGATTGCTTCGGTCGTCGCGATAAATGTGTGCGGAACCGTTACGATGATGTCCCCGGGTTCTACGCCTGCTGCCATGAACGCAAAACGAAGTGCATCGGTGCCGCTGTTCACACCAACGCAGTACTCCGTATTGCAAAAGGCGGCAAATTCGTGCTCGAAATGCGCGACCATTGGTCCCCCGACGAAACCCGCGTTACGGAAAGCTTCCTTAACGACGGCCAGTAATTCTGTTTCGAGCTCCTGATGAGGAGTCACCAGATCGAGAAACGGAATCTTCGTTGCGTTTGTCATGTCGTTACTTTTTCTCCTCTGCCACAAACCGCATGAATTTTGCAGGATTTCCGGCGACAATCGCGTTCGCCGGGACATCTTTTGTCACCACGCTACCTGCGCCAACGATGGCGTTTTCACCGATCGTTACGTTTGCGAGAATCGTGGAGCCCGAACCAACCGAAGCGCCCTCGCACACGCGTGTCCTTTCCACTTTCCAGTCGGCTTCCGTCTGCAGCCCGCCGCTCACTGCAGTGGCACGGGGATACGTGTCGTTGATGAATGTCACGCTGTGGCCGATAAACACGTTGTCTTCGATGTCCACGCCTTCGCAGATGAAGCTGTGGCTGGAGATTTTGCAGCGGCGGCCCACACGGGCATTTTTCTGGATTTCGACGAATGCGCCGATTTTCGTTTCGTCTCCTACTTCGCACCCATACAGATTGATGAACTGAGAGAGTTTGACGTCTTTCCCGAGTTTCACGCTCGGCGCAATACAAAGGAAATCACTCACAGTGCCACCACCTCCCCGCGGTTTCGCACCGAACGATCGGCCGCTTCCAGAATGCGGATGACACGCAGGCCGGCATTGCCATCATTGAACGGCTTGGTGTTTTCTTCGATGCATTTCAAACAATAAGCCGTCTCGGCACGCAGTGCTTCGATCTGTTCTATTTGCGGTGCCCACATGTCACCGGAACGATAACTCACCAGCAACTGGTGCAGGTTGCTGGGATTCGTGGACATGCTCACACCCTTGTCATAGATCCTGATCTTTTCGTCAGCCTCCAAATCGTTCCACACCAGCATTTTCTTTTCGCCGCCGATTAACGTTGTGCGGACTTTCACGGGCGAGAGCCAATTCACGTTGATGTGTGCAATGATGCGCTTCGGGAAATAGACCGTAATAAAAGCAATGTCTTCGATGCCGTTCAGATGTTTTTGGCCGGTTGTCACAACAGCTTCGGGCTTTTCTTTAATGACGTGGTCCATGATCGATAGATCGTGGGGTGCCAAATCCCAGATCACGTTCACATCGTGTTGAAAGAGCCCGAGGTTCACGCGCAATGAATCGTAGTAGTACAGGTCACCGAGTTCGCCTTGATCCACCAACTGACGGATCTTTTTCATCGCGCCGGTGAACAGGAAGGTGTGGTCCACCATGATTTGCAGGTTCTTGCGGTCGGCCAACTCAATCAGTTCCTCGGCTTGGACCACGGTGCAGGTGAACGGCTTTTCAACAAAAACGTGCTTGCCATTTTCGAGCGCTGCTTTGGTCAGCTCGAAGTGAGTCCACACCGGAGTCACCACTGCCACAAGATCAATCTTCGAAGATTTCAGAACTTTCATCGGATCTGTTGTAAAGGCAATGCCAGGATGAGCCTTGCGCAGGCGCTGTTCTGTCGCCGGATTTTTGTCCGCGACAAGAACGACCTCGGAAGATTCATGTGTATGGAAATTGCGAACGATATTTGGCCCCCAATACCCATAACCGATGACACCGATCCGAATCATGAAGCCTCCTAATTGCTTTCTCTCTCACGGCGGGCCAACTCTCAGGTGCTAGCTGCAAGTTGGTGTTTTACTCAAGGAGCGGATTTGTTGGCAACTCCGGGACGGGGAGCTGCGGAACAAAGCGGAGAGGTTTTGTCGGCGTTACACTTTTCAGGTATTCGACCGACTATTCAGTGAGCGCCGTATCCAGAAATCACTGCTATTGGAGTCCGCAGAAGAATTTCCAAGTCCAACCAGAGGGACCATGCCCGGGCATACTTCAGATCCAGGCGTACCATATCGTTAAATCGCGTGCGGCTGCGACCTTCTACTTGCCACAGTCCGGTGATACCCGGCTTGATTTCCAACACGCGACGCCGATGCCAAATGTCATATGCTTCGAACTCGTACTCGAGCGGGGGGCGCGGGCCTACCAATGACATGTCACCCATCAACACATTCCAAAACTGGGGGAGTTCATCCAAGCTCGTCTTGCGCAGAATGCTGCCGATGGGAGTGATCCGAGGATCTTTCTGAATCTTGAAGATTGGCGTAATGCCGTTGGCGTTCGAAGAAGAATCCTGTCCGGCGATAAAACGACTCACGTACTCTTGGTGAATCTTGCTGTCGCAATTCTTCCGCATGGAGCGAAACTTCAAAAAGCGGAATTTCTTGCCGTATTGGCCCAAGCGCTCCTGGCTGAATAGAACGGGACCTTTCGAGGTTGCCTTAATAGCTAAGACGATGATCGCGAACAAGGGCAGAAGCACAATCAACGCAAACGCGCTGCCAGCGATGTCCATTGCCCGCTTGAATCCAAGGGCAAGCTTGCGGGAGGGTTTCTTCCTCGAAAGTTCGGGATAGAGCGCACCGTTCGCGGAGCCGTTGAAGTCGCCGTCCTCAGGTTCTTCCGGGAAGAAGTGGAAAGAAAGAGAGATCTGCGAAGCTTTGTCGGGTCCCAGCGCTTCGAGGAATGCCGCACGAAACTTCTGCGACATCCTCTCCCGGACCTCCGACGAACTTGCTTTGCCAATTTCCGTCGCGATGACGCCCAAAATGTGGTCGTACACATACCAGCCGATGATGTCGGTTTCCCGGGTGACAGCGCAAAGGGTCCGGCTGATCTTTTGAACGGTGGGGATCTTCTGCTTATCCGAGGTGGCGTCCTTCACATCAACCAACAGTAAAACGTAGCGCTTCTGGCCGCGTTCCGCGCGGCGGCGTTCCAGATACAGCATGGACATGAACGCATCTTCCGACAGGATCATGCGGGTCGATACCTCGTCGCCATTGTTGGTCGGAATGCGCATCGTCACATCACGATGCTTTCCCTCATGTGGTACTGCCGCTCGAAATAAACCCATGAATTCTGTCTCTTTCCTGACCGCAACCAATCTTTACGCCGATACTCTCTACCCTAAAACCGGAACTGTTGCCGACCGCTCCCGAAGGGCTTTCGACGGAGCCCTCTTTGCATCATTGACCGGAGTTACCCAGGAGAGATCGATTTCCATCGCTACAGAGCGCTGCAACAGAGACACAGACAAAACAACCCGATGGCTGCCTTTGAAGTTGATCAGAATCCCTTCCAGGTTGTTCAGGCTTCCGTGATTCACACGGACGCGCTGGCCAATCTGGAGGTAGAGCCACGGTTGGCTCGGCAGGCCTGAAGCGAGAGCTTGCCGGATTGATTCCATCTCACTCTCTGCCACCGGCATCGGGGTACGTCCGATTCCTACGATCTGCTGTACGCCGGGCGTCATAAGAAGCGGCCCGCGATTGTGAAGTTCGAAGCGGCAAAACAGGTAGCCAGGGAACAACGGTTGGTCGATCTCCTTCACACGGTCCGACCAACGCCGCTCGCTCTTGTACAGCGGAAGAAAACATTCGTAGCCCTGCCCCTTCAATTGGGTGGCAACCAGGGCTTCGCGCCGCGACCTCACTTGCAACGCAAACCATGGCAACCGGAGCAGTTCCTTTTCTTCGAATGAACCCAAGTCTTGCACTGGATTTTTCTCCTGAATTGCTCGGGGTGGTCCGAGCACCACTCCAACCTCTGCAAGCTACCGCCACAAGAGTCCCAACGAATTTGACTCATACTGGGCAATTTCGCCGCCAAAATCGTTACAAAATAAAGCTTCGTGCACCCTCTCTACGATTCTTTAAGTTGTTGAAAATAAATAGAATATTTGATTCTTACAATTCGCGCGATCCCAAGATCTCAATTCAGCTCTCTCAGTGGGAAAACGAATGCTCCTTTGTTCCAAAATCATTCCAAGCGCAGCCAAATGTGAGAGTTACCTTAAGGAGTTATTGTCCGGATCCTCTGGCTCGTTGAGGACCTACTTGTCACCATGCCCATAGCCGCCCTTAGCCTGTCTAACTGATTGATAAAACAAGTGTTACAGACGTCTGCGGTGCCACATAAACACCACAGCAACCACTGTCCCATGGGGTCGAAAATTGAGGCTTTAATTGGACTTGTTTAGCGGCTAGTGGGCACTTAGCTACTTTTCGTCGCAAAATAGCTCGCCCTGAATGAGCTATTCGTTTCTAGAGACTGACTGATTCTGTTTGCGCGTTTCGATTTCGGTCCGTTTGCATCTGTCGGTCGGATAGTGAACATTCGTCTCGACCACCGTGGTGTCTACCCTCATCTTCCGCCCTTGCACCACGCCTCGCTCGCGTGCCAACTCCATCAACCGTTCGTGTAGTTCTCCGATCACTTCGGGCCCGATGGCTTGTCCCAACCGCGCTAGCGTCTTGGCATCCGGTACTTTCTCGTCCCCAATGCGTGTGAACGCGCGATAAACCAGGTTCGCTCGTACTTCTCGCTCCAGCGTGTCGTAGCTCCAGTTCCGCACATGCTTCAAGATCAGCAGCCGAAGCGCCACTTCTGCCGGTGTTTGCGTTCGTCCACGCGTACGGCTCTTCGGATGGCGCTTTCCTTGCGCATCGTACACACTTTCGACCAGCGCTGCGTCTTCCAGAAGTTGATCTACTTCTTTCATCCATGGTTCCCACAGATCTTCGATGTCCTTCGCTAGTCCGTTGTGCCACAAACTTGGTTGCCGATGTCGAAGTTGGATCACGCTGCCTCCTTAATTTCTTCAGACGCAGCATCAACACAAAAAGCTACACTTCCACAGCGCATAACCAACGGAAAGTCCACAAATACTTGCTGCGATCCGTTATTTTTGCGACGGAAAGTAGCTAAGCTTGAAATCTAGAGGAAGAAACCACCCAAGGCGATTGCCAAACGTCACCCATAAGACCGACTGTCTCTTAACCAATTACAAATAATAGACTTAGCATTCACAACGTCGCCGGACACATGGAGCTGGCGAAAAACTTCGGAGCGTGGTGTGGTCTCAGGACCGCTGCCGCCATGGATCATCGAGAAGTGCCTGGCCTGTGACCAGATCGGGATCGACACGATCGTAAGCAAATACTGCGACCACACTAGCTATATCAATTAGATTTCAGGAATGGAGAGCGGAATCGTTCAGAGTATTGAAGAGCGGAAGGGCGGCTTCTTGCGACAGTATAGCAGCGAGCAGCGTTCGTAGAAACGAGCACAAAAAAAAGCTCCATGCGTTTCAGGAAGCGGAGCAGTTGCCGGAGGTTAAAGCCGACGGCGGCCAGCAGTGCGTTGGAGCGATCACCTGCGCGGCCTCCCAACCAGTTGCGTCCGAGCAGTCCGTCGTTCTTAGCGTGACCGATAATTGGTTCCACTACGGCAGGCCGTTTCAGCCAGCGTTTGATTTTTTCCGTCACGCCACGTTTCTGTCCGGTGATGTAAACCGCGGTGTACGGCTGCGCGACGCGATGTCCCTTGTATCGTTCGTCGACCGCCACACGCTGCGGCGCACGCCCCACGAGCTTGCGAATGTCTTCCAATGCTGCCGCCAGTGTGTGGCCGTCGTAGGGATTCTCGTGCAGCGCCTGCGCATGGAGAATGAAGTGCCCGCCCTTGGCCGGATGCAGATTAGTGGCCAGGGAGACTTTGCAACCAAACTCGTACGGCGCGCGCGCCTTGCCTTTGCTGATGCATTCCACTTCCGTCACATGCCAGGAATAGAGATAACCGGGATCGCCGCGGCGCTGCTGCGCGATACGCCAAGCCTTAGCCAGCGCGATCTCCAGTCGCTTCACTTGCCTTTCCGTTAAGCCAGAAGCCGCCATCTTGCGCCGTATGTCGCGCTGTAAACGCCGCAGCCGCACGCGCATGAATTTCAACTGCTTCTTCCCGCGCTTCTTTTGCTGCGCGTGCAGGTAACGTCCTGTTTTCATCGCCGCACGCCGCGCCACCCGCACGTAGGACTGCCGCAAACGCAATCCGCTTTTCTTCGCTTGCCCGCCCAACTGCTCGATGGCCGTCAGCAGCAACCCGTGCTCGGTTGGATGGGCGATCGCTTTCTCCTGCACCGTGGTGTCCACCGCCACCGCTTCCGTCGCTTTCACGCTCAGCGCCCCACCGCGGTGCGCTGCTGCCAGCGTTTCCTGTAGCAAAGTTTCCAGTGCCTGCTCGCCCACCCGATGACGAAAGTGCGTCATCCCGGAACGTTCCAGCGGAAAAGAATGCTGAAAATATTCCTCGCCGCAAAAATATTGCATGTACGGATCGCGCTCCCAGCGCTCGCACACCGCTTCATCCGACAACCCCTCGATATGCTTCAGCAGATGCAACCCCACCACCAGCCGGATCGGCAACCCAGGTCGCCCTGCCTTGCTATAGTACGGCGCAAAATGCGCTTCCAGCCGCGCCCAATCGATCAAATCACCCAGCCGCACCAGTTCATGGCGCAGGTTGATTATGTTTTTCAGCTTCGCACGAAACAGTTCTTCCACCCCACTGTCCTGCGGTTTCACTCTCGGTTTCATCCGTTCCCCCAAAAACAAAATTGCAAGATTTCAGCGCTCCTCACGCCAAAACCTTGCAATTTCCTTCCTGGAAAATCAAATGAATTCACTGTCAACTATTCACTGCTTGGTTTTTTTAACGGGGGACTGATCCGACAAGCAAGACCCCGAGGCTGGGCTCTTCTGCTAGGGGACTAATTGGATCGCGTCGATCTTGGCATAGTCCGCTGAACCGTTCTGAAACTGAATCACGATCTGCCCGAGGCTGTTCACCTTCGTGCTGAACGTCTTGTCATCCGCAATGTATTCGCCGCCCGCGTCCGCGAAAATGTCGAAGTTCGAGAGCACGGTCGTGCCGTTCAGAATGACGTTGAAGAACCGCTTGCCCGCGGCCGTCCAATAATTCTCAGAAAATTTCAGCGTCACAGCATAGCTTGCGCCAACCGGCAGACCCGGGAACGTATAGGTGAACCCGTTGTACCGTTCGGTCTGATAGAGCGGCTGCGTGGTCGTATTGGTGATGGCATGGGTGATCGGCGCGGGCGCTGTGCCGCCAACATAGTCCACATCCCCCGTCCAAACATTCCCGGACGGATCCGTGTACGAAGCCGAGGTTCCGGCGCGCACACGAATCGACGGACCGGTCGTTCCTCCTGCCTGCAAAGTGTACGTGGCGCTAGCCACCGGACTGTTGGCGTAGCCGCTCGCCGTGGCGATGGCCTTCACGGTCGTCGTCGCCGTTACATTGAACGAACCACCGTAAACGGTCGTCGTTCCCACGCCTGGCGACGGCGTGCTGTTGTCCGTGGTGTAGTAGATTACTGCTCCGGTAGTCGCGTCGCTGAGCGAGACCGACACGGAGCCCGTGAATGTTTCCGAGCCCGGACTGATCTGGGGGGGCGGCAAAGAAGGCAGCCCCGAGGGGACTAATTGGATCGCGTCGATCTTGGCATAGTCCGCTGAACCGTTCTGAAACTGAATCACGATCTGCCCGAGGCTGTTCACCTTCGTGCTGAACGTCTTGTCATCCGCAATGTATTCGCCGCCCGCGTCCGCGAAAATGTCGAAGTTCGAGAGCACGGTCGTGCCGTTCAGAATGACGTTGAAGAACCGCTTGCCCGCGGCCGTCCAATAATTCTCAGAAAATTTCAGCGTCACAGCATAGCTTGCGCCAACCGGCAGACCCGGGAACGTATAGGTGAACCCGTTGTACCGTTCGGTCTGATAGAGCGGCTGCGTGGTCGTATTGGTGATGGCATGGGTGATCGGCGCGGGCGCTGTGCCGCCAACATAGTCCACATCCCCCGTCCAAACATTCCCGGACGGATCCGTGTACGAAGCCGAGGTTCCGGCGCGCACACGAATCGACGGACCGGTCGTTCCTCCTGCCTGCAAAGTGTACGTGGCGCTAGCCACCGGACTGTTGGCGTAGCCGCTTGCCGTGGCGATGGCCTTCACGGTCGTCGTGCCAGTAAGCGTGATTGGTCCCGCGTACGGTGTCGAAGCCGTGGTTGGTGTGGTGCCGTTGGTGGTGTAATAGATGGTCGCACCAGAAGTGGAATCTGTAATCGTCACCTGAATTGAAGGATTGAATGACTGACTCGCTGGGCTGATCGTAGGCGTCGCGGCCTGGGTTGCGCCAGTCAGGAGGCCATAAACGTCTAACTCGCCGGGAATCGTGGAAGTAGTGCCACCGGTATTGTTACCCCTCGTGCCAACGTAAACCTTGCCGTTCGCCACGGTGGGCACCGTGAATTTCACGGCGTTTCCAGCACTATTGCCTGTGCCTTGAGTGCTATTCCAAAGTTCCGTGCTCACGTTGTTTGCGTCATACGCATGTAAGACCGTGGGGCCGCAACCGGGTGACTGGGCAGTGCAATATTGGCTGTTGTCGAGTGCCCACACTATGCCATTTGTTGAAGACCCCAGGGAAGAGA
>Ga0210409_10000232_pt1 | contig 110338 bp, 99 predicted proteins | sample IncBWH17MmetaG_FD_161649 | JGI IMG/M metagenome (GOLD analysis project Ga0210409, IMG submission 161649) | Forest soil microbial communities from Barre Woods Harvard Forest LTER site, Petersham, Massachusetts, United States - Inc-BW-H-17-M | ecosystem: Environmental > Terrestrial > Soil >...
TGTTCTGTTGGTGGGGCGTGTGTGATTCGAACACACGACCTACGGATTAAGAGTCCGCTGCTCTACCAGCTGAGCTAACGCCCCAACAGGGGACGAATTATAGCTGCTGTTTATTATTTTTACTAGTTCTTAATAGGAATTTCTATCGGATGGAATACAGATCGTTGTATTCAGTCTTCCCGGCGTTCTGGCGTCAGTAGCAATTCCTCATCGTCCATCTTGTTTTGCGCCTGTCGGCAGCACAATTTGCGCCACAAGCTTTTATTCAGTACTAAGGATTTTTACAGCCCATCTCAATCATCGAAAGGGCAATTTCACGCGCCTCTTCCTGTGCTATTTGTTCATTCGGAAATACGCAGTCAAGCGCAACCCGCTGCGGTGGAAAAATGCCATTTCTATGGATCGGATTGCAGCGTGCATAAATGGCGAGTATCGCGACCCAGTCCTCGCGATCAGGTAATTTAAATCCGGAATACTCGATTTCATATTTGCCAATAGTTTCAGATTTCATCGGCGCCTCCATCAGTGTCATCCCCGCCTTAACAGTATAGACAGCGGATAGCAGCATGCCCTGCTATTTTTCTTGATTCAGTGCGTCGACCGAAAATAGTCTTTGTACGTCAGCGCACAGACCCTGCGATGTTTCCTGAATATTCTGATCTGCAATCGTAGCGCATCGATTGGATGCGATCGTGTAGTAGCGCTGGCCTGATCTGCCGACGCTCATCATTGCCGCCAGAGACTGATCAAATCTGGATGACTGCGCACAATCATGTGCGTAGTTCTGGTTAGCTAATCAAAGGAAATCATCATGAGGTATTCAATACAGTTATTCACATTGTTGGCGACGCTCACGCTGGGTGGATGTTTTACCTTGCCTACTGGCCCGGCCGGACCGCAAGGCGCGACCGGATACACCGGGGCAACCGGTAGCACCGGATATACCGGCGCGACCGGCCGCGCTGGGGCAACTGGCGGCACCGGCGCAACTGGCGATACTGGCGCGACCGGAGGTACAGGTGCAACCGGAGGTACGGGTGCAACCGGGGATACCGGGGCAACTGGCTATACCGGCGCAACCGGCAGCACAGGCGCTAGAGGAAATACGGGCGCCAGAGGAAGCTCAGATCCTGGAACTGTTGTGATTGTGCCGGCGCGTTAAAAGAGCTCCAGACGAGAGTTTCAAGCGAACCCTTGCTGATATGTACATACGCAAGGGTTCGCCAAACATGCGTGAATCCATGCAACAGGAAGCGGCTATTCGTCGGTAGTTTGCATGGTGAAATCATGCTGTGGAGGCGACAGGTGTGACAGGTAGGGCGGGTGCGGTGGTTCGAATCAGGAGATCTTGATGCGTTTGCCGTTGCAACTGACCCTGATCGCCTTTTGACACCAATACTTTGATTTTTCCTGTTGCGGCTCGCAACCGGTCAGCAGGCACATGGTTGAAACGCCAAAGACGTACAGCTTGAACCACCAAGCCATCCTGAATTCGATCAGATCGGTAGAGATGGCGGCTTCGCGATTATGACTGCGCGGCGCGGCGTCGGCAGGCAAGTCTGGTTTGGTATTCATTTTTTGTCCCTTGTCGTCACTCACGCAATTCACGCAATTCACCAAGTTCAGTCAAATCGCAATTAGCGTTCAGGTGAATCTCCTGATGCTCATGCGATTGATTACCCGCCGGACTCCTTCAACACGTTTCACCATTTTTATGCTGCGATCGATTTGAGCCTGACTGTCAGCGAAACCGCTCAACATGACTTCATCTTTTTGCGTCCGGATTCTTATATCGAGATCACTGCTGGCGCCACCCGCCATCAAGGCGATTTTAATTTTGGCTGTGAGCATTGCATCGTCGGCTGTGGCGTCAACCGTAGCGGGTGGGGCGATGACAGGCATGCCCTGCGCACTATTGCAGCCGGATAAAATCACTGGCAGAGTAAGAGCAGCAATTGCGAGCAGGGATGCAAAGCGGTTTGCAGGCGTAACCATGATTTTTTTCAGTGCGAAGTAAGAGAATTTCAATATATGCACTGAACTCTGATCCTTTACGCGACTTCTCTCTGTTCGTTAGCGTACCTAGGGGTAGATAGATCGTCCTGCGCACGTGATTCGAACATATCCCTGACCCTCTTATTTTCCCGCGATTGGAAAATTTTATGCAACGTGGGATAGCGAACGGATCTGTCAGGAAATAAGTTTTATAAGATCTTTCATTGGGTGAGCAACGCGGAATCCTTCCTCGTTGCATTCGCTATTCCACGCTCACTCAATCTAATATCAACTCGATCAACTCGTCTTCTGACAAAGGGGTGTGCCATGGGAATGGAATGGATTAGCGGATGGGCTAGAAAATACGCTGTGACGCCAGAAAAACTGGCAGGAAATGAATTACGCGATACGCGTCTGTCATTGTTCCAGTCCGAAAGACAATTATTGGAAGCGGAAATGCGGGTCGATTACCACCGCAACGTCCTGGCTTTCCTCGAAGCCATTACTACCGACGGTGTGGAAAGTGTCGCCGACAGGCAGCGGCCGCCGCAGCAGCCGTCAGCCCAGCGTCCTGTTGTACTGCATCAGATATTGCAGGAAGAGTCAGCTGATATGAGAAGAGCGGTACGCACCGGAAAGGTGAATTATGAGTAAGCAGCAATTTGAAAAAGCACAATCCAGAACGGAAGGACTGGCAAACGCTTTGTGCATATAAGCCACTCGACGCATGCATTTCTACCGGCCTGCATGCATAGTCGCTCATCCCAATCTGCTGTTTCCTACACGCTTGTAGAAGATAGTAGTTGCGCACAAGCCGCCATTCGGCCACAGCGCATAGTCGGGAATAACTCCGGATACTTGCCACCCCAACTGTTTGTACAACTGTTCCGCCGGGCTGCCGCTGACTGTATCCAATACCAGCAAACTTTTGCCGGCGCGCGCGGCGAAATCCTCCGCTGCCGTCACCAGCGCCGCTCCCAAACCAGCGCGCCGCGCCTTGCGATGGACCAGCAGTTTTGCTACGTCCGCGCGATGCGGCTGATTCTCCGGCTGGCTCAGCACCACTTGTACCGTGCCTAGAATCTCGCCATGCTGGTCTTGGGCCACCAGCAACAGGCGTTCGCCGGCGGCGACACCGGCCGCGACGCCGCGCCAGAAACCGTCTGCCCGCGAGCGCGACAGAGGATGCATGAAACTGACCGAAGCGCCGCCGTCGACGCAATCGATCAGGATTTCGCTCAAGGCGGCGATCGAGGCCGGATCTTCAAGCGAGGTTAAGCGACGGATTTGCAGGTTGTCTTGCATGGCTTACTCCTTATTGACGCAGGCTATCCGTGCGGCTTGTCCGTGCAGGTAATCACGGCGTAGCGCGCAGGTTTGCGATGGGGGTTGTGAAAGGTGACGGGGAGGTTTAACTGGAACGCCAGGCAGTCGCCCGCTGCGATCGCATAGTGTGCATTGCCGACGCTGACATCCATCCGGCCTTCCAGGATCCATACCTGCTGCTGCACAAGAGCTTCGCGGGCGGCGGTCTCGTAAGTCACTTTGGCGCCGGCCGGAAACTGCACTTCGACAATCCGCAGCGGCGATTGCGGGTTTGGCGGCGAGATATTGCGGCGCAGGTATCCCGATTGCGGATCGCGCCATTCCGGTTGGTCGGCGTGGCGCATGAGCGGTGCGGTTTGCGGCTGCGGATCTTCGAACAAGGCCGCCAGCAAAACGCCAAGTCCGGTCGCCAGCTTTTCCAGGACGACTGCGGTGGCGTTGCTTTGACCTCTCTCGATCAAGGAAATCATCGAGCGGCTGACACTGCATTTGGTGGCCAGCGCATCCAGCGACAGGCCGCGTTCCTGGCGCAAGAAACTCACGCGGGCGGCAATGCGGGCATTGATGTCCATAAGGGAATGCGTCCTCAATATCCAAAATAATGGATGAATTTTCTATTATGTTGGATACTGAAGTCAAGCTTAAAAATCTAAAACTTCAATGCTTGCTGTGGCAGCGGAGGAGTTTGGCTGGCTACGCGAGTGTGGTGTACGATCCTGTCAGGCCGTAAGCGCAACACCGGGTGTTGCACCGCGAAAAAAACTATCACCAGATACATTGCCAGACACGATGCCAATAAGTGACACGATTGATAGTATTTACCGCAGCGAATCGCGACGCGTATTCGCCACCCTGATTCGCCTGCTGGGCGATTTCGACATGGCTGAAGAAGCCTTGCAAGAGGCGTTCAAGGCGGCGATGGAGCAATGGCCGCGCGACGGCGTTCCCGATAAGCCGGTACCGTGGCTGGTATCGGCAGGGCGCTTCAAAGCGATCGACGGCATACGGCGTCAAGCCAGGTTTACCGCCTATGACGAGGTGGCCGAGACGATCGAGGCGATGGCCGACGAGACGCCGGCGCCGGACGAGCGCGAGCACGTCGAGGATGATCGCTTGCGGCTGATCTTCACCTGTTGCCATCCCTCGCTGGCAGCGGATGCGCAGATTGCGCTCACCTTGCGTGAGGTTTGCGGCCTGACCACGGAGCAGATCGCGCACGCTTTCCTGACTCCCGCGCCTACGCTGGCGCAGCGCATCGTGCGCGCCAAAGGCAAGATCCGCGACGCCCGCATCCCCTATCAGGTTCCCGGTCGCGACGAATTGCCGGCGCGACTCGGGACTGTCTTGCGTGTCATCTACCTGGTGTTTAACGAAGGCTATTCGGCATCCTCGGGGGCGACGCTGACACGCCATGATTTATCGCAAGAAGCGATCCGGCTGGCGCGCCTCCTGCTGGAATTGCTGCCCGCGCCTGAGGTCATGAGTTTGCTGGCCTTGATGCTGTTGCATGAATCGCGTCGCACTGCGCGCAGTACTGTGGGCGGCGACCTGGTGCCGCTGGATGAACAGGACCGGAGTTTGTGGAACGCCGAGCACATCGCCGAAGGTTCGGCGCTGGTGGCGCGCGCCATGTCAGCGGGGCACTTTGGAGCGTATGCGTTGCAGGCCGCGATTTCAGCGGTGCATGCGGAAGCGCGCCATGCCGAGGCCACCGACTGGGAACAAATCGTCGGCCTGTATGACGCCTTGCTGCGGCTGGAGCCGACCCCGGTGGTCGAGCTGAACCGGGCGGTGGCCATCGCCATGCATCAGGGGCCGGATAGCGGCCTAGCCTTGGTGGATAGCCTGATTGCCGGCGGCCAGTTGCAAAATTATCATCTGGCGCACGCAGCGCAAGCCGATTTGCACCGACGCCTGGGCCATGTGGCGGAAGCGCGGGCCGCTTACGGCCGGGCGCTGGCCTTGACCCAGCAAGAACCGGAGCGGCGCTTTCTGCATCGGCGCCTGGCGGCGTTGCCGGATTGAGAATGTATACGATGCTGGCCTGCGCCGGAAAAGTAAAAATATTCGAATAACTGTCGATTGCGCCGTGTGTGATTCGACTACCCAGTGTAAGTGCAAGTAAGTGTATATAAGCCGACGCCAGACAGGCATTGCACCGCCGGCTGCCGCCCACCAATCCTCGTCATCTATTGGAGACCAACATGAATTATCTATGCCTCGTCTATCTCGCTCAGGACAAGCTGCACGCCTGTCCGGACAGCGTTTGTTTTGCCTATGGGCAGGAGCTGCGCGAGAGCGGCCACTACGTCGCCGGGCAAGCGCTGCAACCGATAGCCACCGCGACCACCGTGCGCGTGCGTAACGGCCAGTTGACCTTGACCGACGGCCCGTTTGCCGAAACCAAGGAGCAACTGGCAGGTTTCTACATGATCGAAGCCAAGGATCTCAACGAGGCGATCCACTGGGCCTCGAAAATCCCGCCAGCCCGTTTTGGCAGCATCGAAGTAAGGCCGGTGCGGGAGCTCGACATAGGCAACATGGCGGCCGCCGACGAAGCCGTTTAAAGCCGTATGGGGGTCATGTGCATGGAACCACAAGTGGCGAGCGCCTGATGTATTTCCGTTATTGAGGAGTAAACAAAATGCAGAAAATTTCTCCATTCCTATGGTTCGACGGTAAAGCCGAGGAGGCAATGAATTTTTATACCTCGATTTTCAAAGATGCGAAAGTCGGCAACGTCATGCGTTACGGCGATGCCGGCCCCGGCCCCAAAGGCAGCGTGATGTCGGCGACATTCCAGCTGCATGGACAGGATTTCATCGCCTTGAACGGCGGCCCGCAATTCAGCTTCACGCCAGCCATTTCTTTCTTCGTGAATTGCGAGACGCAAGAAGAAGTCGATGAGCTCTGGGGCAAGTTCTCCGAAGGCGGCGAGCCGCAGGGCTGCGGCTGGATCAAAGACAAGTTTGGCCTGTGCTGGCAAATCATCCCGACCATTCTGGGCGAGCTGCTGCAAGACAAGGATGCCGCCAAAGCGCAAAGAGTCATGCAGGCAATGATGAAGATGAGCAAGATCGACAGCGCACTTTTAAAACAAGCTTACGAACAGCAGTAACGATACGAGCCGCCGCTTACAGCTTGTTGTCTTTTGCATAAAAATACAGGGCGGCGCTAACCCTTTTTGTTCTTAGTCGTCTTTCTTTGTACAGTAGCGCACATAAAAACACATCCGGCGTATATTATTAAGACCCGGATTGAGCATCGCCGGAGGGATTTCCAGAAGTCAAACCAGCTTGGAGTTTCTTCATGGACAAGCTACCTGACCCTAGAAAAAACCATTTGCTGGCGGCGCTTCCTGAAGCTGAGTGGCAGCGCTGGTTGCCGCAACTGGAAGCGATCGAGATGCCGCTCGGCCAAGTACTGTACGAATCGGGCAGTACGCTGAATTATGTCTATTTCCCGACCACCTCCATCGTTTCACTGCTGTATCTGCTGGAAAACGGCGCTTCGGCCGAGATCGCGGTGGTGGGCAACGAAGGCCTGGTCGGCGTTTCCTTGTTCATGGGCGGTGAAACCACGCCTAGCCGTGCGGTGGTGCAAAGTGCCGGCCAGGGTTTTCGGCTGCGAGCGCGGGTTATGAAAGAAGAGTTCAATCGCGCCGGGCCGGTGCTGCACCTGTTGTTGCGCTATACCCAGGCTTTGATCACGCAGATGTCGCAGACGGCAGTTTGCAACCGGCACCATACGCTGGACCAGCAACTATGCCGCTGGTTGCTGCTGAGCCTGGATCGGCTGCAGGGCAACGATCTGGTGATGACCCAGGAACTGATCGCCAACATGCTCGGCGTACGTCGCGAAGGTGTGACCGAGGCAGCGGGAAGTTTGCAGACGGCAGGACTGATTCGCTATGTGCGCGGACACATCACAGTGCTAGACCGAGAGGGGTTAGAGAAACGCACTTGCGAATGTTATGCAGTGGTCAAGAAGGAATGCGATCGGTTGCTCCCGGATAAATTGGCAAGCTGATTTAGCCGCCTGCGCTGTCTTGCCGGCGCTTCCATCAAATCTTCCTTATGTGTGCTAGCAGACGGTCAGGCGTAAATGCCTGTTGCAAACTGCTGGTAATACCCGACATTGTATTCGTCAATAAGGCGATCTTCATTTCGGTCCCGCTCCGGCAAACCAGTTAAGCCGGGCGGCAATATACCGGAGAACTAGTTTGGGCACCGTCGAGAACCATTTGATCGAGCTGCTTCCTCGCAAGGATCGCTTGCGTCTGCTGGCTGTCAGCGAGCAGATTGAACTGGAGTTGTCCGAAATACTGTGCGAGCCTGGCCTGGCTATCCGTCACGTCTATTTCCCCATCGAAGCATCGATTTCGTTGATGGCTTTGATTGATGGCAGTCCCGGTGTCGAGGTTGGCATGGTGGGGCGGGAAGGCATGCTGGGCGGGCAGATGGCGCTAGGTATGGTCACGGCCTCGGTGCATGCCGTGGTGCAAAGCCCTGGCGCGGTACGGCGCATAGGTGTCAATGCTTTTCGCAGCGAATTGGCGACGAGCCCGGCTTTACAGCGCGGCCTGCACCATTATCTGTATGTACGCATGGCGCAGATGACAACTTCGGCCGCCTGCCTGCGCTTTCATCTGATCGGTCCACGCTTGGCGCGTTGGCTGTTGATGAGCCAGGATCGTGCACATTCCGACAGCTTCCGTGTAACCCACGAATTCCTGGCCGCCATGCTCGGCGTGCGCCGTGAAGGCGTCACCGCCGCCGCCAGCGCCTTGCAACGTAAAGGGCTTATAGAATATCGACGCGGCAATCTCAAGGTGTTGAATAGAGCCGGACTGGAAGCCGCTGCATGCGGTTGTTACGCCGTCGAGCAGCAGGCTTATGCAGCACTGTTGTGCTGATTGTCGAGGCCCATGGAGCGGGCCGCTGTTTTTTTTCAGCAAGACGCCGCCAAACCTGTCGCAAGCAAGCTTGTCGGCTCTGCCGTACTACTGGCTACTTAGCGCTTCCCAGCCTGGTTACCGATGAGACCGCCAACTGCGGCGCCACCGACCGTGCCAACGGCGCTACCGTTGGTCAACACAGCACCACCGACCGCACCTATACCGGCGCCGATTGCAGTGTCCTGGCCACGGCGCGACATGCCGTCGCATGCACTCAAGCTAAGAACCATCAGCAGAGTCATCGCGCCGGCTGAAATCTTTTGCATCGTTTTCATGGAACACCTCTTTATCAAATGTCAAGTTATAGGAAAATACCTATACTATGGCTTTGAAAATAGCCGCAAAACGGCGTGTAGTCGGTACGGTAGCGCACCTAAGCCTGCTGGCGGAATTCAGGCCATCCTTTTGTATTCAGAGTAATCTTGGCATACAGTAGTTACAACGCGGGGAAGTGTGTTTTGGAAGGTTTTCCGCAGTTTACAGTCATCACTGGGAGTAACCAGCAATGAACCTCGACCAACTAAGCGCGGTGGCAAACGCTATCGTTGCAGAACCGAAAGGCATATTGGCGGCGGACGAAAGCGGGCCGACCATCAAGAAACGGTTTGATGCCATCAAACTGGAATGCAGCGAAGAAAACCGCCGCCGCTATCGCGAAATCCTGTTTACTACCGAGGGCGTCGAAGCTTATCTGGGCGGTGTCATCCTGTACGACGAAACGCTGCGTCAGAGCAGTGCCGACGGTACGCCGTTTGCGGAGCTGCTGGCGCGCCGCGGCATCATCCCCGGCGTCAAGGTAGACGGCGGCGCCAAGCCGCTGGCCTTGCATGCGGGCGAGAAAATCACCGAGGGGCTGGATGGTTTGCGCGAACGCCTGCTGGAGTATCGGCAACTGGGGGCCAGGTTCGCCAAGTGGCGCGGCGTGATCGAGATTGACGAACACGGCATTCCAAGCGCCTACGGCATCCGAGCCAACGCCCACGCTTTGGCGCGTTACGCCGCGTTGTGCCAGGAAGCCGGTATCGTGCCGATCGTCGAACCGGAAGTACTGATGGACGGTTCCCATAGCCTGGAACGGTGCGAGGCGGTGACCTCGCAAGTGTTGGAAATCGTGTTTGCCGAACTTGATGCGCAGCGTGTCGTATTCGAGGGCATGCTGCTCAAGCCGAATATGGTGATTGCCGGCATGAAGTGCACGCAGCAAGTCGATCTGTATCAAGTTGCTGCAGCCACCGTGCGTTGCCTGGTGCGCTATGTGCCGGCGGCGGTGCCGGGCATAGTGTTTCTGTCTGGCGGCCAAAGCGCGCAAGATGCGACTGCCCATTTGAATGCCATGAACCAGCTCGGCCCGCATCCCTGGCAAGTGAGTTTTTCTTACGGCCGGGCGCTGCAGGCGCCGGTGCTGACGGCCTGGAAGGGGCTGGAGCAGAATGTCGCCGAAGCGCAAAAAACTTTCTTTCGGCGCTGCCATTTGAACGGCTTGGCGCGCGCCGGCAAGTACGACAGCGCCATGGAAGCTACGCCGCTCTGAGGAGACTGCGGGAGGCCGTCTTTTAGCCGGAACTGCTGCGTATCCTGGCCACCGCAGGAGAGCGTAACCGGAAGCCGTCCGGCATGCCCGATCCCAGCAGCGGTTGCAGATAGAGCCGGAAAGCATCGGTGACATCGGTGCCGCTGGCGGCGATCAACTCATCTTCCATGACGCGGGTTTTGCCTGCCACCACATCCAGCGCCAGCAATTCATAGTTGACCGAATAATTTCCGTTGCGCTTGATCGCCACCGTACCGTTACGGTCATCGTGGACGGCAAACTGCAGCGCTTTTTCGCCGACTTCACGCGCTTCTCGCTGGTCCACATCCGAGACGCAACCCATGAACGAACGCTGCAGATAACCAAAGGTATCGCCGCGCACGCGCTTGATGTTCAATTTCGACTTGATCTCTTCGCACAGCAAGTCGGCCAGGGCGCCGTTGCCCGACAGTTGCACATTGCCGTGAGCGTCGCGCTCCACCGTCTTCGCCAGCAGGCTGGCGATAGGCGTGCCCGATGCATCGTGTATGCCTTCAGAGACCGCAATCACGCAACGGCCGAAGCGTTCATAAGCCAGTTTCACATCGGCCAGGAATTTTTCCAGCACAAAGATGCGCTCAGGCAGATAAATCAAATGCGGGCCGTCGTCGGCAAATTTCCTGCCTAGCGCCGCTGCCGCCGTCAAAAAACCGGCGTGCCGGCCCATCACCACGCCGACATACACACCGGGCAGGGCGGCGTTATCCAGGCTGGCGCCGGCAAACGCCTGCGCCACGAAACGCGCAGCCGATGGAAAGCCCGGCGTGTGATCGTTGCTGACCAGATCGTTGTCTATGGTTTTAGGGATATGGATGCAGCGTAGCGGGAAGGCCAGTTTTTCTGCTTCAAGACTGAGGATGCGCAGGGTGTCGGACGAATCGTTGCCGCCGATGTAAAAGAAATGATTGATCTGGTGCGCTTGCAGCACCTGGATGATTTCCTGGCAATATTTGAGGTCAGGTTTGTCGCGTGTCGATCCCAGTGCGGAAGACGGGGTGTTTGCCACCAGCTCCAGGTTGTGGCTGGTCTCCTGGCTTAGATCGAGGAAATCTTCATTGACTATGCCGCGCACGCCGTTCCGTGCACCATAAACCAGGTCGACATCGCGTACGCCGCGCGCCGCCAGGACCACTCCCACCAGGGATTGATTGATGACGGCGGTAGGGCCGCCGCCTTGCGCGATAAGGATTTTTCTGGAATGCATTTGCTTCCCCTTGAGCTATCGTTGAACGGAGCTATCCTTTGCCGATTCTACGCTCATCGCGCCAGCACAGCCTCGCGGCCACGGGCGTTATTTCCCCCAGATTTTCTTATACTCGCTACGGTAGCCGTTATTCGGTTCAAAGGTGTTTTGCTGGCCGCCGTGAAAGGCAATGTTCTGCTCGGTGAGCAGATACACCGGAGTGGCGTAGGCGCTGGCTTTTTCGCCGGCAAACGAGCGGTTCAGTTCGTCGATGATTTGCCAGCCTTGCTGGCTGAACGGTTCCGGTACGGTGGCGAGCTGGGCAGTCTTGCTGCGGATGCGTTGATAGGCCGTTTCAGAGCCTTCGCCTGCAGACAGCGCCTGCACTTTGTTGCTGGCGATAATCGCCGTCGAGGCTGGCGTTGCCAGCAGATCAAGGTAGTTGTCGTTGACGCCGATTATGTGCGTCCATTTCTTACCGAAACGCTGCGCCAGTGAAGTCAGCAGGGCGGGCATCTTGTCGGCGGCAGTAGTGGCGGGCAATGCCTCCACACTGAGCAGGCTGCAAGTCCGGCATTGTTTGACGACGGCGACGATTTCATTCGATTTCGATTGCGCGTACAGGCTGTTCGGATCGGTCAGGACCACCACCCCGGCCTTGCCGTTGGAGTCGACGACGCTTAACAGGGTCGCGATCAGGGCTTCTTCTTTAGGATCGGCAGTGACATTGGTAAACAAGCCATCGCTAGGGCCGATCCTGGTGGAAGCATGCCAGCCGACCACAGGTACATTTTGGCTGTTGGCGGCATGCATTTCCTTGGGTTGTTCGTTGGCGTCGATCCCGGCCAGCACGATGCCGTTCGGATTCAGCGCCAGCGCTCTGCTGAAGGCTTCCGCATGTTTGCTGTTGACGCCCCAGCAATCGATCACAAACACATCCCAGCCCGCGACCGCCGCTGCCTCTTTCACGCCATTGGCGACGCGCAAGACACTATTGTTCTTGAGGCTTGAGGCGATCAGTACAATCGATTTTTTTTGTGCTGCGATTTTCGGGCCGCTGGTGGGGCCGTCCCAAGTGGTTTTAAAAGCCATCGCTTTGGCGATTTTGGCGTTGGCGCGGTTCAGGAACAAGGTTGGATCTTCCTGCGCGAATGTGGAACTGATGAGGCCGAAGACAAGTGCTACCGTTACGAAATTAAAATGTGTCAATTTCATTATTTTTATCCGGATTTGACTGCTTATGGTCGGAGCGGATTTCCCGCCTGTTTTTTTTATTGCAAACTAATCGCTGCTCACTACTCCCTGTATTGCAAAATACATGCCTCTCCCTGAGCCAGTACTGACGCCGCTTTCAAGCAAATGAGCAAGCATGGAAAACGGCGTCGGCAACAGCGTGCCTAAGCTTACGCAAAGGTTAAATAATTGTCTATTGGAAATCAATTCTAAAATAAACAAGCGAGCTGTTTTTATATCGGAGCGATGACAAATGGACAAAAGGGCTAGCCGTCGCGCAGACGGCTAGCCCTTTATGGCGTGTTTCGGTAGCGGCAGATTGCCGCTTCAGGTCAGCGCCGAGGTGACCTTCAGGACTTCTTCCACGGTGGTGACGCCTTCCAGCACCTTCAGCGCACCAGCCAGGCGCAAAGGTTTCATGCCGTCGCTGATGCTTTGCTGCTTCAGCGCATGGATGTCGGTTTCGGTCTGGATCAGTTTCGAGAACGGTTGGCTGACGGTCAGCAATTCATACAGGCCGGTGCGTCCGCGGTAGCCGGTCTGGCGGCATTCCGGGCAGCCGACCGGATGATAGACGCTGGCCGGCTTGGGCAGCTTCCAGTTTTCCACCAGCGTGGCCCAGACGTCGTCGGCGACCTGGCCGTCGGCGCTTTTGCAATGGGTGCAGAGGGTACGCACCAGGCGTTGCGCCATGATGCCGATCAAGGTGGTTTCCAGCAGATAGTAGGGTACGCCCAGTTCCAGCAAGCGCATCACTGCCGACGGCGCGTCGTTAGTGTGCAAGGTGGATAGCACCAGATGGCCGGTGAGCGCCGCCTGGATTGCCATTTCCGCGGTTTCCAGATCGCGGATTTCGCCCACCATGATGATGTCAGGATCCTGCCGCATCAAAGCCCGCACACCGTCGGCGAAGGTGAGGTCGATGCCATGATTGACCTGCATCTGGTTGAAGGACGGCTCCACCATTTCGATCGGATCTTCCACCGAACAGACGTTGACTTCGGAAGTGGCCAGCGCCTTGAGGGTGGTGTACAGCGTCGTGGTTTTACCGGAGCCGGTGGGGCCGGTGACCAGGATAATGCCGTGCGGGCGTTTGGTCAGCGCATCCCAACGCAAGGCGTCGTCGCTCGGGAAACCGAGTTCCGGCAAGGTTTTCACCACCACGTCCGGATCGAAAATCCGCATCACCAGTTTTTCGCCGAAGGCAGTCGGCAAGGTCGACAAACGCAGTTCAATCTCCTGGCCGCCGGCGGTGCGGGTCTTGATCCGGCCATCTTGCGGCCGGCGCTTTTCGATGACGTCCATCCGCCCCAGCAATTTGATGCGCGCGGTCATGGCAATCATGACCACCGCCGGCACCTGGTAGACCTGGTGCAAGACGCCGTCGATCCGAAAACGGATGGCGCTGAAATCGCGCTTCGGTTCCATGTGGATGTCGGAGGCGCGTTGTTCAAACGCGTATTGCCACAACCAGTCGACGATATTGACGATGTGCTGGTCGTTGGCGTCGACTTGCTTGTTGGATTTGCCCAGCTCGACCAGTTGCTCGAAGTTGTTGCGCAGCGCCAGTTCCTGGCCGCCTGATTTATGCGCACTCTTGATCGATTTCGCCAGCGTGAAAAACTGCGTGATGTATTGCGTGATATCGAGCGGATTGGCAATCACCAGGCGGATATTGCGGCGCGTGATCTTGGCGATTTCCGCCTGCCATTCGGTGCGGAACGGCTCGGCGGTGGCGATTACCAGATCGGTCAGGCTCAGTTCGACCGGCAGGATATTGAAACGGGTGGCGTAACTGGCGGACATGACGTCGGCCACTTTGGCGAAATCAATCTTGAGCGGATCGATCCGGTAGAACGGCATTTGCACCTGGCGCGCCAGCCATTCGGTAAGCCACTCCAGAGTGATGACGCGATGCGGCGGCAACGCCGACTGGCGCTTGCACTGGGCTACGGCGTTAAGCGGATGGATCGCAATCGGGGCGTTGCGGAAAATCCCCTGCGCCTGGGTGTAGAAGGCTTTGACCTCATTCTTGTCGACCGTGCCATCGTTCAGCAACCAGGTGAAGATTTGCTGCAGGTCTAGTGTTTTTGGCGATGCGTTGTTCATTGCGATAGGAGTATCGATTAGTTGAGCAGCGTTGGTTGGTCCAGCCTAACTTCTTAATGCGGCGAATGCCAGGCCTTCAAGCCGTTGACCCAGGATTTGGCCGGCAGCTTGGTGGCCGCGGTAATTTCGGCGGCGCGTTCATATAGGGCGCCAAAATCGGCTGGCGGGGCTTTTTTGAAAGCGATGGCGATGACATTGCCTTCGTGGACTTCCGGCAGACACCAGACGTCGTCGAAGGCAAATTTCATGGCCTTCAGGTTCTTGGCATAACTGGGGTGGTCGCCGAACAGGTTGACGGTCATGACGCCATCATCTGTCAGGCAAGCCGCGCAAGCGCTGTAAAACTCGGGAGTGTCGAGCACCGGGCCGCGTGCGGTAGCGTCGTACAGATCGACCTGCAAGGCATCGATGCTGCCGTGGTTGAGCGGATCCAGCACGAAATCCATGGCGTCCATCTCCAGCACCGAGAGCCGTTCGTCATCGGCCGGTAGCTTGAACATGGAGGCGCAGATTGTCAGCACGGAGGGATTCAGTTCAATCGCCGTAACACGTGCGGCGGGGAACTGGCGATAACTGAATTTGGTCAGCGCGGCGGTGCCCAGGCCCAATTGCACGATGTGTTGCGGTTGCTGGTTAAATAGCATCCAGGCCATCATTTGCTGCGCATATTCGAGTTCCGGCCAATCCGGCTTGCGAATCCGCATGGCGCCTTGCACCCACTCGGTGCCGAAATGCAGGTAACGCACACCGTCTTGTTCGGACAGCGTGACGGGAGCAAATTTAGGTTTGCGAGCGGGTTTTGGCGTGTCTTTTTTTGCAACTTCGGAACGTTTTCCGGGGCCGGCCTTACGGTTGGCGTCGGCTTCTATGGATTTGCGTTTGATCAGCATGAGGCGAAATAGGGGGTGAAATAGCGGGCGTCGAATAAAAATGTAGGGCAATGATACCGCGCCGCAGCAGGAACTATGGCAAATCTTGCCTAATTCCTTGCTTTATTCATTACGTAATTTAAGCCGCGGCCGGCAATCTCAAGCCAGGCAATCCTGCAGCGCCAGCCAGGCGGCCAGCTTTTCGGCATACGGCCGGGTATAGGCCGGGCTGCTGGACGGCAGCTGGATGATGCGATAACGCTCAGCCTGCTGGCCCAGCGCCTTCAGCCCCAACCTGGCGGCGGTGCCGCCGTTGAAGGCGATGGCGGTCAGTTGCGGCAGGCTGGCGGCCAGGCTGGGCAGGTCGTTATGGACATGGTCGCGGATATTGCTGTCGAGGCTGCCATCGCGCCGCGCTTCGGCCACCACATCCCACAAACCGATATGTTTGGCCAGCAGCGTCTGCAGCCGCTCTGGATAGGGCAGCGCCGGCAGGTCGACGGCGGTCACTTGCGCCAGCAATTTCCAAAAGCGGTTTTGCGGATGTGCGTAATACTGGCTGTGGGCGAGGGACACATTGCCCGGCAGGCTGCCCAGTATCAGGATGCGAACCTGTTGATCCACCACCGGCGGAAAGCTGCGTTTGCGGGTCATCGTTGCTGGCCCTAGGAATGGAATTGGCGCAAGCCGTCAAGGTCAAGGATGGTGATGCTGCCGTAATCGACCTTCAACAGACCGGCCTTTTCCAATACTTGCAGCGCCTGGTTGGCGCGCTGGCGCGAAGCGCCGGACAGGTTGCCGACTTCTTCCTGGGAAATTTGCAGTTCGCGGCCTATGCCTGGATTCAGATAGGGGTTGAACAGTGCCGCCAGACAACGCGCAACCCTGGCGTCAGGTTCCAGCATGCGATCATATTCCACCAGCGAAATAAACAGCGCCAGCCGTTCATTCAGTTGCGTGACCAGGAAACGGTTGAATTGAATGCTGTTGTCAAGCAGCCATAGATAAGTAGCTTTCGGCATGTACAGCAGTTCGCTGTCGCGCAGCGCCACCACATCGTATTTGCGCGGCTCGCTCTTGAGCAGCGAGCCTTCGCCCAGCCAGCCGCCGTTCGCCATGCCGGCAAACGATACCGGTTTGCCCTCGGGAGAGACGCTGCTCATCTTCAGCAGCCCCTCGTGCACGCCTATCCAATGGCTGACCGGATCGCCTTTGTGGCAAACAAAGGCGCCAGCGGCAATCTTGCGGCTGAACACCTCCGCTTCAACGCGCGTCAGCTGTGCGCTGGTGAGCGAAGGGGCCCACATGGTTTTAGCCAGCATGTCTTTAATCGACGTCTCTTGGATCATTATGATGCGTTGCAATATCGCGTTTTAAAATTTATTGGCAATTGTCTGCGAGATGACAACCGCATCTCTCGGCTGACATTACTATCATCGCATAAAGCAGCGAATAACCGGCATGGGTACTACACTAAAGTAAGTGCAATGTAAGCATGCCGGTGCAGACTGACTAGACACTGACAAGGCGCATGGCGTCGATATCGAATCGATCTCATGGGCCCATATAAAAAAGGTGGGGACGATGGTGGAGACAACACGACGTCCAGGAGCGGAGACATTTCCAAGCCTGCTCCTGAAGCATGCCCAGCTACGCCCGCAGCGGCCGGCGTTCCGGGAAAAAGATCTCGGCATCTGGCAGGCCAGCAGCTGGGCCCAGGTTGCCGACGAAGTCAGAGCTTTTGCCTGCGGCCTGGCGGCGCTTGGCTTCCAGCGCGGCATGCGGCTGGCGATAGTCGGCAATAACTGCCCGCGGCTGTATTGGGCGATGTCGGCCGCCCAGTGTCTGGGCGGCATGCCAGTGCCGCTGTATCAGGATGCGCCTGCGGCTGATATGGCCTTTGTCATGGACGATGCGGAAATCGATTTCGTGGTGGTCGAAGACCAGGAGCAGGTCGACAAGGTGTTTGAAATCAAGCAGACACTGCCGCCGTCACGGCTAAGCCGCATCATCGTCGACGATGAACGCGGCCTGCGCAATTATCATCAGCCGGAATTGACATCGTTTGCCGAAGTGGCTGAGATGGGACGCGCTTACGACCAGATGCATCCGGCATTTTTCATGGCCGCGGTGGATGCCGGCCAGGCCGACGATATCGCTATCATCTTGTATACCTCCGGCACTACCGGCAAACCGAAAGGCGTTTGCCATTCGCACGCGGCAATGATCACCACTGCGCAGACGCTGGTCGAATTCGATCAGCTGAACGAACATGACGATCTGCTGTGTTATCTGCCGCTGGCCTGGGTCGGCGATTTCCTGTATTCGTTTGCGCAAGCACATATTGCCGGTTTCTGCCTGAATTGCCCGGAATCGCCGAATACCGTGATGACGGACTTGCGCGAGATCGGGCCGACTTACTATTTCGCACCGCCGCGCATCTATGAAAATATCCTGACGCAAGTCATGATCAGGATTGAAGACGCCGGCTGGATCAAGCGCAAGCTATTCCATGTCTTCATGGGCGTCGCCCGGCGTGTCGGCATCCGCATACTCGATAAGAAGCCGGATGTGGCGCTGGCCGATCGCCTGCTGTACGGGCTCGGCCATCTGCTGATCTACGGCCCGTTGAAGAATGTGCTGGGCATGTCGCGTATCCGTGTCGCCTATACCGGCGGTGAAGCAATCGGCCCTGACCTGTTTGATTTCTACCGTTCGCTGGGAATCAACCTGAAGCAGTTGTACGGCATGACCGAAACCTGCGTCACCGTCTGCATGCAGCCATCCGGCGACGTCAAGCTGGATACGGTGGGGCGGCCGATGAAGGGGGTCGAGGTGCACATCGATAGCAAGGGCGAAGTGCTGGTGCGTTCGCCGGGTTTGATGAAAGCGTATTTCAAGCGGCCAGACGCAACTGCCGAAGCGATCGACGCCGACGGTTATTTTCATACCGGCGACGCCGGTTTTTTCGACGGCGACGGCCATTTGAAAATCATCGACCGCGCCAAGGATGTCGGCAAGATGGCTGGCGGCACCTTGTTCGCGCCGAAGTACATCGAAAACAAACTGAAGTTTTTTCCCTTCATTAAAGAGGCGGTGGTGTTCGGCAACCAGCGCCAGCAATGCACCGCTTTCATCAATATCGATATGGATGCGGTCGGCAACTGGGCCGAGCGCCGCAACCTGGCTTACAGCAGTTATACCGACCTCGCGGCGCAGCAGGCGGTGTATGCGCTGATCGCCGGCTGCGTCGAAAAAGTCAATGCCGACCTGGTGCAAGATCCTTTGCTGGCGGCGTCGCAGATTCACCGCTTTTTGGTCTTGCACAAGGAGCTGGATGCGGATGACGACGAGCTGACGCGGACCCGCAAGGTGCGGCGCGATTTCATTGCTAAGAAATATGCCGTACTGATCGACGCCCTGTATGGCGGCAAGCAATCGCAGTACATAGAAACCCAGGTCAAGTTCGAAGACGGTCGGCAAGGCATGATCGCTGCCGATTTGCAGATCGCCGACGCCAAGACTTTTGCCAACATTGATAAAGCAGCCTGAGCCACTATGAGCGCGATCATGAAAAGAGATGTAACGGCGGGAGATGTAACTGCGGGAGATGTCTCGACGGAAGTCCTGCCGCTGGAGCCGGCGCCGCTAGCTTCAGTGCTGCGCGATCCGCGGCCGCAGGCGACCGGTAGAGAACGCAACATCGGCGAAGTGGTGCTGGATCTGCAAAATATCTCGCTCTCCTTCGGCGGCGTCAAGGCGCTTACCGATATCTCGTTCAATGTGAAAGAACATGAGATCCGCGCCATCATCGGCCCCAACGGCGCCGGCAAAAGCTCGATGATCAACGTCATCAACGGCGTCTATCATCCGCAACAGGGCAGCATCGTATTTCACGGCGTACCGCGCCACAGCATGCAGCCGAGCAAAGTGGCGCGGCAAGGGATCGCGCGCACCTTCCAGAATATCGCCCTGTTCAAGGGCATGACGGTGCTCGACAATATCATGACCGGCCGCAATACCAAGATGCACGCCGGTTTCCTGGCCAACGCCATCTGGTGGGGGCGGGCCCGCAATGAAGAGATGCAGCACCGGCGCAAGGTCGAGGAGGTGATCGACTTCCTGGAAATCCAGCACATCCGCAAAACCCCGGTCGGGCGCTTGCCTTACGGTTTGCAAAAAAGGGTGGAGCTGGCGCGGGCGCTGGCCGCTGAGCCCAGCATGCTGCTGCTGGACGAGCCTATGGCCGGCATGAATGTCGAGGAAAAACAGGACATGTGCCGCTTCATCCTGGATGTCAACGACCAGTTCGGCAGCACCATCGTGCTGATCGAGCATGACATGGGCGTGGTGATGGATATATCGGACCGGGTGGTGGTGCTCGATTACGGCAAGAAAATCGGCGACGGCACGCCCGATGAAGTCATGAACAATCCGGAAGTCATCAAGGCTTACCTAGGCAGCTCTCATTAGCTCTCACTGAATGGAGGCGATAAATGCAATTCTTCTTTGAAGTGGCGCTAAGCGGCTTGCTTTCGGGCCTGATGTATTCGCTGGTGGCGCTGGGTTTCGTGCTGATCTACAAGGCGTCCGGCGTGTTCAATTTTGCCCAGGGCGCGATGGTTTATTTTGCGGCGCTGGCGGTGGTCGGCCTGATGGATAAAGGCCTGCCCATGTGGGCGGCGATTATCGGCGCCTTCGCGGTGATGCTGGTGGTCGCCGTGGCGACCGAACGCCTGGTGCTGCGCAAGCTGGTCAACCAGCCGCCGATCACGCTATTCATGGCAACCATCGGCCTGGCTTTTTTCCTGGAAGGATTGGGGCCGATGCTGTTCGGCAGTGAAGTGCGGGCGATCAACCTGGGCATCGTCGACGAGCCGATTGCATCGGTCATGGATAGCTTTGGCATCGGCATTTCCAAATTCGATTTGTTCGCCTCGGGCATGGTGATAGTGCTGGTCTTGCTGCTGGCGCTGTTTTTCCAGAAAACCAAGGTCGGCCGCGCCTTGCGGGCAGTGGCCGACGATCATCAGGCGGCGCTCTCGCTGGGGATTCCTCTACGCCATATCTGGGTCATCGTCTGGGGCGTGGCCGGATTTGTGGCTCTGGTTGCCGGCTTGCTGTGGGGCTCGCGCAACGGCGTCCAGTTTGCCTTGACGATGACCGCCTTGAAGGCCTTGCCGGTATTGATCCTCGGCGGCTTTACCTCGATTCCGGGGGCGATTGCCGGCGGCTTGATTATCGGCGTATCGGAAAAACTGGCTGAGATCTATATTCCGCCGGTGATGCAAGACATGTTCGGCGGTAATTTCGGCGGCATAGAAGGATGGTTCCCGTATGTGTTCGCATTGCTGTTTTTATTGGTGCGGCCGGAGGGCTTGTTCGGTGAGCGCCATATCGATCGGGTGTGACGCTGTGCGTGTTTATAGAGCCTTGAGAATTCAAACGGAGAAATGCCATGCTTTATCGTGAGGCCGGACAGTTTAAAACCTCGTACATCGCGGATAGTCAGATATTCCCGATCCGCCAGGATCGCATCGGCATGGCCATCTTGCTGGCCATCGCCTTTGTCGGTATCCCGATGATCGGCAGCGAATACTGGTTTTCCGCGATCCTGATTCCGTTCCTGGTATTTGCGCTGGCGGCGCTAGGCTTGAACATACTGACCGGTTACGCCGGTCAGTTGTCGCTGGGCTCGGCGGCTTTCATGGCGGTGGGCGCCTACGCTGCCTACAATTTCCAGCTGCGGGTGGATGGCATTCCCATCTTGCTATCCTTTATTCTGGCCGGCTGTTGCGCGGCTGCGGTCGGCGTGGTGTTCGGCTTGCCGTCATTGCGGATCAAGGGTTTTTACCTGGCGGTGGCGACGCTGGCCGCGCAATTTTTCGTGGTCTGGGTGTTGACCAAGTTTTCCTGGTTTTCCAACAACAGCTCTTCCGGCGTCATCAGTGCACAAAAAATAGATCTGTTTGGCTTCGCCATCAACACCCCGGTCAGGAAATACCTGTTCGTGCTGGCGATTGTCTGCGTGATGGCGCTGCTGGCCAAAAACCTCGTGCGCTCCTCCACCGGACGGGCCTGGATGGCGGTGCGCGATATGGATGTGGCGGCGGAAGTCATCGGTATCCGCTTGATGCCGACCAAGCTGCTGGCGTTTGCCGTCAGTTCTTTTTTCTGCGGTGTCGCCGGCGCCCTGTACGCCTTCTGTTATCTGGGCTCGGTGGAGCCGGACGGCTTTTCCCTGGACCTATCGTTCCGCATCCTGTTCATGATTATCGTCGGCGGCGTCGGCAGCATCCTGGGCGCGTTTCTCGGTTCCGCCTTTATCCTGCTGCTGCCGATTTTCCTGGATAACGTGTTGCCGCCTCTGGCGACCTGGCTGCATCTGCCATTTACCAACGCCACGGTGTCGCATATCCAGATGATGCTGTTTGGCGGCCTGATCATTTTCTTCCTGATTGTAGAGCCGCACGGGTTGGCGCGCCTGTGGCAGATCACCAAGGAAAAATTGCGCTTGTGGCCGTTCCCGCATTGAATAACCCGCACTAGGAGACAAGATAATGAAAAACATTAAACGGATCATGCTTGCTGTCGCAGCTGCAGCCTGCATGCTCGCGCCAGCCTTGCCGGCGATGGCGCAAGCGCAGCCTAGCGATCAATTCATTGCGATCCCCAGCTACCGGGTCGGCCCTTACGGCAACAACGGCCAGTCCTATTACGGCGGTTATATCGATTACCTAAGCTACGTCAACCTGAAGGAGGGCGGCGTCAACGGTGTCAAGCTGTCCTGGGAAGAATGCGAAACCGAATACAACAATGCCAAGGGCGTCGAGTGTTACGAACGCCTGAAGGGCAAGAACCCGGTCACCAAGGGCACCGCCATCAACGCCATGGCGACCGGCATCGCCTATGCCCTGATCGACAAGACGGCGGAAGACAAAGTGCCGCTGTTGATGGTCGGTTACGGCCGTACCGATGCGGTCGACGGTTCGGTCTTCCCGTACGCCTTTCCGCTGGTGACTACCTACCAGATGCAGGTGTCGGCCATCGTGAAATACCTGGCAAGTAAGAACGGCGGTTCGCTGGCCGGCAAGAAGATCGTGTTCCTGTATCACGATTCGGCCTACGGTAAGGAGCCGATCGTGGCGCTGGAGGCCGAGGCGACGCTGGGCAAGTTCAAGCTGGTACAGATCCCGGTCGCCCATCCCGGCAACGAACAGGGCGCGCAATGGCTGAAAATCCGCCAGGAGAATCCGGATTACGTCATCTTCTGGGGCTGGGGCGTGATGAACCAGACGGCCTTGAAAGCGGCGCAAAAAGTCGGCTTCGCACGCGACAAGATCATCGGTTCCTGGTGGGCTGGCTCTGAGGAAGACACCATCCCGGCCGGCGACGCCGCCAAAGGGTATCTGAGCGCGACCTGGAATGTTTCCGGCAAAGCCGTGCCGCTGATTGCCGATATCGAGAAGGTGGTGTACGGCGCCGGCAAAGGCAATATGCAGGACAAGGCCAAGATCGGTTCGATACTTTATAACCGTGGCGTCTCGGCGGCAGTGGCCACGGTGGAAGCGATCCGCACCGCGCAAGCCAAGTACGGCAAAGGCAAGGTGATGAGCGGTGAAGACGTGCGCTGGGGATTGGAGAACCTGAACATCACCAACGCCCGCCTGCAGCAACTGGGTGCCAGCGGCCTGCTGCCTGAAATCAAGACTTCCTGCGACAACCATGAAGGCTCCGGCAAGATCAAGATCCAGCAATGGGATGGCGGCAAGTGGGTGTTGGTATCCGACTGGATCGAAGGCAACAAGAACCTGATCCATCCTTTGTTCAAGGCTTCGGCCGCTAAGTACGCCAAGGAAAAGGGCATTACTCCGGCTTGCATGAAGTAATTCCGGCGTCGGCGCTCGCCGGGGTGTCGACGTTTTTTGCCACCGTTTTTTGCCACCGTTTTTTGCCACCGTATACGGCCAGGTCAGCTAGAGGAAAGCATGGGTACAGCGCTCAACATCAACAACATCGAAGTGATTTACGATCACGTCATCCTGGTGCTCAAAGGGGTGTCGCTGGCGGTGCCGGAAGGGAAGATCGTTGCCTTGTTGGGCGCTAACGGCGCCGGCAAAAGCACGACCCTGAAGGCGATTTCCAATTTGCTGTCGGCGGAACGTGGCGATGTCACCAAGGGCAGCATCGAATACAAGGGCGAGCGGGTCGACCGCCTGACGCCGAACGATCTGGTCAAGCGCGGTGTGATCCAGGTGATGGAAGGGCGTCATTGTTTCGGCCATCTGACGGTGGAAGAAAATCTCTTGACCGGGGCTTATACCCGCAACGTCAGCAATACCCAGGTCAAACACGACCTGGAGAAAATCTACGATTATTTCCCGCGCCTGAAAACAAGGCGTAAATCGCAATCCGGGTATACCTCCGGCGGCGAACAGCAGATGACGGCGATCGGCAGGGCGATGATGGCCAAGCCATCGATGATTTTGCTGGACGAACCGTCGATGGGCCTGGCGCCGCAAGTGGTGGAAGAGATTTTCGAGATCGTCAAGGATTTGAACCGCAGGGAAAACGTGTCTTTCCTGCTGGCGGAACAAAACACCATGGTGGCGCTGCGTTACGCCGATTTCGGCTACATCCTGGAAAACGGCCGGGTAGTGATGGAGGGTGCTGCCAGCGAGTTGGCCAACAACGAAGACGTGAAAGAATTTTATTTAGGCGTATCGGCTGCAGGCCGCAAGAATTTCCGCGACATGAAATTTTATCGACGCCGCAAGCGCTGGCTGGCCTGACGTTCTCGTTTTTATATCAGCAGCTTCCCGCCCACGTATACAGGCCACGCCATGTCTGACATTCTCGATCCTCTAGAACAACGTCTGCCGCAACAACGTGAGGCGGACCTGATGGCGAACCTGCCGCAACTGATTGCGCGGGCTCAGGGTGCATCCGGCTGGGCGCGCATTCTGCACGGCGTACCTGCCGCCGAGATCCGCGACCGGGCCGCGCTGGCGCAATTGCCGCTCACACGCAAATCGGATTTGTACAATCTGCAGGCGCAGCAGCCGCCGTTCGGCGGCTTGACGACGACGCCGCACCGGCAACTGCGGCGCTTGTACGTTTCGCCCGGGCCGATTTTCGACCCAGAAGGATATAGCCAGGACTGGTGGCGCTTCGCACGGCCGATGCGGGCCTTGGGATTGCGCGCCGGCCATCTGATCCAGAATTGCTTCGCCTACCATTTCACGCCGGCCGCCTTCATGGTCGAAGGGGCGGCCAGCAAGCTTGGCTGCGCCGTGATCCCGGCCGGCAGCGGGCAGACTGAATTGCAGGTGCAGGCAATGTCGGCCTTGCGTCCGGACGCCTATGTCGGCACGCCGTCTTTCCTCAAGATCATTATCGAAAAAGCGCGTGAGATGGGAGCGGATATCGCCACCCTGCAACGGGCGCTGCTCAGCGCCGAGGCCTTGCCGCCGTCGCTGCGCCAATGGTTCCAGGATAACGGCGTGCCGCACGTGCTGCAATTGTATGCCTCGGCCGATATCGGCAATATCGCTTACGAATCACTCAGCAACGGCCAGCTCAATCCGGGTATGATTCTGGACGAGGATCTGATCCTGGAAATCGTGCGGCCGGGCAGCGGTGATCCGGTCGCCGTTGGCGAAGTAGGCGAGGTGGTGCTGACTTCTTTCAATCCGGATTATCCTTTGATACGTTTTGCTACAGGCGATTTGTCTGCGGTGCTGGAGGGCGTTTCGCCATGCGGCCGCACCAATACCCGCATCAAGGGTTGGATGGGGCGTGCCGACCAGGTGACCAAGGTGCGCGGCATGTTCGTTCATCCGTCGCAGCTGGCAGAGGTGTTGAAACGTCATCCGCAGATTCTGAAAGCGCGGCTGGTGGTGAGCGGTGCAATGGCGAACGATGTGATGACGCTGCATTGCGAGTTGGCGGCTGCGGCGGCCGATGCCGCTGAGCAGATTGCGACTAGTCTGCGCGAAGTGACTAAGTTGCGCGGCGAGGTTTTATTTGTCGCGCCGGGCAGTTTGCCGAATGACGGCAAGCTTATCGAGGATGCACGCAAATACGAATGAGGGAAGTAGCCGATGTCGAAACAAGTGATCGTGATTACCGGCGCCAGCCGCGGTATCGGCGCTGCTACCGCCCATCTGGCCGCTGCCCGTGGTTATGCGGTGTGTGTCAATTACGTGCATAATCGCAGCGCCGCCGAACTGGTGGTCGATGCGATCCGCAAAACCGGTGGCGAAGCTTTGGCGGTGGCCGCCGATGTTGCGGTCGAGGCGGACGTGTTAAAGCTGTTTCAAACCGTGGATGAACAACTAGGCACGCTGACCGCCCTGGTCAACAACGCCGGGATTCTGGAGCGGCAGATGCGCGTTGATGAAATGGATCTGGCGCGTTTGCAGCGCGTGTTTACCACCAATATCGTCGGCAGTTTCCTGTGCGCGCGTGAAGCGGTGCGCCGCATGTCGACTCGCTTCGGCGGCCACGGCGGCGCCATCGTCAATCTGTCGTCGATGGCGGCCAAGCTGGGCGGTCCGGGCGAATATGTCGATTACGCTGCATCCAAGGGAGCTATCGACGCCATGACGGTTGGCTTGGCGAAGGAAGTCGCCGACCAGGGCATCCGCGTCAACGCCGTCAGGCCCGGCGTCATCTATACCGATATTCATGCGAGCGGCGGGGAACCGGGCCGGGTCGATCGGGTCAAAGCGTCGGTGCCGATGCAGCGTGGCGGCAGCACCGAGGAAGTGGCGCGGGCGATCATGTGGCTGGTATCGGACGAGGCGTCGTATTCGACCGGTGCATTTATCGATGTTGCCGGCGGCCGTTGATGTGGCGCGGTTCTAAAGGCAAGCGGAGCGCCGGCTCTGATCTTTTGACGAAATCCCGGCTGCCTGCGAAAATTGATAAAATGCGCGGTGTTGGCGAAAGTGCAATCCAATGATGCTGCAATAGGCTGGGTCGGCAACCCCTCTGTTGGTGCGCTTCGTGGCTTATTTTTATGCGGCAATTTTAGTGTGAGAACAATTTATGATGGAGTTAATAAGAATGAAGAAACTGATCGTAGTCGCTGCTCTGGTGGCATTGGGCGGTTGCGCCGTGACCCCGAATTCGGCAAACGTGTATACCAGCAGGCAGGCTCAGGGCGAGCAGTCGGTGCGTATGGCGGTGGTTGATTCGGTGCGTCCGGTCACCATCGACAAGAATCGCGGGGACAACGCTGCCGGCACCTTGGCCGGCGGTGCGCTCGGTGGGGTTGCTGCCGGTTCGCTGATCGGTAAGGGTAACGGTTCGCTGGCGGCTGGCGTGGTTGGCGCGGTACTTGGCGGGATTGCGGGCAACCAGGTCGAAAGTAACCTGAACCAGCGTCCAGGGCTGGAAATTACCGTGCGTCTGAATAACGGCGAGTTGCGCGCGATTACCCAGGATGCTGACGAACGCTTCAATGTCGGCGACCGCGTCCGCTTGCTGTCATCGGGCGGCGTTACACGGGTCACGCATTAATAGCTGGCGCACTAATAGCTTTATCAAGCGCTGGTAAAAGCAAAAGGCTGGAAGACATGATTGTCTTCCAGCCTTTTTTATTGTCCGCGTTTAGCGGGTAGATTTACTGCCCGTTATGAATCACCACCAGCAAAGCGGTAGCCGCATTCTTGCCGACATTTTTGATGTAATGGGGGCGGTCTGCCGCATAGCGCGCCGTTTCGCCGACTTTTATCTTGGTGAGATTGCTGCCGCTCTGGACTTCCAATATACCGGACAGCACCGTCAGATGTTCACGCGAAGCCGGCTCGTGCGCTTCCGAGTCGAGGCAGCCGCCAGGTTCCACCGACAGTTCATACCATTCAAACTGGCCGGCCAGCTCGATCGGCCCGAGGATGCGCAGCACGCAATGGCCGTCTCTTGAGCGCAGCGAAGGGGTGGCGTGGCTAGGCAAGGTTTCGATCGATGCCGCAACCGGCTGATTGCCGTCGACCAGCAGCGAGATAGGCACGCCCAAGGCATTCGCCAGGCGCCAGACCACGGCAACTGTCGGATTGGCCTGGTTGCGTTCGATTTGCGATAGCATGGACTTGGAGACGCCGGCGCGTTTCGATAAGGCATCCAGCGAGAGTCCGTCAGCCTGGCGCAGTTTCACCAAGGTATCGCCAACCTTGGGTGGTGCGTCCTCCAAATTTTTACCTGAATTGCTGCTCATCTGGTTGACAACCTCGTTTTTGTGCATTATCGTGGAATTTGTGTTCGATATATCGAATTAGAACAATATATTATATAAGATCGAGGCTGACAATGACACAAGATGCAAGCACAGATGCAACTACGAACGCTGGCGCTCCCGGGTTTTACACCCACCTGCGCGATGAACTGACTGCGATCGAGGCCGCCGGCCTGTTGAAGTCCGAGCGTCTCATCCTTGGCCCGCAAGGCGGCAAGATCAATACCGAAAGTGGCGAATTAATCAATTTGTGCGCCAACAATTACCTCGGATTGTCTTCCCATCCAGCCTTGATCAAAGCCGCACACGCCGCCCTGGACAGCCATGGTTTCGGCATGAGTTCGGTGCGTTTCATTTGCGGTACGCAAGACATCCACCGCCAGCTGGAGCAGCGCCTGGCGAGCTTCCTGGGCACCGAAGACTGCATTCTGTATGCGGCAGCATTCGACGCCAATGGCGGTTTGTTCGAACCCTTGCTGGGAGAGCAGGACGCCATCATCAGCGATTCGCTCAACCACGCATCGATTATCGACGGCGTCCGTTTATGCAAGGCCAAGCGCTACCGTTATGCCCACAACGACATGGAGGATCTGGAGCGCTGCCTGAAGCAAGCGCGGGCCGACAATGCCCGTTTCGCCATGGTGTTTACCGACGGCGTGTTTTCGATGGACGGCACGGTGGCGCAGCTCGACGTCATCCGTCAACTATGCGACAAGTACGATGCATTGCTCGGTGTCGACGATTGTCACGCCACCGGTTTCATGGGAGCGCGGGGCCGCGGCACGCATGAAGCACGCGGCATTTTCGGCAAGGTCGACGTGATTACCGGCACGCTAGGCAAAGCCTTGGGCGGCGCCAGCGGCGGCTTCACTGCCGGCCGGCGCGAAGTGATCGACTTGCTGCGGCAGCGCTCCAGGCCTTATCTGTTTTCGAATACCCTGATGCCGGCGATTGTCGGCGCTTCCATCGAAGCACTCAATCTGCTGGAGGCGTCCACCGAATTGCGCGACCGCCTGGAACGCAATACCGTCTATTTCCGCAAAGCCATCACTGAAGCCGGCTTCGAGATCAAGCCGGGCACCCATCCGATCGTGCCGTTGATGGTGTACGACGCCGTGGTTGCGCAGAATTTGTCGCGTCGTTTGTATGAACTCGGCGTCTACGCGGTTGGTTTCTTCTATCCGGTCGTGCCGCAAGGGCAGGCGCGGATCCGGGTGCAGATGTCGGCGGTCCATGATGAGGCGACATTGCAGCGCGCAGTGAGCATCTTCCGGCAAGCCGGTGAAGAGCTCGGCTTGGTAACGAACTGAAGAGAAGAATTGAAGAGACAAGCGATGAAAAAAATATTGGTAATTGGCGCCAACGGCCAGATCGGCACCGAGCTGACGACGGCGCTGGTCAAGCTGCATGGCGCACAGCAAGTGGTTGCGAGCGATATACAAGCCCTCGGCCGGCACCAGGAACTGGCCTACGAAAAACTGGATGTGACCGACGCCAGGCATTTGGCCGAGGTAGTGCAGCAGCACGACATCGGCGAAATCTATCACTTGGCGGCGGCCTTGTCGGCCAAAGGTGAAGAGCATCCGGAGTGGGCCTGGAATTTGAACATGACAGGCCTTCTGAATGTGCTGGAAGTAGCGCGCCAGGCCAAGCTGTCAAAAGTGTTCTGGCCGAGTTCGATTGCAGCCTTCGGCCCTTCGACGCCGCGCGACAATGCACCGCAGACCGGCGCCATGGATCCCAAGACTGTTTATGGCATCTCCAAGCTGGCGGGCGAGCACTGGTGTTCCTGGTATGCGGAAAAATACGGCATGGATATTCGCAGCCTGCGCTATCCGGGTTTGATCAGCTATTCTGCCGAACCAGGCGGCGGCACCACCGATTACGCGATCCAGGCCTTGTTTGCTGCCGCCGCCGGCCACGACTACACCAGTTTCCTGAGTGCGGACAGCACGCTGCCGATGATGTACATGCCGGACGCGGTGCGTGCGACCATCGAATTGATGAGCGCGCCGAAGGAGCAGCTCAAGGTTGTTGGTTCATACAATCTCGCAGCCTGGAGTTTTTCGCCGCATGAACTGGCGGCGATCATCAAGCAGCATTATCCGGCCTTTCAAATTGCATACAAGCCGGATTTCCGCCAGGCGATTGCCGACGCATGGCCGCGTTCGATTGACGATTCCAAGGCGCGCCAGGAGTGGCATTGGTCGCATGCATATAGCTTGACCGATATGGTGGACGACATGCTGGCAGCTCGCAAGCCGATCACGCAAGAACAGGCTGCTTGAGGTTAGGGCGCGGCTAAAGCAAAAGGGCTGGCAGACAATCATGTCTCCCAGCCCTTTGTTTTTGCCCGTACGGGCGATAAGGCGATTTTCCCCTGGCTTACTTGCCAGTCATGCCCAACAACATTTCATTGAGTCGTTTGACGAAGCCAGCCGGATCGGCCAACGCTCCGCCTTCCGCCAGCAACGCCTGATCGAACAAGATGTGCGACCAGTCGCCGAACTTGGCTTCTTCGTACTTCAAGCGTTGCACCAGCGGATGATCCGGATTGATTTCCAGGATCGGCTTGGAGTCAGGTGCTTCCTGGCCGGCGGCTTTCAGCATGCGCAGCAGGTTGCCCGACAATTCGTTTTCATCGGCCACCAGACAGGCTGGCGAATCGGTCAGGCGGAAGGTGACGCGCACATCCTTGGCTTTGTCAGCCAGCGCCGTCTTCATCTTTTCAACCAGGTCCTTGAACTGGGTTTCGGTTTCTTCGTGCTGTTTCTTTTCTGCTTCGTCTTCCAGTGTGCCGAGATCGAGGCCGCCCTTGGCCACCGACGCCAGTTCCTTGCCTTCGAAATCCTGCAGGAAAGACAGCATCCATTCATCGACGCGATCGGTCAGCAGCAGTACTTCAACGCCTTTCTTGCGGAAAATTTCCAGGTGCGGGCTGTTCTTGGCCGCGGCAAAGGTTTCGCCGGTGGCGTAATAGATCTTGTCCTGGCCTTCTTTCATGCGGCCGATATAGTCGGCGAAGGAGACGGTCTGTGCGTCGCCGTCGTTATTGGTTGAGGCAAAGCGCAACAGCTTGGCGATTCTTTCCTTGTTGGTCGCGTCTTCGCCTATGCCTTCTTTCAAGACCTGGCCGAATTCTTTCCAGAAGGCGGCGTACTTGTCCTTTTGCGCCTGGTCGTCGCTGTTTGCCAATTCTTCCAGCAAGCCCAGCACGCGTTTGGTCGAACCTTCGCGGATCACCCGTACATCGCGCGATTCCTGCAGGATTTCACGCGAGACATTCAATGGCAGATCGCTCGAATCGATCACGCCCTTGACGAAGCGCAGGTAGACCGGCATCAGTTGTTCGGCGTCGTCCATGATGAAGACGCGCTTGACGTACAGCTTGATGCCGCCGCGCTTGTTGCGATCCCACAGATCGAACGGGGCGCGGCTTGGAACGTACAGCAGTTGCGTGTATTCGCTACGGCCCTCAACCCGGTTGTGGGTGTAGGTCAGCGGTGCTTCGAAATCGTGCGAGACGTGTTTGTAGAACTCGATGTATTGCTCTTCCGTGATGTCCGACTTGTTGCGTGCCCACAGCGCACTGGCCTGGTTGACGGTTTCCAACTCGTCCTTGACCACGGTTTCTTTTTTCTCTTCATCCCATTCTTCTTTCTGCATCACGATCGGCAGCGAGATATGGTCGGAATATTTGCGGATGATGGATTTCAGTTTCCAGGCCGACAGGTACTCGTCTTCGCCTTCGCGCAGATGCAGGGTGATGGTGGTGCCGCGTGATGGCTTATCGATCGCTTCGACGCTGAAATCGCCGGCGCCGGTGGATTCCCAGCGCACGCCTTCGGTGGCGTTGGCGCCAGCGCGGCGCGTGTCAACCGTGATCTTGTCGGCAATGATGAAAGCGGAGTAGAAACCGACACCGAACTGGCCGATCAGGGCGGCGTCTTTTTGCTGGTCGCCGGACAGTTTCGAGAAAAATTCCTTGGTGCCGGACTTGGCGATCGTACCCAGGTGCGAGATGGCTTCATCGCGGCTCATGCCGATGCCGTTGTCCGAGATCGTGATGGTGCGTGCGGCCTTGTCGAAACCGACCTTGATTTTCAATTCCGGATCGTTCTCGAACAGGGCGCCGTTGTTGATCGCTTCAAAGCGCAGCTTGTCGGCGGCGTCGGATGCATTGGAAACCAGCTCGCGCAGGAAAATTTCCTTGTTCGAATACAGCGAGTGGATCATCAATTGCAGCAGTTGCTTTACTTCTGCCTGAAAACCAAGGGTTTGCTTTTCGGATACGGCCATAGTTTCCTCTATATAAACGTAGAAAAAGTGATGTGAAAACGATAAAAGTCGGTAAAGCGGCCGGACAGGCTCCGCTTTCGCGCTGTGCATTGTTCGAAAAATGGGGAGTAATCCGGATTTTACAAGAGCGGATCGGGCAGCGGCCTTTCAACTTGCCTTATTTGCCACATTCCTGTTCGAGGAAGCGCCAGATGGCTGGATCCGACATCGCTGCCACGTTGACCCGCATCCGCGAGGAGGGCAGCTGGCTGGGCGAGAACAAGGCGCCAGGCGCCAGCAAAAAGCCCTCGGCCAAGGCTTTTTCCGCCATCACATTAGTGTCGTGGCCGGTATCGGCCCAGACAAAGATGCCGGCCGGGGTGCTGATGTCGACCGTCATGCCTATCCTTTCCATCTGCCTGATGGTGCGGTCGCGCACGCTGTCGAGCTTGTTGCGCAAGCGGTCGAGATGCTTGCGGTAGTGGCCTTCGGAGAGGATTTTATAGACTACCCGTTCGCCGACTTCAGCGCTGGTCAGGTTGGTCAGCATCTTACGATCGGCAAAGTGCTGGGCTAGTTCCAGCGAAGTGGCGATGAAGCCGGAGCGCAGGTTGGGCGACAACGTCTTCGAGAAGCCGCCCATGTAGATCACGCGATTAAGCTGGTCTAGCGCAGCAATGCGAGTCGCCGGCTGGATTGCCGAGCCGGGATGCATGTCGCAATAGATGTCGTCTTCGACAATCATGAAATCATGCTCTTCGGCCAGCTTGAGGATCTGGAACGCCTTGGCTGCCGAAAGCGAGGTCGAGGTTGGATTGTGCAGCACCGACACCAGCACATACAGCTTGGGCTTGTGCAGCGCCACCAGTTCCGCCAGCTTGAGCATGTCGGGGCCATCGGCCAGGCGCGGTACGCCGACCACCTTGGCGCCCAGCGCGGCGAACGAGGCGAACATCAGGAACCAGGATGGATCGTCGACCAGAATCACGTCGCCGGGCTGGGTAAAGTGGCGCGCCACCAGGTCCAGCGCCTGGGTGACGCCGGTGGTGGTGACGAACTGTTCTGGCGTGGCGGCGATTTCCAGTTCGGCCATCTTCAGCTGCAATTGCTGACGCAACGGCAAAAAGCCCTGCGGAATGCCGTAGGAGAGCAGTTGCGCCGGGTTCTGCCGGCTGATGCTGCGCAGGGCGTTGGCGATCAGGTCGGCATCCAGCCACTCGCTGGGAAACATGCCCGAACCCGGCATTTTCTTGTTCGGCGCCTGCTGGTGCATATTGCGCACCAGCCAGACCACATCGATCAGTTGCGGTTGTTTGTCGTTGGCGGGGTTACTGCCGCGCTCGTTCAGCAGCGGCGAGCGTTCGCGCACATAAAAGCCCGAGCCGCGCCGTGATTCCAGGCAGCCTTTGGCGACCAGCCGGTCGTAGGCTTCCACTACCGTGAAGCGCGACACGCTGTGGCTGTCGGCAAACTGGCGGATCGACGGCATGCGGGCGCCGGTGCGCAGCAGGCGGTCGCTGATGCGGGTTTCGATACTGCGCACGATCTGCTCGACCAGCGAGGTATCGCTATCGCGTGACAGAGTCTGCGCGGCGGAAGGCAGCTGGCTGTTGCTCAGCTTGCGGGGAGGGATTGTGTTGGTCACTGTGTTGGGTACTGTATTGGTAGTTTGGCCGGGACAATGTCAGGAACTACTTGTTTAACTGTACTGGTACTGTATTGGTTTATTGGCTTAGCATAGACCTAAATCCTCAATGCTGCAAATCCGGAAGCGAGTGCGCCATGCAAACACTATTCAAGCAACAGTCTCATACCTTGTCGGGCGGCAGCGTGCTGTCCGGCGTCACAGAACAGCAGTTGATCCTGAAGGTGGTCAGCGGCCGTGTCTGGGTGACTTTTGAGGGGCAGCCGGAAGATCACTGGCTGCACGCCGGCCGTTCACTGACTTTGTTGCCGGGGCGGGTAGTGGTGGTCGAGTCCGACCCAGGCAACAGCCGCATCAGCCTGAGCGGCTTGCCGCAGCGCGGTACGCCGGGCATTCTGCGGGCGCTGCTGGCGCGCCTGCGCGACCCTGGCTTCCACCCAGCCACCAGCGTGTCATGATGTTGACTTCTCTGCTGCCGCTGGCCGTGTTTGCCTTTGTCTCCTCGATCACACCGGGGCCGAACAACATCATGCTGACCTCGTCCGGCATCATGTTCGGCTTTAACCGCACCATCCCGCACATGCTCGGCGTTACCTTCGGTTTCGGTGTGATGCTGGTGCTGTGCGCCGCCGGCATAGGCGGCCTGGTGCTGGCCTTGCCATCGATTCATGTGATCCTGAAAACCCTGGGCTCGGCCTATTTGCTGTATCTGGCCTGGAAGCTGCGCCATATGTCTTTCAAATCGGCGGTCGGCGGTAATCATAGGCCGATGACTTTCCTGGGGGCGGCTGCATTTCAAGCCGCCAACCCGAAAGCCTGGATCATGGCGATCACCAGCGCTTCGGCATTTCTGCCGCCGTTACAGCCTATCTGGCTGTCGATCGCCATCTATTGCCTGGTGTTCTGCGTCATCAACCTGCCGTGCGTGAGCGTCTGGGCCGGCGCCGGTTCGGTGTTGCGGCGCTATCTGGCGCAGCCCTTGTGGCAGCGCGTGTTTTGTACGGTGATGGTGTTGCTGACTATCTATTCCGCGGTTTCGATCTGGCTCTGATCACTACTCGAAAGACAAATGACATGACGGACGAATCCAAGGGTATGTGGTTGGGACTGGCCGGCGTTGCTGTATTCAGCCTGACCCTGCCGTTTACCCGGATGGCGGTGGCAGAACTGAATCCGGTGTTTGTGGCGTTCGGCCGGGCTGTGGTGGCGGCGCTCTGTTCCATGCTGTTGCTGTGGAAACTGAAAGCGACACTGCCAACCGCTGCGCAATGGAAACCACTGGCGGTTACTGCCTTGGGCGTGGTGATTGGCTTTCCTGTGTTTTCTTCGGTAGCGATGCGCTATGTCCCGGCGGCGCACGGCGCCATCGTGCTCGGCATCTTGCCCCTGGCGACCGCCATGTTTGGAGCCTTGCGGTTTGGCGAACGGCCTTCGGCCGGATTCTGGATTGCGGCCGTAGCCGGCAGCGCCATCGTTATTGTTTTTGCACTAAACCAAGGTGGCGGCGGTTTGACGCTGGCTGACCTGGCCTTGCTGGCGGCGGTGTTAGCCGCCGCCATGGGTTACGCCGAAGGCGGGCGCTTGTCGCAAACCATGGGCGGGCAGCAAGTCATTGCCTGGGCCTTGTTATTGGCTTTGCCGGTCTTGCTGCCTATAACCATCTGGCTAGGCTGGCGTTACGGCGTCAATGCTTCGCCCAGAGCATGGCTCGGATTTGCCTACGTATCGCTGTTTTCGATGCTTATCGGTTTCTTTTTTTGGTACAAGGGCCTGGCGCTGGGCGGCATTGCGCGGGTTGGCCAGGTGCAACTATTGCAGCCGTTCCTGACATTGCTGGGGGCCGCGTTGTTGCTGGGCGAGACCTTGAACCGCAGCAATATGCTGTTCGCAATGGCAGTGCTGGTGGTGGTGGCGTTTGGCCGCAAGATGACGGTGCGGCGGCAGGCGGCCTAGCAACACGCCTTAGTCAGTAGGCCTTAACCCGCATTGCAAAATATCAAGCCGGGCTTTCGTAAACTTGGCGGTAAGTGAGATAATCGTTCATTGGCCGGGACAAACCGGCTGTATCTCATTTATCCCGTCATTGTTGCTGGCGTCAAAAGCGTCGACAAATGACTTTTTTCTTCGGAGTGTCAGATGTCTGTATATGAAAAGTTGCAAGCCCTGAATATCACATTACCTGCGGTAGCCGCACCTGCTGCTGCCTACGTGATGTATGCCCAAAGCGGCAATACGGTTTACCTGTCCGGTCATTTGTCTAAGAAAGACGGCAAGATCTGGGTCGGCCAACTGGGCAAAGACACCACTACCGAAGAAGCAAAATTGGCCGCACGCGGCATCGCGGTTGATCTGATCGCCACCTTGCAAGCTGCTTGCGGCGGCGATCTGAAGCGCGTCAAACGCGTCGTCAAACTGATGAGCCTGGTTAATTCAACGCCCGATTTTACCGAGCAGCACCTGGTCACCAACGGCGCCTCCGAATTGATCGGCGAAGTGTTTGGCGAGCAGGGCAAGCATGCCCGTTCCGCCTTTGGCGTAGCACAGCTGCCGTTGGGCGCCTGCGTGGAAATTGAAATGATTGCTGAATTAGAGTAGTCCGCGCAGCAGTGTAGTCCTGGTAGCGCTATCCGCTGCCAGCCCAGGAGACGGCAGATCATAAAAACCGCAGGCTGTTGCACACATGCGTCCAGGCCCGCTTTGGGCCGGCGCTTGGCGGCAGTCTCTCAGAACAAGATCACTTGAAGAGAACAGTATGAAAATCGAAAATCCAGCGCCGCTGCAATGGCATTTTTCGCAGCGCGCACAGAAACTGCAAAGCTCGGCCATCCGTGAAATCCTCAAGATCACCATGCGTCCGGAAATCATTTCCTTCGCCGGTGGTTTGCCGTCGCCGGCTACTTTCCCGGTCGAGCCATTGAAAGCGGCGTTTGACAAAGTGCTGTCGCTACAAGGCAAGGTCGCCTTGCAATACGGTCCTACCGATGGTTATGGGCCGCTGCGCGAGTGGGTGGCCGACTCTTTATCGACCAGCGGCGCCAAGATCATGGCAAATCAAGTCATGATGACTTCCGGTTCGCAGCAGGGCCTGGATTTGCTGGGTAAGGTATTGATCGATGAAGGCAGCAAGGTGCTGGTCGAAACGCCTAGTTACCTGGGCGCTTTGCAAGCTTTTTCCCTGTACGGCCCGGAGTTCGTTTCGGTGCCTAGCGACGAAGGCGGCTTGATCCCGGAAACCGTGGCAACCCTGGGACAGGGCGCGCGCATGTTGTACGCGCTGCCGAATTTCCAGAATCCTACCGGCCGGACTTTATCGGTAGAACGCCGTCACGCCCTGGTGGATATCTGCGCCCGGCTCGGTTTGCCGCTGATCGAAGACGATCCTTACGGTGCGCTCAGCTATCGCGCTGAACCGCTGCCTAAGATGCTGAGCATGAATCCGGGCGGCGTGATTTACATGGGATCGTTCTCCAAGATCCTGACGCCGGGCATCCGGCTGGGTTACGTGGTGGCGCCGCGGCCGCTGATCGAAAAGCTGGAACAAGCCAAGCAAGCTACCGATCTGCATACCGCCCAGCTGACGCAGATGGTGGTGTACGAAACCATCAAAGACGGTTTCCTCGATCAGCATATCCCGACCATCCGCAAACTGTATTCGGATCAATGCGACGCCATGCTGGATGCGCTCAAAACCTATTTCCCAAGCGGTACCAGCTGGACCAAGCCGGAAGGCGGCATGTTTATCTGGGTAACCTTGCCCAAGCATATCGACAGCGTCAAATTGCTGGCGGAGGCGGTGGAACAGCACGTGGCGTTTGTGCCAGGCGGCCCGTTCTACGGCAATACGCCGGAACAGCATACCTTGCGCCTGAGTTTCGTTACTGTGCCGCCGGCCAAGATACGCGAAGGGATTGAGCGTCTGGGTAAATTGATCGCCGCCAAGATGTAAGCTGGCCCCGCTTGACGCCTGGCGCACTAGCGCCGCGCACTGTGCTGCAAGCTCGACCTGGCGCTAGCCGGGCGGCTGGGTTTGCGGTGCGATGCGGCGATAGATGACGGCGCCAGCGGTCGGCGCGACTTCGCGAAACAGCGATTGATAATCGATCGTGCCGTCAAATACTGTGCTGTCTAGCCCGATCCGGTTCATGCGGTAAGGGGTCAGCCAGGAAATTATCGCGCGGCCCTGGCTGTTGGTGCGCATGCCGAACTGGCCGTCCACCGCGACACCGGCATATCCTGGGGCATCCACAATAGCGATAGTATCTCCCAGCGATTGTCCCAGGACCAAACCGCCTGCGTAAGCGACCATGCTGCCTGCCGCAGACCAGTCCAGCTTGCCGAAATTTCTGCCCTCGGCATAACCGAGCGCCACCGTGCCGCCGTCACCCTGGTACGAAGTGCGCGCACTGTATTGATTGCCGCTTTCGCGAGAATATTCCTGGTCCAGGCTATAACTCAGACGGTAATCCTGCAGAGCCGATCCGGACAGGCTGTTGCCCCGTGTCAGGGGGGCGTCGTGGTTCTTGCTTACTGTGCCGCCATAGCGCAGATTGCCAGGCAATTTGCCGAGGTTGACCGATACACTGAGCTGGAAGGAAAGCTCTTTCCGGCGCCCGCTCATGGTGTAGCCGGCTTGTGCATCAAGATCGAAGTTGTCGCCGCTCCAGGTTGCACCCAATTGCGTGGAAATCCGGCTTGGCTTATTCTCGTTTTTATAGCTGCGCCCGATGAAAGTCGCATTCAGGCTGCCATCTTCGCCGACATTTTTTTTCAGGTTGATCTGCAGTTGTTGTGCGGGCCGGGTTTCGGATAGAAAATTCTCGGCGTCGTCACCCAGCAAGTCGCGCCAGAATGTTTCGTCGGCGTCGCGTTTAAGGGCCGCATCCAGAGTGCGGAACTGGCCGGCGGTATAGCGTTGGTAGTCGACACCGAGGCCGACTCCGTGGCCGACAAAGGATTTAGCATAGCGCATCCGGAGACGATTGCCGCTTCGGTTTTGCGGGGCGCTCTCGGTTTCGGAGCGGGTCAGATCCAGCGACAGCGAGCCGTACTGGTCCAGGTCCTTGCCAATGCCGACGGCGTTGCTTTGGTAGTTGCGCGCGCTCAGCAGCCCGCCGAACAAACTCAGCTTCATCGGCAAGCCGTAGCCGACTGTCGCCTGCAGGAATTCAGGACTGGCCTGGTTTGACCAGCCGGCCGGTCGAAAGCGGCCAGCGTTTACGGCATATTTCCAGACTTTGCCGTGAACCAGCAGCGGCATCGCGATGTATGGTTCGATATATACGCGCTCATCGCCATCGGCTTCACGCAAGGTGACTTCGATGTCACCGCCGCCGGGCGGGCGCACGTCGTATAACGCAAACGGGCCGCTGGCAACAAACGCATGGTAGAACAGCCTGCCGTTCTGTCTAATGGAGATTTCGGTGTTGCCTTGTGCGATGCCACGTATTACCGGCGAAAAAGCATGCAGGTAATCGGGCAGCATTTCGTCCTGGGACATTAGTTGTGCGCCGCGAAACGCCACGCTGTCAAACAGAAGTTCATCGGTATGGCTATCGCCCAGCAGCAATTTGCCGCGCCAGGCGGCGAGATCGCGCTGCAGATAACTGTCGCTATGTTCCCATTGGGGGGCGCCGGATAGTGGCTGCGTCCAGGTATGATTGCTGCGCAAACGCCATGCGCCCCAGTTGGCGCCGGCGTTCAGTGCCGCGAACAATTGCGTGCCGCGTTCATTATCTTCAGAATCGAGACCGCTGTTTTGTGAGCCGGACAGTTGATAGTCCAGCCGCAGCGCAGGAATGCCCGCATCGCGGCGCGATATCGGCACGTCGCCGCGAGCGCGGTTCATCAATTCCGGCGCGATCCGGACCGATAGCTGCTGGCGGCGCGCGTCGTAACGCAGTCGTACTTGCTCCTCATCGCTGGGCGGCAGGACACACACGTCGTCGGCGCCGTCATGTTCGCTGCTGAATTTCAGCGTTGAGGCCAGCCCCCAGTCCAGCCAGGATGCGACGTTGATGCAAGGTTCGCCGTTTGCCCGCAGGCGCAGCCAGGTATAACCCTGCCAATGGCCGTTAACGTAGACAGCGGTTTTCATAAGGCCACGGTCGAGCATTTTTTCTGTATGCAAGGCGGCGTCATCGATGGGCGATTGTGATGCCGGCGGATTGGCGGCGACGGCTGCCGCCTGAGCGAGTAACGGCAACAGCAGGAGCAGACTTCCGAAGCAACGAACAATCTTTCGCATTGGATCGCGTGTCGTAAATGGAAAAGGGAGGTGATGCCCTAATGTCGTTCAGTTAGGGCAATTCCCCCACATGGCAGCTCCGTCATTCCCGCGAACGCGGGAATCCAGCTTGCGTACCAGTTTTGAGGAGGCGAAAAAAAGGAGGAAAAATCCTCCTTTTTGTCTATGGAAAAGAATGCATCTTCGTTGTTGCCGGATCAGCCCTTCAAAGTAGCCAGATCAGCTTGTGCGCTGCGCAGGTCTTCCATTTTTTCACGCAGCTTATCTTGTTTTTCGCTCAGCTTCTTTTGTGTTTTTTCGATCTTTTTGGCGTCGCCTCTAGCTTGCGCTTCGCGCAAATCGGCTTCAGTCTTGGCGATCTCTTGCTGCGCCTTGCTCACATTTTCCTGTTCCTTGCGGACTTTTTGTTCGGCGCGCAGATTTTGACCGGCGTCGGTGCAATGCTGCTGGGCTTCTCTCAGCGCCTTTTCCAGGCCGGCGATTTGGTAAGTGTTGCCAGCTTTTTTCGCAAAGTCGATTTGCGTCTGGATCTGGTTGATCTTTATCGAACAGTTGTTGGTGGCGGCGAATGCATGGCCGGCTACCAGCATGGACAGAGGAATGATGGCAGCGATCAGTTTGGTCTTCATGTTATTTCCCTTTGCGTAGTTAAATTAAAGCGGCGCAGCCGCTGAACCGAACTATGCCAAAGCGGGTTGGCGTGCACTATAGAATAAATTCGATTTTTGATTTAACTACGTACTTGGGAGGTATTCTGAGGAGGATTCGGCAACTCGCGATTCAATGTGCCGCAGAGCGTAGAAACCAACAGTCTTGGAGAAAACTGTTGGATGTTGCGAGAAATTGAAGACGGCGTCGAATCACGCCGTCTTCAGATGAAGCCATGGACGTTGAGTTTAGGATTGCGCCGTCAATGCAGCCGGCTTCAACTTCGACTCCAGCAGTTTGCCTTTACGCGCCCGCTTACCGATATGCGGCGCCAGTCCGGATGCCGACAAAGCCACCTGCTGCGCCTTGCCGCCACGGCCGGCGCCGGTCACCAATACGCCGCGCTGGCTGATCGGTTGCGCCGCCAGCAATTTCTCGTTGGGCTCCAGTTCCATCAGGATCACGCCACGGCCGCCATTGCTGAGCGTCTTGCATTCGTCCAGGCCGAACACCAGCAGGCGGCCCTTTTCCGACAGGCAGGCGATGGCGCTGACAGCGTTGCTTAGTGCCTGCGGCGGCAAGGGCAGGTCGCCTTCATCTAGCGTGACATAGGATTTACCAGCCTTGACCCGGCTCAGCATATCGCCGATCTTGGCGGTGAAACCGTAGCCGCCGGAGCTGGCCAACAGCAGCATCAGCTCGGATGGGCCAGCAAAATAATGCATGACGCTGCTGCCGTTAGCGAGGTCGATCAGGGTGGTGATCGGCACGCCATCGCCGCGGGCGTTGGGCAAGCTTGCCACCGATACTGAATAGATGCGGCCGTTGGAGCCGAAGGTCAGCAGATTGTCGACGGTGCGGCATTCAAAGGCGCCGTACAAGGTGTCGCCAGCCTTGAAACCAAACTGACTGGCGTCATGGCCGTGGCCGGTACGTGCGCGGACCCAGCCTTTTTGCGAAATGATGACGGTCACCGGTTCATCGACGATCCTGGTTTCCACCACGGCTTTTTCCGCTGCTTCAATCAGCGTGCGGCGTGCATCGCCGAACTGTTTCTGGTCGGCTTCGATTTCCTTGATCACCAGGCGCTTCATCGACGCCGGATTGTCGAGCAGATCGAGCAGGGTGGCTTTTTCATTGCGCAGCTCCGCCAGTTCCTGCTGGATCTTGATCGACTCCAGGCGCGCCAATTGGCGCAAGCGGATTTCAAGAATGTCTTCGGCCTGGCGGTCGGACAGATTGAAGGCCGTGATCAAGGCAGGCTTTGGTTCATCCGATTCGCGGATGATCTTGATGACCTTGTCGATATTCAGCAGGATCGCTTCGCGGCCTTCCAGGATATGGATGCGGTCTTCGATTTTCTGCAGCTTGAATTGCGAGCGGCGGGTAATGGTGGCAAAGCGGAAAGCGATCCACTCGCGCAAGATCATGCCCAAGCCTTTTTGGCGCGGACGGCCATCGCCGCCTATCATCACCAGATTGATCGAGGCGCTGCTTTCCAGCGAGGTATGGGCCAACAGCATGTTGGTGAACTCGGTCTGGTCCAGGTTCTTGGATTTTGGCTCGAACACCAGGCGTACCGGCGCATCGCGCCCCGACTCATCGCGTACTGTATCGAGCACAGACAGGATGGAAGTCTTGAGCGCCAGCTGTTCCGGCGTCAGGGTTTTCTTGCCGAGCTTGATTTTCGGATTGGTCAGCTCTTCGATTTCTTCCAGGATCTTTTGCGAAGAAGCGCCGGGCGGCAGTTCGGTAACCACCGCCTGCCATTGGCCGCGCGCCAGGTCTTCGATTTTCCAGGTGGCGCGCACCTTCAAGCTGCCGCGTCCGCTTTCGTACATTTCCGAAATCGCGCTGGCCGAGGTGATGATCTGGCCGCCGCCGGGGAAATCCGGGCCGGGGATGATTTGCATCAGCTCGGCATGGCTCAAGTTAGGATTGCGGATCAGGGCTACGGCCGCCTTGGCGACTTCCTGCAGATTGTGCGATGGGATTTCGGTCGCCAGGCCAACCGCAATCCCGGAAGCGCCGTTCAGCAGTACGAAGGGCAGGCGCGCCGGCAGCAGTTTCGGTTCTTCGGTCGAGCCATCGTAGTTGGGCTGGAAATCGACCGTGCCCATGTCGATTTCTTCCAGCAGCAGCCTGGCGATCGGCGTCAGGCGCGCTTCGGTATAACGCATTGCCGCAGCACCGTCGCCGTCGCGCGAGCCGAAGTTGCCCTGGCCGTCGACCAGCGGGTAACGCAGCGAGAAATCCTGGGTCATGCGCACCAGAGCGTCATACACCGATTGATCGCCGTGCGGATGCAGCTTACCCAGCACATCGCCCACCACCAGCGCCGATTTGCGCGGTTTGGCGGCGGCGTTCAGGCCCAGTTCGCTCATCGCATACAAGATGCGGCGCTGTACCGGTTTCTGACCGTCGGAGACGTCGGGCAAGGCGCGCCCTTTGACTACCGAAATGGCGTAATCAAGGTAGGCGCGTTCAGCGAAAGTGGCAAGGGTTAAGGATTCAGCGTCCGGGGTTGGTGCATCTGGCGTAGCAAACAGATCGTTTTGGTCAGTCATGTATAGAAGAGTGGACGGTTATTCGATAAAAAGTGGCGCTGCCGCGGGTATTGCCGCAGCTGGCGGAATCAGTGTCGCGGCCGGTGTTGTGCCGGCGGGCATATTGCTGCGTCCGGGAATCACCAGGCGGATGCGCTTCAGATTGCCATCGTTGCCGGCGCTGGATTGCCCCAATTGCCCAAGCGCGGGTTTATACAGTTGATAAAACTGGCGCACCAACTGCACATAATTACGTGTCTCAGGATACGGCGGCACTTGATTATTGTACTTTTGCACCGCACCTTCGCCAGCATTGTAAGAGGCGATCACCAGCTCTTGCTGGGCCGGATAAAGCTTCAGCAAGTCGCGCAGATAGCGCGCACCCAGGCGGATATTGGTGCGGGGGTCGGTCAGCTTTTTCTCGACCGGTTTTTTGCTGTCGCCGGTCAAGCCGTAGCGCTCGGCCGTAGCCGGCATGATCTGCATCAGCCCAATCGCGCCTTTAGGCGACACCGCGCCGGGATTGAAGCCGGATTCAGCCGCCATCACTGCCTTCAGCAAGGCCGGCTCAAGCGCAAACTCCAGCGCCGCCTGATCCACCAGTGCTTCGTATTTTTTCAGATTCGGATGTTGCGACAGATAGCGGAATAGCGGGCTGTTACGCATTTTCGGATCAAGCGGTTTGGTGCTGCCGGCCGCCAATTGGGAGGAGTCGAAAAAGCCGTCGCCGCGCATGAAAAGCTGGTAACGGTTATCCAGTTTTTCAGTCGAGAAATGCCCCATGCCATCCGCATCGATGTAGCCGAAGATATCCGCGCGCGCGCTGCCGACCACGCTGAATAATGCGAGCGTCAGCAGAGTAGCTGTGAAGAATCGGCCGAAGTGATGGCGGAGCTGCGTCATTTGCTATCAATGGCCAATCATGTGTTCAGTGGCGTTACGGTGTTTCATGAAAAGCAATGTCCTTTGGATTTGCCAGCGCGCGTATTAAAAAAGAGCCTGGGCAAGGTGTCAATTCTTGGCGCGCACGCAATATTGCAGGAATGATCGGAATTGCGGGCAAGCAGACAAGCCGCGCTATACCAAGGCAGCGGGCAAGGTATACAACTGCGACAACCGCGCTAAAACTCCGGCCATGATAATACGTTTTGCTGTTACGGATGGCTGGCGCCGATAAAAGCGCCAGGTTTCCTAATAGATAACTAGTGCGAAGCGCCGCACTAGATATCCGCCTCAGCCTCATTCCCATGCTCTTCGATCCAGGCCCGGCGCGCTGCGGCCTCGCCCTTACCCATTAGCATGTTGAAGCGGTTTTCCGAGGCTTCCAGATCGAAGTTGCCGAGTGCAACCGGCAGCAATCTGCGGGTATCCGGATTCATCGTGGTTTCCCACAGCTGCTCAGCGTTCATTTCGCCCAGGCCTTTGAAGCGGGAGATGGACCAGGCGCTATCCTTGACGCCATCCTTGCGCAATTTATCCTCGATGGCTTCCAGCTCGCCATCGTCCAGCGCGTAAATCTTCTGCGCCGGTTTCTTGCCGCGCGCCGGGGCGTCGACCCGGTATAGCGGCGGCCGGGCGATGCAGATATTGCCGCGATCGATCAATTGCGGGAAGTGACGGAAAAACAGCGTCAGCAGCAGCACCTGGATGTGCGAACCATCGACGTCGGCGTCGGACAGGATGCAGATCTTGCCGTAACGCAGGCCGCTGAAATCGATAGTGTCGGTTTTGCTGTGAGGATCGACGCCGATGGCGACCGCAATATCGTGGATTTCATTGTTGGCGAACAGGCGGTCGCGTTCGGTCTCCCACGAATTCAGCACTTTGCCGCGCAGCGGCAGAATCGCCTGGAATTCCTTGTCGCGGCCCATTTTTGCGGAACCGCCGGCGGAATCGCCCTCGACCAGGAACAATTCATTGCGGCTGATATCACTGGATTCGCAATCGGTCAGTTTGCCCGGCAAGACGGCAACTCCGGACGATTTTTTCTTCTCGACTTTTTGCGCCGAACGCAGGCGGTTCTGGGCTTGCTTGATCACCAGATCGGCCAGTTTCTTGCCGTACTCGACGTGCTGGTTCAACCACAGCTCCAGCGCCGGACGGGTGTAGGTCGAAACCAGCCGCACTGCATCGCGCGAATTCAAACGTTCCTTAATCTGCCCCTGAAACTGCGGGTCCAGCACCTTGGCGGAGAGGACGAAGGAGACGCGTGCAAACACATCTTCCGGCAACAGCTTGACGCCCTTAGGCAACAGCGAGTGCATTTCGACAAAGCTTTTGACAGCGCCGAACAAACCTTCGCGCAAGCCGGATTCATGGGTGCCGCCGGCCGAGGTCGGAATCAGGTTGACGTACGATTCGCGCACGATGGCGCCATCTTCGGTCCAGGCCACGACCCAGGCCGCGCCTTCGCCTTCGGCGAAACCCTCGGCGTCGGCATTGGCGTATTGCTCGCCTTCGAACAGGGGGATCAGCGGCTCGGCATTGGAGGATTGCGCCAGCGATTCCATCAGGTAGCCGCGCAAGCCTTGATCGTATTGCCAGGTCTGGCTTTCGCCGCTCTTGGCGTTCAGCAACGTTACTTTAACGCCAGGCAGCAGCACCGCCTTGGAGCGTAGCAGGCGCTGCAATTCCGGCTGCGAGATGGCGGGTGAGTCGAAGTATTTGGGATTCGGCCAGGCGGTGACGCGGGTACCCGTTTTTTTATTGTCTTCACGGTTGATCGGGCGCGACTTGAGCGTTTCAATCACGTCGCCATCGGCAAACACCATATGATGCACGCCGCCTTCACGCCACACCGTAATCTCTAGCCGCGAGGAGAGGGCGTTAGTGACCGAGACGCCAACGCCGTGCAAACCGCCGGAGAACGAGTAGGCGCCGCCGCTGCCTTTGTCGAACTTGCCGCCAGCATGCAAGCGGGTGAATACGATTTCTACCGTCGGTACCTTTTCTTCCGGATGCATGCCGACTGGAATGCCGCGGCCGTCATCCTCGACGCTGACGCTGCCGTCGGTATTCAAAGTTACCAGGATATTCTTGCAAAATCCGCCGAGAGCTTCGTCCGAGGCGTTGTCAATCACTTCCTGAATGATATGCAGCGGATTTTCGGTGCGGGTGTACATGCCAGGGCGTTGCTTGACCGGCTCCAGGCCCTTCAGTACACGGATCGATGATTCGCTATAGTCAGATTGAGATTGCGGTGATTTTTTGGTTGCCATTCAGTGGTGTAGGGTTAAATGTGAATTGTTGTTAATTCGAAACTAATTTGCAACTGAAGCGGAGCTTAGTCGTTATCATCCTTGCGCATTCTAATGAAAAAGCGCTTCGCTTGCGCAAGCAAGATGCGCTAAAAGAAATATCATCCGATGGCGTCGCTGCGAAGTGTGTATTTTATTGACGTCCAGCAATCAAATGTTGTTGTTTTATGCAGTGTGTTTGCAAAAATAACATTTAAAAAATGGCACTGTTATGATGCTTGCCGTCGGCAATAGCGTAGAAGGGACTAAAAAATGAAAATTCATGACGCACCATTCGCTATCCGATGCATCGGATTTTCCGCTCGTGAAATCAATATCTTTGATGCTACTTTTTCGGTCGAGCAAAAGCGCCGGAAACAATATTTCCGTTTATCCGTCGACAGCCTGCAGGAACCGGATCTGTATCTGGTCAACGCCGACGATCTGAAAGCCCTGGCTACCCTGGCCGACATGGAACCGAATAATCTGCGGCCGGTATTGCTGGTCGGCGCCCCTCATGTGGAACTGCCGTTTGCCAATATCGAGCGGCCGATACGCTGGCCGAAATTGTTCGATGCGCTGGATACCTTGATGGAACGGCGCCTGATCATGCTGGCCAAGCAAAATCCAGCCGATGCAGCATTGCTCAATAATGCGCCGGAGCGCCGCCGGCGTGAGCGTCTCGATCTGGATTTGACCGATCCGCTCGAATATGAGCGCATGCGCAGCATTCCTCCGCAAAGTGATCGCATCCTGGTGATCGATGACCATTCGACGTTTCGCGATGATTTGGCAATTACCTTGGCGCATCATGTGGTGCCGGTTGAATGGGCCAGCGATCCCGAAGCCGCGGCTGAAGTCTACGCACGGCGGAGCATTTCGGTAGTGCTGATCAGTCCCCAGTCAGGGTCGTTTGATCCCTATGATTTGTGCAGCAGCATCAAACATCAGCATCGGGATAGCAGGATTGCGGTTATTTTCCTGATCGATCAAAACTTCGTTTACGACCATGTGCGGGCACGGCAGGTTGAATGCGACGGTTTCCTCAACCGGCATCTGGAGCAGCCCCAGATATTACTGGCGCTGGGGAAGTTTCTGTCCTTGCGGCGCTAGAAAATACTGTTCAGAAATTGCATTATTTGCTTAACAAACGCATGCCGCGTTCCAGTCCATCCATCGTCACTGGAAACATGCGGTTACTCATCAACTGCCGGATCACTTCCACCGATTGACGGTATTGCCACAGGCCCTCGGGCTCAGGATTGAGCCAGATGAACTTGGGGAAAGCCTTGGTGAATCGCTGCAGCCATTCGGCGCCGGCTTCTTCGTTGTTGTATTCGACCGAGCCGCCGGGCTGCAGGATTTCATAAGGACTCATAGTGGCGTCGCCGACAAAAATCAGTTTGGTGTCCGGCGTGTATTTGCGCAAGATGTCCCAGGTCGGGAAGCGTTCGGCATGACGGCGTTGATTGTTTTTCCACACATAGTCGTAGACGCAATTGTGAAAATAAAAGAACTCCATGTTTTTGAATTCGGTCTTGGCGGCCGAAAATAATTCTTCGGTGCGGGCGATGTGATCGTCCATGGTGCCGCCGACGTCCAGCAACATCAGGACCTTGATGTTGTTCTTGCGCTCGGGCCGCATCTTGATGTCGAGGTAGCCGGCATTGTTGGCTGTGGCGCGTATGGTGTCATCCAGCGCCAGCTCTTCGGCTATGCCTTCGCGCGCGAACTTGCGCAAGCGGCGCAGGGCCACCTTGATGTTGCGTGTGCCCAGTTCAAGGTCGTCATCATAATCGCGGTAGGCACGCGCATCCCACACTTTGACCGCAGTGCGATTGCCGCCGCTGCCGCCGATGCGGATCCCTTCCGGATTGCTGCCGCCGTGGCCGAACGGCGAAGTACCGCCGGTGCCTATCCATTTGCTGCCGCCTTCGTGCCGTTCTTTCTGCTCTTTAAGCAGCTCCTGCAGACGATCCATCAGCTTGTCGTAACCGAATTTCTCCAGCTGCGCTTGCTGTTCCGGCGATAATTCGCGTTTCATGCGCTGGATCAGCCATTCCAGCGGGATCTCCGGATTTTTCTCGAAGACGGTTTGAATCCCCTTGAAGTAGCGGCCGAAAGCCTGGTCGAATTTGTCGAAATGGGCTTCATCCTTGACCAGCGTGGTGCGCGCCAGATAATAAAAATTATCGAGCGTGGGCGAAATGACGTTCTTCTGCAGTGCTTCCAGCAGGATTAGAAATTCCTTAATCGACACCGGAATCCTGGCGTCTTTCAGTGTGAAGAAAAAATCGATCAGCATGGCGTGGCTTATTTATGTTTATCTATTTTTCCTGGCCATGAACACCAGGCGCTCAAACAGATGCACATCTTGCTCATTTTTCAGCAGGGCGCCGTGCAGCGGCGGCACCACGGCCTTGGCGTCGCTGCTGTGCAGCGCTGCCGGCGGAATGTCTTCTGCCAGCAACAGCTTGAGCCAGTCCAGCAGTTCCGAGGTCGACGGTTTCTTTTTCAGGCCCGCCACATCGCGCACCTGGTAGAAGGTTTCCAGCGCTTGCGCCAGCATGTCTTTTTTCAGATTCGGGAAATGGACATTGACGATATCCTGCATGGTCGCCTTGTCTGGAAACTTAATGTAGTGAAAGAAGCAGCGGCGCAGGAAGGCGTCCGGCAATTCTTTTTCGTTATTCGAGGTGATGATGACTAACGGACGATACTTGGCACGCACCATTTCACGTGTTTCATACACATAAAATTCCATGCGATCCAGCTCGCGCAACAAGTCGTTGGGGAACTCAATGTCGGCTTTGTCGATCTCATCAATCAGCAAAACCACTTGTTCGTCTGCGTTAAACGCTTGCCACAGTACACCTTTGACAATGTAATTGTGAATGTCCTTGACCCTGGCGTCTCCCAGTTGCGAATCGCGCAGGCGCGAGACGGCGTCGTATTCGTACAAGCCTTGCTGGGCTTTTGTGGTCGACTTGATATGCCATTGCAACAAGGGCATATTCAGGGCGGCGGCCACTTCTTCAGCCAGCATGGTTTTGCCGGTGCCCGGCTCGCCCTTGATCAGCAGCGGTCTTTGCAGTGTCAGCGCAGCATTTACGGCAAGTTTCAGATCATCGGTGGCGACGTAGCCGGGGGAACTTTCAAAACGTGTCTCAGGTCGCATTGTGGTTCGCATTGTGGTTAATCATGAGGAAGCAACGAGGTAAGCAAATAAAGCCGAGTACCGAGTATAAACGAGATGGCCGATTGGCTGGCCCGAGCTTGACAACGCCTGTTTTGATCATTGTTGATCATTGATCAGCCTTGCAGACGAGACAAGCACCCCCTCACCATTATAAGAATAGCCAATGAAAATACTGTTTCTCCGCCTGCGGGTAATGTGGCGCCGGTTTCGACACGGCGAGCGGCATCTGCAAAGCGATAACCAGCATTACGCCATCCAAGTCGACGCTTTGATGCGCCGCGCCAATCCATTTTATTCCTGGCAAGAACGCGCCAACTGGATTATCGATATTGTCCAATGGCTGCGCCACGTCCCCAAAGTCTCGATGCTCGACGACGACGCCAAGCTGCGCGCCAAGCAGCAGCGTTTGCTGTTCCTGCTGGAATGGCTGGACAGCAACCGCGACGTCCGTCGGCTAGTGCAGGCCACGCTGCAAAAAACCTTGCGCGAAGCCGCCGGCCCGGAGCTGTTTTGCGCCACAGGCTTGCCGCATGAGCCGGCGTTCTTTAGCGAGCTGTCTGAGCACGCCATCAAGCTGGTGCTGCCGAAACCGCCGTTCGAAGCCGATTTGTCGTCATTGTTCACCGCCTTGTTTCCGACCCCGGAAGATGCCGACTGGCTGTTAGCGCTGGATCGGCAAAGCGTGGCGAAAATCTGGAAACTGATTGCCGATGACGGCATCGCCCATAGCTATCAGCAGCAGATCGATGAGGCATTGATTTATCTGGCGGCGACGGTATTGGCGGACGGCATCAGCAAGGCCTTCCGCCAGAAGCTGGACCCCAAGATGCCTTTGCAGGCAACCCCGTTCATGGTCTTGCGCCGTGAGCTGGAAACCTATTTGTATGTCAGCCCAAGGGATGAGGCCGCCTTGCGCAGCGTGCGCATGCTGATCGCCGTCTGCCAGGCGCAGACGGATAGAATTTACGCCCATCTTGACGAGCATGGCGTCTCGGTCAGCCTGGTCTACCGGGTCGAGCGCATGCGCGCACAGCTGACGCGGATGGCGCTGCTGACCGATTTGCGCTCGGTGATTTACGGCGCCAGTGCGGCCGGGGCCCAGGATATAGAGCCGGGCGCAGGGCAGATCCAGGCCTTGCTGGGAGATCTGATCGCAGCCCATCATCAACGCTCTTCAGTACGTGGATTGATACAACGCAGCTTCTCTCTACTGGCGCGCAAGATGGTCGAGCGCAATGCCGATCATGGCGAACATTATATTGCGCGCGATAGCAAGGAGTACCGGGCCATGCTGAAAGCCGCCGGGCGCGGCGGTGTTATCACCGCGTTTACCGTGCTCGGCAAATCCCTGCTCTCGGGAATCGGTGCGGCCAGGTTTTTCGAGGGGGTATTCGCTTCCTTGAATTATGCCGTCAGTTTCATGGCGATTTCTGCCGTCGGCGGCGTGCTGGCCACCAAACAACCGGCGGTGACGGCGCCGGTGCTGGCCTCCAAGATGGGGCAGCTGGATACGGTAGAAGGCTTGCGCGCTCTGCTGAGTGAAATCGCCTTGCTGTTGCGCTCGCAAGCCGCTGCAGTGTTCGGCAATCTGATGGGCGTGATTCCGGTGATGCTGCTGATTTCCGGCCTCATCATGCTGACTACCGATGCGCCGATGATGACGGCGGGGCATGCCCGCGCCAGCTTGCATAGCCTGTCCGTGATCGGGCCGAGCCCTCTGTTTGCCGCTTTTACCGGGATTTTGTTGTGGCTGTCGAGCCTGGCGTCGGGTTTTGCCGACAATTGGTTTGCCCTGCGCCGTCTGCGCGAAGCGCTTACCTATCAGCGGCGCCTGGTGTTCATACTGGGCCCGATGCGGGCTGAACGCTGGGCCGCTTGGCTGGATCGGAATGTGGCGCAGATTGCGGGCAATGTCTCGCTTGGCTTCCTGTTGGGGATGACGCCGGTGCTGGCGCAGTTCTTCGGTTTGCCGCTGGATGTGCGGCATGTCACGCTGGCCACCGGCACACTGACTGCCGCTGCCAGCAGCCTCGGCTGGCAGGTGCTGGCGACGCCGCAATTCTGGCTGGCGATTGCCGGGATTGCCTGCATCGGCGTGTTGAATGTCGGCGTCTCGTTTACCTGTGCGCTGACCCTGGCTTTGCGTGCACGCGATGTGCCGGCACGCATAAGGCGGCTGGTGTTTCGGGCGGTGCTACGCCGTTTCAGCGCTTCGCCGCGTTCTTTCCTGTTCCCCGAGCGGTCGGCGTCGCTTACCTCAGCGTCTCAGGCAGATGGCGTGGTTGCCGACATCGCAGCAGCAGATATCGCCGCCTCCGCGCAGCCGACTGAGCCGCCTCCCGCGCCGCAACGCCAGCCCGGCAGCCGCCATGGCTAAATTGACATTGGCGGGCGTGGACTGTGCCTGTTTCTTGGGGTAGAATTAGCCGGTTTTGGTGTAGGGTGGCGACGGCAGTCGGCGTCGGGCAGGGCTACCTTATGTAATATGCGGTGGTATACGCGGCAAGGTATAGGGACTATATCTGCCGTCCGCGCTGTATTTGTTTCAGTATTTGAGGCAATATTCGCGGCAAGTTCGCAGTAAGAGGGGCCACAAAAAACCGTAGTGAGCGGTGGCAGGCCGGCAGGAGACGCGTAGCCATACGAAATACTGTGTGAGCATCGCGGCGCCGGGATTGCGCCGAGTATCAGGTTTTGAGTAGCTCTTTAAACCGGTTTCGCTACAAATTACCCAGCTAATATGAAAAAACTAATTGCACTTCTCGCGCTTGCGAGTCTTGCCAACCTGGCCGCAGCTGCGGACGTGGTCGGCAACGCTAAGGCAGCTGAAAACAAGGTATCGATGTGTATCGGCTGCCATGGCATTCCCGGCTATAAAGCTACCTTCCCGGAAGTCTATCAAGTGCCTATGCTTGGCGGTCAGTCGGCGCAATATATTCAAAATGCGCTGATGGCCTATAAAAAGGGCGATCGCAAGATGCCAACCATGCGCGGTATCGCAGCCAGCTTGTCCGAACAGGACATGGCGGATATTGCGGCATATTACTCGCAGCAAAAATAAGGGACCCACACAATGAAAAAGATTTTTGCTGGCGTGGTGTTTCTGCTTTCCACTAGCGCATTCATGACTGCGCATGCTGCCGGGAATATCGCGGCGGGCGAAGCTGCAGTGAAAAAAAATTCCTGCGCAGCCTGCCACGGCGCCGATTTTCACAGCCCGACCACGCCGGATATCCCAAGGCTGGCCGGTCAGCCTCAAGATTATCTGCAGCATGCTTTGATTGCCTACCAACGCGGCGCTGACGGTCCGAATGGCCGTAACAATGCGGTGATGGGTGGCCTGGCCAAGTCGCTGTCGCATCAGGAAATACAAGACATTGCGGCCTACCTGCACAGCCTGCCGACCACACTGGTGTTGCGCAAGTAAGCCAGCAAGTAGGGCAGCAAGTAAGGCCTAGCCGCCACCGGACCATGTAAAAAACCACGCAATGACTGTTGCGTGGTTTTTTTTCAGCGGTGCGCGTGCGGGAAGTGCAGCGTAAATACGGTCATCTGATCCGCGCTTCGGCTTAGTTCAACCCGGCCGCCGTGCAGTCTCATGATCGATTGCACGATGGCCAGGCCGAGCCCGGCCGATGAAGCCGAATCACTGCGCGCCGGGTCGACCCGGTAAAAACGATCAAACAGCCTCGGAACCGCCGCTGCCGCTATCTGCGGTCCGGGATTGCTGACCGTGATCAAGGTCGCTTGCTCCGCTGGTTTCGCTTCCAGCCGAATCGCCTGGCCGGCAGCGGTATAACGAATTGCGTTAGCGACCAGATTGCTGATCGCACGCCGTAACAGCATCGCATCGGCCCGCACATTGCCGGATGCGACAATGTTCAGGCGGACGCCGCTGTCTTCCGCCACTCCTTCAAAATAGTCGGCGATACGCTGTAATTCCAGGCGGCAGTCGAGCTGCTCGAAGGCGAGCGCGACATGTGCATGATCGGCGCGCGCCAGGAACAACATATTGTCGAGCATGCGCGCCAGTCTTTCATACTCCTCCACGTTGGATACCAGCAGTCCTTGATATTCTTCCTGCAAGCGTGGCTGCGCCAGCGCCACCTGGGTTTGCACCATCAGGTTATTGATCGGTGTGCGCAAGTCGTGCGCCAGGTCGGCGGAAAATTGCGAGAGACGCTGGAAGCTGTCGTGCAGGCGATCCAGCATGCTATTGAACGCCAGCACCAATTGCTGCAACTCATACGGCGCGCTGGCGACATCCAGGCCGCGGTCAAGGCGTTGCGCGGTGATGGAATGCGCCTGTTGCGCGATCAGGCGGGCAGGGCGCAAACCGCGCCGCACCAGCAGGTAACCCAGCAGGGCTGCCAGGATCGCACCCGATAATGCGGCGCCGAGTATCTGATTGCGATAGCTGGCCAGCAGCTTCAGGCTGTCGCTGATATTGTGGGCAACGATGATTTGCACTTTTTCGCCGCTGCTGTCGACCTTGGCCCAGAGCGCCGTTGCCCGTACCGGCAAACCGGCCGAGGTGCGCAGGTTTTGCCGGGATTTTTCATCCGGTGTCTGGTCGACGGCCGCCATCGGCAAGGCCGGTAAACTGCCGGCCTCGGGCCTGGTGTCCAGCAATGGCGCACCGTCTGCGCTGCGCAGCATCAATAGCAGATCATTGTGACCGAGCGTCGCATCCATGAACGAGTGCGGGTCGTCGCGAATGGCCTGGACCGATCTGGCCTTGGCAACCAGATGCCGCATCAGCGTGATTTTTCCCATCAGCTCCTGGTCGTCGTGGCTCTCCAGCTGGCGCGCCAGCGAATAATACAGATAGCTGCCGACCAGGGTAAACGTGAGCAATGTCGCCAGCGCAAACAATAGCGCCAGACGCACGGTAAGCGAGCGTGGCCCCCAGTGTCTCAAGTGCGGTCCTCCAGCACGTAACCCATGCCGCGCACGGTGTGAATCAAGGGCGGCGCATAGGGTTCGTCGATCTTGATGCGCAAGCGCCGGATGGCGACATCGACGACATTGGTGTCGCTGTCAAAATTCATATCCCAGACCTGCGACGCGATCAGCGAGCGCGACAATACTTCAGACTGGCGTTTTGCCATCAGATGCAACAGGGAGAATTCCTTGGTGGTCAGGTCGATACGCTCACCATTGCGGGTGACGCGCCGTTTCATTACATCGATTTCCATATCCGCGATATGCAACAGATCGGATTCTCGCAGCGGCCCGCGCCGCAGCAGGGTACGGATCCTGGCGACCAGTTCGGCAAACGCAAACGGCTTGACCAGATAGTCGTCGGCTCCCAGTTCCAGGCCTTTGATGCGATCGTCAACCTCGTCGCGTGCGGTTAAAAACAGCACCGGCGTCGAATGGGTCTTGCGCAGCTCGCTGATCACCAGCCAGCCATCCATGCCGGGCAGCATGACGTCCAGCACGATCAGATCGTAGTCCTCCGAAGTCGCGCGGTGCAGACCGTCGACGCCAGTCCTCATCCAATCGACCACATAACCGGATTCACTCAGTCCTTTGCGCAGGTATTCACCAGCCTTGGGCTCATCTTCTACCAACAGGATGCGCATATATCACCCTTCTGCTTGCCTATGTTTGCCGCCGATTATCTTACAGAAAGCAGCGGTGGTGGATTACAAAAGCGTAATCCAGCCGTCACCTTCCGGTTTCCGTCTGCTTCCTACACTTGCCTTCAACGATCTGGCCGTTGCAAGCGCTTTAGTGAGTGACTTGCCTGCAAGCAGCGGCTTCCTCGTTGAACTCTTTCTTAATTTCTGGAGATTGAAATGAACGTAAAACAGTTATTTGCCATCGTGACTTTATTGGCTGCCAGCGGCGTCGTGCTGGCGCAAGCACCTGCCGCCGACAAACCGGCAAGCGCTGCCAAGAGCAGCAGTACTGATAGCAAAGCCACGGTAGCCCAGGAAACAAGCAAGCCGGCTGAAGGCAAAAGCAAGTCCTCTGCGCATGACCACAAAGAAGACGGCCCGAAGAAGTCGATTCATTCCGGCGCCTGATAGCACAATCCCGCGTAACTCATCTCTCCGACGCGGCAAGCGTGCTACGGAAGCCGCATCCCTCGTTGGAGGTCTTTGAAAAATTATTCATGAGGCAGATTTCATGGCGCGGGTCTAACGGCCCGTCAGCCATGCAAGCTGGGACATCTGTAGCTGTTTTTAGGAGAGCCGGCTATGTACAAGCTTTTATTGCCGATCGGTTTAGCGGCATTGGTCTGCCAGCCGTCTTTGGCGCAGGAGATAAGACCGGAGACTGTGCAGCCCAATATCAATTACAAGCTGCCGCCGCTCAGCAGCAGCGATGCGGGCGGCAAGCTGACGCTGGAACAGGCGCTGGCGCAAGCATTCAAGTCCAATCCGGAACTGGCTGCTGCGGTACTTGAAGTAGAAGCAGTCAAAGCCTCGATTTTGCAAGCCGGTGCAAGGCCCAATCCGGAATTCTCGACCTTGCTGGAAGATACGCGCAAGGCGACCCGGACTACCACGGTACAGCTGAATCAAGCGTTGGAATTAGGTGGCAAACGCGGTGCGCGGATTACCGCCGCAGAAAAAGGACGGGATGCGGCGCAAGCCGATCTGCTCGCCAAGCGTGCCGATATACAAGCGGAAGTAGTTGCTGCCTATTTCTCAGTGCTGGAAGCACAAGAGAATCTGAAATTGCTGCGAAACTCCTTGCTACTCGCTCAACGCGCTACTGCAATCACCTCGAAACGCGTTATCGCCGGCAAGGTGGCGCCGATCGAGGAAACCAAGGCGCGGGTTGCCGAAGCCGGTGTCCAGGTCGAGTTGCAACTGGCCGATAGCGCCTTGAATATTGGGCGCCGCCGCCTGGCCGCCACTTGGGGCGACAGCAGGCCAGCGTTTGCAACTGTCGACGGTGAAATCAACAATTTACCGGCGCTGCCTGAGATGAGTACGTTGCAGGCACGGCTGCAAGATTCACCAGCTTTTGCCAGAGCGCGGCTGGAAGTTGAACGGCGTCAGGCTATGACCGAGCTGGAGCGTAGTCGTCGGATTCCCGACCTCACCGTCAGCATCGGCGGCAAGCGGGTACCGGAAGACGGGCGTACCCAGATGATTCTCGGCCTGTCGATTCCAATTCCTGTTTTTGACCGTAATCAAGGCAATTTGCTGGAAGCCTTGCGCCGCACCGACAAGGCCCGCGACGAACAGAAAAGCGCTGAACTACGGCTCAAGGGCGAGCTGGCGGATGCCTATGAACGCTTGAAGTCGGGACGTCAGCAAGTGGTGGCGTTGCAGAACGAAATTCTGCCGGCTGCGCAGAAAACCTATGACATCACTACCAAGGGTTTTGAACTCGGGAAATTCAGTTTCCTGGAAGTGCTGGATGCGCAGCGCGTATTGTTTCAAGCCAAATCACAGACCCTGCGCGCACTCGCCGATACCCATCGCGCTGCTACCGAAATCGAACGCGTAGTAGGGGCTTTTCCGTCAAGCGACTCCTTGTAGTCGGCTTGTTAGTCAACTTATTAGCCAACTTATACAGCAGCCAATATGAAAATCAATTTGAGCAAAAGCAAAGCCGTTGCGGCCGGCGTGGCAACGATTGTCGTGCTGATAGCAGCCGCGGTATATCTGAGTAGCGGCAGCAATGCCGGCGAAGCACAGGATGAGGCCACGCACCGGGAAGCGGCGGCGCACGCCGATGCCGAACATCACGACCAGACTATGCAGGCCGGATCTTCCCAGGAAGAAGGCAAGATAGAGCTGGACGAGGCCCAGGTCGCTGCGGCCGGCGTCAGACTTGAGAGCGCTGGAGTGGCAAAAGTAAAGACGGCGATTACCTTGCCGGGGGAAATTCGCTTCAATGAAGACAAGACCGCCCACGTAGTGCCGCGTCTGGCGGGCGTGGTGGAGCAGGTCGCGGTCAGTCTGGGGCAGCAGGTCAAGCGCGGGCAATTGCTGGCGGTGGTGGCCAGCACCGGCCTGGCGGAACAACGCAGCGAATTACTGGCAGCGCAAAAGCGTTACGCCTTTTCTCGCACTACCTACGAACGGGAAAAGAAGCTGTGGGAAGAAAAAATATCCGCAGAACAGGATTATCAGCAAGCGCGCCAAGTCATGAACGAGGCCGAAATCGCCTTGCAGAATGCACGTCAAAAACTCAATGTGCTGGGCACCGGAGCAGGCAGTTCCGGCGCCTTGAATCGTTATGAAATCCGGGCGCCGTTCAATGGCCTGGTGACCGAGAAACACATCGCGCTGGGTGAAGCGGTAGCGGCCGACGCCAGCATTTTTACTATCTCTGACCTGTCGACGGTGTGGGCCGAAATTATCGTGCCGGCCAAGGATCTGAACCTGGTGCGGCTGGGCGAAAAAGTCAAGATCAGCGCCACCGCCTTCGAGTCGACCGCGAGCGGCAGCATCTCCTATGTCGGCGCCTTGCTCGGCGAGCAGACCCGTACCGCCAAGGCCCGCGTCACCCTGGCCAATCCGGATATGGCCTGGCGGCCGGGTTTGTTTGTCAATGTCGAGGTGGTTGCCAGCGATGCCGAGGTAGCGGTGGCGGTGCAGCCGCAAGCGATCCAGAACGTGGATGACAAACAGGTGGTGTTCGTCCGCATCGCCGACGGTTTCATGGTGCAGCCGGTAACTACCGGCCGCGCCGACAGCCAGCATGTAGAGATCGTCAAGGGGCTCAAGGTAGGCGCACGTTACGCGACTGACGGCAGCTTCGTTCTCAAATCGGAACTCGGCAAGAACAGCGCCGAACACGCCCACTGATGAAGCAAAGGATCCGATCTCATGTTTGAACGCATCATACGTTTCTCGATTGAGCAACGCTGGCTGATCATGCTGGCGGTGTTCGCGATGGCTGCACTCGGCATTTACAACTACCAGAAACTGCCGATCGATGCAGTGCCGGATATTACCAATGTCCAGGTGCAGATCAATACCGCTACGCCAGGCTATTCACCGTTGGAGACTGAACAGCGTGTCACTTTTCCGATAGAAACGGTGATGTCGGGCTTACCGCATCTGCAACAGACACGTTCGCTGTCGCGCTACGGCCTGTCGCAAGTGACGGTGATTTTCAACGATGGCACGGATATCTATTTCGCGCGCCAGATGGTGAACGAACGGATCCAGGAAGCCAAGGGCAGATTGCCGGCCGGCGTGACGCCGGCGATGGGGCCGATTTCAAGCGGCCTGGGCGAAATCTACCTGTGGACCGTGGAAGCCAGGGATGGCGCAAAAAAAGCCGATGGCAGCGCCTACACGGCGACCGACCTTAGAGAAATCCAGGACTGGATCATCAAGCCGCAATTGCGCAACGTCAGCGGCGTCACCGAAATCAATTCAATCGGCGGGTTCGCCAAGGAATACCAGGTTGCGCCAGTGCCGGAAAAACTGGCCTCGTATGGTTTGACCCTGCAGGATATCGTCACTGCGCTGGATCGCAACAATAGTAACGTCGGCGCTGGTTATATCGAAAAACGCGGCGAACAGTTGTTGATCCGTGCTCCGGGCCAGGTCAGTTCAATAGAAGATATCCGTAACATCATCCTTGGCAATGTGCAGGGGGTGCCGATCCGTATCCGCGATGTCGGCGAGGTTGGCATCGGCCGCGAACTGCGCACCGGCGCCGCCACCGAAAACGGCCGCGAAGTGGTGCTGGGTACGGTATTCATGCTGATCGGCGAAAACAGTCGTGCAGTGTCGCAGGCAGTCGATCGCAAGATGGTGGAAATCAACCGCAGTTTGCCGGCCGGGGTGGAGGCGGTCACGGTATACGACCGCACGGTGCTGGTCGACAAGGCGATCAACACCGTCAAAAAGAATTTGCTGGAAGGCGCCATCCTGGTGATCGCGATTCTGTTCCTGTTCCTCGGTAACATGCGCGCCGCGATCATTACCGCGATGGTGATTCCGCTATCGATGTTGTTTACCTTTACCGGCATGGTCCAGTACAAGGTCAGCGCCAACCTGCTCAGCCTCGGCGCACTGGATTTCGGCATCATCATCGATGGTGCGGTGGTCATCGTCGAAAATTGTGTGCGGCGGCTGGCGCATGCACAGGCGCACCACGGGCGGCCGTTGACGCGCAGCGAGCGCTTCCATGAAGTATTTGCCGCCTCCAAGGAAGCCCGTCGTCCCTTGTTGTTCGGCCAGGTCATCATCATGGTGGTCTACCTGCCGATCTTTGCGCTCACCGGCGTCGAAGGGAAAATGTTCAATCCCATGGCCTTGACGGTGGTGATCGCCTTGGTCGGTGCGATGATTTTGTCGATTACCTTCATCCCGGCTGCAGTGGCGCTGTTTATCGGCAAACGCGTATCGGAAACCGAAAATTTCCTGATGCGCGGCGCCAAGCGCTTTTATGCCCCGGTGCTGGAATTGGTGATGGAGCGCAAGGCTGCGGTGTTGAGCGGCGCGCTCATCGTGCTGCTGCTATCGGGCTTGCTGGCAACCCGTCTCGGCAGCGAGTTCGTGCCGAGCCTGAATGAAGGCGATATGGCGATCCAGGCCATGCGTATCCCCGGTACCAGCCTGACGCAATCGCTGGAGATGCAAAAGCAGATCGAAACCACATTGAAGCGGCAATTTCCCGAGATAGAACGGGTGTTCGCTCGCACCGGAACCGCAGAAATTGCCTCCGATCCGATGCCGCCGAATATCTCCGATGGCTACATCATGCTCAAGCCGGAAGCCAGCTGGCCCAAGCCGAAGAAATCGCGGCCAGAGTTGCTGGCCGCCATTCAGGAGGCCGCCAACAGGATTCCTGGTAATAACTACGAATTTTCACAGCCGATCCAGCTGCGTTTCAACGAGCTGATTTCCGGCGTACGCAGCGATGTCGCAGTCAAGATATTCGGTGACGACATGGCGGTCTTGAACGATACCGCCGATAAGGTCTCGACGGTGCTGGGCAAGATCACCGGCGCGGCCGAGGTGAAAATCGAGCAGACTTCCGGTTTGCCGATGCTGACGGTGAATATCGACAGGGATAAAACTGCGCGCTACGGCCTCAATGTGGCCGATGTACAGGATGTCGTAGCCACTGCGATAGGCGGCAAGGAAGCCGGCACCTTGTTTCAGGGCGACCGCCGTTTCGATATCGTAGTGCGCCTGCCGGAGGAGTTGCGTAGCGATCTGGAGATATTCAAGCGCCTGCCGATTTCCTTGCCTCGTAATATCAGTGCCAGTGCCAGTGCCGGTGCCGGTGGCGAAGGCCGCACCAACTATATTCCATTGGGCGAAGTAGCCAGCCTGGAACTGGCGCCGGGGCCGAATCAAATCAGCCGCGAAAACGGCAAGCGGCGGATCGTGGTGAGCGCCAATGTGCGAGGCCGTGATATCGGCTCGTTTGTCGCCGAGGCCGAGACCAGGCTGCAGCAGCAAGTCAAGATCCCGTCCGGGTACTGGACCAGCTGGGGCGGCCAGTTCGAGCAGCTGCAATCGGCTGCTCAGCGTTTGCAGATCGTGATCCCGCTAGCTTTGCTGCTGGTATTCACGCTGTTGTTCGCCATGTTTGGCAATATCAAGGATGGTTTGCTGGTATTCAGCGGCATTCCGTTTGCATTGACCGGCGGCATCGTCGCTTTATGGCTACGTGGAATTCCCTTGTCGATTTCGGCGGCAGTCGGTTTCATTGCCTTGTGCGGCGTGGCTGTGCTGAACGGCCTGGTGATGATCGCCTTTATCCGCAGCTTGCGCGAAGAGGGCCGCAGCCTGGATGTGGCAATCCGCGAAGGGGCCTTGACACGCTTGCGGCCGGTGCTGATGACGGCGCTGGTGGCGTCGCTGGGTTTTGTGCCGATGGCGATTGCTACCGGCACCGGCGCTGAAGTGCAGAGGCCGCTGGCAACGGTGGTGATCGGCGGGATTCTGTCGTCGACCATCCTGACCTTGCTGGTGCTGCCGATCCTGTACCAGTTATTTCACCGTCGTGACGATGAAGGCGCGGATCAAATAGGCGAGACCGCAGCAAACCGCTAGACGCGTTTCCTGACGCAATCGATATAGGCAGCGCCATCCGGTGGCAAGCCGCTGCGTTGCGAATTCCAGATCATCTCGCCCAGGCATTCCATGATGTGGTGATGGGCTTCATGTTCCGATTGCAGGCGTTGGGTCAAGGCGGTCGCGGCGGCGCGTATGCCAGGCGGCTGGTCGATCGAGATTTGCTCAGCAATCGACAGATGCATGGACAGGTGCAGGAAAGGATTGGTGCGGCCGTTCTCGACCGAATAATCGGCGCTCAGTGCGGCGTCGACATCTTTCAGATCGTCGGCATATTCCGGGTGCTGCGCCAGCCAGTCGCTGGCGATGGCTTCCAGCGGTGTCAGGATTTCATTGGCGCGGTGCTTGCGATAGGTTTCGCAGAAAAAGCGGCGGACGTCGTCTTGAGATGGATTGAACATGATGTTAGCTGATCAGTCTGGCGACGCCGAAAGCGACGGCCGCAGCGAGGCCGCCGACCACCAGGGTTTGCAGCGCCGATTTAAAGGCACCGGTGCCGGTTACGCTACCTTTCAGGTAGCCGAAGATAAACAGCGCCAGCAGTGTGACTACGATGGAGGCGGCGAGGGCGCGCGGAATGGAAGTCATCAGCATGTACGGCGCCAGCGGGATCAGGCCGCCGACCAGGTAGGACAGCGCGATGGTCACAGCGCTTTTCCTGGCCGCAGCCGGTTGCGGTTCTTCCAAGCCGAGTTCAAAGCGCATCATGAAGTCGCGCCAGGCAATCGGATTACGTTCCAGTCCGGCCAGCATCGGCTCGCACTCCTGTTTGGTGACGCCGTATTGCGCCATGATATCGATCACTTCCTTGCGTTCGCGATGCGGTACTTGCCGGATTTCCTGCTCTTCGCGGTCGCGCTCGGCGTAATAGTGCTGGCGCTGGGTGCGTCCGGCCAGGTAGCCGCCCAGGCCCATGGCGATTGAGCCGGCGGCAATTTCCGCAACGCCGGCAGTGACCACGATGTTGATGCCGACGGCCGCGCCGCTGATGCCGGCGGCCAGCGCAAACGGCACCGTCAAGCCGTCAGCCATGCCGATGACTATGTCGCGTACGGTGTCGCTGGCTTCGAAATGGTGTTCGGTATGCGGGTGAGTGTGCTGCATGGATTCAGACCCCTTTTTCCGGTAGCGGTGTTTTCGCCTTGAAATCGCAGAGGTCCGCAATATTGCAGTTCCAGCACAGCGGCTTGCGGGCGATGCAGGTATAGCGGCCATGCAGGATCAGCCAATGATGCGCATCCAGCAGGAATTCGGTGGGCACCAGTTTCATCAACTTGTGTTCGACCGCGTCGACATCCTTGCCGGGCGCGATGCCGGTGCGGTTGGCGACCCGGAAGATGTGGGTGTCGACTGCAATCGTCGGCACGCCAAAGGCGGTATTCAGCACCACGTTGGCAGTCTTGCGGCCGACGCCGGGCAAGGCTTCCAGCTGTTCGCGGGTACGCGGTACCTGGCTGTCATGCTGGGTCACCAGCATGCGGCAGGTTTCGATCACGTTCTTGGCCTTGGTGCGATATAAACCGATGGTCTGGATATACGGAATCAGGCCGTCGACGCCGAGCGCGTAGATTTGCGCCGGCGTATTGGCAACCGGGTACAGCTTGCGGGTCGCCTTGTTGACCGAGACATCGGTGGCTTGCGCCGACAGGATCACCGAGATCAGCAATTCGAACGGCGAGGTGTATTCCAGTTCGGTGGTCGGATGCGGCATGGCGGCGCGCAGGCGGGTAAATATTTCCCGGCGTTTTTCAGCATTCATTGCGAGTCCTTGGCGGCCTGTTCGGCTTGTTGTTCTTTCTTCAGCCGGGCCCGTTCGATGGCAGCCTGAATGATGGCTTTCTTGCGCTGTTGTTCGGCTTGTTGTTCCGGGGTGGCCGCAGATTCGGCGGCGACTGCCTTGAGTTTTTCCGCTGCCTTGGCAGCCAGGCGCTCGTCGTTCTCCTGTTTTTCGCGCGCCAGCCTGAGTATATGGAAATCATGGCGAGCGCGGGCTTCATCGGCTTGCTGCTGGGTCCAGGCGTCCCAGCCGGTGCGGGCACCGCTGACGTCGACCATGGTGATGCAGTCGACCGGGCACGGCGCCAGACACAGATCGCAGCCAGTGCAGAGATCGTTGATCACCGTGTGCATTTGTTTGGCGCCGCCGGCGATGGCGTCCACCGGACAAGCCTGGATGCAGAGGGTACAGCCGATGCAGACAGCTTCATCAATGACCGCCACCGGCCGCGGCCGTTCGGCGCCGTTGGCCGGGTTCAGCGGGATGACTGGTTTTTGCAGCAATTGCGCCAGCCGGGCCACGCCTTGCTGACCGCCGGGCGGACACTGGTTGTAACTGGCGCTGCCGTCGGCGATGGCTTCGGCATAGGGGCGGCACGCCGGATATCCGCACTTGGTGCATTGCGTCTGCGGCAGCAGCGCTTCAATACGGTCAGCGAGGGAAGGCGAGGGTAGGACTGGCACAGGCGGCGGGGAACTGGATGATGACAACATAGACTCTATTATCCGAGTAAACAGTCGGTGCGCCAAATGAAAAAAGCCGTTCCTGGCGAAGGAACGGCTTTTACAGCGGATTTTTGCCGCTCAAACGACTGCCGTTAAGCGTTGTTCTTGATAAATGTGCTTATTTTCGGGCAAATCACTTCGCGCCAGCGGCGGCCAGAGAAAATCCCGTAGTGGCCGCATTTCTCCGCCGTGAAATGTTGTTTTTTGGCTTTCGGGATGGAACTGCACAAATCGTGCGCAGCCTGGGTTTGCCCTGGACCGGAAATGTCGTCTAGTTCGCCTTCGATGGTAAACAGCGCGACACTTTTGATATCTTGCGGCCGCACCAGCTTGCCCCCAACTTCCCAAGTGCCATGCGGCAGGGCGAAATCCTGGAACACGGTCTTGATGGTTTCCAGGTAGTACTCGGCCGGCATATCCAGCACCGCGTTGTACTCGTTATAGAATTTGCGATGGCTGTCGGCCGATTCGTTGTCGCCTTCACGCAAGTGCATGTAGAAATCCCAATGGCTCTGGGCATGACGGCTTGGATTCATCGCAACAAAACCTGCATGTTGCAGAAAGCCCGGGTATACCTTGCGGCCGAAACCAGGGTAGTTGGAAGGCACGCTGTAGATCACCGTGTTTTCAAACCAGCTGAACGGTTTCTCGGTCGCCAGGTTATTGACATCGGTCGGCGACTTGCGCGGATCGATCGGGCCGCCCATCATGGTCATGCTCTTCGGCAGGTGGCTATCCTTGGCGGTCGCCATCAGTGCGATAGCGGCCAATACCGGCACCGTCGGCTGGCAGACTGAAATTACATGCAGGTCCGGCCCCAACTGGCGGATGAAATCCTGGACGTAATATATATAGTCATGCAAATGGAAAGGGCCGGCGCTGGCAGGCACCATGCGGGCGTCGGTCCAGTCGGTGATATAGACGTCATGCTCAGGCAACAGGCCGCGCACGGTATCGCGCAACAGGGTCGAATGATGGCCGGACAAGGGTGCGACCAGTAACACGGTCGGCTGCTTGAGAGCGGTCAATTCCTTGGCGCTCAAACTCTTCTTGAAATGCAGCAGGCGGCAAAACGGCAGGGTGGTGGCGACTTCCTCGACGATTCCGACCGGTTTGTCATTGATCAGCGTGCTGTCGATTTCGAATTCAGGTTTTTCATACTGTTTGCCGAGGCGGTACATCAACTCGTAACCGGCGGCGATGCGTTGCGCGAATGGCGTGTGGGCTAGGGGCGAGATCGGATCGGTGAAGAGTCGGCTGCCAGCGTCGGCCCATTGCACCAGAGGAAGCAGTAAAGACCGGTTGAATTCGTGAAATTGATAGAGCATGCCTTACCTCTTGGGTGATTCATTGCGGTGGTTCAGTGCAACGGTTTAGCGTAAAAATATTGCACTTAATGCAATTTAAGTACCATTTTATCTTATGCACGGAAATGTCGCAAAAATCCTGTAGTTTCACAACAACGGCAGAAAATAGAGTAAACGATTTGGCCGCAAATATACCACTTGCTTCACCTAAACAGCGCATTTGACGCACAGTTTGAGTGCTTGCACTCAAAGTATCGTCTTAAGATTTCTGAGGGGCAATGAATTTGTTTGAATAACCGTAACAAAAGCCCGTAATAGGAACGGAGTTGCCATACGGATCCAGCGCTGCCTGGCCGGTTTCGCATGACAACTCCGCTGTGTTACTTCAGTGTTATGGCATTAGCCACGTTTGGCAGGGTAGGTAAAGGCGGGAAGTGCCTTGATCGTATCTTTGGTAGCGTCTGGCAGCGTGATCTTGCCAGCATCTTCCTTGATCTGATTGACTGGAATCGCCACGTCATGACGATCGATGCCGACGAAGCCGCCAGCACCAATAATCACGAATGAGACTGCCTTCTCAGGCGACACGATCAAGTCATCGATCTTGCCGATCTTTTCCTTCTTGGCGTTATACACGGTTTGACCGATCAATTGCTTTTTTGCGCTCCAGCCCTTGATCACGACGTCCATTTCAGAAACCGACACACCCAGCACCGCGCTGCCGGCGACTTGGGCGTGCACAGGGGCCAGGACAGCCATCAATACGCCAGCGCATATTGCAAATTTGCTTACAGTATTTCTCATGTAAATCTCCTTGGTGGTTGAGTGCCAGAGCGGATATGCGCCAGGATGGCCATCCGATCCGGCACTGGTGGTTGGTTGAAAACATGTCTTGTCTCTGATCTCTTGTGAAGCAGCGCCATCCTGGCAATTGCAAAAATGGCGGCTCCGTGTATGGCTTAGCCCTTGCTGGCCGATGCCGCTACCGGTGTTGCTGTCGGCGTTGCGGCCTCAACCCAGCCGCCGCCCATCACCTTGTACAGCGTGACAAAGTTCGACAGCCGCGACAATTGCAGTGCGGCCAGGTTCTGCTGCGCGCTATACATCGCCCGTTGCGAGTCGAGCAAGGTCAGGTAGCTGTCGACGCCGCTGCGCACTCTCGCATCCGACAAGCGATAAGTTTCGGCAGTGGCTTCAGCCAGCGACATCTGCGCCTGCAATTGCTGATCCAAGGTGCCGCGCGCCGCCAGCGCATCGGCAACCTCCTGGAAGCCGCTCTGGATCGCTTTTTCATATTGGGCAACGGCGATCTCGCGTTCGACTTTCGCTACTTTCAGGTTGGCCAGATTGGCGCCGCCGTGGAAGATCGGCAGATTGATCTGTGGCATGAAACTCCAGGAACCGGCGCCGGCCTTGAACAGATCGGACAGTTGCGCGCTCGATGCGCCGCCGCTAGCCGTGAGCGAGATGCTCGGGAAGAAGGCGGCGCGGGCGGCGCCGATGTTGGCGTTGGCTGCCTTGAGCTGGTGTTCCGCCTGCAAGATGTCGGGCCGCCGCTGCAATACCGCCGATGGAATATCGGCAGGCAGTTCGGTGAAGCTGGTCACTTCCGCCAGGCGGCCGTCGGGCAGCAGCGCCGGCGGCAGCGGGGTGCCGAGCAATAGCGCCAGCGCAGTCTGGTCTTGCGCCACCTGCTGCGAGTATTTCGCGACATCGACGCGGGCGCTGTCGACGCTGGTCTGAGCCTGGCGCAGATCGAGCTCGGACGAAACGCCTCTTTGCATGCTGCGCAAAGTAAGGTCGTAGGAAGCCAGTTGGCTATCGCGGGTGTCCTTGGCGATATTCAGATGATACAGATCGGCCGACAAGGTCAGGTAGGCGTTGGCGACTTCGGCAATCAGGCTGATGTGGGCGCTGCGGCGCGCTTCTTCGGTCGCCAGATAGCTTTCCAGTGCTTGCTGGTTGAGGCTGCGGACGCGGCCGAAGAAATCCAGTTCATAAGCGCTGAACCCGATGCCGGCACTGTAGGAATGGCTGATGGTCGGCGCGCCGCTGGTCGATAGCGAAGCCGGCGTGCGCTGGCCGTTGCCGCTGCCGCTGGCGTTGATTGCAGGCAGCAGATCGGCGCGTTGAATCTGATATTGCGCGCGCGCCTTCTCGATGTTGAGGATGGCGACCCGCAGGTCGCGGTTATTGGCCAGCGCCAGCGCGATCATTTGCTTGAGCTTGTCGTCGCGAAAATAATCGCGCCAGCCAAGTTCGGCGGTGCTGGCGGCCGGCAGCGCCGGCGCTGTTTGAGTGGCGGCGCCAGCCGGCCAGGTCTGCGCTGTCGGCATGGCCGGACGGGTGTATTCCGGCGTCAGACTGCAGGCCGACAAGGTCAGGCACAGCAGGGCGAGCGAGGGGAGGGTTCTGTTAGTCATGGATCAGTTCTCCACCGATGGTGAGGCAATATCTGGAGTTGCTGCCGCGGCGGACGGCTTGCTGCGGCCGCCGAACAGATGCGTTACCACCACAAAGAACAGTGGCACGAAGAAAATCGCCAGGAAAGTGGCGGTCAGCATGCCGCCGATGACGGCGGTGCCGAGCGCGTTCTGGCTACCGGAACCGGCGCCGGTGCTGATCGCCAGCGGCAACACGCCCAGTACGAAGGCGATCGAGGTCATCAAGATAGGCCGCAGGCGCAGACGCACTGCGGTCAGGGTGGCCGCGATCAGGTCCTTGCCGTCGTCGTATTGCTCCTTGGCGAATTCGACGATCAGGATCGCGTTCTTGGCCGACAGGCCGACCGTGGTCAGCAAGCCGACCTGGAAATACACGTCGTTGGATAAGCCGCGTGCAGTGGTCGCCAGCAAGGCGCCGACTACACCGAGCGGCACCACCAGCATCACCGCGAACGGGATCGACCAGCTTTCATATAATGCGGCCAGGCAAAGGAACACAATCATCAGCGAAATCGCATACAGCGCCGGTGCTTGCGCGCCGGACATCAACTGCTCGTAGGAGAGGCCGGTCCATTCGAAACCGATGCCTTTGGGCAGGGTCGCGGCGATTTTTTCCATCGCATCCATGGCCGTTCCGGAGCTCACGCCGGGGGCCGGCGAGCCGAGGATTTCAGCCGATGACACGCCGTTGTAGCGTTCCAGCAGCGGCGAACCATAAGTCCATTTGCTGCTGGCGAAAGCCGAGAACGGCACCATGTTGCCGGCAGCGTTGCGGACATACCATTTATCCAGGTCTTCCGGCACCATGCGCGAGGCTGCCTCCGCTTGCAGGTAGACCTTTTTGACCCGGCCTTTGTCGATAAAATCGTTGACGTAGCTGCTGCCCCAGGCAATCGATAAGGCGTTGTTGATATCCGTCAGCGCCAGGCCCAGCGCTTGCGCCTTGGCCTGGTCGACTTCGATCTTGAATTGCGGCGTGTCGTCCTGGCCGTTGGGGCGTACCGCCGCCAGCGCCGGATCCTTGGCCGCCGCCGCCAGCAATTGATTGCGGGCCGCCAGCAGTTTTTCATGACCGAGTCCGGCCTCGTCTTTCAGTTCGAAGTCGAAGCCGGAAGAGTTACCCAGTTCGGATACCGCCGGCGGCACAAAGGCGAACACCATCGCATCGCGGATTTTCGAGAACGTTTGCATGGCGCGGCCAACCACGGCGTCGGCGCGCAGATCGGCACGGTTGCGGACCTTCCAGTCGCGCAGCTTGACGAAGGCAAGGCCGCTGTTCTGGCCCTGGCCGCCGAAGCTGAAGCCAGCCACGGTAAACAGAGATTCGACCGCGCCTTTTTCGTCGTTGAGGAAATGATTCTCGACTTGCTTGAGCACTTCCAGGGTGCGTTCCTGGGTGGCGCCGGTAGGCAGTTGTATCTGCGCAAACAAGATGCCCTGATCTTCTTCCGGCAGGAAAGAAGTCGGCAAGCGCATGAACAACAAAGCCATGACGGCGACGATGGCGACATAAATCACCAGATAACGCTTGCTGTTATTGATAAAACGCCCCACGGTCGATTCGTATCTGGTGGTATTGCGCGCAAACATGCGGTTGAACCAGCCAAAGAAACCATGTTCTTTTTCAATCGACTGACCCTTGGCGACCGGCTTGAGCATGGTCGCGCACAGCGCCGGCGTCAAAATCATCGCCATCAATACCGACAGCACCATGGCCGACACGATGGTGATCGAGAACTGCCGGTAAATCACGCCGGTGGAGCCGCCGAAAAAAGCCATCGGGATGAACACGGCGCACAGCACCATGGCGATGCCGACCAGCGCGCCGGTGATCTGGCCCATCGATTTGCGGGTCGCTTCCAGCGGCGACAAGCCGTCTTCCGACATCACCCGCTGGACGTTTTCCACCACCACGATGGCGTCATCCACCAGCAAGCCGATCGCCAGCACCATGGCGAACATGGTCAGGGTATTGACTGAGAAGCCGGCCAGCGCCAGCACCCCGAAAGTCCCTAGCAGCACTACTGGAACCACGATCGTAGGAATCAACGTGGCGCGGATGTTTTGCATGAACAGATACATCACCAGGAATACTAGAACCACGGCTTCCAGCAAGGTCTTGATCACTTCTTCGATCGAAATCTTGACAAATGGCGTGGTGTCGTAAGGCATCACGACTTTCATGCCTTGCGGGAAAGTGCCAGACTGTTTGACAATAAAGTTTTCGACCGCCTTGGCGGTGTCTAGGGCGTTGGCGCCGGTCGACAAGCTGATCGCCAGGCCGGTTGCATCCTTGCCGTTGTAACGCGATTCGACGTTGTAGCTGGCGCTGCCCAGCTCGACCCGGGCGACATCGCTGAGCAGCACCGAGGAACCGTCGGTGTTGGTGCGCAGCAGGATATTGCGGAATTGTTCTGGCGTTTGCAAGCGGGTCTGGGCGGTAATGGTGGCGTTCAACTGCTGGCCTGGAATAGCTGGCGTGCCGCCCAGCTGCCCCATCGAAATCTGGGCGTTCTGGGAAACGATGGCGTTGCTGACATCGGTCGGGGTCAAGCCGTAATTGTTCAGTTTGCTGGGGTCCAGCCAGATCCGCATCGCATATTGCGCGCCAAACAGCTGGACGATACCGACACCCGGCAAGCGGCTGATGGGGTCTTGCAGATTGGCTGCCACGTAATCCGAGAGATCGGCCCGATTCATGCTGCCGTCATCGGAAACAAACCCGAGCACCATCAGGAAACTCTTCGAGGCTTTGCTGACCGCAATCCCCTGTTGCTGCACTTCTTGCGGCAACAGCGGTGTCGCCAGTTGCAGTTTGTTTTGCACTTGCACCTGGGCGATGTCGGGATCGGTGCCGGCGTCGAAGGTCAGCGTGATCTTGACGCTGCCGGCGGAATCGCTGGTCGAGGCCATGTAGCGCAGATGATCGATGCCGTTCATCTGCTGTTCGATGACCTGGGTCACCGTGTCTTCCAGCGTTTCGGCGGAGGCGCCGGGATAGGTGGCGCTGATCGCCACCGATGGCGGCGCGATGCTGGGGTATTGCGAAATAGGCAGCGAACCGATCGCCAGTACGCCAGCCATCATGATGATGATGGCGATGACCCAGGCAAAGATCGGCCGGTCGATAAAAAAGCGAGACATGAAGATAACTCCTTATTGCGGCTTGGCTGAGGCGGCGGGCGTGGCAGATCCAGCGGCCGCTGCCACCTTGGCTTCGATGCCGGGGCGGACTTTCTGCAGGCCGGCGACGATCACGCGGTCGCCCGCTTTCAAGCCTTCGCTGACCAGCCATTGGGCGCCGATGGTGCGGTCGACCTTGAGTGCGCGTTGTTCAACCTTGTTGTCGGCGTTCAGCACCAGCGAGCTGGTATCGCCGCGGCTGTCGCGGGTGACGCCTTGCTGCGGCACCAGGATGGCGTCGTTTTTAACGCCTTGCTGGACGATGGTGCGGACATACATACCAGGCAGCAAAGTGTGTTGCGGATTCGGGAACACCGCGCGCAGCGTGACCGAGCCGGTAGTCTGATCGACGGTCACGCCGGCGAATTGCAAAGTGCCGGCGAGCGGGTAGGTGCTGCCGTCTTCCAGCACGAGTTGGACCTTGGCCTTGCCTGCGGCGCTTTTTTCGATAGCTCCAGCGGCCAGATCACGCTGCAATTTGAGCAACTGACTGCTCGATTGGGTGACATCGACATAGATTGGATCGAGTTGCTGCACCGTGGCTAAGGAGTTGGTTTGGCTGGCGGTAACCAGGGCGCCGGCGGTAACCGTAGACTGGCCGATGCGGCCGCTGATCGGCGCCGTGACGCGGGTGTAATCGAGATTGATGCGGGCACTGTCGACGGCCGCCTGCGACGAGGCGACATCAGCCTCCGCTTGCTGGAGGGCGGCGACGGCGTTGTCGTAATCCTGCTGGCTGACCGCCTTGATTTGCACCAGGTCGCTATAACGCCCTGCCTGCAGGCCGACCGAGAACAGATTGGCGCGGGCCTTGGCCAAGGCCGCCCTGGCGCTATCCAGATTGGCCTGGTAGGTGCGGGCATCGATTTGATACAGGAGGGCGCCGGCCTTGACATCGCTGCCCTCGGTAAACGCGCGGGTCTTGATGATGCCGCCGACCTGCGGCCGGATTTCAGCGATGGTGTAGGCGCTGGTGCGTCCCGGCAGTTCGGTGTCCAGCTTGACCGTGGTTGGCGTCATTACGGCGACTTCAACTTCTGGCGCAGCGTGCGCCTGGTTTTCCGGAGTGCGGCGGTTGCATCCGCTTAGCAAAATGCTGGCGGCTAGCAGCGTGCTTAGAATAGGTATGGCGCGAGAATGACGGCGATGCATAAAATCTCCATAAATGACGTCGGGATCAGCTAGCACCCGCAAGGAGAGGTGCCCAGGGCGGGATAGCTGTTGCAATAGGGGGTACGAGTGTTGCGGCCTCAGGTGTCAGGCCGCTTCGGGGGAGTGATGGAAGATGGTTGAAGCCATGGCGGCCTGATCTCAACCGCCGCTGGTCGACTCGCGGAAAATCCGCGGGGTAGCCGCAGCGAAATCATTTGTGTAAGAGCTAGGTCGTTCATGTTGAACGCGGCGTGCTGACTTACTCCCGGTAAAGCAGGGGTAATCGCGGCACAATTTCCATATGGTCAAGGAAGCACCATTTTCACGATTGTTATCGTGTCGAAATATAAGAAATGTCTGGTTTTTCTTGTTTTAACTGTAATTGGATTTTAATTTTGCACAGGCGCGCAGCGGCCAGCTTTTATTTAGCAATCAAGTCCGGCGACATGATCGCTTTTAAATAGTTGGTCGTGATATCACCGCGTTCGCGCTGGGCGATCCACCAGACATTGCCTTTTCTGATCGACCATTCCAGCTTCTGACCCGCTATCAGCAATGCAGCGGCCTGGCCCAGCGTGGGTTGGTGGCCGATGATCAGCACCGGTTCGCGGTTGTTGGGCCAGTTGGCCACCGCCAGCAATTGCTCCGCGCTACAGTCGGGAGCGAGTTCGTGATGGGTCTTGAATTTGCGGCCGAGCGCTTCTGCCGTTTGCACCGTGCGGGTGGCCGGGCTGCTGATGATCTTGCAGCTATGCGGCAGGTTGTGGTCCAGCCAGTCAGCCATTTTCCAGGCTTGTTTGTGCCCCTTGCCGGTCAGGGCGCGGCCCTGGTCCGGTTCGCCGATTTCTGCCTCCGCGTGCCGCCATAGAATCAATTCCATGATTTGCCCTTGCTCATTTATTTGAAGATTGGGTGGGAGAAAGCGCGCCTAAAGCTAGCATCAAATGTCGTTGCGCACCGTATTGCTTTTGTCTCCGATGAGGCTTGTTTTTATGCCAGTTGCCGTCAGAGCCGAGGCTCCAGGCATTGGTATTATCTTTCAGGTAGGGCGTGAGACCCTCGTTGATGACTCTTCTCTTGAGCGTTTTGTCGTGTACCGGGAAGGCTACTTCGACCCGCCGGAACAGATTGCGGTTCATCCAGTCGGCGCTGGCCAGATAAACATCGTGCTGCAGGTTGTTGCGGAAATAATAGATGCGGCTATGCTCCAGGAAGCGGCCGATGATGGAGCGTACATGAATGTTTTCGGACAGGCCTGGAACACCTGGCCTGAGGGCGCAAGCGCCGCGCACGATCAACTCGATCTTGACGCCGTCGGCAGAGGCGTCGTACAGGGCGCGGATGACCGATTCGTCCAGCAGCGCATTCATCTTGGCGACGATGCGCGCCGGCCGGCCCTGGCGCGCAATCTCGGCTTCATTATGGATGGCCCGGATGATTTCTTTTTGCAATAAGAACGGCGCCAGCCACAGATAATCCATTTTCTTGGGTTTGGTCAGGCTGGTCAGGTGCATGAAGACTTCGTTGACTTCGATTGCCAGTTTCTGGTTTGAGGTGAGCAAGCCGAAATCGGTATACAGCTTGGTAGTGGTGGGATGATAGTTGCCGGTACCGAGGTGGGCGTAATAGCGCAGTTCGCCGTTGCCGTCCTTGTCCTTATTGCGCTCGCGGCGGATCACCAGCGACAACTTGGCGTGGGTTTTGAGGCCGACCACGCCGTACACCACTTGGGCGCCGGCGCGCTCCAGTTTGTCGGCCCAGTTGATATTGGCTTCTTCATCAAAGCGCGCCATCAATTCCACCACCACGGTCACCTCTTTGCCGCGTTGCGCGCCGACAATCAGTGCTTCCATCAGGTCGGAGTTCATGCCGGTGCGATAAATGGTTTGCTTGATCGCCACCACATTGTGGTCAAACGCTGCGGAGCGGACAAAATCGACCACCGGCTGGAACGACTGGAAGGGATGATGCAGCAGCACGTCTTTCTGCTTCAGTTGTTCGAAGATGTCGTTGCCGTTGTCCAGCTGCAGATGCGGCGGCAAGCCGGGCGCAAATGACGGGAAGCGCAAGCCGGGATTGCTGATCTGGTCGACCATCTCCGACAAGCGCACCATATTGACCGGCCCATCGACCGCGTATAAGCGGTTGGCGGCAATGCCAAACTGGTCGAGCAGAAACTGGGACAGGTGCGGCGGACAGGTGCGCGCCACTTCCAGCCGCACCGCAACCCCGAACTGGCGGCTTTGCAGTTCGCTTTGCAGCGCTTGCCGCAAGTTCTTGACTTCTTCTTCGTCAACCCAGAGATCGCTGTTGCGGGTCACCCGGAATTGCGAATAAGCCAATAGCTGGCGGCCGGAAAAAAGCTCGCCTATATGGGCATGGATGATGGACGACAGCAAACAGAACGAGCTGCCGTTGGGCGACATCACATCGGGCAGCTTGATCACGCGCGGCAATACCCGTGGCGCTTTGATGATGGCGATGGAAGTGCTGCGGCCGAACGCATCTTTGCCCGCCATTTCGACAATGAAATTGAGACTCTTGTTGACTACCTGGGGGAAGGGGTGGGCTGGATCCAGCCCGATAGGGGTTAGCAGGGGACGGATTTCCTGGTCGAAGAAGGTTTTCACCCAGGCCCGTTGTTCTTCGTTGCGGTCGCTATGCCTTAGCAGGTGGACGCCGTTGGCTGAGAGTTGCGGCAAAATGGTCTGGTTCAGGATGGCGTACTGGCGGTCGACGATCTGATGGCACTCTACGCTGGTGCGTTCAAGCGCTGCAACCAGTGCCGGTGGTTCTGCCCCATCAATTTGACTATTTGCCAGCAGGCTGGCGATACGGACTTCAAAGAATTCATCAAGATTATTACTGACGATGCATAAATATCGCAATCGCTCCAGCAGTGGGATATGCCGGTCTTCGGCCTGGGCCAGGACGCGCCGGTTGAAGGCCAGTTGTGATAATTCGCGGTTCAGATAGCTTGGATTGGCGCCTATTCTGGCGCTGGGGTGCTGGGTGGCATCGTCCGACTTGGTTTTCTTGTTCATGAATCAAGCAGCTGGTCTGATGGTTAGGGCGGAGTGTATGCAGTGAATATGACAGCTTGATGAAGAAAATGGAAGTGTTGCAAGTCACTTAATGTTTTGATACTGCGCCGCCTGGCGCTTTGCAGGGAAAACTGGGCGGCTCGATACTGCATTCCGTTATTGATTTATTGATAATTCAATCGTCATTTCGCTTCATTTTTTGCTCGTCATAAAGCTGTCATAAATGTTGGTTAGAGTTCGCCCTGTCTCAGGGGCTGTTGTGAAATTAACCTTCTTGCCAAAAGGTGCATCTCACAACAGTCTCGACTCGGGCACACCACATCTATAGTCATCAAGGGAGTAACAAATGCGATTGAATCACTTCGTCAAAGCTGCCATTCTTGCCATGAGTTCGACACTGGCGGTTTCTTCAGTCATGGCTGCGGAAATCACCGGCGCCGGCGCTTCTTTTCCTTATCCGATCTATTCGAAATGGGCTGAGGCCTATAAAGCCGCAACCGGCAACAGCCTGAACTATCAATCGATCGGCTCCGGCGGCGGTATCAAGCAGATCAAAGCGAAAACAGTGGATTTCGGCGCTTCCGACATGCCGTTGAAAGCTGAAGACTTGAACGCCGATAACCTGGCGCAGTTCCCGGCAATCATGGGTGGCGTGGTGCCGGTCGTGAATCTGGACGGTGTGGCTCCAGGCCAGGTCAAATTGACCGGCGCGGTGCTGGCAGATATCTATCTGGGCAAGATCACCAAGTGGAACGCCGCTGAAATCACTGCGCTCAATCCAGGCGTCAAATTGCCGGCTGACGACATCACCGTGGTATATCGCGCTGACGGCTCGGGCACTTCATTCGTATTCACCAGCTACCTGTCGAAGACTAGCCCAGCATTCAAGAGCGGCGTCGGCGCGGGTACTGCTGTCAAGTGGCCAGTCGGTGTCGGCGGCAAGGGTAACGAAGGTGTTGCTGCCAACGTCCAGAAGATCAAAGGTTCGATCGGCTATGTTGAATATGCTTACGCCAAGAAAAACAAACTGCAGCATACCCAGCTGAAAAATCGCGATGGCGGTTTTGTGCAACCGGACGACGAAACTTTCAAGGCAGCCGCAGCCGGCGCCGACTGGGCTAAAACCCCAGGTTTCGCAGTGGATTTCACCGACGCAGCGGGCAAGACCAGCTGGCCTATCACTAGCGCTTCTTTCATCCTGATCCACAAAACCCAGGCTGATGCAGCCAAGGGCAAGGAAGTACTGAAATTCTTTGAATGGGCCTACAAGAACGGCGGCGCTTCTGCTACCGAACTGGACTATGTCGCGATTCCTGCATCGGTGGTGAAGCTGGTGGAAGAGTCGTGGAAAAGCCAGATCAAGGATAACGCTGGTAAAGCCGTCTGGTAATTGTCGTAACTTGATGCGGACTTGACGGGTTCAGGTCCGCATTGCGAGTGTTAACCGTTGTAGCGTTGCGTTATAGCGTTATAGCGTTATAGATATGCATGGCTGGCTTTGCTCGGGAAATAGCGAGAATTGCCGGCCTGATTGAATCACCTAGTCTCCACGCGAAATATCTCCAGATCAAGCCCGGCTGGCAGTTGAAATCTTCGCCGCAGCATCTTATTCTTCATCGGATATCGCTACTCATGAGTGCAAATATTCCTGTCATGGAACAATCAATCTCACCCCAGGCAATCAGCGCTGAAGAGGCGGGTTTATCGCATCAGAGCTTGCTTGCCACGATGCGCAAGCAACGCATCCAGGATTTCCTGTTTCACAAAATCACGTTGCTGTTTTCGCTGATCGTGCTGCTGGTTTTGCTCGGCATTATCGTTGTTCTGGCGATCGGCGCCTGGCCGGTATTCCGCGAGTTCGGGCCATCCTTCATTACCACCGTCGAGTGGGATCCGGTCAATGACCATTACGGCGCCATGATCGCCATCGTCGGCACCCTGGTGACCTCGTTCATTGCGCTGGCGATCGCGTTTCCAGTGAGTTTCGGGATTGCCTTGTTCCTGACTGAAATCTGCCCGCCAAAATTGCGCCGTCCGCTGGGTACCGCAGTGGAACTGCTGGCCGGCGTGCCGAGCATTATCTACGGCATGTGGGGTTTGTTTGTCTTTGCGCCGCTGTTTGCCAAATACGGCCAGCCTTTCCTGTCTTCCACGCTCGGCCAGCTGCCGCTGATCGGCGCCCTGTTCAACGGCCCTAAGATGGGCATTGGCTTGCTGACCGCCGGCCTGATTCTGGCGGTGATGATTATCCCGTTTATTTCCTCTGTCATGCGGGACGTGTTTGAAGTGGTCCCTGCGGTGTTGAAAGAGTCTGCCTATGGTCTGGGTTGCACCCGTTGGGAAGTAGTGCGCAAGGTGGTGCTGCCGTATGCCAAAACCGGTGTTGTCGGCGGTGTCATGCTCGGCCTCGGGCGTGCTTTGGGCGAGACCATGGCGGTGACGTTTGTGATCGGCAATGCGCAGCGCTTGTCCTGGTCGCTATTTGCCTCCGGCAATAGTATTGCTTCGACGCTGGCCAATGAAATCGCCGAGGCTTCCAGCACGCTGCATGTATCCGCCTTGTTCGCATTGGGCCTGATTCTGTTCGTGATTACCTTCATCGTTTTGTCGATTGCCAAAATCATGTTGATGGGCATGTCCCGTAAGGAAGGCTCAAAATGAAAAATTCTTCGCAAGTTGACGCCGATATCCAGGCCAGTCCGCTGACCAATCAGGTCTATCGGAAACGCCTGCTGATGCATCGTTTCGGCATGCTGCTGTCTTTCCTGGCGATGGCCTTGGGTCTCGCGGTATTGGCCTGGATTCTGGCGACTCTGGTCATCAAGGGTTTTGGCGCGCTGAATCTCGGCATGCTGACGCAAAACACGCCGGCCCCTGGCTCAGGCGCGGGCGGTCTGCTGAATCCAATTGTCGGCAGCTTGATGCTAGTGGGGCTGGCAACGCTGATCAGCACACCGGTCGGTATCCTGGCCGGTATCTATCTGGCTGAATATGGCGAGGAAAGCAAGCTGGCGCAGGTGACACGGTTTATCACCGACATCATGTTGTCGGCGCCGTCGATCGTGATCGGCTTGTTTGTCTACGCTATCTACGTTGCTAAGGTTGGTCATTTCTCCGGTTGGGCCGGTACCTTTGCCTTGTCCCTGATTGCAGTGCCGGTGGTGGTGCGGACTACCGACAATATGTTGAAGCTGGTGCCCGGCAGCCTGCGCGAAGCGGCGTTTTCCCTGGGTGCGCCGCGTTGGAAGGTGGCCTTGCTGGTGCGTCTGCGAGCGGTCAAGGCCGGCGTGGTCACCGGTGTATTGCTGGCGGTGGCGCGGATTGCCGGGGAAACTGCGCCCTTGTTATTCACTGCCTTGAATAACCAGTTCTTCAGCAGCAACATGAACAAGCCGATTGCGAATCTGCCGGTGGTTATCAGCCAGTTTGCGATGAGTCCGTTTGATAACTGGGTGCCGCTGGCATGGGGTGGGGCGCTGTTGATCACGTTCAGTGTGCTGGCTTTGAACATCGTCTCGCGTTCATTGTTCAGTCAAAAAATCCCGGGCTAAGTCGACCCTCTTGTATTCACTTAGATTGTCAATATCATGCAAACATCGAGCAAATTGAATCATTTCAGCGAACAGCAGACCAAGCAGCCGACCATAGAAATCTCGCAGCTGGATTTCTACTATGGCAATTTCCAAGGCTTGAAGAATATCAATCTGCATGTCAATGAAAAGAAAGTGACTGCATTTATCGGCCCGTCGGGTTGCGGCAAATCGACCTTGCTGCGCACGCTGAACCGGATGTACGACCTGTATCCAGGTCAACGCGCCGAAGGCAAGATCATGTACGCCGGCCGCAATATCCTGGAGCCGGGGCAAGATCTGAACATGCTGCGCGCCAAGGTTGGCATGGTGTTCCAGAAGCCGACGCCGTTTCCGATGTCGATTTACGACAACATCGCTTTTGGCATCCGCCTGTACGAAAACCTGCCTAAGGGCGAGATGGACGAGCGCGTCGAATGGGCCTTGTCTAAGGCGGCCCTGTGGGGTGAAGTCAAGGATAAGCTGAACAAGAGCGGACTGAGTTTGTCCGGCGGCCAGCAGCAGCGCTTGTGCATCGCGCGCAGTGTGGCGGTGCGTCCTGACGTCTTGCTGCTGGATGAGCCGACGTCGGCGCTGGATCCGATTTCGACCGCCAAGGTGGAAGAATTGATCAGCGAACTGAAACAGGATTACACCATCGCCATCGTGACGCACAACATGCAGCAGGCGGCGCGTTGCTCCGATTACACCGCCTATATGTATCTGGGCGAGCTGGTGGAGTTCGGCGAGACCGATCAGATTTTCATGAATCCGGCACGCAAGGAAACCCAGGATTACATCACCGGCCGCTTTGGTTGAGCGCGCAGCGACCTATTAACCTGACATGAATCGCAAAGAACAGAAGGAATGCAGATGAGCGGCGAACACTCTTCAAAACAATACGACACGGATCTGGAAACCATACGTTCCAAAGTGTTGCTCATGGGCGGCCTGGTTGAACGCCAGTTCCAGGAAGCGATCAACGTTTTCCGCAACGGCAACCTGGAAGCGGCGGAAAGAGTCATCAAGGACGACGATCAGGTGAACCGCCTGGAAGTTGAGCTGGATGACGCTTGCAGCCACTTGATCGTGCGCCGCCAACCGACCGCCAACGATTTGCGGACCGTGATGGCGACTATCAAGGTGATTACCGACCTGGAACGGATCGGCGACGAAGCGGCAAAAATCGCGCGCACCGCAATCCATCTGCACAAGCGCGGCACTGGCACTATCGATCACATCGAAACGGTGCGGGTTATCGCCGTCGGTGCGGCTGACCTGCTGCACGATGCGCTGGATGCGTTGGCGCGCCTGGACGAGAAGCAAGCCATGAGGCTGATTGCGCAGGACGAGGTGATCGATCGCGATTTCCGCTCGATCATGCGCAACCTGATCACCTTCATGATGGAAGATCCGCGCACGATTTCGGCTTCCATGGATACCTTATGGGTGGCCAAGGCGATCGAGCGTATCGGCGATCATGCCAAGAACATCGCCGAGTACGTGATTTACATTGTCGAGGGCAAGGATATCCGTCATACGGATTACGCCGCCAGCCAGCTCGGCGATGACGCGTAATGTTAACCGTGTGTTAAAAAATGGCCGCCGACAAAACATCCATCCTGATCATTGAAGATGAGCCGGCGATTGCCGAGCTGATCGGTTTTACCATCAAGGAAGCCGGCTGGACGCCGTCCATCGTGCATACCGCGGCAGACGGCTGGGAATTCGTCCAGCGCCGCACGCCGCATCTGGTGTTGCTGGACTGGATGTTGCCGGACCAGAGCGGTTTGCGCCTGCTGTCGCAAATGCGCGCCGATCGCCAGCTGCAATCCATGCTGATCATGATGCTGACTGCGAAAAGCATGGAGGAGGACAAGATCTCCGGCCTCGACAATGGCGCCGACGATTACATGACCAAGCCTTTTTCGCCGCGTGAACTGACATCGCGGGTCAAGGCCTTGTTGCGGCGCAAGGGTACTGATGAAGTGCCGGGCATGATGTCGGCTGGTGCGGTCTCGCTCGATCCTGCCAGTTGTTCGGTCTGTCTGGAAAACCAGAAAATCGATATCGGCCACGCTGAATACCGTTTGCTGAAATTCTTCATGGCTAATCCGGACCGGGTTTTCTCGCGCAGCCAGCTGCTGGACAAGGTCTGGGGCGACCACGTGGTGATCGAAGAGCGTACCGTGGATGTCCACGTGCTGCGCTTGCGCAAGGCGCTGCGCGAATCGGAGCACCTGATTCGGACGGTGCGCAGCGTCGGTTATATGCTCTCGGCAAAATAGCGCAAAATATATAGCTGGATCTCGAACGCGAACCACTCACCCTGGTTCGCTGCCGTGAATGATGCCTCCCTCCCAAAATAGTGATTTATGAACCCACAGATGTTGTTCTGGATCCCGGCATTGCTACGGATCCTGCTGATTTTTGTCATCTCCGGCGTGATCTGGGCGTTGTTCGGCGTGCTGCCAGGCCTGTTATTGGGTTTGGCTTTGATGTCGATTGCGGTGGTGGTGCAACTGCATTATCTGTTTCGGCTCAGCGGCTGGCTGGATAATCCGCGCAGCGAAAAACTGCCGGACGGCTGGGGCGCCTGGACCGATATTTTTTCGCGCCTGTATCGCCTGCGGCGCGACGATGAAAAGCATCAGACCGAATTGAGCGAATGGCTGGCGCGCTTTCGCCAGGCCATGCATTTATTGCCGGATGGCGTCGTCATCATGGACGATGTCTTGTTCCTGGAGTGGTGCAACCCGGCCGCCGAACGGCATCTCGGCCTGCAGCACGGGCGCGACAAGGGGATGCGGGTGACCAATCTGATCCGTACCCCGGATTTTATCGATTACATCATTCTGGGCCGCTACGATCAGCCGCTGACCTTGAGTTTGCGTGAGCGCAAGCTCATCGTGCAAATCATTCCGTTTGAAAACCGACGCCAGATCCTGGTGACCCACGACGCCACCGAATCCGAAAGAATCGACATGATGCGGCGTGATTTCATCGCCAACGCCTCGCACGAGTTACGCACGCCGCTCACCGTGATCAACGGTTTTCTGGAGATTGCGCAGGCGCAGCCCGATCTCGATCGAAAAACCCGCGCCGCCCATTTGCAGCTGATGACGGAGCAGGGTCATCGCATGCAAAACCTGATCGGCGACATGCTGACCTTGACGCGCCTGGAGTCGGTCGATTATCCCTTGCGGCCCGAGCCGGTGGATATGCAGGCGATGTTGCGTAGTTTGTTGCTGGAAGCGGAAGTCTTGTCGGCCGGGAAGCACAGTTTTTCTCTGGCAGTCGATGGGCCTGACATCACAGGCAGCAACGACGAATTGCGCAGCGCTTTCAGCAACCTGATTTCCAACGCGGTCCGGTATACGCCGGCCGGCGGCAAGATCCAGATCATCTGGCAAAACGGTAAGGCTGGGCCGCAACTGGTGGTCAAGGATTCCGGTATCGGCATCAGCTCCGAGCATATCTCGCGACTGACCGAGCGCTTTTACCGGGTCGATAAAAGCCGTTCGCGGGAAACCCAGGGCACCGGCCTCGGCCTGGCGATCGTCAAACACGTATTGCTGCGCCATCATGGCAGCTTGGGGGTTGAGTCGCGGCCAGGCGAGGGTAGTGTGTTCACGGTTAAATTGCCGGCGACTTCAGTCGTTGTCGCAGAGAAAGGCTGAGCGCTGCCGCGATCGGTCGAAGTTCTCAACATCGGCTACAATTCTGCGGCGACAGCGTGTCGCCAGCCGCGTTCATTGTTGACGATTGACAACGTTTGCGCCTTCCTTTCGTCTTCCTAAGTTTTTCCCCATGCTCATGTCCGTCCCCATGTCCTTCCCCCTGTCTCGCTCCCGCCTGCTGTCCTCTTTTAGTCTTGTTTTATGCGTTTTGCTGGCCGCCTGCGGCAGTAATCCGCTGGCGCCGCAAACACCGCCGGTGGCAGTGATCCCTACGGTAGTCCCGAAAACACCCAAGCCAATCAAGATCGGCCTGGCGTTGGGCGGCGGCGCTGCCCGTGGTTTCGCCCATATCGGCGTGATCAAGGCGCTGGAAGCGCAGGGGATCGTGCCCGACATCGTGGTCGGCACCAGCGCTGGTAGTGTGGTCGGCGCGCTGTATGCGGCTGGCAATAACGGTTTTGCGCTGCAGAAGATCGCCTTGCAAATGGACGAGGGGGCTATCTCCGACTGGTCGGTGCCGTTTTTTGCCAAGGTCAGTGGCGTGCTGAAGGGCGAGGCGATCCAGAATTACGTCAACAAGACCATACGTAATGTACCGATTGAAAAACTGAAAATCCCGTTTGGCGCGGTCGCCACCGATTTGAACAGTGGCGCACCGATTCTGTTTCGACGCGGCAACACCGGTGTCGCCGTGCGTGCCTCTTCTGCAGTGCCGGGTGTCTTTCAGTCAGTGAATGTCGGCGGTCATCTGTATGTGGATGGAGGCCTGGTGTCGCCGGTGCCGGTGCGGTTTGCCCATGAAATGGGGGCGGATTTTGTGATTGCAGTGAATATTTCGGCATCGCCAGAGGCTCAAGCCGCCTCCAGTTCGGTCGACGTATTGCTGCAGACTTTTGCCATCATGGGGCAAAGCATCAATAACTATGAATTGAAAGATGCCGATGTTGTCATTCGTCCGGAGTTGGGGGCGATGAAGGGCAATGACTTCACGGCGCGCAACACCGCGATCCTGGCCGGCGAACAGGCGGCAATGGCGCAGATGGCCAGCATCAAAAAGAAATTGAAGGAAAAGCGCGAGGAGTAAATGCCGCTCAAAGCGGATCTGTCCTTAGCAAAACGGCGCGCCGCTGGCTTCGCTTTTCAGCAAAATGCCCCTGGCAGTCTCGGACTGGCAGGGGCATTTTGTTGGGCGCTAGGGCCGATTCTAAGGCCGACTATTGATGGTTATCGGTATCGGGTTCCGGGTCATTGATACGGCGTGCGCCGTTAAAGCGCGCTTTCCAATAAGCCAGATCCATGCTTTCGATGCGGACTTTGCCGCCGGCAGAGGGCGAGTGAATGAATTTATTGTCGCCCAGGTAAATGCCGACGTGAGAGAAGCTGCGGCGTAGCGTGTTATAGAACACCAGGTCGCCCGGCTTTAAATCCTGCTTGTCGATTTTCTCACCGCTGCGGCTCAATTCGGCGGCGGTGCGCGGAACGTTGACACCCCAAGCATCCTTGAAAACATAGCGTACCAGGCCGCTGCAATCCAGGCCGTTTTCCGGGTTAGTACCGCCGTATTTGTAATGAATCCCTATCATACCCATCGCGCTCACGGCCAGATCCGACGCCCGATCGGTAAATTGCTGGAGTTTGCTGCGTGTGCTGTTGGGTTGCGGCCGCATGTCGATATCGGTGATATCAGAAGCGCGGGCGGGGGTGCAGAGCCATAAGCTGGCGATCAGGGCACAGGCAAGCGCCAATGTCTGGAATAGGGGGAAGGCTTCTTTAATCGTCATCGTTATGGGTAGGCTTTGGGACATTACGATCGCACGAATGTAAGTGAATAAGAGGTACCTGTCAAATCTGGCAGGCGATAGGGCAAAACTATAGCATGCCAATATGCCAATCAATATCAGACAAATCTTGAAAATCGTGGGAAGCTCATTTTGTTTGGGTTTTCTCTGAAGCAAGTATCGCGCCAGAAATAATCTGACTGGAATGCAAGTGATGCAGGTGCCTATTGCGGGGCACTAAAGTACAATATTCAGTTATTTTCACAAGGAGCAAAAATGAAATCCAAACAAGTGCTGACACTCGATGATGTCAAGAAAATTGCCGCTGCGGCAGAGGCTGAGGCCTTGAAGAATCGCTGGGCGGTGACAATTTCAATCGTTGACGACGGCGGCCACCTGCTGTGGCTGCAGCGCATGGATGGCTGCGCGCCGATTTCGGCCCATATTGCACCGGCCAAGGCCAAGACTGCCGCATTGGGTCAGCGCGAATCGAAGATCTATGAAGATATGATCAACAATGGCCGTTTCTCGTTTATCACTGCACCAAATCTGGAAGGTTTGCTGGAGGGTGGCGTGCCAATCGTGGTCGGCGGCGAATATCTGGGTGCGGTCGGTGTTTCCGGCGTCAAGTCGAGCGAAGACGTACAAATCGCCAAGGCCGGCATTGCTGCCTTGGGCGCCTGAGCTGGGTTCTAAAATTCGGTTTGCTGCGATGGCTGGCAAGCTGTTTTTGGGGTGACTGGTAAAGCAGCTTGCCGGTTCGAAATGCCGAATCGACAAGCTGACCAATATTGTTCGCCGTGCTGGCCATCGTGGCGTAGTTTGTCACGCAGTTTGTCAGTATTGTTGTCAACTCCATCATGCTTGCGTGTTTTTCATAATTATTTATACAAAAATCTTCAGCTTGGCGTCTGTTCGGATTGCCGGGCAGGTTGCTGTCGGCTATAATTGCAGGGTTTAGCCCAATTTACTCCGCCGTAGCGCATACCACCTTCCATCTCGTCCCCAAAGGACTAAAAGCAGACCACGTAAAACCGCCAAATCATCACTGTTTGGGGTTTCATAGCGGTCGTTTGGCGCAGCGCAGCGGCGGTAACAACATCAGGAGTTACCCCTTGCAGCCATTTTTTTCTGGCCTCACCGTACCGGCCATCCTCGCGCTAGCAGATGGGACGATTTTCCAAGGTATTTCAATCGGCGCTGCTGGTCATACGACTGGCGAAGTCGTATTCAATACCGCCATGACCGGCTACCAGGAAATCCTCACCGATCCAAGCTATAGCCGTCAGATCGTCACCCTCACTTATCCGCATATCGGTAATACCGGTGTCAATGAAGAAGATGTCGAATCTTCGCAAATCCACGCTGCCGGGCTCATCATCCGTGACCTGCCGCGCCTGGTCTCGAATTTCCGCTCGACCAAGACCCTGGACGCCTACCTGCAAGAATCGAATATCGTTGCCATCGCTGGCATCGATACGCGCAAGCTGACGCGCATCTTGCGCGAAAAGGGCGCGCAGGGCGGCGCCATTGTCGCCGGTGAGGCCGACATCGCCGCGGCTACCGCCAAGGCGCTGGAGTTGGCGCGTGGTTTCCCTGGCCTGGCCGGCATGGACCTGGCCAAGGTGGTTTCTACTACCAAGGCTTACAGCTGGAGCGAGACCGAATGGCGTCTCGGCCGCGGCTACGACCAGCAGATCACGCCTAAGTATCATGTGGTGGCGTTTGACTACGGCGTCAAATTCAACATCCTGCGCATGCTGGCCCAGCGCGGCTGCAAGATCACCGTGCTGCCGGCGCAAGCTTCGGCCGCCGATGCGCTGGCGCTAAATCCGGATGGCATTTTCCTGTCCAACGGCCCGGGCGATCCGGAGCCGTGCGATTACGCGATTGCCGCCGTCAAGGAATTGATCGAACGCGCGATTCCGACTTTCGGCATTTGCCTCGGCCATCAAATCATGGCGCTGGCATCCGGCGCCAAGACACTGAAGATGAAGTTCGGCCACCACGGCGCCAATCATCCGGTGCAAGACCTGGATAGCAAGCAAGTGCTGATCACGTCGCAAAACCACGGTTTTGCAGTAGACGGCGCAACTCTGCCGGCCAATTGCCGCGTGACTCACGTATCGTTGTTCGACGGTTCGCTGCAGGGCTTCGCCCGCACCGACAAGCCGGCATTTTGCTTCCAGGGCCACCCGGAAGCATCGCCTGGCCCGCATGACATCGCCCCCTTGTTCGATCGTTTCATTCAGCTGATGAATCAAACGAAGTTGGAGAAAAATAAAAATGCCTAAGCGTAGTGATATTAAAAGTATTCTGATTATCGGCGCTGGCCCGATCATCATCGGTCAGGCTTGCGAGTTCGACTACTCGGGCGCGCAGGCTTGCAAGGCGCTGCGCGAAGAGGGTTACAAGGTAATCCTGGTCAACAGCAATCCGGCCACCATCATGACCGATCCGGAAATGGCCGATGTCACCTACATCGAGCCGATTACCTGGCAAGCGGTGGAACGCATCATCGCCAAGGAAAAGCCGGACGCGATCCTGCCGACCATGGGCGGCCAGACCGCGCTCAATTGCGCGCTGGATTTGCATCACAACGGCATCCTGACCAAATACAACGTTGAATTGATCGGCGCTTCGCCGGAAGCCATCGACAAGGCTGAAGACCGCTCCAAGTTCAAGGCGGCGATGACCAAGATCGGCCTCGGCTCGGCGCGTTCCGGCGTCGCCCACACCATGGATGAATCCTGGGGCGTGCAGAAGGAACTCGGCTTCCCGGTCATCATCCGGCCATCGTTCACCATGGGCGGCACCGGCGGCGGCATTGCTTACAACGCAGAAGAATTCGAAACCATCTGCAAGCGCGGCCTGGAAGCATCGCCGACCAAGGAATTGCTGATCGAGGAATCGCTGATCGGCTGGAAAGAGTATGAGATGGAAGTGGTGCGCGACAAGGCGGACAACTGCATCATCGTCTGCTCGATCGAAAACCTGGATCCGATGGGTGTGCATACCGGCGATTCGATCACGGTAGCGCCGGCGCAAACGCTGACCGACAAGGAATACCAGATCATGCGTAACGCCTCGCTGGCAGTATTGCGTGAGATCGGTGTCGATACCGGCGGCTCCAACGTGCAGTTCTCGGTCAATCCGGCCGACGGCCGCATGATCGTGATCGAAATGAATCCGCGTGTATCGCGTTCCTCGGCGCTGGCGTCCAAGGCTACCGGTTTCCCGATCGCCAAGATCGCGGCGAAACTGGCGGTGGGTTTTACGCTGGACGAGTTGCGCAATGAAATTACCGGCGGCGCTACGCCGGCATCGTTCGAACCTTCGATCGATTACGTGGTCACCAAGATCCCGCGTTTTGCGTTTGAAAAATTCCCGACCGCCGACGACCATCTGACGACTCAGATGAAATCGGTGGGCGAGGTGATGGCGATCGGCCGCACCTTCCAGGAATCGTTCCAGAAAGCCTTGCGCGGCCTCGAAGTCGGTGTCGACGGCATGAACGAAAAGACCCAGGACCGCGAAGTCATCGAAGAGGAATTGGGCGAGCCTGGTCCGGATCGTATCTGGTATGTGGGCGATGCGTTTGCCCAAGGCTTCACGCTGGAAGAAGTGCACCAGCTGACGCACATCGATCCGTGGTTCCTGTCGCAAATCAAGGAAATCGTCGATATCGAATTGTGGCTGGAAAACAGCCAGACGCTGGAAGCGCTGGATCGCGATACGCTGTTCCGCCTGAAGCAAAAGGGCTTTGGCGATCGCCGCCTGGCCAAGCTGCTGAAGACTACCGATACCGCGGTGCGCCTCAAGCGCCTGGCATTGAACATCCGTCCGGTGTACAAGCGGGTTGATACCTGCGCCGGCGAATTTTCGACCAACACCGCCTACATGTACTCGACCTACGAGGAAGAGTGCGAATCGAAGCCGACCGACAAAAAGAAGATCATGGTGCTGGGCGGCGGTCCTAACCGCATCGGCCAGGGTATCGAATTTGACTATTGCTGCGTGCATGCGGCGCTGGCGATGCGCGAAGACGGTTACGAGACCATTATGGTCAACTGTAATCCGGAAACCGTATCGACCGATTACGACACTTCCGATCGCCTGTATTTCGAACCGGTGACGCTGGAAGACGTATTGGAAATCGTCGACAAGGAAAAGCCTTACGGCGTGATCGTGCAATACGGCGGCCAGACGCCGTTGAAGCTGGCGCTCGACCTGGAAGCTAACGGTGTGCCTATCGTCGGCACTTCGCCGGACATGATCGACGCTGCCGAAGATCGCGAGCGTTTCCAGAAACTGTTGCACGATCTGAATTTGCGCCAGCCGCCTAACCGTACCGCCCGCACCGAAGAAGACGCATTGCGCCTGGCGCAGGAAATCGGTTATCCGCTGGTGGTGCGTCCATCCTACGTATTGGGCGGCCGCGCAATGGAAATCGTCCATGAGCAACGCGACCTTGAGCGCTACATGCGCGAAGCGGTCAAGGTCTCGCATGATTCACCGGTATTGCTGGACCGCTTCCTGAACGACGCTATCGAAGTCGACGTCGACTGTCTGTCCGACGGCGAGCGCACCTTCATCGGCGGCGTCATGGAGCATATCGAACAGGCTGGCGTGCACTCTGGCGATTCGGCTTGTTCGCTGCCGCCTTACTCGCTGTCGCAGGAAACTATCGAAGAGATCAAGCGGCAGACGTCGCTGATGGCCAAGGGCTTGAACGTGGTTGGTTTGATGAACGTGCAGTTTGCGATTCAGCAGATCGATGGCAAGGACGTCGTGTTTGTGCTGGAAGTCAATCCGCGCGCCTCGCGTACCGTGCCGTTTGTATCCAAGGCTACCGGTTTGCAACTGGCCAAGATTGCCGCCCGCTGCATGGTCGGCCAGTCGCTCGACAGCCAGGGTATCAAGGAAGAAGTCGTGCCGAAATACTTCAGCGTCAAGGAAGCGGTATTCCCCTTCGTTAAATTCCCTGGCGTCGATACCATCCTCGGGCCGGAAATGAAATCCACCGGTGAAGTAATGGGCGTTGGCAAAACTTTCGGTGAAGCGTTCGTCAAGTCGCAACTCGGCGCCGGCATCAAGTTGCCGAAGTCGGGCAAGGTATTCCTCAGCGTCAAGGGCAGCGACAAACCACGTGCGGTGCAGGTTGCCAAGGATCTGGTGGCAATCGGCTTCTCGGTGGTGGCGACCAAGGGTACGGCGGCGGCAATCAGCGCTGCCGGCATCCCGGTGGAAACCGTGAACAAGGTGGTGGAAGGGCGTCCGCACGTGGTCGACATGATCAAGAACAATGAGATTTCATTGGTGATCAACACGGTCGAAGAAAAGCGCAGTGCGATTGTCGATTCACGGGCGATCCGCATCTCGGCACTGGCGGCGCGCGCCACGACGTATACTACGATTGCAGGCGCAGAGGCGGCGGTTGAGGGCATGCGTCATCTGGACGAGTTGCATGTCTATGATTTACAAGGCCTGCATAAAACCTTACACTAAGGTCAAATCAGGATGCGTCTATGCGCATCCTGAATCGCTTTCGGGCTGCTTGCTGCCCGAAAAGCCGCCGAAACCTACAATTTAGCTACAGAAGTTCCTGCGGAGGTCATAAGCGCACCCTTTTTCGGTACGTTTTTGACCTCCGTGACCTTTTATTGTGTGCGGGATAAACCCTGCGTCATAAAGCTTCTGCGTCATAAACCTTATTTAATATTTGTTGAATACCATCCCTATGAGCTCAGTACCTCTTACTAAACATGGCGCGCAATTGTTGAAAGATGAATTGCATCATTTGAAAACCAAAGAGCGTCAAGCTGTCATCAAGGCCATCGCAGAAGCGCGCGCACATGGCGATCTTTCGGAAAACGCGGATTATGATGCGGCCAAAGAGCGGCAAGGTTTTGTCGAGGGTCGGATTGCCGACCTGGAGGGGAAGCTGGGAGCTGCGCAGGTTATTGATCCGGCAACCCTGGATGCGGATGGGCGCGTGGTGTTTGCCTCTACGGTCGATCTGGAAGACCTGGAATCGGGCGACAAGGTAACTTATCAAATCGTCGGCACCGATGAGGCCGACATCAAGCTGGCCAAGGTTTCCGTTACGTCGCCGATCGCGCGCGCGCTGATTGGCAAGACCGCCGGCGACGTGGTTGGCGTACAAGCGCCATCCGGCATCCGTGAATATGAGATTTTGGAAGTTCGCTACATCTAAGCAGTCTGGCCGGGCATTTTGCGTACTTGCATGCGGCCGAGGCGATTAGCGTAGTTTGATCGGAAAACCGGGAGTGGCAATGCTTGTAGTAAGGCTTAGATTGTTAATTGCCACCTTATGGGTGGGTAGTCTGTGGACGGTTGGTTATCTGGTCGCGCCGACTTTGTTTGCCACCTTGCCCGACCGCGTGCTGGCCGGCACCATCGCCGGCAACCTGTTTCGGATCGAAGCATGGCTGACGCTAGCCTGCGGGATCGTCCTGATCATGTTGTTCAGCTATAGAACCCATGACGATGCAGCGCCGTTGCGCAAGTCTTTGCTACGGCTGACGCTAGCGATGCTGGCTTGCACCTTGGTCGGTTATTTCTGTACCCAGCCATTCATGGCTGCCTTGCGCGAAGCGGCTGTGGTTACCGGCGGCGTAATGAATGAAAGCGCCAAAACGCAGTTCGGCATTTTGCACGGGGTTGCCCAAGGCATCTATGTGATTCAGAGTTTGTTTGGAGTCGGGCTGATTTTGCGCTTGCGTAGTTTGCGCTAGGCGCAAACTGTAATGGGTGCTAGTCGCAAGGGGCGGCACAGAAGAATCCGATCTAGCTGGATCCTGGTGCCGCCGCAAAAAATTGCGGCCCCTTTGCCTGGTATCGCGTTGTTGTGCTTGCCGAGGCGGCGAGCATTAACGGCCTAGTGCTGACTTCTTGCTGCTTTTCTGGCGCGGTTTGGCGCGTTTGATATTACCGCCTTGGGTCACGCGTTCATTGCCTTTTACCATGACCTTGGTCACCGATGGCCGCTTGGTGCCGCTTGGGCTTGGTTTGACGATGGTCACTTCACGCATGCCCTTGCCGCGGCTTTCGCTGCGTTCTTTAGCGGCATCTTTTTGCGGGCGATACAGGACCAGCAGTTTGCCGATGTGTTGTATTGGCGCTGCACCGAGTTTTTCGCAAATGGTTTCGTAGATGGCAATCCGTGCCTCGCGATCATCACCGAATACACGCACTTTAATCAGGCCGTGCGAGTTCAGGCTGGCATCGATCTCTTTCATCAGGGACGGTTTCAAGCCATCTTCGCTGATCAGGACCACCGGATTCAGTCCGTGGGCTTGGGAACGGAGCTCGCTACGCTCGGCGGATGTAAGTTTCAACATAAAAATTCCTTAAAAACGGTATTCTACGCGAATGGCAAAGAAGAAATTAAACAAAAACTGGCTGCACGACCACATTAACGATCCTTACGTGAAGCTGGCGCAGAAAGAAGGCTACCGTGCGCGGGCCGCTTACAAGCTGAAGGAAATCGACGAACTGGACAAGCTCATTAAGCCTGGCCAGATCATTGTCGACCTTGGATCTACTCCGGGCAGCTGGTCGCAATATGCGCGCAACAAGCTGGCAGGGCAGGACGGTGGCGGCATCCATGGCATGATCATCGGCCTGGATATCTTGCCGATGGAGCCGATTGCCGACGTTCATTTCATCCAGGGAGATTTCCGTGAGGCGGACAGCTTGCGCCAGTTGGAGCGCTTGCTGGAAGGGCGCAAGGTGGATCTGGTGCTGTCCGACATGGCGCCCAATCTGTCCGGTATCGCTATTTCCGACGCAGCTCGAGTCGAGGAAATTATTGATTTGGCAATTGAATTTGCGCAACAGCATATGAAGCCCACGGGTGCACTGTTGGCAAAATGTTTCAACGGCACTGGCTACAATGAAGTGCTGATGAAATTCCGTCAGGAATTCAAAACCGTAGCGTCCAGGAAGCCTAAAGCCAGCCGTGACAAGTCGTCAGAAATCTTTTTGCTCGGAAAGATCTTGAAAAATCCACGGTAATTCACAAATTTTCCTTGATTTATCATGGGGCGGCCGCATATCCAGCAACGGAGCCTGCCGAACTTAGGGTGATCGGCTGAAAAAATACCCGGGCGGTCCATATTTTGTCGCTTCGATCCCCTAAGTCCGGCAGGCTCCTAGCAAGCCGTACCTATTCCGAGTAAAATCTAAGGAATACCTCGAAGCAGTACCTATGTCCGGCGCGCAGCGCGTCCAAGGAGTTCTAGTGAACAACATGTTTTCCAAAGCCGCCATCTGGGTGGTCATCGCCCTGGTGCTTTTCACCGTATTCAAGCAGTTCGACGGGCGAGGACTGGCAAGCGGCGCAGGGCCGATCGCCTATTCCGACCTCATCAGCGAAATACGGTCGGGCCATATCACTGATGCGACGATCGAAGACCGCAGCATTGTTGCCACTACTTCCGACGGCAAGAAAGTCAAGACTGCTATTACCATGCTGGATCGCGGTTTGATCGGCGACCTGGTCAACAACAACGTCAAATTCGAGATCAAGCAACCGGAAGAACCATCGTTCCTGCAACAAATCTTCATCTCCTGGTTCCCGATGATCCTGTTGCTCGGAGTCTGGATTTTCTTCATGCGGCAAATGCAAGGCGGCGGCAAGGGCGGAGCATTCTCGTTCGGCAAGTCGAAGGCGCGCATGCTGGATGAAAACAGCAATTCGGTGACCTTCGCCGATGTTGCCGGCTGCGATGAAGCCAAGGAAGAAGTTTCCGAGATGGTCGACTTCCTGCGTGACCCGACCAAATTCCAGAAATTGGGCGGCCGCATTCCACATGGCGTACTGATGGTCGGTCCTCCAGGTACCGGTAAAACCTTGCTGGCGCGTGCGATTGCGGGCGAAGCCAAAGTACCGTTTTTCACCATTTCCGGTTCCGATTTCGTTGAAATGTTTGTCGGTGTCGGCGCATCGCGGGTACGCGATATGTTCGAAAACGCAAAAAAACACGCTCCTTGCATTATTTTCATCGATGAAATCGATGCTGTCGGCCGCCATCGCGGCGCTGGCATGGGCGGCGGCAATGACGAACGCGAACAAACGCTGAACCAGATGCTGGTTGAGATGGATGGCTTCGAAGCCAATTCCGGTGTGATCGTGATCGCCGCTACCAACCGTTCCGACGTGCTGGACAAAGCCTTGCTGCGTCCGGGTCGCTTTGACCGTCAGGTGGTGGTGGGCTTGCCGGATATCCGCGGCCGTGAACAGATCTTGAATGTGCACATGCGCAAGGTGCCGATTTCCACCGACGTCAAAGCCGACATCCTGGCGCGTGGTACGCCTGGCTTCTCGGGCGCTGACCTGGCCAATCTGGTCAATGAGGCTGCCTTGTTTGCGGCTCGTCGTTCCAAGCGCCTGGTCGAGATGCAGGATTTCGAGGACGCCAAGGACAAGATCGTGATGGGACCTGAACGCAGATCGGCAGTGATGCGCGAAGAAGAGCGTCGCAATACCGCCTATCACGAATCCGGCCATGCAGTGGTGGCCAAGCTGTTGCCGAAAGCCGATCCGGTGCATAAAGTCACCATCATGCCGCGCGGCTTTGCGCTTGGCCTGACCTGGCAATTGCCTGAGCATGATCGGGTCAATATGTACAAGGACAAGATGCTGGAAGAAATCGCCATCCTGTTCGGCGGCCGTATTTCAGAAGAGATTTTCATGCATCAGATGTCGACTGGCGCTTCGAACGACTTCGAGCGCGCCACCAAGCTGGCGCGGGCGATGGTTACCCGTTACGGCATGTCCGAGACCCTGGGCACCATGGTCTACGAAGATACTGAGCAGGACGCCTATTTCGGCCGCATGTCGGCCAAGACCGTGTCGGAAGCCACCCAGCAAAAAGTCGATGCCGAGATTCGCAGCATTCTCGATCAGCAATATGCCTTGTCGCGCCGTCTGTTAGAGGAAAACAAGGACAAGGTCGAAGCGATGACCAAGGCTTTGCTGGATTGGGAAACCATCGATGCGGATCAGATCAACGACATCATGGACGGCCTGGAGCCACGCCTGCCAAAAGCTGGTAGTTCGGTCCGCAAAGCGCCTAGCGATAGTTCGTCTGGCGGTGTTTCGCCGAATGCTACGGCGCCGGCCTGATCGGCTCTGTAGCGCCTGCTTGGCGTAGCCTGTGAAATATTATCAGCAAGGGTGAGGAGCAATCCTCGCCCTTTTTGTTTATTTTCACGCTTTCGAGATTTACTTTACCTTTCATATGCAACCATATTTTCAATGCGGCCGTTACCGGCTGCCGGTCAATACGCCACAGGCGCGGCCTTTGGTGATGGGCATACTCAACATCACCCCCGATTCGTTTTCCGACGGCGGACAATTCTATTCACTCGAATTTGCCTTGTCGCGTGCGGAGCAGATGATCGCGGATGGCGTCGATATCATCGACATAGGCGGTGAGTCGAGTCGCCCCGGCAGTCCGGCGCTGTCGCTGGAAGAGGAGCTGGATCGGGTCATGCCTGCCATTTACGCCTTGCGCGATTGTGGCAAGCCGCTCTCCATCGATACCTATAAACCGGCGGTGATGCGTGAAGCGCTGGCCGCCGGCGTCGACCTGGTCAACGACATCAATGGCTTGCGCGAGCCTGGCGCCTTGGAAGCGGTGCGCGACAGCGATTGCGGCGTGTGTGTCATGCATATGCAGGCCAATCCTCAAACCATGCAAATCAAGCCCGAATACCAGGATGTGGTGGCCGAAGTCAGCGCTTTTTTACTGGAACGGGTGAATGCGCTGGAACAGGCCGGGGTAGCCCGAAATCGCATCAGCATCGATCCGGGCTTTGGCTTTGGCAAGACCTTGGCGCATAATGTTGCCTTGTTGCAAAGCATCGGGGATATTCAAAGCGTTCTGGATCTACCTTTGCTGGCGGGAATCTCGCGTAAAACCATGTTGGGGGAGCTGACCGGCAAGCCGCTGGAACGGCGCCTTGCGGGCAGCCTGGCAGCGGCTTTAGCGGCGGTTTCCCTGGGCGCCAAGATAATCCGGGTGCATGATGTGGCCGAGACTGTGGACGCGCTCAAGGTATGGCAAGCGGCGCAGCGGATACAAGCGACAGAGATATAGGCAGTAAGAATATAAGCAGTAATACGGAAGCAGTAACACCGTTGTGATTGAAGTGAAAGCGAACGAAGGCTGAGATGACAAGAAAATATTTTGGTACCGATGGTGTGCGTGGTCGTGTCGGTGTAGCGCCGATCACACCGGATTTTGTAATGAGACTGGGTTATGCCGCCGGCAAGGTGCTGGCGCAAGCGAAATCGGGCACGGGGAAACCGACTGTATTGATAGGTAAAGATACCCGCGTCTCCGGCTATATGCTGGAGGCAGCGCTGGAGGCTGGCTTTGCCGCGGCGGGAGTTGACGTGATGCTGGCCGGCCCGATGCCTACGCCAGCGATTGCCTATCTGACGCGGGCTTTGCGCTTGTCGGCCGGGGTGGTGATTTCGGCATCGCATAATCCTTATGAAGATAACGGCATCAAATTCTTTTCGGCGCAGGGTACTAAATTGCCGGATGCGGTGGAAACCGCGATCGAGGCGGCCTTGGAATTGCCGATGGAATGTGTGGCCTCCGATAAGCTGGGCAAGGCAAGACGCCTGGATGACGCTCCCGGACGTTACATCGAGTTTTGCAAAAGCACTTTCCCCAACGAGCTCGATTTGCGCGGGCTGACCATTGTGGTCGATAGCGCCCATGGCGCTGCCTATCATATTGCGCATCACGTATTTCACGAGTTGGGAGCCGAAGTCATTTCTATCGGTAACCAGCCGAACGGTTTCAACATCAACGACGGCTTTGGCGCCACCGCGCCGGATGCGCTGGCGCTGGCAGTGCGTTCCAATCACGCAGATATCGGGATCGCCCTGGACGGCGACGCTGACCGCCTGGTGATGGTGGACGCCAGTGGCCGCATCTATAATGGCGACGAGCTGTTGTATGTGATGGTCAAGGATCGCATGAAGGTGGGTCCGGTAAAAGGCGCGGTCGGCACGCTGATGACGAATATGGCGCTGGAAGTGGCGTTCCGCGCAATGGGAGTCGAGTTTGCACGCGCCAATGTTGGCGATCGCTATGTGCTGGAAGTGATGAAAGAGCGCGGCTGGAACCTGGGTGGCGAGGGTTCGGGCCATCTGCTCTGCCTGGACAAACACACCACCGGCGACGGCATCGTTTCTGCCTTGCAGGTCTTGTCGGCATTGAAGCGCACTGGTAAAACCCTGGCGCAACTGACTGCTGATATTGCACTCTATCCACAAACCTTGATCAATGTAAAAGTGAGCGCAGGTTTCGACTGGAAGAAAAATCCGGCGATGGTGGCAGAGAAAGAAGCGGTTGAACGGGAGCTCGGCGATAACGGACGGGTGTTGATTCGGGCCTCCGGCACTGAGCCATTGATACGTGTCATGGTCGAGGCAAAAAGTGCCGATCTGGCGCAAACGATGGCGCGCCGGATCGCAGATAAAGTGACGGCTTGACGCTGTTCCAGATCGTCTAACTGAATAGAGTTAATTGCCGATGTCGAAATATCAAACCCACATTTTGATCGTCGAAGATGAGCCCGGCATCGCTGAGCTATTGAGATTTACGCTCGATGACGCCGGGTTTTCCTGCGAGATTGCATATAGCGCCAGCGAGGCGCGGCAAGCGATCGTCGGTGTTTTACCCAAGGCCGTGCTGCTGGACTGGATGCTGCCCGACACCTCTGGCCTGGCGCTGTTGCAGGAGTGGCGCAGCCAGCAGCGCAGCGCTACCTTGCCGGTCATTATGCTGACGGCCAAGGGGATGGATGAGGACAAGGTTCGCGGGCTCAACGCCGGCGCCGACGACTATGTCACCAAACCGTTTTCGCCGAAGGAACTGATCGCACGGATTCAAGCGCTGTTACGGCGCAAGATACCGGAGCTCGGACAAAGCCTGCTCAGCCACGGTTTGATCCAGATCGACACCGATCGCTATCAGGTCACTGTCGACAGCCGGGAAATCGAACTGGATCAGGCAGAGTTCAAATTGCTGCGTTTCCTGGTGGCGCATCCGGACCGGATTTTTTCACGCGCACAGTTGCTCGATAAAGTCTGGGGCGATCATACTTTCATCGAAGAGCGCACGGTCGATGTCCACATCATGCGCCTGCGCAAATCGCTCGGCCTCGCCGCCGATTACGTCAAGACCGTGCGCGGCGTCGGCTATAAACTCAACGCCGAGCCGACGGCGTGACAAGGCCCTTGGCGGGCAGCCGTAGCGCACGCAAATTCTGGGTGCCGGCGCTGCTCTGGTTTGGTTTGCTATCGTTGGTTGCGGTGGCGCTCGCTGTCATTGGCGGCGTCATCGTAGGCCTGTTGTTCTTTAGTTTGTCGCTGGCAGGTTTGCTGTTTCTGCAGATGTGGTCGCTGTATCAGATCGAACTGTGGATGGATGCGCCGGTTGGCGGCCGGCGACCGCGTACCTGGGGCTTATGGGCGCATGCATTTTCTGCACTGGAAGACATCAGGCGGGAAGACGAACGTTCGCGCGCCGAGATGGCGGAATGGCTGGCGCGTTTTCGGCAAGCCATGAGCCTGCTGCCGGACGGCGTGGTGATCGTCGACGGCGTGATGCATCTGGAATGGTGCAACCCCGCAGCGCAAGCTCATCTGGGCCTGGATCTGAAGCGGGATGAGGGGCGTTTGCTGACCAACCTGATACGGTCCCCCGATTTTGTCGACTACATGCTGGCGGGTCGTTTCGAGCAGCCGCTACCGTTCATGCATCACGATCGAAAAATTCTGGTGCAACTTATTTCCTTCGAAAGCCGGCGTCAGATTCTGGTCACCCATGACGTGACGCAAAACGAAAAAATGGATACCATGCGGCGCGATTTCATCGCCAATGCATCGCATGAGTTGCGCACCCCGCTGACGGTGATCAACGGCTTTCTTGAGCATGCGTTGAGCAGCGAGATGAGCGATGAAACCCGACAACGCCAGCTTCATCTGATGGCGGAGCAGGGGCAGCGCATGCAGAGGCTGGTGGCCGACATGTTGACCTTGACCCGGCTGGAATCTCTGCTGCAGCCGCCGTCTAGCGATACTGTGCGCATCAAGCCACTGCTGAGTCGCATAGTGGAAGAGGCCAGGGCTTTATCCGGCGGCAAGCACAGCATTACTTTGAAGGTGCAGGAAATCGATCTGAAAGGCAATCACGACGAGTTGGAAAGCGCGTTTACCAATCTGCTCTCGAACGCAGTCCGGTATACCCCCGATGGCGGCCGTATCGATGTCAGCTGGGGCATGGAAAACGACCATGCAAGCCTGACCGTGGTTGACGATGGCATCGGCATCGCGGCCGAGCATCTGAGCCGGCTGACCGAACGTTTCTATCGCGTCGACAAAACCCGCTCGCGCGCCACGCAAGGAACCGGTCTCGGCCTGGCGATTGTGAAGCATGTTCTGTTGCGTCATCGCGGCCATCTGGAAATTACTTCCGAATATGGCAAGGGCAGTCGTTTTAAAGCGAGTTTTCAGCGTGCGCAACTAGCGTTGCGGCAGGATTGATTAAGGCGGGATTAATAAAATTTATAAATAATTTTGAAGCGGTGATTTGCATCGTGTATCGGCGCTGTTTTTTACTCGTTTCTTATTTGTTTTTCGCTGATTTGCTGATGTTTTAAGCAGAATGGAAAGCAGAGCAAAATTTTTATTAAAATATGCGATTTTCTCTCGCATATTTTTCTAAATTCTGGTCTAATCCGTCTCTCAAGTTTTTCAGCAGATAAGCTTTTGGCGGTACCGTTATTGGGTTGGTTTTTGCAGCAAAATTTCAAAATTTTCCTGTATAAAAATTTGACAAAAATCGGAATACTGTTTATTATCTTGCTTCTCGGAGTGTAGCGCAGCCCGGTAGCGCACCTGGTTTGGGACCAGGGGGTCCAAGGTTCGAATCCTTGTACTCCGACCAAAAAATAAGCGGGCTGTCTTCGGACAGCCCGTTTTTCATTTGTAGTTTGGAAAGATCAGCTGCATTTGCTGATAGATCTCACGATCGGAATCAAAGCATCACTTGGCGCATGAATCCGGCCGTAGCTCAACTGGATAGAGCATTCGGCTTCTACCCGAAATGTTGGGGGTTCGATTCCCTCCGGCCGGACCAGTTTTTAGCCAATCTTTTCACCGCAGCATCCCGTTATCAAAATCCATATTTGCAATATCTCGTCTGCGACTTAAGCATGTTCGCGGATTCTTGCTATCCATTCATTCTCCTGAAACTCCTGCTGGATAAAACTAAGTACACGTTTGTTGGTTCGCCTGTGCGATCGCAATATTGCGATGCATTACGGGCATCGGTGAAGTGAATTAGGGGAAATTGCATGAAGGCACTGCGATCCGCTGCGGATCGGGTCCATAGCTAGGAAATGCTGTGTATGACGACGTCGTGCCGATGAGGGAGGCTTAAGCCAAGCTCATCGGCAGGCGCTATTTGTGCTGCAGATATGTGGTGGCGATGCCGATTGATCCGGCATCGCACTGGTTTCAACGTGGCTCAGTTCGATTTAACGACCGCGTCCGCCCGAGCGGCGTGGGGCCGCAGGACGAGCTTGCGAGCCAGTGCCGCCGCCATGGCCGCGCGATGGTCCCTGGCTTGGCTTGACGCCGGGTGCTGCGCCTTGTGAGCGTCCACGTCCGCCACCACCAGCGCCACGATTGCCGCCACCGCCGCCGCCACTACGCAGTTGTATAGGCTGGGCGCGCGCATTCGGATCTGGTTCAAAACCGACGACCACTTCTTTCGGCAATTCGCGTTTGATCAGTTTCTCGATGTCTTTCAACATCTGATGTTCATCCACGCACACCAGCGATACCGCTTCGCCAGTAGCGCCGGCGCGGCCGGTACGACCGATCCGGTGGACGTAGTCTTCCGGCACGTTAGGCAAATCATAGTTGACCACGTGCGGCAGTTGATCGATGTCGATGCCACGCGCCGCGATGTCAGTCGCTACCAGCACCTGCAGGCTGCCATCCTTGAACTCTGCGAGCGCGCGGGTACGTGCCGACTGGCTCTTGTTGCCGTGGATCGCCATGCCGCTGATGCCGTCTTTCTCCAGCTGCTCAACCAGTTTGTTGGCGCCATGCTTGGTGCGGGTAAATACCAGTACTTGCGACCATTGATGAGTCTTGATCAAATGCGCCAGCAGCGGATGCTTGCGGTCGCGGTCGACCGGATGAATCTTTTGCTGGATCACTTCGACTGTGGAATTGCGGCGTGCCACTTCAATCATGGCCGGTGAATTCAGCAAATTGTCGGCGAGGATCTTGATTTCGTCTGAGAAGGTAGCGGAAAACAGCAGGTTCTGACGCTTCTTCGGCAGTACCGCAAGAATCTTTTTGATATCGCGGATAAAGCCCATGTCCAGCATGCGGTCAGCTTCGTCCAGGATCAGGATTTCCACCTGGCTCAGATTGACGGTGCCTTGTTGCATATGATCCAGCAGGCGGCCTGGGGTGCACACCAGAATATCGACGCCATGCTTGAGCAGCTTGATTTGCGGATTGATGCCGACGCCGCCGAAAATCACGGCCGAAGTCAGCTTCAGATACTTGCCGTACAGGCGCACGCTTTCTTCGACTTGCGCCGCCAGTTCGCGCGTTGGTGTCAGCACCAGTGCGCGGATCGGGCGTTGACTGCCGGTCGGGTTGGTGGCCGAGGTCGACAAGCGATGCAGCACAGGCAAGGTAAAGCCGGCGGTCTTGCCGGTGCCGGTCTGGGCGCCGGCCAGTAGATCGCCGCCCGCCAGCACCGCAGGGATTGCCTGGCTCTGGATCGGGGTAGGGGTGGTGTACCCATGTTCGGTTACGGCACGAACGATGGCTTCGGACAAGCCGAGTTCAGAAAAAGACATGACAACTCATTAGAAGAATATCGGCCTGTCGCCTATCAAGAGGCGCCAGTCGCAGGCAAACGGATTAGAGGAGATTGGAGCTGTATTGGCTCCTTGACAGCAGCATTTGACTGGAGAATGTGCTGTGTCGCCGCAGAGTATAACAACGGCGCGCTACAGGCAAGTAATTCCGGCGTGTTTTTCGGCGTCTTGCGAGTCGGCGCAGCATAAAATTTACGGTGAGCGATCCGCCGCGGAGTACAGCGGATCGCAATATGTCGAATCGATGCTCGGAAAGCCCCGGTCAGCCAGCTTTTTTCATGGCGGCAGCGGCGCGCTCGCGCAGTTCTTCTTCTTCTGAATAGTCGGCGATATGTGTGCTTACGGTCCAGACATGGCCGAACGGATCTTTCAGGGTGCCGGAGCGATCGCCATAAAACTGGTCTTGCAGCGGCCGCAGCTCCGTGCCGCCGGCGGCAATTGCCTGCGGGTAAAGCAGGTTCACATTTTCCACGTACAGCACAATGCTGACGCCAGCTCCGCCCAATGTTTTCGGGCTGCGAATTTCCATCTCAGGGAAGGCGTCGGCCAGCATGATGTGGGAATCGCCAATTTTTATTTCTGCGTGTCCGATTCTGTGATCCGGACCTTCCATGCGAAATATTTCCACCGCATTGAAGGCTTTTTTATAAAACGCGATGGCCTCGGCGGCGCCGTCGACAACGAGATAGGGAGTGACGGTAGAGTAACCGTCGGGAATTGGTTTGACTGCCATATTATTCTCCTGCGAGTTGAGAGATGGTCGTTAAATTTATCCTGAATGCGGTATCCCAAGTGGATATCCAAAGCGCGCTGTTGCGCATGCATTGTAGACGTTCGACTGCGCAGTTGACATGACAAAAACAGTATTTTGCGGGTTCCGGCGAAAAGGATTCCTTATCGCCGGAAAGTCTGGTTTTATTTCTTGCCGAACGGGGACAGTAAGCCAACCATTTGTGCAAAAACCTTCGGGCTGCCAGCCAGCACATCGCCCTTGTACAAATAATCGGACTCGCCGGTGAAATCGCCGACAATGCCGCCCGATTCGCTGATGAGCAAGGAGCCGGCAGCGATATCCCATGGCTTCAAGCCTTTTTCAAAGAAGCCGTCCAGGCGGCCTGCAGCGACATACGCCAGATCGAGCGCGGCAGCGCCAGGGCGACGCAGGCCAGCACAGTTTTGCGTCATGATGCGGAACATTTTCATGTATTCATCCATTGCCGGGCCTTCGGTTTCGCGGAATGGGAAGCCGGTGCCAATCAGGGCGTCGGCAATCTTGTCGCGTTTGCCGACACGGATCCGCTTGTCGTTCAGATAGGCGCCGGAACCTTTGGTGGCGGTGAACAAGTCGTTGCGGGTCGGGTCGTAAATGACAGCTTGGGTGATCTGGCCGCGGTGTTGCAATGCGATCGATACGCAGTATTGTGGGAAACCGTGGATGAAGTTGGTAGTGCCGTCGAGCGGATCAATGATCCAGACGTTTTCATTGTCGTCGTGCAGATTGGCGGAAGCGCCGGATTCCTCTGCCAGGATGGCATGGTCCGGATAGGCATTCTTCAATACATCAATGATCGCTGCTTCTGCAGCCTGGTCGACTTCGGTAACAAAATCGTTATGCTGTTTTTTTGTCACTTTCAGCAGATCGAGGTCGAAAGAGGCGCGCGAGATAACCTTGGCACCGTTACGGGCGGCCTTGATGGCCGTATTGAGCATTGGATGCATGATCGGGTTCCGTTAAAATGGCGGCACTGTGCCAACCGGGAACAGAACCACCTATATGATGAATAATAATGAACGAAGCGGACGTCCCAGATGAATATTTTGATAAATAAGCAGCTTTTAGTCGAAGAAATCCGCGGAATGGCGCTATTTTAAATGAAGCCGGCAAAAACCAACACGTCTCTTTTCAAACGACTGCGCTTTGTGCTGGTCGAAACCAGCAGCCCGGGCAATGTCGGCGCGGCTGCCCGCGCTATCAAAACCATGGGGTTTTCTGAGTTGATCCTGGTGAATCCGCGTTTTCCCGATGTATTGCAACGCGACGAAGCCATCGCGTTTGCCAGCGGTGCGCAAGACATTCTGGCGGCGGCGCGGATTGTCGATAGCGTAGAGCAGGCCTTGGATGGCTGCAATTTTGCCGCGGCCTTGAGTGCTCGTTTGCGTGAATTTTCACCGCCTTTGACTGCGCCGCGCGCCTTGGCAGCACAGCTTGCCGGCGATTCAAGCCTGAATGCGGCAGTGTTGTTCGGTAGCGAGCGCTATGGCTTGCCCAACGAGATTGTCGAAAAATGCAATGTGCTGTTGAATATCCCAGCCAATCCAGAGTATTCGTCGCTGAATCTGGCGCAGGCGGTACAGGTGCTAGCCTATGAATGCCGGGTTGCCGCCAGCGAGGATTTGTCGCCGCCAACTGGCAGCGAGATCGGTTTCCAGGGCAATGCCGCCAGCCTGGCTGATATTGATGGCATGTTTGCGCATCTCGAAAAAGCCTTGGTGGAGATTGAGTTTCTAGATCCGGCCAGTCCCAAAAAGCTGATGCCGCGCCTGAAGCGCCTGTTTTCACGTACGCAGCTGGAAACTGAAGAGGTGAATATCCTGCGCGGAATTGCCAGTCAGATCTTGACCAAGCGGCGCCGCCTCGATCGATCCTGAGCGAGCCACGGCTTAGGTGGACCTAACTGCGTGGACCCAACTGCATGGGCTCAACTGCATGGACTCAACTGCGATCAAGCCCAACTGCGCAGCAGGCCGACCGCCAACCCTTCCAGCGCGAAATCCTCTTGTTGCGACGTCACGATGATAGGCAAGAAATCCGGGTTTTCCGGCAGCAACTGAATCACTGAGCCGGATTTTTGATAGCGCTTGACCGTGACATCGTCGCCCAGGCGAGCTACCACGATCTGGCCGTTTCTGGCGCTGTCGGCCTTTTTGACCGCGAGCAAGTCGCCATCCAGGATGCCGGCGTCACGCATCGACATGCCGCGTACCTTGAGCAAATAATCCGGTTTGGCGCTGAACAGGGCGGGGTCGACGTTGTAGCTGGCCTGGATATGCTCTTGCGCCAGAATCGGCGATCCTGCTGCGACTCGGCCGACCAATGGCAGGCTGAGCTGCATCAGGGCAGGGTGCGGCAACGCCAGCTGTGTGCCCTGGCTGCGGCTGATGCTTTCGGTAAGGCGGATTCCGCGCGAGGTGCCGGGCGCGATTGCGATGGCGCCTTTGCGCGCCAGCGCCTGCAAATGCTCTTCCGCCGCATTGGCTGAGCGAAAGCCCAGCTCGGCCGCTATTTCAGCGCGTGTCGGCGGGAAGCCGGTGTTTTCGATGGCGTCCTTGATCAGATCGAGGATTTGTTGTTGACGAGCGGTCAATTTGATCATGGTGTGTGTGGCGTAGAAGGTGCTGGAAAAAAGCAGCAAGGGCCGCGCTGTTGCGCCTGGCGAATGCTGTGCATAACAACAGTCTGTATTTTTGTACAGTATTTGTGCAAATGCAAGACAAATTGATGCTGTTAGGTCGTTCCTTAATCCCCCTTTTTGTGGCCGTCTTGCATTTCCGTCAGTCCCAAACACCTGAAAACGTTGAGTTTTGTTGCAATTGCTAGTATTATTACTGGTTTTCCTCTTCCCACACTCGTCTTGACGCCGAGGTGGGCGATTCTTCAATCCGTCCAAAAGGAGCTTACATGCGTCATTATGAAATCGTATTTATCGTCCATCCAGATCAAAGCGAGCAAGTGCCTGCAATGATCGAACGCTACAAAGGTATCGTCACCACACGTGGCGGCACCGTACATCGCGTGGAAGACTGGGGCCGCCGCCAACTGGCATACCTGATCCAGAAACTGGCTAAAGCACATTACGTCTGCCTCAACATCGAGTGCGACAGCGAAACTCTGGCTGAAATCGAAACCGGCTTCAAGTTCAATGATGCAGTGTTGCGTCATCTGACCGTCAAGCTGAAGAAGGCCGAAACTGGCCCTTCGCCAATGATGAAGGCTGTGCAGAAGGAAGATGCTGCCAAGAGCCATCGCACCGAAGCGCCGGCAGCCTGATTTACCAAGCGCCTGCCAGCATTTTGCATAGCTATCGAGTCCATCAGGAGTGAGCCAAACCAATAACGTGTTTCAGCTGGTTGCCGTAATTGCCGAACGTGAAGTCATACGTTATACACCGGCAGGCATTCCGATCGTATCTGCAATATTGCAGCACCGGTCGGAGCCGATTGAAGCGGGTATCAAGCGTTTGATTGAATTTGAAATTGCCGCGCTAGCCGTTGGCGAGATTTCAGGAAGATTCAGTCAGGCTGCATTGGGTGGCAGCTTCTGGTTCACAGGATTCATGGCGCGCAAGAGTCGCAACGGTAGAAGCCTGGTATTTCACATCACGGATTTCGCTGCAATGGAAATTGCAGATTAATTATTTAGTCAAAAATTTAGATACAGGAGCCAAAAATGGCATTCGGTAAAAAGTTCGATAAAAGCAAACTGAAAAACAAGCGTCAGCAACAAAACCCGCTGTTCAAGCGCAAGAAATTCTGCCGTTTCACCGCTGCTCACGTAGCTAGCGTTGATTACAAAGATATCGACACGCTGAAGGATTTTGTTCAAGAAAACGGCAAGATCATGCCAGCACGTCTGACCGGCACCAAGGCAATCTATCAACGTCAAGTGGACACCGCGATCAAACGCGCGCGTTTCCTGGCGCTGCTGCCATACACCGATCTGCACAACGCTTAATTGACGACTTGGAATAGGAGAAAAATATGCAAGTCATTCTGTTGGAAAAAGTCGTTAATCTCGGCAATCTGGGTGAAGTTGTTCGCGTCAAGGACGGTTACGCACGTAACTTCCTGATTCCACAACGTATGGCACGTCGTGCTACAACTACTGCAATCGCTGAATTCGAAGCGAAACGTGCAGATCTGGAAAAAGCTGCTGCCGCCAAGCTGGCTGCTGCTCAAGTCCAGGGCGAAAAACTGAACGGCCTGACCGTGCAGATTTCGCAAAAATCGGGTGTTGACGGCCGTTTGTTCGGTTCCGTGACTAACTTCGATATCGCTGAAGCGTTGACCAAGCAAGGTTTCGCAGTTGAAAAATCACAAGTTCGCTTGCCTATCGGCCCGCTGAAGACTACCGGTGAGCACGCTGTTGCTGTCGCCTTGCATACCGATGTTGTGGTTGACATCGTTATCGCAGTGATCGGCGAGCACGTCTAAGCACACCTTATACGCTGCTAGCAAATAGTTGTTGTTGTATTAAAAGGCCGGGTTTCCCCCGGCTTTTTTTATGTCCTTTTTTTGGGCGGCAGGGGCAAGACGGATATCAGAAGCAGGTATAATTCGCGCCATGAAAGCACCTTCCAAAGCACCGTCCGATCCACAGTTAGACTCCCTCCGCGTACCACCCCATTCAATCGAAGCAGAGCAATCCGTTTTAGGCGGACTGCTGCTGGATAATGCGGCGTGGGACAAGATCGCCGACTTTGTGAACGCCGACGATTTCTATCGTTACGACCATCGCATCATTTTCCAGCACATGGTGAAGTTGATCAACGGCAGCAAACCGGCTGACGTGATCACCGTCTTTGAGTCGCTGAGCGGCACCGGCAAGGCTGAAGAAGTGGGTGGCCTGAGCTACCTCAACGCACTCGCGCAAAACACGCCGTCCGCCGCCAATATCCGTCGCTATGCCGAGATCGTGCGTGACCGCGGCGTATTGCGCAAGCTGATTACCGTCGCCGATGAAATTTCCGGCCAGGCTTTCAGTCCGCAGGGCAAGGAAGTCAAGCAGATGCTGGACGAGGCCGAATCCAAGATTTTCGCGATTGCCGAGGAAGGTGCGCGCGGCGCCCAGGGTTTCCAGGAAATCCAGCCTTTGCTGACGCAAGTGGTGGAGCGTATCGACGAACTTTACAACCGCGACAACCAGAGTGACATCACCGGCGTCTCGACCGGTTTCATCGATCTCGACAAGATGACTTCCGGTTTGCAAAAGGGCGACCTGGTCATCGTGGCCGGCCGGCCGTCCATGGGTAAGACGGCATTCTCGGTGAATATCGGTGAAAACGTCGCGCTCGACAGCGGTTTGCCGGTGGCGATTTTTTCGATGGAAATGGGCGGTACCCAGCTCGCCATGCGTATGCTGGGTTCGGTCGGCAAGCTCGACCAGCACCGCTTGCGTACCGGCCGTCTGAACGATGAAGACTGGCCGCGCCTGACCCATGCAATCCAGAAGATGAACGACGCCCAGCTGTTCATCGACGAAACCCCGGCGCTGAGTTCGATTGAGTTGCGGGCGCGGGCGCGCCGTCTGTCGCGTCAATGCGGTACGCTGGGCTTGATCATTATCGATTACTTGCAGCTGATGTCGGCCAACAACGCCGGTGAAAACCGCGCGACCGAAATTTCTGAAATCTCGCGTAACCTGAAGGGCTTGGCGAAAGAGTTGCAATGCCCGGTGATCGCGCTGTCGCAGTTGAATCGCTCGCTGGAACAACGCCCCAACAAACGCCCCGTGATGTCCGATTTGCGCGAATCCGGCGCTATCGAACAGGATGCCGACGTCATCCTGTTTATTTATCGCGACGAGGTGTACAACCCAGATTCGCAAGAAAAGGGCACCGCCGAGATCATCATCGGTAAGCAGCGTAACGGTCCGATCGGCAGCGTGCGGCTGAGTTTCCTTGGCCAATACACTAAATTCGACAATTACGTTGGTAATTTGGATGCGCCGTACGGCGGCGATTGACCGTCGTTTCCATTTTTTGTTGCAATCACGCAAAACCTGCAAAAGCAATTTAGCAACGTTCTCCCGAGCCTGATATATTTCAGTTCCGTGACATTTGTTTGCTTTAAATCAAGATGCTTTAAGTCAAAGTATTAGGTAATTAGATTCAGCTTAACCCTCAGAAGAGAGAATAAACATGTTTGGACGATTGATGCCCACCGAGGGCAAATTCTTTGAGCTCTTTAACCAGCACGCAGAGCTATGCGTCAAGGGCGCCAAGGAAATGGTGGCGTTGATGACTAATTTCGACGATCTGGAAATTCGCGTGCATGCGATCGAAGGCATAGAGAAGCAGGCCGATCAGGTCACCCATCATGCGATCGACATGCTGCACAAGACTTTCATTACGCCGATCGATCGCGATGACATCCATCAGCTGATCACGCGCATGGATGACATTCTGGATTTGCTGGAAGATGCGGCACAGACCATTTCCCTGTACGACATCAAGGCGATTACGCCAGAAGCCAAGCGCCTGGCTGAGCTGTGCCTGGGTTGCGCGGAGAAGGTCAAGGCAGCGGTAGGCTTGCTGCACAACATGGATAACTCGCGTGAAATCCTGGCCATCTGCGTCGAGATCGACCGCCTGGAATCGGATGCCGACCATGTGATGCGCGCCGCCATGTCGAAACTGTTCCGCGACGAACCGGATGTACGCACCCTGATCAAGCTGAAAGCCATTTACGAATTGCTGGAAACGGTCACCGACCGTTGCGAAGACGTCGCCAATATCATCGAAGGCATCATCGTCGAGAATGCCTGATGCAGAGTAGGGCGGTGGCGGCTGATGGCTGCTATCGCATCGATGCAATCCTAAAAAAAACGACTCTGGCTACTCATGCACACTCTTCAAATCAGTATTTACGTTCTTGTCTTCCTCATTGCACTGGCGCTGGTATTCGACTTCATGAACGGCTTTCATGACGCCGCCAATGCGATCGCTACAGTGGTTTCCACCGGCGTCTTGAAGCCGCAACAAGCGGTTGCCATGGCGGCGCTGTTCAACTTCATTGCGATTGCGGTATTTCAGTTGCACGTTGCCGCCACGGTCGGCAAGGGCACCATCGATCCTAATGTGGTCGATCATTACGTCGTCTTCGGTGCACTGGTCGGCGCTATCTGCTGGAACATCTTGACCTGGTACTACGGCATTCCATCCTCATCCTCGCATGCCTTGATCGGCGGCCTGGTTGGCGCTGCCGTGGCCAAGGCCGGCACTGGCTCGCTGATCTCGGCGGGCCTGATCAAGACCATCGCGTTTATCGTCTTGTCGCCATTGCTGGGTTTCGTCTTCGGCTCCATCATGATGGTGCTGGTGTCGTGGATTTTCGTGCGTTCGACGCCGCGCAAGGTCGACAAATGGTTCCGCCGTTTGCAACTGCTGTCGGCGTCGATGTATAGCCTGGGCCATGGTGGCAACGATGCGCAGAAAACCATCGGCATCATCTGGATGCTCTTGATTGCTACCGGCTTCTCGCAACAGAGCGATGCGCTACCGCCGTGGTGGGTGATTATTTCCTGCTATAGCGCGATCAGTCTCGGTACGCTGTTCGGCGGCTGGCGCATCGTCAAGACCATGGGCCAGAAAATCACCAAATTGAAACCGGTAGGCGGCTTTTGCGCTGAAACCGGCGGCGCCATCACCTTGTTCCTGGCTACCATGCTGGGCGTTCCAGTCTCGACTACGCATACCATCACCGGCGCCATCGTTGGTGTTGGCGCGGCGCGGCGGGTCTCTGCAGTGCGCTGGGGAGTGGCGGGGAATATCGTCTGGGCCTGGGTGTTGACGATTCCGGCGTCGGCTTTCATGGCGGCGATTGCCTGGTGGATCGGTAAGCATATTTTGTAAATCGAACTTGTAAAGCGATCCGCAGGAAAACAAACGGGCGATGCATATTCAATATGCATTGCCCGTTTTTATTGCGTGGCCTGTTTTGCTATCCGCGCCTGATCGCCCGTGTTCAACTCATGTGCAACTCATATTCAATCTCAGTGCGCACCGCCGGCGTCAACCGGTAAGCTGGAACGTTGCGGCTTGGTCAGCCATACCAGCGCAATCAGCATCATGAACAATACCGCCGACATCCAGAATATGTCGGTAGCGCCCTGAGTGGCAGCTTTCACCGTAATCAGGCGTTCGATCGTGGCCCAGGCGGCCGGTTCCGGCATGCCTTGGGCGGTGAGATTGTTTACCGCATCGGTAAATGCCGGGCTGTGCGGGCCGCTGAATTCGGTCAGCTGGGAATGATGCAAGGAGGTGCGCCGGTCCCACAATGTACTGGTGATCGAAGTGCCCATGCCGCCGAACATGATCCGCACGAAGTTGGACAAACCGGCCGCCGACGGGATTTTTTCCGGCGGCTGGCCCGACAGGATGATCGAGGTCAGCGGAATGAAGAACATGGCCATCGCCGCACCCTGGATCACGGTAGGGATCATCAATGTGAAGGTGTCGACGTTTTCAGTGAATTGCGAACGCATGTAAAACACCACTGCAAACACCAGGAACGCGGTGCTGGCAACCCAGCGGGCATCGATCTTGGGCAGGATCTTGCCGATGAATGGCGACAGGATGATGGCAAAGATCCCGACCGGCGCCATCACTTCTCCCGCCAGCGTTGCGGTGTAGCCAAGCGTGGTTGCAGC